>Ga0079223_10000729_pt1 | contig 17874 bp, 19 predicted proteins | sample Stecom2011_FD_75072 | JGI IMG/M metagenome (GOLD analysis project Ga0079223, IMG submission 75072) | Agricultural soil microbial communities from Utah to study Nitrogen management - Steer compost 2011 | ecosystem: Environmental > Terrestrial > Soil > Agricultural land | place: USA: Utah... | reverse complement strand
GGCTGGCTCAAGCTGATCGAAGGTGCTGACCAACGCCTGGAGGGGCTGCGCAGCATTGAAACCCGACTCAGTGAAATCAGCGTGGAACAGCCTTCGACGCAACCGTTGATAGGGAAACTATTCGAGCGCAATCATGCGTTCACGGAAGGCCTGACCAATCTGGTGGATGACGCCCGGCGTGTTGGCGTGGCGCCCGATGCGCTGGCGGCTCTGCGCGATGCCCGTGTCGAGGGCAATGCGGAGATGTTCAGTCGGTTGGGCGTCGGTGTCGGCTTTACGGGTGTGGATATCGAATGGCTGGCGCGCAACGGCCTGCCGATTGGCGAAACCCTGGCCCGTTTCAGCCCCGACGAAGTCCGTTTGCTGCGCGAACATGGTGCGAACATTGGCCTGGCCCTGCAGTATCTTGAGCGGGAAGTGCCGATTCATCCCCGCACAATGGTGACGGATTTCAATGAAAACCGCATTGTGAACGCGCCACAGCGACTGCATGGTGGCGCGATCAGTGAAACCTGGAAGATTAACTTCGGCGGCGTCGCAACCGCGTTCAAGACCGCGCAAAGCGGCATCGGCGATGGCGCTGCAAGCATTGCCTTGGGGATCGACCCCAAGGATGCCCGTATGGCGGTGCGCAATATTGCGACCCGTATCGTCGATGAATTGCTGGGTTTCGATCTGGTGCCGCAAACCGCCATGGCCACCCACGGCGGCAGCCTGGGCGTGGCCATGGCCTTCGTCGGGGGCAAGTCGGCTTTGGCCGAAGTGGGGCGAGCATTGAATGAAAGCGAGCAGACGCAGTACGCAAGCTGGCTTGCAATGGTAGAAGAAGGAGACCTTGACGAGGAAATTCTGGGCACATTGATGCAGTCGATCGGAATACGTATCGAAAATGGTGTGCCGATCAAGAGCCAGACCTACAGTGTGCCGTTGGATTTCAACCATCCGGGCCTGTGTCGCGAACTGGTCAAGCTCCAGTTGCTCGACGCGCTCACGGCTCAGGGGGATCGGCACGGAGGTAATTATCTGGCGCGTTTCAGCCCGCAAGGTGCGTTTCTCGGGGTGGGCGCAATCGACAACGATCAGGCGTTCGGCACCCGGATTGAAGACCCTGACGAGCTGCAAAAAAGCGTTAGCCGTGCCTTCAACGGCGTAGCGCTGCCGTCTGTTGTGGATGCCGAGATCAAACGGGTGTTCGATGCGCTGGAACCGGCCAGACTGCGCGCGGCACTCACCGGTCTGTTGCCGACGAAGGAAATTGACACGACGCTCAAACGACTGGAAGCGATTCGTGCCCATCTTGGCGATCCGGAAAAAACCCTGGTGCTGGATGAAAGCGGCGACGCAGCCTGGACGAGCAAGGAAGCGAGGGAACGTCTGGAAGACCCCAGTCGCAGCTATGTGGGCCGTGACCGCTTGTTACGGGAAAGCCTGCCCATCCTCGGTGCTGTAGAGGAATTTGCATGAATTCAGCCGGAATGAGCATGGAAGCAGAACTCATCACCCTGTTTCGAGACGCAGGACTCGAGCCGCCCCGCCTGCCCGAACGCTTCGCCGCCGTACTCGCGCCACAGACTACGGGTGTAGTGGCCAGCCGTCCGCAGAAGCACTCGTTGTATGACCTGTCACTGCATGTCGATGATTTCATCGATGGCGGCGCAGCTGGATTGGCGCTGGGGTTTGCTGGCCACGGTGTGGGGTCGCAGGCGGTGCACTATTATCTTGCCGATGAGCGGGTGGGCGTTTTTATCCAGCAGCGCTGGGGCACGCCGTTTGATTCACCGGATCAGGACGCGTTGTACTTCCGTACCTTGACCAATCTGGCCTGTGAGCTTGCCGCTCGCGCCGCACGGCCTGAATATGCAGAGTGTTTTTCAGGTGGGCGTCGCCTGCTTGCGATAGACAGCAGTTTCAGCGGCACGCGCGCTGGCTGGGTCGTTGCCGGCAACGTTGGGCAATGGTTGCCGTGCCCGCTGCGAGGCGCCCCGGCTGTAGCTCTGCAGGCGCTGATGGCGGAGCGGTGATGTGGTGTACCGTCGTTTCCGGCGGTGGCGGCAGGCGCCCATACAGCTTCCGGCATGCATTTGCCGTGCGCGTAACGGAGGGGCTGACAACGCTTTAACGCAGCACGAGCAGCGGGGCAGGCATGGTTCTGAGCAACGTCGTGGTGGTGCTGCCGATGATCAGGTGGCGAATGCGGGAATGGCCGTAGGCACCGATCACGACGAGACCCATGGCGTGTTCCTGGACATAATCGGCAAGGACTTTTTCCGGATCGCCTTCGTGGTTCGCGGTGGTGACGTCGAAGCCTTGCGCAGCAAGCGTGTCGCGCGCCCACGCCAGCGCGTCGCGGATTGCAGCGCCGGTGCCTGCAGCGACTACGTGTGCCGGCAACCCCGCCAGCAGCGGGCTGGCTGCGACACGTTCGACGGTCCGGCGTCCGGTCGGGCTGCCGTCGAACGCAATCATGAAATTTTCCGGCAATGTGTACTGTGCGGAAGTGGCCAGAATGGGCGGATGGATCGCACGAATCACGCGTTCCAGGCGATGGTTCTGGACGGGCTGATCGTTGTCGATGGAGCCCACGTGCCGGCGACCGAGTACGGCCAGACGTAATTCGTCTTCGACTGCGCCCAGCGTCTCGACCAACGTGCCGTGACGCTGGAGACCTTCGGGGGCGGTGACGCCGAGTTCGGTGGCGCGGGAACGGGCCGCATCGATGAGCATGCGGCCGTGTTCTTGCGCGAGTTTGCCGCGCTCGGCATCGAGTTGGGAGAGTTTCTGCAGCAACTCTTCCTGCGCACCCAATTTGAGGTTTCCCGAAAAGTCGCTTACCGGAGCGACATCCTGATGACGATCGAGCACGTGGAGGAAGGTCAGCGGTGCGCCCATGCGTCTGGCTGCCCAGGTGGCGAATTCACACACCGTGGCGGAAGTTTCGGTGCCGTCGATACAACCGATCACTTTGCGGTTCATGCGTATTCCTCAATGACCATCCATCAGACGTTCGGTGGTGTCGGGTTTGTCATGCACGGCGAAACGCTCCACCAATGTTTTGCTTGCCTGGTCCATGCCGACCACCTCGACCTCGGTGCCTTCGCGGCGGAATTTGAGCACTACACGGTCGAGTGCGTCGATTGCCGTCATGTCCCAGAAGTGCGCGTGCGAGACATCGATACGCACGCGTTCAATCACTTCCTTGAAATCGAAGCCGTTGTTGAACGCCTCGGCTGAAGCAAAGAATACCTGACCGGTAACGGTGTAATGACGCGTACGACCGTGGTCGTCCAACCGGCTGTTGACGCGCAGCACGCGACTGATTTTATGGGCAAAGAAAATGCCTGACAGCAACACGCCGACCAACACCCCTCGAGCAAGGTCGTGTGTGGCGACCACCACTACAACGGTGGCGAGCATCACTACGCTGGAGCTGGGCGGATGTTTGTGCAGATTGCGGATCGAGGCCCAGTCGAAGGTGCCGATCGATACCATGATCATTACCGCCACCAGTGCCGCCATCGGAATGCGCGCGACCCATTCGTCGACAAACACCACGAAAATCAGCAAAAACACCCCTGCCAACAACGTCGACAGCCGCCCGCGACCGCCGGATTTGATGTTGATCACTGACTGGCCGATCATCGCGCAGCCCGCCATGCCGCCGATAAAGCCGGTCGTGATGTTGGCGGCGCCCTGGCCGATGCATTCGCGACGTTTGTCACTTTGGGTGTCGGTGAGGTCATCGACAATGGTCGCGGTCATCATCGATTCGAGCAAACCGACGGCCATCAGCGTGATCGAGTAGGGAAAGATGATCGCCAGCGTTTCGAAGTTCAGTGGTACGTCCGGCAGCAGAAAAACCGGCAGACTGTCAGGCAGCTCGCCCATGTCGCCGACGGTGCGGATGTCGAGATCGAGCACGATCGCAAGAAGGGTCAGCACCACGATGGTGACCAGTGGTGACGGGATGCTGCGGGTGATGTAGGGGAAGAGGTAAATGATGCCCAGACCGCCCACGGTCATCACATACACTTCCCACGTCACGTTCGTCAGTTCGGGCAACTGAGCCATGAAGATCAGGATAGCCAAGGCATTGACGAAACCGGTCACGACCGAACGCGACACAAAACGCATCAGCACATCGAGCCGCAACACTCCGGCGGCAATCTGCAAAATACCGGTCAGCACCGTCGCGGCGAGCAGGTATTCCAGACCGTGCTCCTTGACCAACGTCACCATGAGCAGCGCCATCGCGCCGGTGGCGGCCGAAATCATGCCCGGACGCCCACCGGTGAAGGCAATGACCACCGCCATCGAAAACGAAGCGTAGAGGCCGACCTTGGGGTCGACGCCGGCGATGATCGAGAATGCGATCGCCTCGGGAATGAGCGCCAATGCGACGACGAGACCGGATAGAACGTCGCCGCGAACATTGGAAAACCAGTCTTTATGGAGGGCGTAGAGCATTTGTTTTCTTTATCGTCAGCCGCGCTGTAGGACCGCCTATGCGCGGTGGGCAGAATGGATAAGCGCGATGAGAGCGAAGGCTGGAGGGAGACGTCTGACGTGAAATCAGACGTATTTACGAGATCGAGGAAGGGTTACAAGAGGAACTCCAGCGCGAACGCATAGAAACAAACGCACCTAGTTTACGCATGGCCTCCCCGCGAAGCAACGAGGCGAGGTATCAATTCAATTGATACTCATGTGGTGAAGCGCCGTTGAAATATGGCCGGCAGATTATGGGCAGCCAATGCAGCCGTCGGTCCGTGCGTTGAGGAAGGAGGCTTTGGAGGTGTCGGCGTCGGTCAGGTCGGCGCCACGCAGATCGGCACGGGTGAAAATGGTGCCCGAGAGATTGGCGCCAATGAGCGATGCGCCGCTGAGGTCGGCTGCGCGCAGATTGGTGCGCGTCAGGTTGGCCTCGTCCAGGATGGCGTTGTCGAGCCGGGCGTTGCTGAGATCGGCATTGGCAAGATTCGCGTTGGTCAGGTTGGCGCCTGCCATTCGCGCATTGCGCAATTCGGCATTGTTCATCGTGGCGTTGGTCATCGTGGCGCTGGCGAAATTCGCACCGGTCGCCTTCACCCGGCGCAGTGTGGCATTGCTCAGATCTGCGCCGGCGAGATTGGCGCTGACGAAATTGGCTTCGTCCAGATCGGCATCGGCCAAGTTGGCACTGGATAGATCCGAGCGTGTGAATTGCGAATTCGCGAGATTTACGCCGGAGAGTTCGGCCCCGTTGAGATTCATGTTTACGCAGAAGGTGCCGCGACGGATGTTGCAACCATCAATGTTGAGGCTTTGAGCCAGCACGGCTGTGGAGGCGAGAAACAGCAAGACGGAGGCGAGGGGCTTGATGAACATTGGGGATCCGTGTCGTAGGCAGGGACATGATAGACCGAAAATAGAGGCTTGCGCTGTCACGGCCAAGTGGCGCGGCCCTGCGAGTGTTGGTTTTGCCCCGAATGCGGGTCGTTCATTGCGCTGTTGAAAATGGAAAAAGCATACCGCGGCGGAGCGGCTCCAGGATTCTCGCATCCGCCAGTTTTGCGGGGTGATGTCCTCCGTGCGACGGCGGATGATCGTGGGCGGCGGGTGAACGGAGCCGCCCGCAGGAGACGCGATGCGTCTGACGTACTGCGTCTCCGGGCATAGCTGGTCGGCTGCGAGTGGTGGCCTGGTCTTGGAACCTCAGTCGCGCAGCACGTAGGCGAGGATGTCGACGACCTGATCCGTAGTGGTTGCCCACGCCTGAGCGTCTGCGTCCACTTCTTTCAGCGGGTGGATGATGTCTTCGGCGTGAAGCGTGACATAAGGCTTGCCGAGCGCAGCACAGTAGCCCGCGTCGAAGGCGGCATTCCATTGCTTGTATTTGTCGCCGAAACGCACCACCACCATGTCGGCCTTTTCGATCAGCGTGCGGGTGCGGATGGCGTTGACGCGCGACGATTTGTGATCGCGCCAGTAGCCGGTGCTGTCCGGGCCGAGATGATCGCCGGCGGCGTCACTGGCGTCATGGTCGGTAACGGCGGAGGTGAACGTCACGTTCAGGCCGCGCGCTTTCGCGCCGCGCTGAATCTCGTCACGCCAATCGGTGTGGATTTCGCCGGATAGATAGACAACGAAAGACATTTTCATTTCCTGATTTGCTGGTCGGCCGGTTTGCCCGGAAAAGACCGGGATGTTAACAAATCAATGGCTTGGAGTGTACGGCGTCAGTCTTTGACGTCGCCGTCTACATAGAACCACTGGCCGCCCTCGCGCACGAAACGGCTGGTTTCGTGCAGGCGATGGGCGCGGCCGTGGATGCGGTAGCGGGCGACGAATTCGACGCACGCCCTGTCCGGCCCGGTCGATTCATGGCGCCGGATCGTCAGGCCGATCCAGCGTGTGGTGTCTTCGGCCAGATCCAGCCGTTCGGGTCGGGTGGAAGGGTGCCAGGTGCCGAGCAGATAGGCTTCGTTGCGCAGGACAAAAGCGGTGTAGCGAGAGCGCATCAACGTTTCCGCGTCGGATGCGGCGACACCCGCATGCAAACGCGCGCAGCAGGCGTTGAGGTGGCGGCCGCTGCCGCAAGGGCACGCCGAGGTGCCCTCGCGTTTTTTCACTAGCCTTTTGGTCCGAGTATCCACCATACGATTAGGCCCAATACGGGCAGGAGCAGCAAGATCAGGATCCACAAGAGCTTCTGAATGGTCCCCGTCGGGCTTTTCGCAACCTTGATGATTGCCCAGATGACGATGAGCAACCAGATCAAACCAAAAAAACCACCGATTTCGATTCCCATGGCGCAGCTCCCTCGCAGTGATTGGATAAACGGCTATCGTACGCTTGTGAAAAGTGAAATTACGTGTAGATATGTATTTATGACGCGAGTGTGAGGTGCGTTCAATGGTGCCGTAAAGAGAGTGGTGCGAGAATGTTTGCCCATTACAGCTGAGTGCAGGAACATCAATCTGAACGCGCATACAGTGTGGCAGGGTCCGGCTTTATGCCGTGACGAAATGGGTCGGAGTGGTTTCGGTTTCTCGAACATGGGGTGCGTGCCGGCTAATGGATGAATTCCTCCAACATCTGAAGGATTCCTTTCGGAATTTGCTACCCATCGTTGCGGTGGTGGCCCTTTTTCAGCTTGCGGTAATGCGGGAGGTGCCGGACGGCTTGGCCGAAATCGTGTTCGGCATGGGATTGGTGGTGGTCGGGCTGGCGCTGTTCTTGCAAGGATTGGAATTGAGCGTGTTTCCGGTGGCACGCAATCTGTCCGACGAATTTGCGCGGCGTGGTTCGCTGTCCCTGCTGATTTTTTTCGGCTTTTGTCTCGGATTTGCCGCAGTGATTGCCGAGCCGGCGTTGATCGCGGTGGCGGAACAGGCGCAGTCGGCCTCTGAAGGACGCATTGATGCGCTCACGTTGCGGCTGCTTGTGGCGTTGTCGGTCGGGGCGGTGGTTGCGATCGGGGTGTTGCGCATTTTGCTTGGGCATACCGTGCATTTGTATATGATTGCCGGATGCCTGTTGGTGGGGGGCGTCACGTTTTTTGCCCCGGCCGAGATCGTAGGTCTTGCGTATGACTCCGGCGGGGTAACCACCAACGTCATCACCGCCCCGTTGATCGTTTCATTCGGTGTCGGCTTGGCAGCCTCGCTGCGCGGGCGCAACGCGCTGATGCATGGCTTCGGCTTGCTGGGCATGGTGGTGTTGATGCCCATGCTGATGGTGCAGCTGTACGGGATCTACGTTTATTCATTCGTGGACGAGATGGCCGTTGCGGTGAGTGTCGGGCCTGAACCGGCGGCGCCGGCACAAAACTGGCAAGTGCTTGGAATGGCGGGCGAGATCGCCCGTATGTTCCTCGATGTGTTGCCCATCGTGGCGGTCATTGTCGGTTTTCAGTACCTCGTGTTGCGGCGCCATCTTGCGCATGTTCGCCGCGTGGTCACCGGTTTCGTGATGGTGGTGCTCGGCTTGTATGCCTTCATGCTGGGCCTGGAACTGGGCCTGTTCCCGCTTGGCGAGCGTATGGCCGTGCAGCTTGCAGGGCTCGACACGATGGTGTTCATCTACCTGTTCGCGTTTCTGACGGGGCTTGCCGCGACGATGGCCGAACCCGCGTTGATTGCCGTTGGCGAACAGGCTGAAGAGGCTGCGCGCGGTCGGTTGCGCGCCAGCCATGTGCGACTGGCCGCTGCGTTGGGCATCGCCTGCGGCATCACGCTGGGTGCCCAGCGTATTGTCAGCGGCGGCGATTTCCACCTGTATTTCATCGGGATTTTCGCCGTTCTGATCTGTTTCACCTTGCTGGCGCCAAAATACATCGTGGCGTTGTCCTACGATGTGGGCGGGGCCGGCAGCACGGCCATCAACGTACCGCTGCTTACTGCTCTTGGCATGGGATTGGCGTCACAAATCGAGGGTCGCAGCACCTTGATTGACGGTTTCGGCCTGATCGCGTTCGCGACCATGTTGCCGGTGGCCACCGTTATGCTTTACGCCATCATTGCGGAGCGGTTCGCTCGCCCTGAAAAAGGAGAATCATCGTGAAATTTTCCGTGCTCGTTGCAATTCTTGCCGATGAACTGGAAGAACAAGCCATCGATGTGGCCAAGGAATCCGGTGCGGGGGGCGTGACCATTCTGGATGCCCGTGGTCTCGGCGCGAAAGAGAAGAAAACCTTTTTCGGACTGACCTACGAAGGCTCCCAGTCGGTATTGGTGTTCGTCCTGGAAAAAAGGCTGTCGCGGGCGGTGATGAAGAGTTTGACGCGTGAGTTAAACCTGGAAGCGGATAGTCGGGGCGTGGTGTTTACGCTTCCGCTTGAGCACATTGCCGGGATCGACATGGGGCAGATCACGCTGTTCGAGGAAAAACTCAAGGACGATATCTGAGGGGGCAAGCCCCGACAGGAGGCAATAATGCTGGTCAAGGACATCATGGTGCGCGGAGTGGTCACCATTTCCCCGCGGGCGACGGTTCGTGAAGCGATGCGACTCATGAAGAGCAAGGGCGTGAAGTCCCTGGCGGTGGAGAAACAGCATCCCCACGATGCGTTCGGGATCGTCACCTACAACAACATTCTCCAGACCATTGTCGCGGAGGAAGGCGATATCGACCTGCTGAACGTATATGACATCTATGCCAAGCCGGCGCTGACGATTTCGCGCGAGCTGGAAATCAAGCATGCGGCGCGAATGATGGTGGATTTCGATATTCGCCGCATTCTGGTGACCGCGGATAACGAGTTGATCGGCATTCTCACGATGAACGACATCGTGGGCGCGCTGACCGACATCGCGGACAACATAGGCTGAGGCGGAACAAGATGGGTCTTACCGGCAGCGATGGGCTGTGGTTCAATTGCAGCCCATGCTGACCGCCACCAACCTCGCCTGCCTGAAGGGAGACCGTTTGCTCTTCCGCGACCTGGATCTTGCGCTGACGCCAGGTCGCATGGTGCGTGTGGTTGGAGCCAACGGTGCAGGCAAGACCAGTTTGCTGCGAATTTTGTGCGGGCTAGCGCTACCGGAGTACGGCACGGTCGAATGGGACGGACGCAACATTTGCGCGAACCGCGACGTGTTTCATGCCGATTTGCTCTATCTGGGTCACTTGCCGGCCCTCGACGATTTGTTGACGCCCCTTGAAAATCTGCGTTTTGCGCTGGCCTGCGGGGGAGAGCAGGCGTCCGATGTGGCGTGTATCGAAGCGCTCGAACGCATTGGGCTGGGAGCGCAGCTTGATTTGCCGGCGCGCGTGCTGTCGCAAGGGCAGCGCCGCCGGGTGTCGTTGGCACGCTTGTTTCTGTCGGCGTCGCGCCCGCTATGGGTGCTGGATGAACCGTTTACCGCGCTCGACGTGGCGGCGGTGGCTGAGCTTGTACAAACGCTCGAAGCCCACTGCGCGAGAGGCGGCTATGTAGTGCTGACCACGCATCAGGATGTTCCTTTTGCGCATCCGACCGAGGTCTTCGAGTTGGCGAAATACGCATGCTGAGCGGCACTTCCGGGATCTTTTTTGCGGTGCTGCGACGCGATTTGCTGCTGGCCTGGCGCGGGCGCGCGGATGTGTTGGTTACAATCGCGTTTTTTGTCGTCGTCGTGAGCCTGTTTCCGTTCGGCATTGGCGCCGAAGTGAATCAATTGCGCGCGATCGGCCCGGGCGTGTTGTGGGTGGCCGCGTTATTGTCCACATTGCTCTCGCTGCACCGTCTGTTCGCGCGCGATCACGCTGACGGCACGTTGGAGCAGCTGCTGCTTTCTCCCGACCCGGCCGCCTTGTGGGTGATGGCCAAGATTGTTGCGCACTGGATCGTCACCGGCTTGCCTTTGGTGATCGTCGCGCCGGCCCTCGCGCTGTGGTTTGATGTAGAGCAGGGCGTACTGGGCGTGTTGACCGTATCCTTGGCATTGGGAACACCCATTCTCGCTTTGATCGGCGCAATCGGTGCAGCGCTGACGCTGGGGTTGCGTGGTGGCGGCGTGCTGTTGGCGCTGTTGGTGTTGCCGTTGTATGTGCCGGTATTGATCTTTGGCGCGGGCGCGGTGGAAGCCGAGCTCGGCGGAATCGGGGCGAGTGCGCATTTGCTGTTGCTCGGCGGCGGTCTGCTCGGCGCGCTGGCGCTGGCGCCATGGGCGTGTGCAGCGGCGCTGAGGATCGCTGTGGAATGATGAGAGGTTGATGAGAAGTTTCGACGACAAGAAGCCGCGCGGAAAGAGTCTGTTGCGTTTCGCCGCGCCGCAAGTGTTTTATCCGCTCGCCGGTACGTTGGCGCCGTGGTTTGCTGCGGCGGCCGCGCTGCTTGCATTGATCGGGCTGTATGTGGGGTTTTTTGTCGCACCCACCGACGCCCAGCAAGGTGAAGTCTATCGGGTGATTTTCATCCATGTACCGGCGGCGTGGATGTCGATGTTTATCTATCTGCTGATGGCCTTCTGGTCAGCGGTCGGACTGGTCATGAACACCCGGTTGTCTTTCATGATGGCGCGCGCGCTTGCCCCCACCGGCGCGATGTTCTGTTTCGTCGCGTTATGGACCGGCGCATTGTGGGGCAAGCCCACCTGGGGCACGTACTGGGTATGGGATGCGCGGCTGACTTCGCAGTTGTTGTTGATGTTCCTGTATCTCGGCTACATGGCCCTGACCGCGGCGATTGAAGACGGTCGTCGTGCGGATCGTGCCGGCGCAATCATCGCGTTGGTCGGCGCGGTAAACGTGCCGATCATCTATTTCTCCGTGATGTGGTGGAACACCCTGCATCAAGGTGCATCGGTGAGCCTGACCCAGGCGCCGACGATGGCCACGACGATGTTGGCCGGCATGTTGCTCATGGCCGTTGCGGCATGGGCGTATACTGTTGCCGCGGCATTTTGGCGTGTGCGTTCATTCATTCTCGAACGCGAGCGCATACCGACTGGGTGGGTGCCGAGCTTGAACGACAGGAGAACCGTTGATGGAATGGGGTTCCTGGAACGCTTTCTGGAACATGGGCGGAGCTGCATGGTTCGTCTGGGGCAGTTACGGCGTGACCATTTTGTGCATTGTTACGGAACTGTTTCTGGTGTTTCGCCGTCGTAACGATACCGTGCGTCGGCTACTGAAGTTACGTCGTGCGGCTCCGACGAGAAACTCCATGTTCGGCGTACGCGAGGAGAATGTCTGAATGAAACGACGTAGCAAGCGCCTTTTGTTGCTTGGCGGCGCTGGAGCGCTTTTGGTTGGGGCGGTCGTGCTGGTGCTGACCGCCTTTCAGGAAAATCTGGTGTTTTTCCACACTCCGAGTGAAGTGGTCGCCGGCAAGGCGCCGCAGGGACGAGCCTTCCGCATCGGTGGAATGGTGGAAGAGCACTCCATCCGGCGCGCGGAAGACGGTTTGACCGTGCATTTTTCGATTACCGATATGGCCCAGATGATTCCGGTCACGTACAAGGGGACGCTGCCCGATCTTTTTCAGGAAGGAAAGGGCGCGGTCGTGCAGGGCCAGCTTGACGAAAAAGGGCAGTTTCGCGCCAGTGAGGTTCTCGCGAAACACGATGAAAATTACATGCCGGTTGAAGCCCAATATGCGCTCGACTCCGCGCAGATGAACAAAGCTGCGGAAAGTGTGCAGCAATGATTGCAGAGCTTGGTCATTTCGCCCTCATCCTTGCGCTGATTCTCTCTCTGGTACAGGCCACCGTGCCGATGATCGGCGCACATCGCAACCGGCTCGCGCTGATGCGTGTCGGGAGTCCGGCGGCACAGGGGCAGTTTCTTCTCATCGTGCTGGCCTATGTCTGTTTGACGTGGGCCTTCATTCAAAGTGATTTCTCGGTTCGCCTGGCGGCCGCCAACTCGCACTCCGACACCCCGCTGATTTACAAGATCACCGGGGTGTGGGGAAACCATGAAGGCTCGCTGCTGCTGTGGGCCATGGCGCTGTCCGGCTGGACAGTGGCGGTCACCATATTCAGTCGCCATTTGCCGGAGGCTTTCATGGCGCGGGTGGTGGGCGTGCTCGGCTGGATCAGCGCGGGCTTCATTTCGTTCACGCTGTTTACGTCCAACCCGTTCGAACGTCTGTTGCCGGCCGCAGCGGAGGGGCGTGACCTCAATCCGCTGTTGCAGGATCCGGGGATGATCATCCACCCGCCGTTGCTTTACATGGGCTACGTCGGGTTTTCGGTGGCCTTTGCCTTTGCCATTGCGGCGCTGCTCACCGGGCGACTCGACACGGCGTGGGCGCGCTGGTCGCGACCGTGGACGACGATGGCGTGGGTCTTTCTTACGCTGGGTATCATGATCGGTTCGGGCTGGGCCTATTACGAGCTCGGCTGGGGCGGCTGGTGGTTCTGGGATCCGGTGGAGAACGCTTCCTTCATGCCGTGGTTGCTCGGCACGGCCCTGATTCATTCGCTGGCGGTCACCGAGAAACGCGGCGCATTCAAAAGCTGGACGATTCTGCTCGCAATCAGCACATTTTCGCTGTCGTTGCTGGGAACCTTCCTGGTGCGTTCGGGCGTGATCACCTCGGTGCATGCCTTTGCCACCGATCCGGCCCGCGGTTTGTACATTCTCGCTCTGTTTGTGTTTGTCATCGGCGTATCGCTGATCCTGTTTGCATGGCGTGCGCCGAAACTCTCCGAAGGGGGAAGCTTTCAGCTGATTTCACGAGAATCCGCCTTGTTGGGCAACAACGTTTTGTTTGTTGCGGCGTGTGCGGCGGTGTTGCTTGGCACGCTCTACCCGTTGTTTCTCGATGCATTGAATCTCGGCAAGATTTCGGTCGGCCCGCCGTACTTTGAAGCGGTTTTCGTGCCGCTGGTTGCGCCGATCGTGGTGTTGATGATGATCGGCCCATTGGTGCGCTGGAAGGGCGATGATGGGGCGCGTCTAGGCCGAATATTGTGGCTGTCTGCGGTGGCGAGCGTGTTCATCGGCGGTACAGTCGCCGTTCTCATCGATCATGTCACCTGGCGCACGGTGCTCGGCCTTGCGTTGTCGGCCTGGGTGCTGATTGGCAGCGCACAGTTGCTTCGTCGCCGTCTCGGAGAGCGTCGCGGAACGCCGGTGATGAATCGTTTGCGCGGTATTTCGGCGGCATGGTGGGGAATGTGGCTGGCCCATTTAGGCATCGGCATCTTCACCATCGGCGTGACCATGGTGGGCAGTCTGGAACAGGATCTCGACGTCAAGATGCACGACGGACAGGTCGCTGAACTGGCCGGCTACACCTTTGTCTTTCGCGGCGCGGTCGAGCGCGATGGCCCCAACTACGACGCCTGGCAAGGCCAGCTGGAGGTGTTGCGGGGAGAGCGTGTGGTGACCACATTGACACCGGAAAAACGCGTTTACCGCGCCCAGCAGATGCCCATGACAGAAGCGTCGATTGACGTGGGTCCGTTGCGGGATGTGTATGTTTCGCTCGGCGATCAGATCGAGGACGGCGCATGGATCGTCAGTCTGCATTACCGGCCATTCGTCAGCTGGATCTGGGCGGGTTGTGTGTTGATGGCGCTGGGCGGAATTTTTGCCGCCGCCGACCGACGCTACCGCAAGCTCGCCGCACGCGATGCAGCCGTTGCGCAGACCATGCCGGCAGGATAAAAGCGCTTGAAGTCGGTAGCGGGTCGTTTGATCGAGAGGAAAAACAATGTGTATGAATGAGCTTTCCGCGATGCGCGGGGCGTGCAGGTCGAAATCCTGCGCTATGAACTGTCCGGAATCACCATGAAAGCCCGATTTCTCGTGCCGCTCGCGATTTTCGTCGCGCTGATCGGTTTTCTTGCGTATGGACTGACCCTCAATCCGCGTGAGGTGCCTTCACCTTTGGTTAACAAGCCGGCACCGGATTTTTCTCTGCCGCGCCTCGATGCGCCAGATGCGAATTTCCGTCTGGCCGAAATGCGTGGGCAGGTCTTTTTGCTCAACGTATGGGCTTCGTGGTGTGTGTCATGCCGCCAGGAGCACCCGCTGTTGATGCAGCTCAAGGCGCAAAACGTGGTGCCGATCATTGGTTTGAACTACAAGGATGAACGGGAGGACGCGCTCGCCGTGCTCAGAGAGGGTGGCGATCCGTATGTGCTGAACGCGGTGGATGCGGATGGTCGGGCCGGCATTGAATATGGCGTCTACGCCACGCCCGAAACGTTTCTCATCGATCGCACCGGCGTAATTCGCTACAAGCACATTGGCCCACTCAATCCTGAAACCCTGAACAAGGTGTTGTTGCCGATGGTTGCGGAGCTGTCTCGTGCGAGTTGAGCGTTTTCGTCATGGAGTGCTGGCGGCTGTGCTGGCGTTGGCCGTGTTTGTGCCGGCGTTCGCGGCGAGCGAGCGTGCTGAACCGGTCGCTGCGGACCCGGTGTTGGAAAGCCAGGTGCAGGGTTTGTCGCACAAGCTGCGTTGTCTCGTGTGCCAGAATGAAACCATCGCCACTTCGCGCGCGCCCCTCGCCGTGGATTTGCGCGCCCAGGTGCGTGAGCAATTTGCGGCGGGAAAAAGCGAAGATGAGATCGTTGATTTCATGGTGAGTCGCTATGGCGATTTCGTGCTCTATCAGCCTCCGCTCAAGGCGAGCACGATGTTGTTGTGGTTCGGTCCGGGCCTGTTTGCCCTGATCGCTGCCGGGTGGTTGTTGTTGCGCCTGCGTCGCCGCGCCCAAGAAACGCCTCATTCCGAACTCTCACCCGCCGAGCGCGCCGAAGCGCGTCGCTTGCTCGGCGAGGATGAATCAGAGGAACCCCGCTTGTGACTGTTTTCGTGCTTTTGGCCGCGCTTCTGCTCGCGGCCACGCTTCTGTTCGTCTTGCCACCGCTGTTCGGTCGTGCAATCCGGCACACCGCTGATGACGAAAAACATCAGCAGGCTGAAGTGACGGTCGGCTTGCTGCGTGACCAGCTGGCCGAGTTGAAAGCCGAGCATGCTGCCGGACGCGTGGATGATGCGGAATTTGCGCATGCCCGTACCGAGCTGGAAGAGCGCGTATTGGCCGAAGGCCGGGTGCTGGAAAAGGGCATTGATCGCCGTCCGGCGAAATTCTGGGCGTTGGGGCTGGCGCTCATCGTGCCGCTCATGGCGGCGCTGACGTACGTTTCAATTGGCGAGCCGGACGCGCTCGATCCGACCACGCATGTGGGGCAAGCCCCGGGAGGGCAGCAATTTACCCCGGAGCAAATATCTGAAATGGTGGGTGGTCTGGTCGACAAGCTGGAAGAAGACCCCACGGACGAGCGAGGCTGGGCGATGCTCGCACGGGCCTACAACGTGCTGGGCCAGTTCGACACGGCACAACAGACCTGGGCGCGCATCGGCGCAGACATCCCCGCCAACGCAATGCTGATGGCCGACTGGGCGGATTTGCTCGTCGCGGCGCAAGAAGGCGATTTCACGGGCGAGCCGACCCGTCTCATCACGCGCGCGCTGGAGCTCGAACCGGATAACTTCAAGGCGCTCGCACTTGCGGGTGCGGCGGCATTTGAAGCGGGCGAGTATGCCGCTGCATCCCAGCACTGGGAGGGGATTCTCGCCCAGGTGCCGAGGGAAGATCCTGCCTACGCAGCCGTGGTGGATAGCATCAACGAAGCGCGTCAGCGGGGTGGCATGACGCCGTTGGTGGGAGAAGACGTTGCTCCGGCAGAAAACGCTGCGCCGGCAGAGTCCGAAGCGCTGCACATTGTTGGCCACGTGGCGATTGGGGAAGGGCTGTCCGATGACCTGCCGGAACAGGCCACGGTATTCGTGTTCGCGCGTCCGGTAGAGGGCGGCATGCCGTTTGCTGCGTTGCGTATTCCCGCAGGCGAGTTGCCAGTCAATTTCAATTTCGCCGCCGCGCAACGGATGAATCCTGCGCCGTTGCCGGATGAAGTCGAGCTTGTTGCGCGCATGTCCATGGCCGGTGCGGTCAGTGCGCAGGCGGGCGACATTGAATCCGCTCCGCTGATTGTGTCTCCAGATGAAAGCGGCGTCGAACTCCTCCTGGATCGCAGGCTCGAATGATACGTTGAGGGAATCCCCCTCTTTTGGAAGGAGCGTTACAGATGAACGTTCGTCTTGTTCTGATGCTTGGTCTCGCTTCCCTTGCCGCAACGGCGAGTGCCCAGACGATTCAGCTTGAATGTGGCGGGGTGGGCCTGGATGATTCGGAGCGCCGGCTCGCTGAACAGCCCCACCATGCGCTCACCGTCATCATGGCAACCACCACCGGCTCCTATATTTCCGGAGTGCAGCTGGCGGTGGAAGCGCCGCTTGCCGACAAGGCTGCGGAAAATTCCATGTGTGGCCCGGTGGGCCAGGTGGATGTCACGGAGGCGGGACGCTATCGCGTCAGTGCCAGTTACGGTGGCGAAACTCGCGAGCAATGGGTGGAGCTGACGCCGGGTGGCGGCAAACGGCTGGTGATGACGTGGCCGGATTGAACGGCGCTCAATCGCGATATTCAAACGCCACGCGTTTGACGTTGCACAGCAGCTCATAGGCGATCGTGCCGGCCGATTGCGCAATACGGTTGATCGGCACGGTCTTGCCCCACAGCTCGACGATGCTGCCGGGGCCGGCATCGGGCAGATCGGTCAGGTCGACCGTCAGCAGGTCCATCGACACGCGTCCGGCAAGGGGCGCGAGATGGCCATCCACGGCCACTGGCGTACCATCCTGCGCGCTGCGCGGATAGCCGTCCGCGTAGCCCAGCGCGACCAGGCCGATGCGGCTCGGACGCAGCGTGCGAAAACGCGCGCCATAGCCCACTGCCGCGCCGGTCGGTACTTCGCGCACGGACAATATCGTGCTTTCCAGCGTCATGACGGCATGCAGGTCGTTCGGCTCGCCCGGCATGGGGTCTGCGCCATAGAGCAGAATGCCCGCGCGGCCCCATTCCCCGCGGGCTGCGGGCCAACCGAGAATGCCGGGCGAATTGGCGATGCTGTGCGGAGCGTCCAGCCCCGCGACCGCAGTCTGGAAGCGGGTGATCTGCTCTGTAGTGCTTGCCGGGGCGGCATCGGGTTCGTCCGCGCGCGCCAGATGGGTCATCAAGGTGATCGTGCCGACCTTGGGATTGTCCCGCAGACGTTGCCATACGGCAGGCAAGCTCTCGACGTCGAAACCCGCGCGATTCATGCCGCTGTTGATCTTCAGCCAGACGTCCACAGGCCGTGGCAGATCAGCCGCATCCAGCATTTCGAGTTGTCCCGCATGATGAACCACCGGCCATAGATCGAAGGCGGATGCGCGGATCAGTTCATCCGGGGTGAATGGCCCATCGAGCACGACGATGGGCGCGATGATGCCCGCCTCACGCAATTGCATGGCCTCTTCCGTCAGCGCCACGCCGAAGCCGTCGGCATGGGGCGCGAGCGCGTGTGCACAGCGCACCGCGCCGTGACCGTAGGCGTTGGCCTTGAGAAT
>Ga0079223_10000724_pt1 | contig 17912 bp, 14 predicted proteins | sample Stecom2011_FD_75072 | JGI IMG/M metagenome (GOLD analysis project Ga0079223, IMG submission 75072) | Agricultural soil microbial communities from Utah to study Nitrogen management - Steer compost 2011 | ecosystem: Environmental > Terrestrial > Soil > Agricultural land | place: USA: Utah... | reverse complement strand
TGAACAATTCAAATCAATATTCATGGTAAGTTTTAATCCTTATTTTCTTATAGGTACCGTTGGAATGGTTGTCACATCCTTTATTCACATGCTATCTACTGCTATAGCCGATCGGGCTAGCCATGTGGGATTTTTTGTTTTGTACGTAGTTTTCGCAATCATTATTTTCTTAGGTTTTGGAAATACGCGAAAAATGGAACGTATTCGCGTTAGACGCAGGTAGTAGTCTTGGGTAAATCGTCCTAAGCAGATAGACTTAAGTTTTTATACAAAGTAGGTGATCACCTGTAACCCATATCACCTCAATAAATGTACGGTTCCGGTTCCCTCCTCTACATTTCCGTTAGTATCTTTAGCAACATAGCGATAGTTGTAAACTGAACTTTCGCCGGTATATCCTTGATCCGCACCATGGCCATTCCAGCCTATAGATATATCATCGGAGTAGAAAATCATTTTTCCCCAACGATTGAAAATCATCAGCTCAAAAGAATCAACATGCTCACCTTCTGCTTTGAACACATCATTAATTCCATCTCCATCGGGTGTAAATGCGTTGGGTAAAAAGATGCGTTGGGTCGGCTTGAAAATTTTAAAAGCCTCGGCTTCGCAGCCAATGTCATTGCTGACCAATAATTGGGTGTACCCTCCTTGTAAAATTTCAAAATCAACCAGAGGTTCAAAAACGTTAGCGGTAGATCCATTTGGGAAGAACCAGTTGTAATTGGCATTTTCTGTAGAATAATTTAATATGGGACGTGCGTAATCTTCATAATTGAATTTAAAATCTGCGTGAACTTTCTTCACTTCTATCTCGCAGGATTTTTCTATTGTGTTTCCGCATTCGTCTTCTACTCTGAATTTCAAAACTGTATTTCCGGAAATCACACCTGTATATCTCGGGATATCTCGTGGCTCATCATTCCAAAAATACTTGCTCATACCTTCTCCGCCGTAAACAATTGTGTCCAATTCCAATTCCTCGTTTACGCATATCGCCGTATCCACAGGCATAAGCACATTCAAAGGATCCGTATTGATATAAACAAATGTACTCGCCGATATTTTGTCGTCGCATGCATCCGTAACCTCTAGTGATACCAAGCTAGTATTAAGAATGTTACCGATAAATACGGGCTGGTCGCTTACAACATTGTTATTTATTCTCCACTCATATTGAAGGTCTCCAAAGCCCCCGGTGAGCTCGGGTATGAATACAAAATTTGTTTTGCAAGATCCTGAATGGTTAGGGTCAAGAGACAAGGTTAAAGGATTTTCTTGTTTTTTAACCTCAATATTTTTTATAACAGACTGTGAACATATATCACCTGTAACCAATACTATATCCCCGTCTGAATTTAGGATTTGATTAAGATGTGAACCACTGTATATCAACTCATCATTTTGATACCATTCAAAACTATATTCCCCAAATCCGCCTTGTACTACCGGTGAGATTGATACCGGACTCACACAATTGTAGCTTATTTCGCCTGGCAAAAGCACGTTTAAGGGTGGATAAGATTCGCGAATCACTGCTATGTTGATCTCCTGCTGGTTTACACCGCAAAAGTCAGTAATATTTGCCGAAAGGCTTAAGATCGAGTCTGGGTTAACCTCGACATTAAAACCTGTTAAATCGGTGTTATTCCATGAAATCTCGTAAGGTGGCATTCCTCCGGATACGTCAACTTGAATACTCCCGGTTTCGATACAATTCAACAATACACTATCCGGATAGGCTACAGCTAAGCTTGGGTTATCCATTACCGGTGTTGTAATGACCGTAACCGATGTATCCAACGAGCATACATCGGGTTCTAAGAAGTGTATTTCGAAATTTCTAAAACCTTCGAATTGGTTGTTGTTTTTAATCTCAACATCGAAGCTCTTTTTACCATCCATTGCGTACAAGCTTATTGAATCAGGCAAACCCGGGATTATTTCTTCGGCATTGGGCCATCCATGCGGTTTGATGTAATAGGTAGCCGATCGCGAGCTATCTTTTCGCGAAAGCGTAAACCGATAAGTACTGCAGCCTTCAAGTGGTCGACCTTCGGAATCGGGGTTAAGAATTTCCAATTCAGCTTTCAGTGGTGGTGTACTTGAAAAGCTTCCGGCTTCAATAAAAACTGCTGAATCATTATTCTCATCATTTGCATCAGCAATCGCCATTTTGATATGGTATATTTCTCCACAGACCACAGGTATTTCGACCAAAAACGGAACAGTAAACCCATCAAATTGTGTTGCGTTTGGAGAGGCATTGTTTTCGTTATTGACAAAGTAAATTTGATTTGCTTGCCAATTTGACCCTGTAGCATTGCAGATGGCGCTAGTCCCGTATTCGCCGGGTACTCCACGATTTACGGTATTAATGGCCACAGGAATCTGGGTACCCGGTATGAGTGCGACATTTTTAGCTTGGTTGGCATAATTGGGATTGCCAACAATCCCGGGTCCTGAAATAAAAAATCCGAAGGCATCGTTGTACGAAGAACAAGTATGCTCGTTGTATTCTTCGCTTGCAAAAACATACTTAAACCGCAAAGTATCGCCCTGTGCTCGAAAATCAAATTCTACCACAGCCACATCTTTTAAAACCGCCGGCGACATGATTTGCGCCAAATCCGGTTCGTGATTGTATTTCTCGTCCTCGGGAACGGGTACATGTGCGCTTGGTAAATCGTTTGGGCCAAGTGCTACAGACACTCCGCCGGTAGCTAGAATAATTCCATTGCTTATACCAATATTTGAATTCGTAGCATCGAAATATCCAAATTGAGATGACACCGTGTTTGCCGGAAGGCCATTAAATATAATATTGTCTGCCTCTACTCCATCCCCCAGTAAAACATTGTTTATTAATTCTTGGGTAGTTTGATCATTTTCAATTACCATTTGCGCGTGACCCACCGAAAAACACAGGCTAGATAAGAAGAGTAAATATTTGCGCAACAAAACGGGAGATTTTTATTGAGGTTTACCTCAAATCCCGTTTGAAAGTTACATTATTTGGGCTTTAGCTCCAATAGCGAAGACTGTTTTACAATTTCCTTTTTGTTCATCAGCATTTTTCGAAACTCGCCATTTACATACATTTCTGCCTGGTCTTTGTAATGCTTGCTAAGCGGGTTTCCACTATTGCCTGTCGGCAAAATGGAAACTGCATTTTCAACGTCAGCAAAATCAATAAGGATGCGCATCGCCGGGCCGTAAGTGGCTTCGTATTTGCTCTTGTCATTCATGATAAATGACGCGTTGTTTACCGTTTCTATTCCGCCGGGACTTGGAAGCGGGCCGACATTTAAAAACGATCGTAGAATTTTGACATCGCCCATGGCATGTTTGTGTGTGGTGGTGTGCACACTCCCCCATTCCCATGTAGTTATATCATCGCCCAACTCGAGAATTAAATCGGCAACAGCCTTTTTAAAAGATTCGGTCATTATGCCCGATCTCTTTTCGACTTTTCCGGTAGTGAGTTTATGGTCCCACCATTTTGAGTCATCGTTAAAAATAAGTTTGGGATAGGAACGAGAAAATAAATGAGTGTTTAAAAAAGCAGTAAACATTTCATCGCCCATCTCGTCGGCAAATGCTTTGCGCAAGGTGTAAAATAAAACTTTGTAATAAATCGTGGGCTCAATATTGGTCACTGCATGGTTTCCATCCCAATTTGCTAAATATTCCAGAGCTTCATTTTCCTTGTTGGAAAGTGTATAACCTGAGGTTTTAATAACCCGGACAATTTCTTGGGTAATCGAATCGGCAGAAATGGAATGCACATCCAATACTACATTTTTCATCCCGTCGATAGTAGCCGGGAATGATTCTTCAAGTAAATTCCCAATGCGGTCGAATCTTTCGTTAGGTGCGTAGTATCCCGGGTATCCGTCTCCCGAAAGAGGTTCATGAAAATTATTCGCAGAATGGATATATCCGTTCTCAGGATTTTCATATTGCGGGTTATCGCTAAACGGATAAAATCCTTTATAGACTCCCGTGCTGTCAAACCCGTTTAAATACAACTTTCCGTATGCGCCTTCGGGTCGCTTAATCAATTTACTAGCCGACCACATGGCAATATTTCCGGACGCATCGCCGTAGGCAATATTTAATCCGGGTGATCCCACTTTTTCGGCTCCTTCTTTAAAAATAGCCATACTAGCGGCATTATTCATGGTATAAAATGCCTGAATTAATTGATTCTCAATGTCTGTATAATTCCAATACATACTTACGGGCTCTATTGACTTTACCGGCAAAAAGGTATTGATAATCGGTCCGTGAATGGTTTCATAAACGGTAAAAGTAGTGTCCTTGTCACCTTTAATACGAATGGTTTCGTTATGTTTTATAACCGGCGCCGTACCTGTTTGAATTATTGTGGCAGAACTATCGGCGCCTTCAAACTTTTCTTTGAAAAAATCGGAATCATCGTCTTCAAACATCGTTAATCCCCATGCATGCTTACGAGTGTGGCCAACAAGCGCAACCGGAATGCCTGCCAGGAAATTACCGTAAATAGCTGTTCCCGGAAATTCGATATGGGCTTCGTACCAAACCGATGGCGAGGCATACTTAATATGTGTATCGTTAGCGAAAATAACTTTTCCCGAAAGGGTATTTGCAGGAGCAACAACCCAGGAATTACTACCTTGAAGCATGGGAACCGGTAATTTATCCAGAAAAGCAAGTGGCTGTATTTCCTTCAGCTCATCATTCCAAACAACGCTTGAATCCTTGCGTACTGAATTTCTTAAATCCCATAATGAATCGTTCGGATACGCCATATCCAGATCTTTGAGATATTCATATCCCAGCGTTTCGTTGAGCTTTTCTACAATCGGATCGGTGCGCAATGCATACGCAAACGAATACGCCATATAACCCGCTACCGCGTACATATCTTCAATAGTGTATTCTTCAGGCTTATGGCGCAGCAATTTGTACTCAATCGGCAGTTTTCCGTTTTTGATATAGTCGTTTACCCCCGCTATATATGCCTTGCAGATGGCCTGGATTTTTGGCGGAAGATTCTCAAAGTTTTCAGCATCCTTAATAGCTTTTCTATTCGTGCCGAGCGTTCTATAAAACATATCGGCTTTGATTAAATCGCTGCCAAATATTTCTGAAAGCCGTCCCGATCCTACCCTACGCATAAGTTCCATTTGAAAAAGCCGATCGGCAGCATGCACATATCCAAAAGCTCGATATGCATCTTCAGCTTCGGTGGCATAAATATGCGGAATCCCATATGCGTCGTAATAAACTTCAACATCCTTATTGAGATCGCGGATTTTTACTGATCCGCGTAGTTGTGGCTGATGACTCTCGAAATAAACCCAAAGACCTAAAAGGATCAATCCAAGACTTACAATAGTGATTTTTATGACGCGTTTATATTTCTTCATTTCCTGAAAGCAACAATAGTGATGGGTTTATTACACAAGTATAGGAAGACTTGCTTAAACCGAATCGATAATACGATATATTTTAACCCTGAAATAGGATTGCCTTAGAAATAGTTAAGTTTATAAAACCCAATATTTCGGCATTACCTGTGAAATAAGATCGACTATTCCACTTCCGGTAAGGTTGGATTATCACATTATGTATTCCTTGCCTTTTCCTGATTTACAAAATTCTGTCTTAAAGATTTAAGGATTTATTTCTAAAAACAGAACGCTGAATTTATTAGTTTTATGATGTTCTAAGTGAGCATATTATTATGATGCAAAAATCTTTTTCAACGTCGTTGTTAGTTATAACCGTTTTGTTTTTATGTGTTTTTCACAATTCGGGACTTGCTCAAGATACCATTCCTCGAAATCCCATCCTTACATCCGAGCTAGAAGCCGGTTTCGGCATATTCGCCCCCTCTCAAGTAATACGTATTGGAGCACACGGATCTACTCAAAATGACGAAATTGACTTTGGTAAAGCGATGGATTTAAAGAGCAGGCATTACCGACCAAGTGCATACATAATGTGGCGTTTCTTTAAAAGATGGAATCTCTATGCCGATTATTTTAATTTTTACAGATCCGCTGAACGCAGTCCGGAAAAGCAAATTCGGTGGGAGGACTACACCTTTGATACCGGTGTTTCTGTAAAGATGGGACTTGGACTGGATATAATTAGAATAAATGTAGGATATACGGTGTTCGACAAACACAACCAAAACTTGATTGTTGGATTGGGAGTTCATACTTTGGGCATAACACCAAGTTTGGAAGGCGAGGCATTTATAAATGATAAAACCGCACACTACAAAACAAAATCAACCTACGCTATAGCTCCATTGCCCAACCTGATCGCTAGGTATACATTCGCCATAAATACCCAATGGGCACTTTCAGCAAAACTGGATTGGCTAGCACTTAAAGTGGGCGAATATGGTGGTGGTATCTGGGATGTGGGCCCAAGAGTTACTTATCAACCCTTTAAACACATTAACGTAAGCTTGGATTACCGCTATTTTAAGTTTTACGGAGATGTCGACAAAAAGAATTGGGACGGCTCTTTTTACATACAGTTTTCGGGTCCGACGCTTAGCTTAAATGCTAATTTTTAGGTCTGTCGGGTTGTTTTCACTTTATTAAACGGAAAAATACAAACCGTCTTTTATTCAATTGGTTAATTTGAAATTCTGAAGAAGTTGTTTCATAATTTGAACATATATCAGGCTCTCATTCAAGTTTGCTTAAACCAATTACATCATCACGGTGTTCAAATAGAATATGGCATTCGCTAAAGCCAAAAACAATTGCTCCCGCGAAATTGTAAATTGAATCCAAAACAAAAGTTTATGGTACTTGTGTAAATCGAGTGTATATTACCGTATTTCAAACATGAAAGTAGAATAAAATGCAAACAAAAGTTATAAAATTTAAGAATTCGGAAGAACTGGAACTCAGCGCCCGTTTAGAGCTCCCACTTGGCACCAAGCCTACAGCATACGCTATTTTTGCCCATTGTTTTACTTGCGGTAAAAACGCAAAAGCAGCCACTAACATTTCACGTCAATTAACCCAAAACGGCTTTGGGGTTTTACGGTTCGATTTTACCGGCCTGGGCCAAAGTGAAGGCGATTTTGCAGAAACCGGATTTACAAACAACATCAGCGATATAGTCTCGGCGGCAGAGTTTTTAGAGGAGTACTACCTGGCACCAAGTCTTTTGGTGGGTCACTCGCTCGGAGGTACTGCGGTGATTCACGCTTCCGCGAAAATTGAATCGGTAAAAGCAGTGTGTACCATTGCAGCACCGGCAGAAGCGACGCATGTTCTCAGACTTTTAAACCGAGACAGAGCGGAAATCGAGCAAAAGGGAAAAGCCGAAGTAAATATTGGCGGTCGACCTTTTGAGATCGGAAATACGTTTATCACGGATATAGAAAAACACAGTACAGCCTCGGTTCTCGCCGACCTCAAAAAGGCAATTTTGGTAATGCACAGCCCGCAAGATCGCGTGGTGGGAATTGACAATGCAGCCGAACTTTATACCGCCGCTCGTCATCCCAAGAGTTTTATCTCCCTCGACGGTGCCGACCATCTGATTCTTAACCCCCACGATGCAGAATATGCTTCCGGAGTTCTCGGCGCGTGGGTAAAGCGCTACATATCAGAAGATAAAACCCAATACCTGGAAACCGAGAATCAGACAGCCGTTCGGCTTAGCGACGCCGGGTTCACAACGGAAGTCATAACGGGATCTCATCGCTTTATAGCCGACGAGCCAAAATCGGTGGGTGGAAATGACCTCGGCCCCTCTCCTTATCAATTGCTGAATGCTGCATTGGGCGCATGCACCGCCATGACATTAAAGATGTATGCCGATCGTAAAAAATGGGATTTATCGGAAGTTACCGTTCATCTCGATCACAAAAGCCAATACGCAAAGGATATGGAAAATCCAGAATCGCCGAAAAGTAAAATCGATGTTTTTGAGCGGAAGCTTCAAATAAAAGGTGATTTGGATGATGATCAAAAAAAGCGACTATTGGAAATTGCCGATAAATGCCCGGTACATCGTACGTTGACAGATACTGAAGTAAAAATCGAAACTTCACTTTTAGAAGATTGAAAAGTCAATCACCCGTTACATAAAAGTTAAAACCGGATACAATTCGTAATTTCGCATTTTAAATAAAAGGATTATGACATTAGAGAATTATGTTTTAGGAAAATGGATAACCGGAGACGGAGACGGAAAACAACTTTTCGACGCTGTTTCAGGAACTAAAATAGCAGTTGCCAGTAGCAAAGGACTCGATTTTGGCGAGATATTAGAATATGGACGCCGGGTGGGAAATCCGAAATTGCGCAAAATGACCTTTCAGGAAAGAGGTTTGATGCTCAAAGCGTTAGCCCTTCACTTACATAGCATTAAAGATAAATTTTACGAATTGAGTTACGCTACCGGTGCTACAAAAGCCGATAGCTGGATAGATATTGAAGGTGGAATCGGAAACCTATTCGCGTACAGCAGCCTGCGCCGACAGTTTCCCGACGAGCCGTTTTATGTAGATGGAGAAGCTGTTCCGCTTTCCAAGACCGGCTCGTTTATCGGTCATCATATTATGGTTCCCAAAGAAGGTGTAGCCGTGCATATCAACGCTTTCAACTTCCCGATATGGGGAATGCTTGAAAAAATCGCTGTAAACCTGCTCGCAGGCGTTCCCGCGGTAGTTAAGCCTGCCACGCTAACTTCTTTTCTCACCGAGCAAATGGTGCGCGAAATTGTCGCCAGCAAAATTTTGCCCGAAGGTAGCCTTCAATTGATTTGCGGATCGGCAAACGGAATTCTCGACCACGTAAACTCACAAGATATCGTAACGTTTACCGGATCGGCCACAACAGGTAGAATGCTCAAATCCTCTCCGAGAATTTTGCAAGAAGCCGTTCCTTTTAACATGGAAGCCGACTCTTTAAACTCGAGCATTTTGGGTCCGGATGTAGAGCCGGATTCGCCCGAATTTGATCTTTTTATAAAAGAAGTTCAACGTGAAATGACTGTGAAAAGCGGCCAGAAATGTACGGCAATTCGTAGAATTATGGTTCCAAAGGACCGTCTGGAAGATGTTCAAATAGCATTAGCAAACAGATTGGCTAACACGAAGTTAGGCGACCCGAGGCTGGAAGGTGTGCGCATGGGCTCGCTTGCTGGAATGGAACAGCTCACAGAGGTGCGCGAGAAAGTAAATGAATTACTTAAATCGTCTGACATGGTTTATGGCGACTTGCATAAAGTTACAGCCGAAGGAGACGTTTCTAAGGGTGCATTTATCTCACCTATTTTGCTTCGCAACGACAATCCGTTTAAGAATTTGGGTACGCACGAAATCGAAGCTTTCGGCCCGGTTAGTACACTTATGCCCTACGATACATTAGAAGATGCTATCGAACTTTCAAAACTGGGCAAAGGCTCACTTGTTTGTTCGATCGCTACTTATAACGATCAGCATGCCCGCGAATTTGTTTTGGGTGCAGCATCGCACCACGGAAGAATTTTGGTACTTAACCGAGATTGCGCCCGCGAAAGCACAGGTCACGGTTCGCCAATGCCTATGCTTGTACACGGAGGTCCCGGAAGAGCAGGCGGTGGAGAAGAAATGGGCGGTAAGCGCGGTGTAATGCATTATTTGCAACGCACTTCTATCCAAGGCTCACCTACTACCCTTTCGGCGATTACCAGCGTATATCAAACCGGAGGAAAACAAACTGAAAGTGATGTTCATCCATTCAGAAAATATTTTGAAGAGTTGAATATCGGCGACACCGAAATTACTGCAAAGCACACAGTTACAGAGGCTGACATTACAAATTTCGCGAATGTAAGCGGCGATAATTTTTATGCGCACGTTGACGCTACTTCGCTCGAAGGAACTATATTTGAGCAACGTGTAGCGCACGGCTATTTTGTGCTTTCAAAAGCAGCGGGATTATTTGTTAATCCCAAAAAAGGTCCGGTGTTACTGAATTACGGTATTGAAGAATGTCGATTTACAAAACCGGTTTATGCCGGAATGACTATTGGCGTGAAGCTTACCGTTAAAGAAAAAGTAGAACAAGAAAAACGCGATGAAGAAGATGTTGCAAAAGGTATTGTTAAGTTTTTGGTTGACGTTTACGACGAAACCGGAGAAACTGTAGCTATTGCGACTATCTTAACCATGGTAAAAAAGAAAGATCAAACAAACTAACAACCACACATAATATATGGGCGCACACTTTGATGTTTTGCTACGACCCGAGTCGCTTGTAGCGCTTGGGACGCTGACACTGCTCGAAATAATTCTGGGGATAGACAACATTTTGTTTATCTCAATTATTTCCGAGCGCCTTCCCGAACATCAAAGACCCAGAGCCCGGGTTATCGGATTGGCACTTGCCCTGATATTCCGCGTTGCGCTTTTATTTATGATCACTTGGTTGATTCACTTCACCACGCCCATATTTACCCTTTTTGATATCGGGTTTTCGGTAAAGGATTTAATCATGCTCGGTGGGGGAACTTTTCTTTTGGTGAAAACCATTAGCGAAATTCATAACACAATGAACGAGGAGGAAAAGGCCGGGCTTAAAGACACAAAAGCTCATTCTTTTATGGGCGTGATCGGAATGATTATTTTAATTGATTTGGTGTTTTCATTCGACTCCATTTTAACCGCTGTGGGTATGGTAGATGAAATTATTATTATGATTGTTGCGGTGGTTATTGCGATGATTGTAATGATGGTTTTTGTAAATAAAATCAGCAAGATTATCAATACCTATCCGAGTATTCAAATGTTGGCTCTTTCGTTCTTGATACTGAGTTCATTCGTTGTTATTTTGGACGGACTCCACAAACACATTGAAAGAGGATATGTATATTTCGCTTTATTTTTCTCGCTGTTAGTAGAGATATTGAACATCAGAAGTAAAAAAAGCAAGCGTAAAAAAGTTATTAAAAATGAATGATTATCTAAATGAAGGCGGTGTGAAACTCACCGTTAATAATGGAATCGGAACCATCGAGTTTCATCATCCTGCTAGTAATTCCCTTCCGGGAAAAGTTTTAAAAAAACTCGCCGACACGATAACTAAAGCCGGTTTAGACGATGCGATTAAAGTAATTGTCTTAAAATCATCGGGCGATCGTGCATTCTGCGCAGGTGCCAGTTTTGATGAACTTATTTCCATCAAAGACGCAGCGGGTGGCAAGAAGTTTTTTATGGGCTTTGCCAATGTTATCAATGCCATGCGAAAAGCTCCAAAATTTATCATCGGACGCGTGCAGGGCAAAACTGTCGGTGGCGGTGTAGGTTTGGCTTCTTCGGTAGATTACTGTCTTGCGACAAAATTTGCTTCCGTAAAGCTAAGCGAGCTCGCTATCGGTATCGGGCCATTTGTAGTTGGGCCGGCTGTAGAACGCAAAATCGGGAAAGCGGGAATGACGAGTCTTACCATCGACGCTACCTCTTGGCAAACTGCCGAATGGGCTTATTCCAAAGGAATGTTTGCCGAAATATTTGACACAGCAGAAGAACTCGACGAAGCCGTACAAACCCTCGCAGAAATACTCGCCAAATCGAATCCTGAAGCCATGAAGGAGCTCAAAAAGACTTTCTGGGCAGATGCCGAACATTGGGACGATCTGTTAGCCGAGCGCGCCGCTTACAGTGGTAGATTGGTTTTGAGCGATTTTACTAAAAATGCGATCAACTCTTTTAAGGAAGCTGTGAAGAAATAGGTTTTAGTTGATCTTTGAGAAGGTTTCTTAGCCAAATTAAGGATCTAAGAATGAAGGAAGTTTCATTACGATACAATATATGCGATTGAAACCAACACCACAATCAATACGATACTCCATAAAAATGAACCGATAAGAAATACAGCTGCTGTTTCAAGGATTGATCGGATCCATTTTTTTCTAAAAAAGACTTTGTAACCATAAACCATGTATGCAAAGGCAGCTATTTGGTATATCGAAAACGTAACATCGAGCGACCAATACGTTATCGGAAAAAAGAGAATCAGAACAAAATTGGTCACACATAAATTATAAGCTTGAAACACCAGGTTTTCTGCATAATTCAATCCTCTTTTCCTATTAAACCAAGATGATAATAATGCCGAGATGGGAATATAAATCCATAACAAGAGGTTGAAGTAAGAAGTGAATGTCTGAATTACTTCCGTTTTTATATCCTCTTGTGAAGGATGAGTAACGATTAATGACTCATCTATGACCTTATCAAAAAACTCAAGTTGAGTTAACAGCAATAAGCTTATAGCAGTACTAATAATCAGAATGTTAATAGGTGGCGTGATACGGTGTCGCGATACGCCTATATACTCCCGTGCGAGTTGTCCCGGATTGATCAATAGCCGTTTGACGGTATATACACCTCCCCTCGAAATATTGAAAGCTTCGAGAACATTACTTAAGAAATTACTAACGGTTATACGCTTTACAATACGCTTGTCTATAATTTCAATTTCAGTTTCGTTTTCCGGGAAACCTTCCATGCGTTTTCAGATTAAATTTGAAACTTACATATTTCGACTCGATAAACACGCAGCCGGATTACAAATCAAATAAATGAAATGTAATCTATATAATCCTGTATTGTAGTCGAATAAATTTTTAAATCGTCTTTTCTGAATCTTCTACGAGTTCGTTAAGCTCTTTAAGTTCGGCTTTCGTGAGATAACGCCACTGCCCTACCGGGATATCCAGATGGATATTCAGAACCCGAATGCGTTTTAGCTTCACCACTTGATAGTGCAGATGTTCACACATTCTTCTTATTTGACGGTTAAGCCCTTGAGTGAGAATGATCTTGAAAATGTATTCACTAACCTGCTCCACTTCACATTCTTTGGTAACCGTATCGAGAATGGGAACACCGCTCGACATTTTTTTCAAAAAATCGGGAGTAATCGGGTAATCCACCTGAACGATGTATTCTTTTCCGTGATTGTTTCGCGAACGCAAAATCTTGTTTACTATATCACCGTCATCGGTGAGCAAAATCAATCCTTCACTGGGTTTGTCCAGTCTGCCAATCGGAAAAATGCGGGTCGGATAATTAATGAAGTCGATAATGTTATCTTCTTCGCGGCGGGTATCTGTTGTGCACACAATGCCCACCGGCTTGTTGAATGCGAGATACACAAAGTCCTTCTTCGGAGGTGTGATAAGCTTCCCATTCACACGCACTTCATCGCCCGGCGCTACTTTTGTGCCAAGCTCGGGAACTTTCCCGTTTATGGTTACCCGGCCCTGATCGATTAGCTTATCGGCGGCCCGTCGCGAACAATATCCTGCTTCGGTTAAAAATTTATTAATTCGTGTCAATTCCTGTTCAGCCATATCCTCAAGCTTTCTTTTTACTGTAGTTTTTTAATATCTCGTAGTTTCGATAACTCGTGTCTACGCCAAAGTATTTTTTCAATATTCCCTTCGCTTTGTCTTTTCCGCTTCTTCGGTTTTCAGAAATGTCGTATTCAAATTTCCAATTTAATTTATCGATTCGCGGTTGCATGACCGCGGGATGACCATCGGTAAAGCGCTTTAACTCACGCACATGGCTTTCGTAATCAAACTTATCCACTTTTTCGATATTTTCTTCTATCCACGCATCATCATGCCAAAGCTTGTTGAAACTTTGACGCTTTTTCTGCATAGCGCGCGGATCTTTAACCCAGCCGTAATGATAGATATACGCATCGATGGGCACGACTTTCAGCTTTTGGTTATCGCCTTTTCTAAATCCCTGCGCATCGCGGTATGAATAGATGGATTTATCGTTTTTGATAACCCTAATTTCATGCGGATACCAATTGGCGCTGGCTCCCACATAATCGTACGATCCGTAGAAATGTTTATAGTGAAACAGCAATCCATCCACGCGCTTATCATCTGCGTAGCGCTCCATATTTTCCTTAATTACCGGAAGGAATTTTTCATGCACCACTTCATCGCCTTGTATATAAAAGGCCCAATCTGAATCAGTACTTATTTCAGCAAAAGCTTTATTGGTTTCAACCGCCAGCACACGCCCGCCTTCGCGCAAACTCTCGTCCCACTCGGTTTCTATAATCCGTATTTTGACCGGATCTATCGATTTGATTAATTCCAGGGTTTCGTCTTCGCTTTTTCCCACAGCAACTACAAATTCATCGCAAATCGGAAGAATAGATTTGATCGCCTCTACAACTAGATAGTCGTAGATTAAGGCGTTTTTGACAAAAGTAAAACCGGTGACTTTCATAATTGAATTCTAATTGCAAAGTTAAGACTTATCCTTTCTCCGGAAAACCGGATTCTTTTTATGGAAATTCAACCTTGATTACAAACTAAGTTTCTGAAGTCGCTTATACAAAGGCCGGCATTCTTTTAAAAGCGGGTTTAACCTTTCGGGAAATGGGGTTGATTTTGAAGAATACGGTTTAAAACCGGTTGACTTATGTACGTTTCCGTACCAATGTTTCGCCCAAACCCCGTCTTCGGAAATAGGTCCGGCTTCCCACGAAAGCATGGATGGGTCGTAAGGAATATCCAGCGCGGCACACAACTTTTGCAGTTGTTTTTCCGGATTCATTAAAATAGACTTACTATCAAGCACGATTACCGGTAAATTGTGGGACTCCAAGTATTCCAAGAGAATAATGTGCTTGGCGTATCCCACATCTTTCATCGTCGGATTCTCAATTTCTTTGGCATACGAAGGGAGCATTTCAACCGGATCGCGTGTCAATATTATATTGATCATTTCAGGTAAAAAACCCCAGTCGATATTTTCCAAATGATGGGTCATTTGTTTGAAAAACAGAATGGGCTTATCTGTACTTGTCCGCATAATTTCAATCACTTTTTTGCCATCATTTTCCATGCTTTCAAGCACCTCTTTTGCCATGGGGTGATAAGTTTTAGCATTGGTTTGACTCAAGTAATGCGCATACAGTGGTTCATCAAAAACCTTGGTGTCCCTGCGTTGTGCAAACGAATACATAAGCGCGGTAGAAACATTTCTGGGCCCCGACCACAGGCAAATTCTTTTAATCGAATCAGGCATCGACAGATTTGTTAAGTCTTTTTACTTCTCTTGCAATCAAGTCATTGTAGAGCCCGCTTATCTTTCTGCTCATCGTTCCGTACTTCCCGGCTCCGATTTTCCGTCCGTCAATTTTCACCACAGGTGTAAGTCCACCAAAAGTTCCGGTTACAAAAGCTTCATCGGCTCCATACACCTCAAATAGCGAAAAATTCGTTTCCCGGCAGGGAATTCCTGCTTCTTTGCAAACCCGAATGATATTTGCTCTGGTAATTCCATTCATGCAATATTGGCCGGTAGAGGTCAGTACTTCTCCTTTATCAATAATAAAGAAGTTAGTTGCGTTGCAAGTGGATACAAATCCATTCACATCAAGCATTAAGGCTTCGTCTGCTCCTGCTTCATGGGCTTGTATCAAAGCCTGAACTTCGTGCAGCTTGCTGTGCGAATTGAGCCTCGGATCCAAATAATCAGGGCTTCCTCGACGGATAGTGCTCGTAAATAGGGTAATTCCTTTTTCAATGGATTCTTGAGAAGCCTTTTTATGCTCGGCAATAATAACCAAGTTAGGGCCGCTTATGGTCAATCGTGGATCTTGAGAAGGTGTTTTTTTAATACCTCGGGTTACCATAAACCGCACGTGGACATTATCGGTCATTTTATTTGCGTCAAGCGTGGTTCTAATTTTCCCGACAAGTTCTGTGCGTGTCATTTTCAAGTCCATTCCCACAGCGGCAGCGGCTTTCCATAATCTGTCGAGGTGCATATCTAAAAACACCAATTGACCATGGTGAAGGCGCACCGCTTCCCATATTCCGTCGCCTACCAAATATCCGCTGTCAAAAACCGATATTTTCGCATCTTTTCGCGGAAGCAGCTCCCCATTTATGTAAATTAAAATCGAATCGTTTCTCGTATCGTGAATGGCGTTGTGGGTTCCGTGTATCATAAGAATAAAAAATTAACTTATTAACTTCAGTAAAACTATTGAAATCTGCCGAATATAAGCGATTATTACCTGAAATTGCTTACGATTGCATTTTAAGAAACACCATGGCACAAGTCGCATATCAAGAAATTATAGAGGAAATTTATGCCGAATTAAAATCGGTCGAAAATCCGGGAAAGGTCGCAACCTATATTCCGGAATTGGGGAATGTCTCACCCGATAAGTTTGGAGTGTATTTACGAACAGTTGCAGGCGAAACTTTTCATTACGGCGACAGCCACGAGCTCTTTAGCATTCAGAGCATTGCAAAAGTGCTTTTGCTGGCTCTTGCGTATAAGACCATTGGTATAAAGTTATGGGAACGTGTAGGAGTTGAGCCTTCCGGCAATCCATTTAATTCGCTCGTACAATTAGAATATGACAGTGGTATTCCCCGAAACCCGTTGATTAATGCGGGAGCTTTGGTAGTATGCGATGTACTTATGAGCGAGTTTTCGGACGCACCGGCCGAGCTCTTAACGTTTATCAGAGAAATTACCGGCAATGAAAAGATTGACTTCAATGCGCGAATAGCCAATTCTGAAAAAGAAAACGGATATCGTAATGTGGCACTCTCAAACTTTTTAAAATCCTTTGGAAACATACACCACGACTGCGAAGAAGTTCTGGATTTTTACTTCAAGCTTTGTTCTATAAAAATGTCGTGCAAAGATCTTGCGGATACTTTTATGTTTTTGGCCAACAACGGTAGAAGTCCCGATCGCAAGCGTAATATTCTCACACCGAGTGAGGCAAAGCGATTGAATGCTATTATGATGACTTGCGGATTTTACGACGAGGCGGGTGACTTTTCGTACCGGGTAGGCCTTCCGGGGAAAAGTGGTGTAGGCGGTGGAATTGTTGCAGTGTACCCAAATAATTACAGCATAGGTGTGTGGAGTCCGAAATTAAACGAAAAAGGCAATTCGTATTTGGGAATTGAGTTCTTGGAACGCTTTACTTCAGAGACCGGGCTCTCGATATTCTAATCATCGATCACACGGATTATTATAGCTATCCAAGTAATGACCGGGCACTTTCTATGGTGAGCGGTTTATTAATATATCCGGCTACATTAAAATCCTTTGCTTTTTTTCTGTCAGCAATATTGTTGGAGGAAGTCAATACTACAATTTTCATTTCTTTGCGATATGCAGTCGGAAAGCCTTGAAAAACACTGAGAAATTCAAATCCGTTCATGACAGGCATATTCAAATCGAGAAAAATAAGATCAGGTAAAGTTTGTTTGTCAGGTGGTTCTTGAATGGAATTACGGATGAACTTAATTGCCTCTGCACCATTGTGAACAATTTTCACTTGTTGGGTAATCTTAGTCAGCTCTAGTATTTTTTGGTTGATAAAACAGCTTATCGGATCGTCATCTACTACCAGAGTACACTTGTATTTCCTGTTCATTGTCAAATTTATGGATTCTCAACACAATGACAATGAACAAATAGAAATAATTTCATACCCTATTTAAATATATTTTGAAATCCGTTCCTTTACCGAGTTCGCTTTCCACTTCAATTTTCCCATTGTTTCTATCCACAACTTGCTTTACCAGATAAAGACCTACTCCTATCCCCGATACATTTTCGTGATACCTTCTAAACATGCCGTAAATATCGTTGCCGTGAAGCTTTACGTCCATACCCAACCCGTTATCTTTGATTCTAAGTACAGTAAATTCTTCTTCCAAAAATGTAGAGATTTCTATCATAGATTGTCGTTCAAGCGATCTATATTTTACGGAATTAGATAATAAATTTAAAATAATGAGCCTCAAACTCATTTCTGAGTAAAACACCTTATCTACTTCAAAATGGGTTGTGATATTCACTTTGTTAAAAGATAAGTATCCTCCAAACT
>Ga0079223_10000723_pt1 | contig 17912 bp, 17 predicted proteins | sample Stecom2011_FD_75072 | JGI IMG/M metagenome (GOLD analysis project Ga0079223, IMG submission 75072) | Agricultural soil microbial communities from Utah to study Nitrogen management - Steer compost 2011 | ecosystem: Environmental > Terrestrial > Soil > Agricultural land | place: USA: Utah... | reverse complement strand
TAAGATTCCTGTTTTAGGAATTAACTTGGGACGCTTAGGCTTTATTACCGAGTTTAATAAAAATGAATATTTTGACCACCTGGCCGATATTCTCCAAGGTAAATACACCATTACTCAAAAACCGCTTTTTCACGTAGCCGTTAAGAGAAAGGATTCCATTGTCTTCTCTGATTATTTTTTTAACGATGCGGTAGTTGCAAAAAATGATATTGCTCGTATGACTTATTTACGAGTGGAACTGGGGGAAGAGCATATTTATAATATCGCTGGTGATGGAATGATTATTTCCAGCCCTATGGGTTCTACAGCTTATTCCATGGCAGCAGGCGGACCAATCGTTCATCCGGAAGTTAAGGCCCTCATTCTTTCTCCTATTTGTCCTCACTCCTTAACCCACAGGCCTTTTGTAATCCCGGATAAAGCTTCTTTAAAACTTAAACCGATGCCTCCTTATCACTCCTTGACCCTGACAGTAGATGGGCAGGTAGCCTTTCCGGTAGCCGAACACGATGAAGTCATTATAAACGGCTCAAAAATGAAAAAAGTCTCTTTGATTCAAAATCCTGAAAGACTTTATTTCGACACTATTAGAGAAAAGTTCAGCTTCTTCTAAAGACTACGGAAAAAGTACGCAAAAAGTTCTTGCGCGCGCGTAACTTTTCCGTATCATGGAAATGAAAGGAACTGTTATGGCACTTTTCTATCTAAAAACTTTGTTAATTCAAAACTTTGCAACTTTTAAGAATCAATCCATTCAATTTGAAGAAGGGTTTAATGCCATTGTAGGGGAAACGGGCTCAGGAAAAAGTCTCGTGCTTGAGGCGATTGAACTAATTTTAGGAGGCCGTGCCGACAAGAAAATCGTTCGTAAGGGAACGGAGACGGCCTGTGTTGAGGCCCGCTTTATCTGCCATGATCCACAAGTTCATCAGTTTTTTTCCCAGGAAGGTTATCTGATTGAAGACAATGAAATTGTCATCAAAAGGCTTATTTCCAAAACAGGAACCACCAAAAACTATATTAATCACCAATCCTGCACAGTAACTCTTCTATCTCAGTTCTCTAAGGCCTTTATCGATGTCGTAGGGCAATTTGATAATCAGAAGTTACTATCCGATCAGTATCAATTAACCCTGCTGGATCAGTTTGCCAAAAATGAAAAACTACTTCAAAGCTATAAAGAGATTTTGGAAAAATATAAAACTACTGAAAGAAAAATAACGGAACTATTAGAAACACAATCATATAGAAACCAAAGACTCGATTATTTGAATTATCAACTTGATGAGATCAATCGCCTTAATCCTTCCTCCCAGGATGAAGAAGAACTCATTCGTAAGAAGAATGTTTTCTTAAATTTAGAAAAGTCTCAACGAATTTCAGCTCAAATAAACGAGATCTTTGAAGGTGGTGAGGGTTCTGCTGGTTTAGAGTCCCTCGCCAATTCCTTAAGTCACCTTATTCTAAAAAATAATGATCTCCTTGGTGATTTTTCCGACTCTATTATTACCATTACCGAGGAACTAAGAGAGCTTCAGCAACAACTAGCCATGAAACTTGAGCAAGAAGTCGACATCAGTGAATACGACATTGTCATTGAAAGACTCGACCTTTATCAGAAACTTAAGAAGAAATTTTCTGGTACCGTTGAAGGTATCCTGCAAGCTCAGGTTGATTTTCTTAAAGAGAAAAACCAGCTAGATGAGCTCGATATTGATCTCCAAGAAATTCAAGTCCAAAAAGAAAAGCTACTGGAAGAGTTAAATAAACTTTCTACTAAACTTCATCAGGAAAGAGTAAAAGCCGCCCCTCAACTGGCGAAAGAACTAACCCAGAAAATCAGAAGTCTTAATATGAATGGGGCCACTATTGAGATTAAGTCAGAGGTGCTTGATGAATATAGTGAATCGGGAAGAACACGCATTCAATTTTTAGCTGAAACCAATAGAGGAGAAGGTTATTTCAAAATTAAAGATATCGCTTCAGGAGGAGAGCTCTCCCGTATCCTTTTAGGTCTAAGACAGGTTCTTTCTCGCTATGATTCCATTGGAGTGTTTCTCTTCGATGAAATTGATACAGGAATTGGTGGAGAGACCGCACTAACAATTGGAAAGGCCCTATTAGAAGTCGCTGAACAAGGACAGGTCATAGCAATCACCCATTTACCGCAGATAGCGCAGTTTGCATCTAACTTGATTGTTGTTGAAAAATACACCCGGGAGTTAAAAAAGGAAGCCAGAACTGAGTCTGTGGTTAAAATGATAACAGGAAATTCAATTCAAGCTGAAGTCAAATCAATGATTCACTTACAGTGATACAAATTGATAGTCCTTATTATCAACGTAGATAAAGACTTTTTCGCGAAGGGCATATCCATTATTTAAATAAACTGAGCCCGACTTCAAGGTATAAGAGTCTTTAACGTGAGAGTGACCTCCGATAATAATGTCGGCTTCAGGATTGTTCACTTCGACCCCTTTTCTGAAACGCTCACGGACCAGATCCTCATTAAATATTTGAGAACCTCTTTTCCTCGACTTTTGAGAAGCTTTTCGTCCCACAAACTCCAGTACTCGATAAGGTAAGAGGTAATTGGCCACAAAACGAAGGGGAGCAGAGAAAATAATTTTTTTATATTTTTGGTAACTTTCGTTATCAACCTCATGATCATCACCATGAGATAAGTAATAAAGACAATTATCTTCACTAAGAACGATATGGGACTGGGAAAGAATCACTTCGTCCTTCTTCCATTTTTTTCTAAATAACTTTTTTAAATGAACATCATGATTACCTTCTATATAGATAATCTTCACTCCACTTTTTTGAAGATCATCAATGGCATCAAATACTGCTTGAAATTGCTGAAGGTAAATAGAATGCGGACCACACATCAGGTCAAATATATCACCTAAGAGTGCTACGTAATCACATTGCTGCACCAAAGGGTGTTTTAAGAATTTGAGTAAAAGAGCCTCAGCTTCATCCCCACTTTCTTTAATATGGACGTCTGAGATGGTTGCAATCTTCATCTATGCATTTATAACATGAAGCTCACCCTTAATCTTCTCTAAAATAAACTTATCCAGTAAATGCTTACTAGACTCATCGATTTCCTTGAAGCGACAACAAACTCTCCAGACTCGATAAGGGAGTCCATTAAACTCATTAGGTTCAATTTCTTTTACCAAAATCATTTCCGCCTTAACTTTTGAACAGCCACCTGGTGTACTAATGCTTACTTCCTTGAGAACTTCTCCTTCTCTGAAAAACTTCTTTTCCATTCGAGAAATATAAAAAGAAAGACCTCCACCACTTAGGTCAAAACAGGGCTTGGAAAACTGTTGATTCTGCCCCCTTTCGTTCTGGGACGAAAAGGAAATCTGTAAATCAGAATCTTCGTAAGTACTGATCCGTTGTGTAGACCTGCGATCTACTTGAGAAATTTCTTGTGGCAGATGAAATGAATATCTGACTGGAGCAAAGTTAGTTTTTAATTGGCAGCGAAAGAGCAGATGACTATCGGGAATGTAGAAGTCAATATAACTCTGATTCATCAAAAGATTTTGTGCTTCCATCTCATGATCATCAACAGGGATTATACTAAAATCCTTTCTCGACTTACTCACCGACTCTATCCTTACATGACAGAGGAATTCTGTCCCTCCAATCATCTTCCAGATAAAGACATCGCTATGAGTTTCCTTATGGCCCATCAGAAGTTCATAGATGATGGCAGGATCTTCAATTTTTGATAACAGCACATCTTTTGCCACAACAAACTCCGAAATTATCCCTGGAGCCGAAACTCCAGGGATATGGGCTTAAGTTTAAAACTATTAACCAATTAATCTTAGTGCAGCAGAACCTAATTGATTTGCTTGTCCCAAGGTTGCCACACCGGCCGCATTTTGAATTTGAATAGACGCAAGTTTTGCTGTTGATTCAGCCACGTCTACATCTTCAATTCTTGATCTAGCAGCCTCTTGATTCACTAAAGACACATCCAGGTTATTCACCGTTGACTGTAATCTCGATTGAATCGAACCAAAGTTTGCTCGATACCCACTGACTGCTTGAATGGCAGCATCAATAACTTGTAAGTTATCTGAGGCATCGCTCTTACTTCTGATATGCGTTCCACTAATTCCCAGACTTTCGGCAGAAGAATCTGCTTGTGAAGGGTCAAAGGAAATTTTGTGATCAGCACCTGCTTTAGTACCCACCTGAAACTCCAGAACATCCCCTTGACCACTCAAGAGAGAGATTCCGTTGAAGTTAGTGGTTTTAGCAATACGATCGGCCTCTTGAACTAATTGTTCATACTCTAGAGAAAGATAACCTCTCTCCGCTTCACCAATCGTGTCCGAAGCTGCTTGTACTGAAAGCTCTCTTAGACGAGTTAAGATATTACTCGTTTCGTTGAGTCCCCCCTCTGCAACTTGTACCATCGAAATAGCATCGTTAGCATTTCGGCTGGCCACTTTTAACCCTCTTGTTTCAGCTTCCATCTTTTTGGCGATGGCGAGTCCGGCAGCATCATCTGCGGACTTGGTAATTCGCTTACCACTTGAGAGTTTGGCAAACTCCGCCTCTTGTTGGGCAGTAGATGCCTTTAAATTTTTCTGTACCTCCTGAGAGGCAATGTTCGTGTTGATTCTTAAGCCCATCAACGTACTCCTTAAAAGAACCATCCCTAAGCACTATGCATTAGAGTTCAAATCCTTATCGAACCGATCAGGTATATACTTGATGACTTATATCGGGTTTTGTGAAAAAAAATTAAAATAAAAGAGAAATTAACTGCTTACTTAGCTTTCTTGAATCTTTGAAATGATGGAAGTAGTTGAATATCCGTCAACAAAATTAAGTGAAAAGACCTCACCACCATTAGCAATGACTTCTTTGGCCCCAACAATTTGCTCAATTTTCCAATCTCCGCCCTTAACTAGAACTTGAGGCATAATTTTTTTGATGAGGGAAAGGGGAGTGTCTTCGTCAAAAATTTCGACAAAATCGATAGAACGAAGGTTGCTGAGAACAAACTGACGATCTTTTTCGTTATTGATCGGTCTCTCTGGACCTTTAAGTCTTTTAACAGAAGCATCAGAGTTAAGGCCTACCACTAACAGGTCTCCTAATTTTTTAGCTTCATTAAGATAAGTGACATGACCCTTATGTAAAATATCAAAGCAGCCGTTAGTAAAAACAATTTTTTTACCTTTGTTCTCACTTAAAAACTTATCTAATTCAGCACTAAACATTACTTGGCCTTTACTACTTCTGAGTTGGTAACTTTATTTTGTAGATCAAAATAAAAGAAAAGCCCAAGGCTTAAAAAACCAATGAGCGTAATAAAACTTCGCATTAAAAGTTGAGAAAAACTTAAAGCTTTCTGACTTCCTTTTTCTACGACTTTTATATTGAAAAGAGTTTTACCCAGACTGGCTCCAGGAAATTTATCAAAAATAGAAAAGTACATCAGATAAAAACCTACGAAGAGAGAAACCACTAAAGGAGTTATCTCCTGAGGATAGTTTTTCCAAGCGGAAACCGCATCCATGTGAATGATTCTTGCCATCACCACAATAACAATAGAAAGAAGAGAAGCAATAAAAAGTAAATCCGCAATAAAAGCACCGAATCGTTGTCCCTTACTGGCCACTTTCAATCTCACCACTTCTTTTTTGGTGACAACCGATGGAGTTATCTCTTCTTTGACTGTGGAATTGTTATTATAAAAAGCTGAAAGATCATTCTGATAAATCTCTCCAGCTGCAGGAACTTGCGATGCTGCTTGCGGAGTTACTCTTTCCGTAAAAGCGGGCTTAGGATTGCTGGCCTTATGATGAAAACCTAGACCACTGGTAATCGGTTTAAAATCGAGATCATCAAATAGATCATCTATCTCCACTGGAGCATTTTTTCCGTCGTTAGTAGGTTCAAGGTTCATATCAAATCCTTTTTCTTTTAGATTCTCACACCTAAATCAATCCATCAATCTCTGAAGAATAACTCCGACCCCACAACTTAAGGCCGTAGGTGTTCTCATGATAGGAGTTGGTAAATTAAGACGGATAAGGTTAGGTACGTTATCAAAAAACTCTAGCTCAGAAGGAGAGAAACCTCCTTCGGGACCAATGATTAATAGATATTTTCCTTTGCCCAATGGGCGCTGATCACCTTTAGATTGAGAATCTAAAACGATCACCTGATCATAAAAAGTATAATCAATCTCATCAAAATCAGCAGGTACAGCTTCGGTTAGATGAGGTGAATTGGATTGCTCTAAAGCAGAGATCAGAAGCTTTTGCAGGCGATCTGCTTCAGGTAGTTTCATCTGAGAATGAGAGGATCTAACCAAATAACAGGTATGCACTCCCAGCTCTACTGCCTGCTTCAGCGATAGATCCAGAGCATCTTTTTTAGGCATTCCAAGGGCCAGATCAATTCGATATGGCAGTGTTTTTTCTTCATGGAATAGCGTTTTGAGGAAGATCTCTTTTTTACTAACCTGATCGACTTGGCATCTTACTTCGAGCCCCTGACCATTGAGAAGAAGAATTTCTTCTCCCACCCTAAGACGTACAACATTGGCCAGATGATGAAAGCTATCACCCCTAATGATATATTCGGATAAGACTTTTAAATCTTTTTGATAAGACGCCCTCATAGATCCTTCTTGAATATGATGGCGCTCCAATCACCTTTTGAGATGCTTTCAACCACTTTGAGACCCTGTTTTTGATACTCTTCGATAATAGTTGGAGCCTGATGATTAAGGAGTCCGGAAACAATTAAAAAGCCGTTGGGTGCAGTGTAGGAAGCCAGCGCTTCTTTTTCCAGGAGAAGAACATTTTCCAGGATATTAGCGAAGACTACTTGATACTGAGGCAATAAGTAGCTGCGATATTCCGGCAATAACAGACGAAACTTTTTATCCTGCAGATGATTAATTTCAGCATTCTGGTAACAATTTTTATTGGCCTCAGGATCGATATCAAAAAAATCTACTTTCAACTCATCATTGAACTTCAGGGCAGCAAGTCCTAAAATTCCTGAGCCGGAACCAAAGTCCAAAACATTTTCAATAGGATGTTGAAGACAGTACTTCGTAAAAAGCTTTAAACATAAAAAAGTTGTTTCGTGGGAGCCAGTTCCAAAGCCCATACCTGGATAAATAAAAAGCTTATGTTCTGAACTACTCTGATAATCCTGCTGCCAAGAAGGAACAATTTCCAACTTATCATCTATTTTTATAGGGGAGTAATGGCGTCGCCACTCAGCGTTCCAATCTTCGTTTAGAGCTTTTTCCAACTGGCTTTCACAAAGTAAGTTCGTCTGAGCGTATTGTTTAAAAGAAGAAGCATTTTCTTCATTATCAAAATAAAAACGGAAGTGATTAGCACGACCAAGTACAATCTCATCCACCTCATCTAGTACTTCTTGAGGCAAATCTCCTCCTGAGTAAGATCTCATACCCAAAATTTCATCCACTTCTGCTTCTGAAAGAGAATACTCCTCAATTCCAACCGCTTCAAAGTCCTCTAAGGTGCGAGCTTTCAGCTCTTCCAGGGAATCCCCTGGTAACTCGAGGTTAAAAAGTGTCACAACCCAAAAATTTTCCATAAAAATCCTTTAAAAGAGCTATATACATTAAAAGCCGCCAGGAGGGAGGATAAAAAAATTACATTTGCTAATGTTTTCTTAGTCTAATGGTAACTTTTCTGATAGTTCTGACTTCCGTTATGAAAAAGATTTTTCTCATTGGTATTGCAGGCGGCTCCGGCTCAGGTAAGACGACTTTTGCTCGTAAAGTTATGAAGCATGTTAATAGCCCATCTTCGTGCTTATTACATATGGATTCCTATTACCTGCCTAAGCAGCCTAAGTCTAACTATACATCAAGCGGTAAACCAAACTTTGACCATCCGGATGCTTTTGATTGGGATCTTCTCAGACATCATCTTTCAGAGTTAAAAGAAGGTCTTTCCATTAAGTGTCCTATCTATGATTTTTCTACTTCCTCTCGTACTGAAGAGTATGAGACAGTGGGGCCATGCAAAGTTGTCCTCTTTGAAGGAATTTTTTCCCTCTATGATCAAGAGATCAGAGACATGCTTGATATAAAAACTTTCCTCCACGTTGACTCAGATATTCGTTTCACTCGTCGTCTTCACCGAGATGTGAAAGAAAGAGGAAGATCTCTTGAGTCTGTTATTTCACAATACTACGATACAGTCCGCCCGATGTATCAAAAGTATCTTGATCCACAACGCCAGTATGCTGATTTCACAGTAGGTGAGGAAACTGATGTTGCCTCTCTTATTTTGTCTGCTAGAATTAAAGAGTTATTAAACTCTCAAGAGATCAGCAAGGCACAGGAATCTTGAAAAAATCCTTCTCTATTATGCCTTTAGGGGGAGTCGAAGAAATCGGCTCCAACATGACATTAATAAAAACATCAAACGAAGATATTCTCATTGATTGTGGGATTCTATTCCCCTATGAAGACTTCTTCGACATTCGCTATTTAATTCCAGACTTCTCAATCCTGGATCCTTCACGTCTTACTAGTATTATCATTACACATGGGCATGAAGATCATATCGGAGCTATTGCACATCTCATCTCCGATTTTCCACACATCAAAATCTATGCAACAAAGTTTGCTCACAACCTTATTAGTAAGAAACTGGCCGAAAAAAAATTAACCTGCCAATATCATCTCTATCACTCAAAAGAAGAGCTAAGGTTTAATGAAATAACAGTAACACCTGTATTTGTTAATCACTCTATTCCAGAAACTCATGGTCTCATTATTATCCATGAAGAATTAAACTGGGCCCAACTCTACATTTCTGATTTTAAAGTTGATCTTACGGCTACTCATGAAGAACCGATTGATTTGGATTTTATCAGAAGTAAGCTTTCTCCTTACAAAAACACTGCTTACTTTTTAGATAGCACCAATGTTCTTAACGATGGGAAAACCACTTCGGAAAATGAACTGACAAAAGATCTGAAAAGTATTCTGGCACGAGACGAACAAAGGGTCTTCATGACTCTTTTTAGCTCCAATGTCTCTCGCCTTAATACCATCACTAAGCTGGCAGTAGAAAGCGGTAGAAAAATTGTTCTCATGGGTAGATCTTTATTTACCTACATGGAAGCAGCATTTGAAACAGGCCATTTGGAACTTGACCCAAGTAAGTTTTTACTGGCCGATCAAGGTAAACTCGTTGAATCCAAGATTCTTGTTTTACTCTCCGGTTGTCAGGGGGATTTTTTAAGTGCCCTGAGAAGATTTAGTTTTGGAGAAGATTCAAACTTTAAACCCCAACCTGAAGACTTAGTTGTCTTTAGCTCTAAAGTTATTCCTGGTAATGAAAAAAAGATCTCACGAATCTACAATAAGATAACGGAGTTTGGTGCCGAGATTATTACAGCTTCTGATGCTCTTATTCATGCTTCCGGACATCCCGGTAAAAAAGACTTAGAACTTCTCATCACGGCTTTTAAACCTGATTATTACTTTCCCATTCATGGGGAATCCTACATGCTACGAAAGCATAAAGAATTCATTGAAGAGCGGTTTCCAGAAATCGAAACGCAGGTGATTTATAACTATCATGAAGTGCACTTTAGAGAAGAAGGAATAAAGGTAGAGGTTCATCCTCCCCTGGAGCCTGTTCTAATACACGGTCGGGGTACACCCATAGAAAAGACCCAGATCTCTCAGCGAAGAAAAATGGCGACCCAAGGAGCTGTTTTTATCAGTTACTTGAAGAAGAGCAATACCATTCAGATTAGTACAGTGGGACTTCCCCTAAGTGCGCAAAACTTATTACCACAACTGGAGCATAGGCTCCTGAAGCTCATCAATGAAACTCTTTATCACCGTCAGGAAGAGTACTTTATTGACCAGGTTAAAATTTCTACGCGTCAGTTTTATAATAATATTTTAGGATATAAACCAGTAACTGAAGTTCATCTTTATTAATGGAAACAACTCTTCTTATAAGCATTGTTATCTTGAATATTGTCCTACTCATTGTTTTAGGACTTCTGGGTTACTTAGTTTATAGACTTCTCTCTGAAAAAAAGTCCATCAATCAGACGGCACCATCAGAAACTCCTAAAAGTGCTTATGAGCACTACCACCCTGAAATTAAAAAAAGATTAGAAGGAATTGAGTTTACCAATCCCGTTGCCGAAAATATCTTTTGTCCTATTCACCCTGAAGAAGCCGGTGAAGTCCAATGCGGGATGTGTGGGAAGTACTTCTGCAATAAATGTATCCGGCCGATGAAGAGTATTTATTTTTGTAAAGAGCACATGGCCGTCTTTCTCAGAAACCAGTGGGAGGAGATTCTCACTCTTAAAACCAGTAGTTCTGATCCAGAAGCGGGAGTCCGCCTCTATGATAAGAAACAGTTAATTTTTACTGAACACAAAATTCCGACTTATATCGAGACTCACTATAAGATTGATGTAGATAGTGATTTTATTGAAACTTACCTCGTCCTCTACGCTCAAGAGAACCAAGCGGAACAAGTTAAAGAACTCTTAGAAGAATAAAAAAGGCTCCCAAAGGAGCCTTTATTTTTTAGATTTGTTGATCAGGACTTCTTTCTTTTTTCATGAAGGAAGGAGTATCAAACTCGTCCTCATCAAAGTTAAAGAAGCCTAACTTTTCTGCGATGGACTTAATTCGGCTTTCTCTTGAAGCAACATGGCCATCATTTTTATGTTCAGAAGTATGACTTTCAAAAGAATTAAACTCTCTTTCATTTCTTACTTCTGTAGTCTTTTGTGACTCATACTTACTGGCAGCACTTTGAAGCTTTTCGGCCCAATTAATTTTTGGCTTGTTATCATCGGCCATGCCGTAATCAAAGACGATCTCTTCTTTAACAGCATAGTCTTCTGCCGGAGTTTCAACAGGAGTGCTTACTTTTGGAGCAGCTGTTTTAATTTCTGGTCTTACTTCTTGTCTTACTTCTGCTTCAAACTTCGGAGCAGCAGGTGCTGCTTGCGTCGTCATAGTTGTAGCAGGTGTCTCTGTAGCTTGAGTTACCGGCTTTTGAGTAACAGGTTCCTCTGTTTTAGTTACCGGTGTTGCTGCTTGAGCTTCTTTTCTCGCAGTACGAAGACCAGTAGCAATAACTGTAACTTTTAGATCTTCATTAAGAGAATCATCAATCACAGTACCAAAAATAATCTCAGCATCCTCATCAGCCGCTTCCATGATCAGAGTTACAGCTTGGTTTGTTTCATGAGTTGTAAGAGAAGCATTACCAGAGATATTGATGATAATACCAGTAGCTCCATCAATAGTTACATCTTCAAGAAGAGGTGAGCTGATAGCTTGCTTAGCAGCTTTAATAGCACGATCTGGACCAGATGCAATTCCTGTACCCATAAGAGAAAGACCCTTATTAGTCATAACAGTAGCTACGTCAGCAAAGTCAGCGTTGATAAGACCCGTATTATTAATTAGGTCAGAAATACCTTGAACAGCATTTAGTAAAACTTCATCAGCCGCTTTGAATGTATCGACTAAAGAAAGTTCTTCACCTGCAAGTTGAAGTAGTCTTTGGTTAGGAATACAAATAAGAGAATCCACTGATTCTTCCAGAGTTCTGATTCCTTCTTCTGCTTGGCGGGAACGTTTTTTTCCTTCAAAAGCAAACGGCTTTGTAACAACTCCAACAGTTAGGGCGCCCATTTCACGAGCAAGTTTTGCAATCACTGGAGCTGCACCAGTTCCAGTTCCACCACCCATACCGGCAGTTACAAAAACCATGTCTGCACCTTCTAGTACTTCAGAAAGCTTTTCATAATCTTCAATCGCTGCTTTTCTACCAACTTCTGGATTTGCCCCGGCCCCTAGACCCTTAGTAACATTTCCGCCAAGTTGAATTTTTGTTCCGGCCATATTGGCATTGAGAGCCTGAGCATCGGTATTTGCAACAATGTACTCAACTCCTGTTAATCCAGAGCGAATCATCGTGTTAACAGCATTACAGCCGCCTCCACCAACTCCGATTACCTTGATGCGAGCACCTGTAGGTAGGTCAGTATTTTCAGCAATATCGAACATAGGAATCCTCCGGATTAAAAGATCTCTTTAAAAATGTTTTTAAAGGATCTACCAATTTTATCAAACATATCAATTTCAGTTTCTTCTTCGAACTTCTCTTCCTCACGAGCAGTTGCACGTGAAACATGATGAGATTCCTGAAGAAGGCCAAGCACTGTTGAAAACTTCGGGTGTTGCATAGCTGAAGTCATGCCACCAAATGATTGAGGGAAACCAATCTTAACGGGCTTCTCTAAAATATATTCTGCTAACTCAGCTAAGTTTTTAACTAGAGCTCCACCACCAGTAATGACATAGCCACCAGTGATTTCGTGATCTAGACCTCTTTCATTAACAATATCTTTCACCACAAACAAAAGTTCTTCTGCTCGTGAAGCAAGGACATCTCCAATCAAGCTCACAGGAACTTCTCTTGGTTTAGTTCCAGTCAGTCCTTGTACAGTCACAAATGTATCGTTCATTTTTGTTGCTGCTACGGTTCCATGATTAAGCTTAATTCTTTCTGCTTCATTATGAGGAACTTTTAGAGCTACGGCTAAATCATTAGTAAAGTGATTCCCACCAACAGGAATAATCTGAGAGTGAAGAAGACTTCCATCTTTCCAGACGGCAACGTCAGTTGTTCCACCACCAATATCTATGAGAACAACACCTAACTCTTTTTCTTCTTGAGAAAGAACAGAACGTGAAGAAGCTAGAGGTTGTAGAATGATGGAGTTGGCCTTGAGACCCGCTTGTTCAACACATTTTACCAGGTTGTGTATAAGAGGGGTCTTACCGGTAACGATATGTACGTTTACTTCTAAACGGCTACCGAACATACCAACAGGATTTTTAATTCCTGAAGTATTATCAACTTTAAACTCTTGAGGGATAACGTGAATGACCTCACGATCACTTGGAATAAGAACAGCCTTAGCTGCTTCAATAACTCGATCAACATCGGCTTGAGTAATATCTTTGTTCTTAACAGGAACAACGCCAGACGAATTAAAACAATAGATGTGATTTCCAGCAATACCGATCGTTGCTGATTCTAATGAATCAAGGCCTGCCATGAGCTTAGCTTCTTCGATTGAAGACCTAATACTCTGAACTGTTTTTTCGATGTTAACGACCGAGCCTTTTTTCAGGCCATGGGAGGGATGCGATCCAACACCTAAAATGTCCAGCGACTGGCCATTCTTTTGTGCGATCAATGTGCAAACTTTTGTAGTCCCGATGTCCAAAGCGACAATAACACTTTTGGTACTCATGAGATTCCCTTCTCAAAATCTCTTCATATTGAAGAGGCAGATTCATTCTGTTTTAGTGGCATTTCATATGCCACCACTAAATTCTAGTATTTTGTTTCAAAACTTGACAACAACCTTTTTCGCATTAACTAAGTTAATACTCTTGGGATACTTTTTGTTTTTAGTTACATAGCCCACAATTTTGTCTAGTTTTGTAATTTTTTCACCCCACAAATCTGCCCCCATGAAAACACTGGTGGCCTTGCCTGCTAAACTGAACACAATTGTTAACTCGTTGTTTTTACTTAAAATAATTTCAGAGATCTTCGTTCGCAGATTCGGGGACATTTTATTAATAAAGTGAGTAAGCTCTGCTGAAGGGCCTTGCTCTAACTGTTCAGCTGATAAGGCCAGAAGAGGAAGGTGGTGATTTAATTTTTTTTCAATTCTTAAAAGATTCTCGTAATGGGGCTCATATAATTTGTTGTTGTCACCAAGAATAGCGGAATAATGCTCTTCCCCTGTAGACTTATAAACTTGCACCTTCGCCAAAGCATTTGGGCAATCCATAGAAATTTTTAGAGATTTACTTACGGGGTTATAACTAATTCGATAGTCAGATAAAAAATATTTTTCATCCCATCTTTCACTTAGAATTTTTTCTTTAACTTCTTTGAGTGAGCGATTTTTCTCAAACTCTTTCATCACCAACAGTGAGAACATTCCAGAAGATTTGGAAGGGCACTCACCGAAAAATGTCTGATAACGAATGTTATTCTGAGTAAAACTCTCAGGGATAGAAGACCAAGCAGAGTTGGCAAAAAGAATGAAAATTGATGCTAAAATAGATTTCCCCATGGATTAATGATAGGGGATTTTCACTTCCAATTCAAATTCAAAACCATAAAACATATTCATCTGCCATTTAATGGTGTCTGTTAAGTCTTTAAACTGATCCCAATTTGAGCTGGATTTATTTTCAACAAAATTAGCATGCTTTAAAGAGACTTGAAGCCCACCACGACAAAAACCTTTAAGTCCTAATTGATCAATAAGTCTGCCCGCTTGAGAGCCTTTAGCTGGATTTTTAAAAACACAACCACAGTTTTTGGTGGCCAGTGGTTGAGTGTTCTTACGATACTCAAGATAGTTTTTAATTTTCCAAGGGATACTCTCATCTTTGCCCCGATGAGAAATTCTTGCCCCTACAATCACATCACCATCTTCTACAAAATGGTTTTTCCGGTAACTAAAACTTTGAGTAGTGACTTTATGATTTTTAGGCTGACCAGTTTTATCAATTAAATAGACCTCTTCGATCAAGGAACCGATCTCTCCAAGATTTGTTCCTGCATTCATATAGATGGCACCACCTAATGTTGCAGGAATTCCAGTAAACACTTCCCAACCAGAAAGACCATGCTTAACCGCTGCTGAAGTGAGATGGGTAAGACTCAGAGAAGCTGGCAACTCATAGGACTCGCGATAATCTGCCAACACTGCTGAATCAAACTCAAACTTCAAATGAATAACTAGTGCATTTATTGTTTGAGGTAAAATTTGATTGGCCCCTAAGCCAAGCACAAGATACGGAATTTGATGCTCATAAAGAACTTTTATTAAACGAGATAAAGCATCCTTCGATCGCACGATAGCAAGATCAGCTTGCGACTCTAAACGAAAAGTCGTCATCTTCGTCAGGTCGGCAGAGGGTGTGAACTCCACTCCCTCAATGTTCTTAATCTTACTCCCTATAGACACAATGATATCTCTCTAATTTTTTTTGAAATTGCACCAGCGCCAAGACTTAAAAAAATTCTTTGATCATTTTTACGTTCATCAATCAATTTACTCATTTCATCCAAAGAAGAAATAAATGAAGCTTGATAACCTTGCTTCTTCATACTACTTACTAGCTCTTCGGAGGTAATACCAGTGATTGGTTGTTCACTTGCCGGATAAATAGGAGAAATAAAAATTTCATCCACTCCTTTAAAACAATCATGAAACTCTTGCCAAAAACTTTGAGTGCGACTGTAGCGATGAGGCTCAAAAACAACTGTTAACGGACGCTCGTCTACATCTTTTAAGGCCTGAATGGTGGCCGTGACCTCTGTAGGGTGATGACCATAATCATCAAACACCACAAAAGAATCTTTCTCCCAAATTTTTTCCAAACGTCTGCCTACCCCTCTAAAGTCTTTCAAACCTTTATGAATGTCATCCCAATTGATTCCTGCTTCATGACAAATAGCAATCGCTGCGAGAGTATTGGATACATTATGCATACCTAGAAGGTGTGACTCAACGTTCATGACAAATTGATCTTTATGATAAAGATCAAAGAAAGATCCTGAAGCTGACAGCTTGATATTTTTGGCTTCATAATCCAGTGGAATATCTTTGGAGTCATAACCGTACCAAACGATAGACCTCTTTACTTCATTCTTTAATTCAACAGAGGCTTCATCATTGGCATTAAGCGCCACTCGTCCGTAAAAAGGAACCTTATTCACAAATTCGCTGAAAGCTTCCTTGATCTTATCCACACTTCCGTAGTGATCCAGATGATCATTATCCACATTAGTTAAAACCGCCATGATCGGATTCAAATATAAAAATGAACCATCGGACTCATCTGCTTCAGCAATTAAAAACTCCCCATCACCTTTTCTAGCATTACCACCCAGGTGATTTACAATTCCGCCGATTATATGAGTAGCATCGAAGCTAGAGGCATTGAAGATAGAGGCGACCATGGAAGTAGTCGTAGTCTTGCCATGAGAACCTGCAATGGCAATTCCGTACTTAAGCCTCATTAATTCAGCCAGCATTTCTGCTCTACGGATTAAAGGAATTCCTAATTCTTTTGCGCGAATGACTTCAGGGTTTTGATGATTGATAGCTGAACTATAAATAATTAAATCGGCATCTTCTACATTGGTACCAACATGCTCGTAAAAGATTTTGGCCCCCTTACTTTCCAATTTCTTGGTAACAGCAGAAGAGTTTAAATCAGAGCCACTTACTTGGTAGCCATATCCTAATAATACTTCGGCAATACCACTCATGCCGATACCACCGATACCGATAAAATGTAGTTTTGTTTGTTTAAGCCATCCCAACATCTTCAAAAATCTCCCTCACAATGGCTTCACAAGTATTATTTCCTTGTGAAGGTGCTTGAGTGTACTTTAACTCCTTATTTTTGGCCTTGACTAGAAAATCCTTTACCTGAATGACACCTTCTTCAAGTGCAATCTTGGGATCAAGAACAAAAACGCTAAAGTCTGAAGACTCCTGGAATATTTTCGCATTATGGTATTGATGATTATCTGTTGCATGAGGATAAGGAAAAATAAGAACAGGCTTTTTAATAATGGAGAGCTCAGAAATGGTACTGGCACCAGCTCGGCTGATAATCACATCACACCATTCATACTCTCTTTGCATATTATCAATATACTTGCTGTTCACATACTCAACTTCAGTAGATACTTCAACCGTCTCAGTACCAGTCTGATGGTGAATCACCATTTCTTTAAAAGGTGGATTTTTAAGTAAGGAAAAGATCGTATCGTTGATTTGCTTAGCTCCTAAACTTCCACCAAAGACCAAAACATGTAGTTTTTCTTGCGGCTCTTTTAAAGGAACGGGTGTTATGGTGGATCTTGTTGGATTTCCCACAACCCGAACTTTATGCATATCTCTTGGCCTTAAACCAAGTGTCTTTTCAAAATGAACAAAAATCTTTGAAGAAAAAAAACTTAACAACCTGTTTGTAAGTCCCATCACAGCATTTTGCTCAATGATATAAACTTTTATCCCTAACAAATATGCAGCTAAAAGTGTCGGTCCACAAACATAACCTCCGGCCCCAACCACAAATACAGGTCGTGTCTCTTGAAAGTTTTTTAAAATTTTCCAAAAGCTTTTTAAGTTATTCAGAATATTTCTGATGAGTTGAAGGGGGTTCTTAGTTCTTAATGGTTTTGCATCAAGATGCTGAGTTTTGTAAGAGGAGAGCAATTTGTAATCCAGCTCTCTAGTCCCGGTTAAATATTCAATATCAAGGCCTTCACTTTCTAGTTTTTCACCGATAGCGATTGCTGCATTAATATGTCCTCCGGTTCCACCTGCTACCAAATAAACTTTTTTTTTCATCGTCCGAACGCTTTATTAAAAGTTGCTAATGCTTCTGACTCATTAACTGTCTTGAGGATTTTTTGATCCTGATTTTTAATTCTTAAACAGGCAAAAAAGAATCCCAGAGCTACCAAGTTGGCCACCATAGAAGAACCGCCATAACTAATAAAAGGTAGGTTTAATCCCTTAGTAGGCAGAACTCCTAAAACCACTCCCATATTAAGGAAGGCCTGAAAAGAAATAGAGAAGATAATGGTCGTGCATAAGATTTGACCAACCCGCGACTTAAGTGAGATGGCCAGTTTAAATCCGATAAACGTAAAGGAAATAAACATCATGATCGTCACCATCACACCTATAAAACCTAACTCCTCACCAACAACGGAAAAGATAAAGTCGTTATAAGCTTCCGGCAAATAAAACAG
>Ga0079223_10000722_pt1 | contig 17915 bp, 15 predicted proteins | sample Stecom2011_FD_75072 | JGI IMG/M metagenome (GOLD analysis project Ga0079223, IMG submission 75072) | Agricultural soil microbial communities from Utah to study Nitrogen management - Steer compost 2011 | ecosystem: Environmental > Terrestrial > Soil > Agricultural land | place: USA: Utah... | reverse complement strand
GCGGCGGACGCGTTCAGGAGCACGGCGTCGGCGTGCGCGGGCGGCACTATCGGATTGTTGGCGGCGATGATCATCCCCTCGGGCGGGTTGGCGAGCGCGGGTAAGCGGTCAAACGGCAGCGGATCGCGCCATTCGGTCGCGCTACTTTCTGCGGGGCTGGGCAGCAGCCCGCTGTGATCGGGCGCGCGGACCGGCACGCGGCCCGCAAGCTGGTAGCCAATTGCGCCGCTGGCGTCTGCATACAGCACGTTCTGCGCCGAGAACGTCCACTCGCGGAGCGCGGCGCGCGCTTCATCCCACGATTGCGCGCGGTTCAACTTAAACAGGGCGACCAGCGGATCAGCGGGGCCGTCCTGCGCGGTCCAGCGTACGACCAGCGCCTGATCGCGCCCCAGCAACGGCGAAATCGTGGCGATCACCGGGCCGAGGTGCGTGGTCTGGACGGTGAAGGTCTCCGGCTCGTCACGGCCATTCACGACCAGCGTCTCGTCGCGGATGGTTATGTCGCGCCAGCCGCCATCCCAGGCGTACTGATGCGGGTTGTCCGGGTTGAGGCGGATCACGAGCAGGTCTTGTTCGTCGATCCACGCGCTGTTCAGCGCCCAGGCGGCGTGGCCGTTGTGGCCGCTGAACACACCCGGCACGCCTGGCACGCTCAGCCCGGCGAGGTTGTACGGGCAAAGCTCGGGCGTCTCGATGCAATACAGGCCGACCTCGTAGACGGGCGAGGGCATTTGTAGCGGGTAGCCGGGCGCGCTGGCGAGCAGCGGGCTGCCGGTCGCGGTGCGCGCACCGGAGACAACCCACGCGGTTCCTTCAGGCATGTCACGCGGACCGACCTGATCGAGCGCGGCCAACGCCTCGGCCAGAGGCAGGCGGGTGAAATCGGTGGGCGGCGCGGCAGCAGGCTCCGGCTCTGGCGCGGGGGTGTCTTCGGCGGGCAGGCCGAGATCGGCGGCGCTGAGCACGCTGGGCGACGCGTCCGGCGGCGGCGTGTAGAGCGCCAGCATCGCCTCGTCAACGCGGGTGAGCGCCTGCGCGCGCAAAATCTCTTGCGCCACGTTGCCGCTGGTCTGCCATTGGAGTGCCAGCAGCCACGCCAGCGAGTCAATCGGCGTCCACGGCTCGATGGGGATGTCGCCCAGGCGCAGGTCGAGCAGCGTGTATTCGACCGCCAGATCGCCCGGCGAGCGCCCCTCGATGTAGGCGTTCACCCCGGCGGTGTAGGCGTGGAGCACGGCGCGCGTCTCGAACGTTGAGGCGTTATAGTTCGCCAGCGCGATCTGCTCCCAGCCGAGCGTGCGCGCGACCCGGTCCGTGGCCTGGAGCGTCTCGTCCTCGCCGAACAGCGCGCTGAGCGTCCCGCGCCCCAACCGGCGGCTGACATCCATCTGCCACCAGCGATCCTGCGCGTGGACGTAGCCCTGCGCGAAGAACAGGTCATACGGGTTGGCGGCGTAGGCGTGCGGCACGCCCCAACTGTCGCGGTAGATCGTGATCGCGTCTTGCATCCCTTCCACGACCAGCTCGCCTTCCTGCTTGGGGAGCGGGCGGCGCGTGACGTAGTAGGCCAGAGCGGTGGCAAGGGCTGCGGTGCTGATGACGATCACCAGGGCCAGGATCGAGACCTTGCGAAGATTGCGCATGGCGGTGGTTGTACCATGCAGGCAAGCGAGCGGCAAAAATCAGAATGAGTGCAGAATCCGCGTCTTTGGGAGCATTTGGAAGCGGCTCTGATAGCTTTTGAGAGCCGTTCGCTGCTACCATCTGCGCGGTGACACGTGCGCGTTGACCATCCACCTCAGCGAATGGGGGATACATGCCAGAAAATGCAGCGCCAGAGCGCGGTACCTCGCGCCTGTCCGGCTTCTACCGGCGCACCCGGTCCGAGCGCGCGGAGATCGTCGCGGCGTGGGCCGGACTGACCACTGAGGAGCAGGCTGCGCTCGCTGGCAGCGGCGGGCTTTCCGCCGAGCAGGCCGAGCACATGATCGAAAATGTGATCGGCGTGTACGCGCTGCCGCTGGGGATCGCGACGAATTTTCTGATCAACGGGCGCGATTACCTGATCCCGATGGCGGTTGAGGAGCCGAGCATCGTCGCCGGAGTGAGCTTCGCGGCAAAGCTGGCGCGCGAGGGCGGCGGCTTTATCACGTCCGCCGACGACCCGGTGATGATCGGACAGATTCAGGTGCTCGACGTGGCCGATCTCGACGCGGCGGGGGCGCGCGTGCTGGCGGCGCAGGACGAACTGCTGGCCGAAGCGGACTGTTGCGATCGCACGATCGTCGAGCTAGGCGGCGGCGCGCGCGGCCTGGAGATCCGCCCGTTTCCTGACACGCCCGTCGGGCCGATGCTGATCGTGCACTTGCTGTACGACGTGCGAGACGCGATGGGCGCCAACGCGATCAACACGACGGTCGAGCGGCTCGCGCCGCGCATCGAAGCGCTGACCGGCGGGCGCGTAAACCTGCGCATCCTCAGCAACCTGTCAGACCGGCGCAAGGCGCGCGCGGCGTGCACCATCCCGGCGCGGGGGCTGCGCACCGAGGCGATGGACGGCGCGGACGTGGCGCGGGCGATTGTCGAGGCGGCGGTGTTCGCGGCGGTCGATCCGTACCGCGCCACGACGCACAACAAAGGCGTGATGAACGGGATGGACGCGGTCGCAATGGCGACGGGCAACGACTGGCGCGCGCTCGAAGCCGGGGCGCACGCCTGGGCTGCGCGCGATGGCGGGTATCGCTCGCTGACCGAGTGGGCGCTCGACGGCGCGGGCGATCTGCGCGGCACGATCGAGCTGCCGGTCGCGGTCGGGACGGTCGGCGGGGCGACGCGCGTGCACCCGGCGGCGCGGGCGGCGCTGAAAGTGCTCGGCAATCCCGGCGCGCAGGAACTGGCGCAGATCATGGCGGCGGTCGGGCTGGCGCAGAATTTCGCCGCGATACGCGCGCTGGCGACGGAAGGCATCCAGCGCGGGCACATGAGCCTGCACGCTAAACAGATGGCGGTTGCAGCGGGCGCAACCGGCGGTGAAGTGCAGGCAATCGCCAACCGGATGGTCGCTGAAGGGCAGATTTCGACGCAGCGGGCGGAAGCGTTGCTGCGGGAGTTAAGAGCCGGGAATAGCGATTAGGGAGTAGGGAAAGCGATGGCAGCTAACCGCTAATCGCTAACCGCTAACTGCTGATTTCAGGAGCGTAGACGCATGACGAGTAGTGGCAATCCATTAACGATCGGGCAGACGGTGCTCAAGCCGGATCGCCCGGTCGGGATCGTGGGCTATGGCGCGTATGTGCCGCAGTTCCGCTTGCCCGCCAGCGAAGTGTCGCGGGTGTGGACGGGCGGCACAGGTGGCGTGCCGATCAAGGAGAAAGCGGTCGCCGGGCTGGACGAGGACGTGATCACGATGGCGATTGAGGCGGCGCAGAATGCGCTGGCGCGTGCGGGGATCGATCCGCGCCTGATCCGCGCGGTGTGGGTCGGCAGCGAGAGTCACCCGTACGCCGTGAAGCCGTCCTCAACGATCGTCGCGGAGAGCATCGGCGCGGCGCCCAACATTCAGGCGGCGGACTGGGAATTCGCGTGCAAGGCCGGGTCCGAGGCGATGCAGGCGGGAATCGGCTTTGTGGGCAGCGGCATGGGCCAGTACGTGCTGGCGATCGGTATGGATACGGCGCAGGGCCGTCCTGGTGACGCGCTTGAATATACGGCAGCGGCAGGCGGCGCGGCGTACTTGCTGGGTCCGGCGGATGAAAGCCTCGCGCGGGTGCAGGGCAGCTACAGCTTCGTGACCGACACGCCGGACTTCTGGCGGCGCGCGCATGAGACATATCCGAGCCACGGCGATCGCTTCACCGGGGAGCCGGCGTACTTCGAGCACACGATCAGCGCGGCGCGGCGGTTGATGGAGATGATGGGCACGACCGCGCAGGACTATCGCTGGGCGGTGTTCCACCAGCCGAACGTCAAGTTCCCGCAGCGGGCGGCGAGCCTGCTCGGCTTCGCGCCAGAGCAGATCGAGCCGGGGCTGCTGTCCGGCATGGTGGGGAACGTTTACGCCGGGTCATCGCTGCTCGGCCTGACGGCGACGCTCGACGTGGCGGAGCCGGGCGACCGGATCCTGATGGTCAGCTATGGCAGCGGCGCCGGGTCGGACGCGTTCGACTGGGTGGTGACGGAGCACATCGCGGAGCGCCGCGACAAAGCGCCGCGCACGCAGGCGTATGTCGCGCGGCGGGTCGAGATCGATTACGCGCTGTACACGCGCTATCGCGGCAAGCTGCAGGTGGACTGAGAGCGATTAGCGGTTAGCACGTAGCATGATCAAGCGCCACGCTCTTGACACTGTCGCACGCTCGCGGGAACGACACACGCAGCATTCCCGCTCTCTGCTCTGGCTAACTGCTAAAAGCTGACAGCTAACTTACGAGAAACCGAGGCAAACGATGCGAGACGTAGCAATTATCGGGGTCGGGCAGACGCCGGTCGGCGAGCACTGGGACATGGGCCTGCGCCAGTTGGCGTTGGGCGCGCTGCGCGCCGCGCTCGAAGACGCGGGGATTGAGCAGGTCGACGCGCTGATCGTGGCGAATGCGCTGGGTGGCAACCTCAGCGGGCAAAACCACCTCGGCGCGCTGGTAGCGGACTACGCGGGGATGACGGGCGTCGAGGCGCTGCGCGTTGAGGCGGCAGATGCGTCCGGCGGGCTGGCGCTGCGCCAGGGCTATCTGATGATCGCCAGCGGCGCGGCAGAAACCGTCGTCGTGCTGGGCGTGGAGAAGGCGACCGACCGCACCGGAAGCGAGCGCGATACCGCGCTGGCAACCGTGCTGGACGCGGACTATGAGGCGGGGCCGGGCGCGACGCCCGCCGCGATAGCCGCGTTGCTGATGCGGCGCTATATGCATGAGCATGGCGTCGGGCTGGAGCAGTTCGAGGGCTTCTCGGTCAACGCGCACGCCAACGGCGCGACCAACGCGTTTGCGATGTATCGCAATAAGCTGCGTCCTGGCGCGTTCGCCAAGGCGCCGGTCGTGGCAGAGCCGGTCAACCTGTTCGACAGCGCGCCGGAAGGCGACGGAGCAGCGGCGGTGATCCTCACCAGCGCGGAACGCGCGCTCGACAGCGTGCCGAAACCGGTGCGCGTGCGCGGCAGCGCGGCGGCGACTGATACGCTGGCGGTGCACAACCGCCGCGACCTGCTATTTCTGCAGGCGGCGAATCTGGCGGCGGGACGCGCGTATGAGCAGGCGGGAATCGGCCCGGAAGACATCGACCTGGCGGAGCTGCACGATAGCTACACGGTGCTGACGGCGCTTCAGCTTGAGGCGGCGGGCTTCGCGGCGCGCGGCGAGGGCTGGAAGCTGGCCGCCGAGGGCGCGCTAGGGAGGGATGGTCGCTTGCCGATCAGCACGTTCGGCGGGCTGAAGGCGCGCGGTAACCCGCTCGGCGCGACGGGCGTCTACCAGGCGGTGGAGATCGTGCGCCAGCTTCGGCAGGACGCGGGCGAGAACCAGGTCCCGGACGCGCGCCGGGCGCTGGCGCTCAACCTCGGCGGGCTGGGCGGGACAGCGGTCGCGCACCTGCTTGAGCGTGGCGAGTGAGCGTTCTCGCCGGGATGATCAGTTGCCACCGTCAGGCGGACGCATGATAATCTCCACAGGTCTGATTGGGGGCACCACCGCGAGGTGAGGAGATTACCATGACCATTTTTCTGCTTCAGACCGTGACCGATCGCCCGGTGACGGTGAGCACGACCGTGGGCCAGATCATCACATGGATCATCATCGGCCTGATCGCAGGTCTGTTCGCCAACATCCTGATACGCGGGCGAGGCATGAGCCTCACCGGCCTGATCGTCATTGGTCTGATTGGCTCGTTCGTTGGCGGCTTTCTGTTCAGTTTGATTGACCTCGAACCGACCGGCATCCTCGGTGGCGAGCTGGTGATTCGCTGGATTGACGTGGTCGCGGCGTTCTTCGGCGCGCTGATCATCTTCGCGCTGACGAGCGTCTGGTGGCGGCGCTAACGTTCGTTCGCTGACGACCAACAAACAGCGGCGGGCTATTCGGCCCGCCGCGTGATTCTGCGTGATAACTCGCACCACTGTGTCCGTAGAGCGATGCGCTGAGCAGGACGATCTTCTTGAGACGTGATGCACAAGCAACGGGCGGAGCAAGCTCCGCCCCTACAGGTTGCTGCTGAATCCCCTTGTGTGTCAGTAGACCACGTCCTTGGCGTCGGCTAGAAGGCGACGCCAGCTTCTTCCGCTAGCGTGACCTCACGCGGCGTGTCGCCGCCGACATCGAGGATGGTGGGCGGGACGCGTAGCAGTTCTTCGGTATCGTACAGGGCGCGCGCGCCATCGAAGGTGTCGTTATCGCCCCACGACACCGCCGCCGCGCGGTCGTAGAGCGATTCCATCGCGGGCGTGACGGCGTCCTGGGGGGCGGGCATCGCGCCCCAGCAGTCCCACGGCAACAGCTCCATTTTATTGAGCGCCGCCAGATCGCGGAGCAGGTTGCCCACAATAAACCACTGCCCCTTCATATCGAAGATGCCGAATTTCTCCGGGTCGGCGCGCTCGGTGCGGACGAGTTGCCAGCCGTGCCCGCCGGTGATGAAGCGATCGCGGGGCACGTCGAGCGGGTCGAAGTCGATCTTGAGCGTGTCGCGCTGGAGCGCGTCCAACTGCGCGTCGACCATCACCCAGCGGCCTTCGTCCGCGCGCCAGTATTCGCAAACCCAGTGATCTTCGTAGCGGCCCGGCGTGAAGTACGTCCCGAATCCGCAGCGAGCGCGCGCCGGGATGCCGTGATAGCGTAGCAGCGCGCAGAGCAGCACTGAAAAGTCACGGCAGTTGCCGACCAGGCGCGCTTCGGGCGGGCGGGGCGTGGTCAGCGGCGCGGGGTTAGCAGCGTGAATGCGGCGCAGCTTCTCGGCGGCACTGCGAATCCCGACACCTTCGCGCTGCTCGTCGGTGTGCGTGACGCCATAGGCTTCTGCCCAGAAGATGTGCAGCAGGTTCCCCTGCACTGCCCGGACCAATGCGGGGATGTCGGCGGGCAAGTCTTCGAGTAATGGGGCATACGTCTCATCCGCAGAGAGCGCAGTGAATGGCCCCGGCGCAGCGTAATAGATGAGTGGCTCGTGCGAGCGATCAACCATGGGTGTCTCCTCGTGTAGACGCGCGCAGTTTGCGTGTGCACGAACTTATGTGCTAATCGTACAACAAAAACCGCGCTGGGATCAAGCGATAAAGTATGCCCCCCATCCCCTAGAGCGAGGCAAGAGGAGAAGATCGCCGCGCCCGTTCTGAGGATGCTCCAAATTTCCACGGGCGAAGCAAGCTCCGCCCCTGCGTCAATGCTGGGAGACTCCTCGCTGCCGAGCCAGCAGGACGAGCCTAGCCCTGCACGGCAGGGACGAGGAAATCTTCGACCACGTTGAACTCGCGGATCATGCGGTTGTCGTTGAAGGTCTCCGGCGCGGTTTTCAGGTCGGCGGTCATCACGACACAGAGGTCGAGATCCGGCAGCGCGTAGATGAACTGCCCGCCATGGCCGACCGCCATAAAGCTGCCGAGACGCTGTTGCGGGCGCAGCCACCACAAATAGCCGTAGCAAACCGGCGGGCGCTTGCTGGCGTCTTGTGGGACGACGGTGATGTGCGGCTCGGTCGAGGCGCGGACCCAGTCCGCCGGGATGATCTCGCGATCGTCCCACTGGCCCAGGCTGAGATACAGCAGTCCGAGCTTCGCCATATCCCGCGCGCGGAGCGCCAGCTCTGACCCGCCGATCACGACGCCCTGGGGATCGTCTGGCCAGCGGCGCGCGGTGATGCCGAGTGGCTGAAAGAGGTAGAGATCGGCGTACTCGAGCAGCGTCATGCCGGTCGCCTGTTGGAGCGCGGCGGCGATCAGGTGCGTGTCGCCGGTGCTGTAGCTGAAGCGCTCGCCGGGCGGCTGCGCGAGCGGGCGCTCCAGCACAAAGCGCACCCAGTCCGGGCTGGCGGTCATCTGGATCGTCGTCCCGGACCACTCGTTCCACTCCAGACCAGAGCGCATGGTGAGCAGGTTTTCGAGCGTGATGGCGCGCTTGGCGCGGTCCGCAATCGAGGCGAAATGCCCCGCGAAGAAGCTGCCGATCGGCTCGTCGATCCCGGCCAGGTCACCGGTATCGAGCGCGATCCCGACCAGCGCGGAGAGTACGCTCTTGGTGACAGACTTGACGTTGTGTTCGTCATCGGGCGCGGCGCCGTTCTTATATTCCTCGTGCAGCAGATAGCCGTTGCGCACGACGAGCAGGCTGTCGAAGTGCGGGTATGCTTCGTCCAGGTGCGCGCTCAGCCGGGCGAGCGCGTCAGGATCGACGCCGTGATCGGCGGGCGCGGCGGTCTGCCAGCTCTCGGTCGGCCAATAGTCACGCGCGGGCGCAGATCGCGGAGAAGGGTCTGGGCAAGGAGAGTCCATCAATACGTCCTTTTGAGGCGAATCGGTCCACTACAGAGCATAGCGATCCCCGGCCAGCGCGCCCATAGCGCGCCGCCTGCGCCGCCAATTTGCCAAGCGCAGATCGGCTGCGGTATGCTGACCGTGCGCCACCACAGAGAGGAGCAATCATGACCGCTTCGACCGAGCGACCGCCCGACTGGCCAGCGACCGAGCAAAGCCGCTGGGCGCGGCCATTGATGAGCGTCGCGATCCGGCTGCTGATGCGGCTTGAGGTGCAGGGAATGGAGCGCTTCCCCGAGCCGCCGATGCTGGTCACTGCCAACCACCTCAGCTACTTCGACGTGGCTGCCATGACGCCGTACCTGCCGCCCGGTGTGATTGGCATGGCGGCGGAGAAATATCGCGGCACGTGGATGGAGCCGATCTTTCGGGTGAACGCGCTGATCTGGGTCAAGCAGTTTTCGGCGGACCGCGAGGCGCTGCGCAAGGCGTTGGTCGTGCTGGAGCACGGGGCGACGCTGGCGATCGCGCCGGAAGGCACGCGCAGCAAGACCGGCGGGCTGATCGAGGGACGCGACGGCGCGGCGTTTCTGGCGACGCGGGCGAATGTGCCGATTGTTCCGGTGGCGGTGTGGGGCACGGAGAAGGTGCTCAAGCGCCCATGGCCGAAAGTGCATCTGCGGATTGGGCGGCCCTGTCGCCTGCCGGAAGGGCGCGCCAAAGGCCCGCAGCTTTCGGTATACACCGAGCGGATCATGTGCGCGCTGGCGGCGCTGCTGCCGGAAGACTATCACGGCGTGTATCGAGGGAATCCGCTGATTGACGAGATGGCGGAGATCGTGCGGTAGAAGCATTGACGCCCAGAGAATATCCGGCGCCGGGTAGCGTAGCGGCGGAGCAAGCTCCGCCCGTGTGAATGTCTTTAGTTTGGTTGCTGGCGGGCGGCGCAAGCATCGCCCCTACAGGTCATACGATGAAGGCTTCCACCTTTGTATACGATGTTCTCGGAGCATTAGGGAACGAGAGCCAACCGCTATTCGCTAACGCTTAAGGGGGATCACATGGACGTGAGCGCAATTCAGATGATCGGTGTGATCGGCGCCGGGACGATGGGCAGCGGCATCGCCCAGGTCTGCGCGGCGAACGGCTACCAGGTACGGCTGATCGACGTGGATCAGGCGGCGCTCGATCGGGCGCTGGCGTCTATTCGCGGCAGCGTCGAGAAGCTGCACAGCAAAGAAAAGCTCACCGACGCGCAACGCGACGCCGCGCTGAGCCAGATCGCGACCGGGCTCGACCTGACGGACGTGGGCGGCGCGCAGCTTGTGATCGAGGCGGTGAGCGAGTCGCTGGATGTCAAGCGGAGCGTGTTCCGGCGGCTGGACGAGCTGACCGCGCCGGATGCGATCCTCGCCAGCAATACCTCGTCGATCTCGATTACGGAGATCGCGGCGGCGACCGGGCGCCCTGACAAGGTGATCGGGCTGCATTTTATGAACCCGGTCCCCCTGATGCAGTTGATCGAGGTCATTCGCGGGCTGGCGACCAGCCAGGATACGCTCGACGCGATGTTGACGTTCGGCGAGCGGCTCGGCAAGACGCCCATTGAGGCGGCGGATTATCCGGGTTTTATCGCGAACCGCATCCTGATGCCGATGCTCAACGAGGCGATCTATGCGCTGATGGAAGGCGTCGGTACGGCAGAGGCGATCGACACGGTGATGAAGCTCGGCATGAATCACCCGATGGGCCCGCTGACGCTGGCTGATTTCATCGGGCTGGATGTGGTACTGCACACGCTCGAAGTGCTGCATAGCGGCCTCGGCGACCCGAAGTACCGGCCCTGCCCATTGCTGCGCAAGATGGTTGCGGCAGGGCACCTGGGCCGCAAGACCGGGCGCGGCTTCTATGACTATCGCTAGCGAGGGGCAGACGCCGCTGTTCTTCACGCCGGAGCAGCGGCAGGCGGCGCTCGATGGCCTGCTGGCGGAATTGCAGACGGACCCCCGCATCGCAGGCGCGATCGTGGTTGGGTCGGCGTCCGAGGGGTTCGGCGACGCGTATTCGGACATCGATCTTGACGTGGTCATGCACCGGGCTGAGGACGTCGCGCCCGTCGTCGCGGATTGGACGGCACGCATCCGCGCGATGTTTGACGTGTGGGGCCAGTTCAGCGTCGACTACGCGCCGGACAGCTTTCTGCGCGGCTTTTTGCTAGAACGCTATCTGGAACTGGATATCGGGTTTATCCACCTGGGCAATCTGCAGGCGGGCAAACCGCGCTGGCGGGTGGCGTTCGACCGCTCCGGCCAGATCGAAGGTATCCAGCAGCGAACATGGGCAGCGCACCAGGGGCCGGATGTCCGCGCGGAGTACGCGCACGCGGTTAGCAGCATCTGGCATTATGTGCTGCATGTGGCGGTCGCCGCGCGGCGCGGGCAGGTGTGGCGGGCGCTGACCGATCTTGATACGGTGCGGCAGAGAGCGATCGCGATGGCCGGTCTGCGGCACGAGGTGAACGTTAAGCGGGCGCGCTACGCCGACGAGTTGCCTGCTGCGTTTCGCGCCGCGCTGGAGAAGTCATTGCCCGCGAAGGCGACGCCAGACGCGATTATGGACGCGCTGCGGGCGGCGACCGCGTGCTTCTTCGACGAGGCGCGGCCCGTCGCGCAGACGCTCGGCGTCGAGCCGCCGGACGCGCTTGCGGATCGGCTGTTTGCGCTGCTGGACGCGTGGCGCTGAGCGCGCGCTCCGCCACCTGTCCTAGCGCTGAACCCGCCGCCTGGTCCTTGTGAAGCGCAGGGCCGCGCCGCATAATAGCGTTCACCAGATGGGTGAGGTAAGGAGTGTGAAGGTGGCGAAACCGTTTCTGGTGTATGGGCGCCCGGACTGTGACGATACGCAGCGCGCGCGGGCCTTGTTGGACGAGCGCGGCGTGACGTACGAATATATCAACATCAACGAGGACTCTGAGGCGGAGCAGTTCGTCGTGCTGTATAACAGTGGCAACCGTAGCACGCCGACGATTGTGATGGGTCCCGACGACAACCGTATGATCCTGGTCGAGCCGAGCAATGAGGAACTGAGCGACGCGCTGGACGCGATTGGCTACGAAGACCCACGCCAGGGGGGACGGATTTAGCGCGAAGCAGGTAGCCGTTAGCGAGAGCAAAGAAGAAAGAGCGCCGGGAGATTGCCGCCAGGCGCTCTTTTTGCGTGAGGAGGCGGAGTTTCTATCTCGAGATTGCGTTGTAGGAACGCAGCTAGCTGCGCCCGCTGCAAAATAACGGATGATGACTACGGGGGGAGCAAGCTGCAAAATGGCGGATGATTACTGCGGGCGGAGCTTGCTCCGCCCCTACGGAGCGCGCTGCTTTTTGCTCTTGCTAATGGCTAATTGCTAACCGCTGCTCTTGACCTAGCTCACGCGCTTCCAGGTGCCGCTTGCCAGCCGCCAGAAGGCCGTCTCGGTTAGCGGCTCGCCCGCGCCGCTGTGCACCAGCTCGATCACCGCGAAGGTGTCCCCATTCTCGTCGCGGGTGATGCCGATGGCGGTCACGTGCGGCGCTTCCGACGCGGCGTAGGACGGGTCTTGCAGGCGCACGTTGGCGTTTGAGGCGGCGTCGGCGCGGTCCAGGTCATAGAGCGCGAGGAAATGCTGGTTCGTGTCGGGCTGGGCGAGCAATTCACGCTCCAGCCGCACGCGCCACTGGAAGAAACCGCGCCAGTCAAGCTGGTTCAACTGCTCGACGCTCATCTGCGCCAGCGAGACGCCGCTCACGGCGTGGATGAACTGGTCGAGGGGCGGATCGCCGCTCAGTGAGCTGACCAGCGCCGGGATCGCGTCCGGCCCGTACTGCGCCACCAACTGTCCGACGAAGGTCGGGTCGGCGGCGGGCGTGGCGTGCCCGGCGATCAGCCGGTTGCCGAGCCAGCGCTCTAGCTCGCTGACCACCCACGCCGCGTCGTTTGGTGTGGCGGTCGCTTGATCCCCGGTGACGTGTTGCGTCAGGCGTGCGGCGACCAACCGGCGGATCGATTGTTCCAGATCAGTCGAGAGCGGGACATCCGCGCGGGCGCGCGAGACGAGCGGCGAAGGCACGATCAGCATCCACGCGTTATCCGGCTTCCACGCGACGGTGGCGGCTGGCTGGGCGACGATCTCCACGTGCAGGGCCGGGGGTGTGTCTGCGCAGCCGAGCAGAGCGCAGCCGCGCGTCCACCAGTCTTCGAGGCGCGGGCTGAGCGCCTGGGCGAGGTCTTCATCGAGCGCCTGATAGCGGATGCGCGTGTGCGTGGTGCGCAGCGTGCGCTCCTCGCCCCAAAACGCGAGGTTATCCGGCACGCGCCGCCAGCCCGAAGGCTCACCGGAACCATCCGGCTCGTAGTACCAGTAATACCAGACGACTTTGTACGGCACGCCGTCAATGATCTCCTCGACCACGACGCGCCCAGTCAGGTCGTCGATCGCGACGTCGAGCACGTTGGCGGTGAACTGCACGCGATGCGACTGTTTGAGTTGCTGGTACAGCTCAAACTCACGCTGCTGCTCGATGAGGAACGCGCTGCTACGGCTGCGCTGGATGCGCATAAACGCGTCGAGGTCGCCCACCTTCAAGGCGGCGATCTCGGCTTCAACCGTATCAACCAGGCTATCGCGGAACTGCTCGTCCACCTGCTGGAGCCGCCAAATTACCAGCGACACCGCGAGACAGAGCAGGCTGCCGATCGCGATGATCAGCATGATGAAGCGCCGTTGTGTGACACGCCGCCGCCGCTGCGCCTCGGGATCTTCCTGCGCGCGCAGCTCGGATTGTTCGGATTCAACTTGCCAGTCTAGTCGGATACCCATGTGTGCCAGCTCACCCGCCTGTGCCCCGCGCCGATTCTAGCGGATCGCTCCGGCGCGTCAAGCCGCGATCAGGCATCGGGCGACTCTACCAGGCCGACATCTGCCGCGAGAATGCGCCGCTGATCGCCATTATCCAGACGGACGATCAGCGCGCCGAGGTCGTCCACCGTTTCGGCCACGGCCTCGTACGACGCGCTGCCGTCGGTTTGCGGGTAGACGGTGACGCGGCGGCCTAGCGTCTTCAGCCAGCCGCGCCACACCTCGACCAGCGTCGGATCGTGGATGCGCTGGCTCCAGTGCAGCAGGTGGCCGACGAGGTTCGCCAGCAAGGCGTGCCGGTTGACGGGCTGGCCCAGCTCGGATTCGAGGCTGGTGGCATAGCCCGCGAGATCGGTGCGCGCGAAATCGACACGAACGTTCAGACCGATGCCGATCACGACCGGCCCCATGCGGTCGCCCTCCCAGACCGCTTCGGAGAGGATGCCGCAGAGCTTGCGCCCGCGCACCAGCACGTCATTCGGCCACTTGAGCGCGAGCGCGTCGCTCAGGAGCGGGCTGAGCGTGGCCGCGACCGCTACCCCGCCGAGCATCGTCACGCGGGGCAGTTGCTCTGGCACCAGGTGCGGGCGCAGAATCATGCTCAGCGCGAGCGCCTGACCGGGCGGCGTGCGCCATTCCCGCCGCTGGCGGCCCCGCCCGGCGGTTTGCTCTTCGGCGATGACCAGCGCCCCGGCGGGCAGCTCTGGCTCGGAGAGCGCCCAGTCGCGCGCGAGGTCTTGCGTGCTGGCGACACGCTCGTAAAAGCGAAACGGCTGCTGGCCGAGCGCCTGGCGGAGCGACTCGTACGTAAACAGATCAGACATGGCAGACCACCTTCGCGAGCTGTGATACGCGATAACGGGTTGGCGTGTGTCTCCGATTGTGGCGCGAACCAGCGCCATCCGCCACCCGCTGTAACCACCGCGTAACTGCCGCCGCTTATGGTCTGGATGAACAGCCGCAGAACTGGCGCTGATGGTACAATCGGTACGGTACCGGCGGCGGTGCACAGGCCGCTCACCATCGCGCGAGGACGATCATGGACCCGATTCTCTATACGCCGTGGCGCATGCCCTACCTGCGCGGCGAAGACCGCGAAGACTATGACGGTTGCCTGTTTTGCATCAAGGGCGAGCACCCCGAACACGACGCGACGGAGTTTGTTGTCGCACGCGGGGAGTATGTCTATGCCACGCTGAACCGCTACCCCTACAACAACGGGCACCTGCTGATCGTCCCCTATGCGCATGTGGCGACGCCTGAAGCGCTGGGCAAGGACGCGCTGGCGGACCTGATGCAGATGGTCAACCGGGCGCTGGCGGCGCTCCGCGCGGTCTACCGGCCCGATGCGTTCAACACCGGCGCGAACATCGGCGCGGGCGCGGGCGCCGGGATACCGGATCATTTTCATCTGCACGTTGTTCCGCGCTGGAACGCGGACACGAACTTCATGACGGTCATCGGCGGGTCGCGGGTCGTGCCGGACACGCTGGAGAACAGCTACGAGCAATTGCGCGCCGCCTGGACATAACGCCGGACCGGCGCGGTTACTTAGGCTCATTTGCCAGCTTGAAACAGGAGATTAGGCATGGCACAAAACGAAAAACACGCGCGTGAGGCCGTCATTCTCAGCGGCGCACGCCTGCCGCAAGGGAAGCTGCTCGGCGCACTGACACCCTTTCCGGCAGCGCAGCTTGGGCAGTTCGTCGTGCGCGCAGCGGTGGAGCGCAGCGGCATCGATCCGGCGGAGCTGGACGAGGTGATCGTCGGGCAGGTGCTGGCGGCGGGGTCCGGCCAGGCGCTGCCACGACAGATCGCGCTGGGCGCAGGGATTCCGCCGCATGTGGGCGGGATGGTCGTCAACAAGGTGTGCGGCAGCAGCCTGAAAGCCGCGATGCTGGCCGCCAGCCAGATCCGCGCCGGGGACGGTGACGCATACATCGCCGCCGGGGTCGAGAGCATGACTAACGCGCCGTTCATGGATCTCAAGGGCCGCCAGGGGCACAAGTATGGCCATTTCGAGATGATCGACGCGATTATGTGGGACGGGCTGTGGGACCACGTCGAGAACTGGATTATGGGCGAGGCGGCAGAGCTGATCGCGCGCGAGTTCGGCATTACGCGCGCCGAGATGGACGCCTTCGCCGAGCGCAGTCACCGGCTGGCGCATCAGGCGACGGAGCAAGGCTGCTTCAAGGACGAGATCGTCCCGGTCGAACTGCGCGATCGTAAGGGGAACGTGACGCTGTTCGAGCGCGACGAGTCGATCCGCCCGGATACGTCGGTCGAGACACTCGCCAAGCTGCGCCCGGCGTTTATTGAGGACGGGCTGGTGACAGCTGGAAACTCGCCGGGGCTGAACGATGGCGCGGCGGCGGTGGTAATCACCAGCCGCGAATACGCCGAGCGCAAAGGCCACGCGCCGATCGCGCGGGTGGTGGGCTATGGGCAGGCGGCGGTCGAGCCGAAGTGGCTGTTCGCCGCGCCGATCCACGCCATTCCGAAGGCGCTAGAGCGCGCCGGGTGGACGATGGACGACGTCGATCTGGTCGAGCTGAACGAGGCGTTCGCCGCGCAAGTACTGGCGGACCTCAAGGGGCTGGAGCAGAACGGTTTCGGGATTCCGCTGGAGAAGCTGAATGTACACGGCGGCGCGATCGCGATCGGCCACCCAATTGGCGCGTCGGGCGCGCGCGTGCTGGCGACGCTGATCCACGCGCTGAAGCTGCGCGGGCAGCGGCGTGGGTTGGCGGCGCTGTGCCTGGGTGGCGGCGAGGCGGTCGCGATGGCGGTCGAGATCGAGTAATCTCCGCTGGTTTCAAGTGAGATGGTCACGCCCCGGCACGCGCCGGGGCGTTTTTGTATTGAGCGGTCAGCCGCCAGCAATTAGCGAGGGCGACGACGGTGAAAAAACCCGCTGCGCTGAGTGCGCAACCTGCTGCGGAGTGGTGCGTAATAGTGAGTGAGAGACGGCAACAGAACTGCTGATTGCAGAAATGGATGGGAACGATGACTCCCGATGATCGCAACAACCGCCCGGGGACGCCTCCCCGCAGCCGCAAGCTGAACGAGCAGCGCGTGCCGGGCTTCAACCTGCGCGAGCTGATTGAAGAACGTAACTGGACGGCGCTGGCCGGGCTGGGGCTGATCGGCATCGGCGTGCTGTACGTGATCGATAGCTGGCTGGGGCTGGACTTCCAGCTTTGGAGCCTGTTGCTGATTGTGCTCGGCGGCTTGCTGTTCATGGACGGCTGGCGCAGCTACGAGGCGGCGGGCCGCACCTGGCAAGAGCGCGCGCGTACTCGCGCGATGGCGGGTGGTGCGATTGTCGCGCTCGGCGTGTTCGGGCTGTTTGAGCTCAACACGTGGGCCTGGCTGCTGCTGATCATGGCGGGCTGGCTGGCGTATGACACCTGGCAGCGCTACGAGGCGAATGGCCGCGTCATGACTCAGATCGTGCGCAACCGCTGGATCGCCGCGGCGTTCCTGGCCGGGCTGGGGTTGCTAGGCTCGCTCAACTGGTGGAGCACCTGGCCGCTGATCTTGATCATCATCGGAATCGCGATGCTGGGCGGGTTTGTTGGTGGCCGTGGCTCGACCTTGCGCTAACTGATCGAATGCCTGTGTCCCAGGCGGCAGGCGGCGTTCCCCCCGCTTACCCTACCGGCGCTGCCTGCCCCTGTTAACCGGCTGGCGCGGTGCTCCTAGCCGCGCCAGTCGCGTAACATCCACGCGAAATCTCCCAGGTCGGTCGTTCCACGAATCCGCACGCGGGCAAGCTGCAAAGGGCGCTCGCTGACGTGCAGCGTGCCGCCATTGGTCGTCACCGCCGCGACGATGCCAACCTGCTCCAAAACGGTCATCACGTTGCCGTTGTAGCGGCCTGATGGATAGCAAAAGAAGCGCGGGCGCACGCCGATCTCCGCTTCGATCGTCTCTATGCTGCCGAGCACCTGATAGACCAGGCAATCGTAGTCGCAGCCCCGGCTGAGGTCCGGGTGGGTGCGGCTGTGGCTCTGGATCGACATTCCGGCGGCGGCCATCTCGCGCGCCTGCTCCCAGGTCATATATCCGGCGCGTCCCTCATCGATCCAGCCGCTCACCACGAAAAACGTCGCGGTCATGGCGTGCTTTTTCAGCAGCGGGAAGGCGTGCTCGTAGGCGTCGGCGTAGCCATCGTCGAAGGTCAGCACGACCGGGCGCGGCGGCAAGCGCGCCCCGGCGCGCAGCGCGAGCGTCACCTCGTCGAGCGAGACGACCGTATACCCGTTATCGCGCAGCCAGCGAAGCTGCGCGTCAAGCTGTTCGGGCGTGACGGACAGATCGCGCCGGTAGCGGTCGGCATCTTCGGGCGGCTCGCTGACGTAGTGATACATCAGGATCGGCACGCGCAGGCGGCGGCGTGTGTCGTCGGCGCGGGCCGGTTCGAGCGCGGCGGCGAGCCATAAAGCAATCAGCGCCAGCGCGATCAGGCGCCGGGCGCGTGTGTGTGAGATGGAAATTGCACGGTTCATAGTGACAACAGTAGCAGCACACATGGGTCGCTGCAACGAATCGGCGTTCAGTCCT
>Ga0079223_10000721_pt1 | contig 17917 bp, 21 predicted proteins | sample Stecom2011_FD_75072 | JGI IMG/M metagenome (GOLD analysis project Ga0079223, IMG submission 75072) | Agricultural soil microbial communities from Utah to study Nitrogen management - Steer compost 2011 | ecosystem: Environmental > Terrestrial > Soil > Agricultural land | place: USA: Utah... | reverse complement strand
TCAGATCATTTTTCCAGGTGGAAATCTGATTCTGCAACGTGTTGAGCAAATCGCTGTCCAGCTCGCCGTTCTTGAGCATAAGCTCTTTGAGCAGGCTGCGGGCATCATCGGTATCGAAAATGGAAAACCCTGGTTTGAAGCCCAAAATACGCGCTTCGCGGCGGATAATCGTCAGTCCCAGATTATGGAAAGTGGATACGGTAAGTCCACGGGCGGGGCTGCCTTTTACCAGGCTGGCCACCCGTTCTTTCATTTCCCGGGCCGCCTTGTTAGTAAAGGTGAGCGCAGCAATATGCCGAGCCGGTAACTGGCAGTGCTCTATCAGGTAGGCAATTTTGCGGGTGATAACACTGGTTTTACCACTGCCGGCACCGGCCAGCACCAGACAGGGGCCGTCCACATAATTGACAGCTTCGCGCTGGCGGGGATTGAGTCGGGTCACAGCGTCTCGCGAGATGGTGAAGAAAAAGGAAGCCCTATTGTAGCAATTCGAGCTTCGTCAGTCAGTGCCCGGCGGTTGTGCTGGAGCGCAACAAGCCCGGTGCAATAACACTCCACTGCTCGGCCCAGTACTCGGTGGGTGGACGGCGAAACTCGCTGCGCACAAATTGGGTAATGCGGCCATCGGCACACATCAGCAGCAGGTTGGCGGCTGCCGACAACGGTAATGTGGGACGCAAACCCTCGCGCAATTCGGCTTCGCGCAATATCTGTTTGAATTGGGTTTCAATGCGCTCGAAAAGCTGTGCCACGCGATTGCGCAGGCGTTCGGTTTCGCCAGTCAGGGCATCACCTGTCAGCAGGCGGGTAATACCGGGGTTGCGCTCGGTAAAGGTGAGCAGTAGATAGAGAATTTTTTCCAACTGTTCCAGCGCCGGGGTCTTGTCCGCCACAATAAGTGTGATGCGGGTGAAAATCGTCTCCTCGATAAATTCAATCAGTCCCTCAAACATTTTTGATTTGCTGGGAAAGTGGCGGTACAGCGCCGCCTCGGAGACACCTACTTCGCGAGCCAGTGCGGCAGTGGTAATTCGGGCGCCGGGGCTGGCTTCAAGCATGCGCGCCAGCGCTTCGAGAATTTGCTGGCGGCGCGAGACTTTCTGGCTGGTTTTACTCATGGCTCGTGCTCTTTTTTATTGTCGAGATTAGAAAATATACCGCACTCGTAGAGTCTCCCGCAGTGGGCTTGCCGTCGCCTCGGTAACCTGCAGAATGACCATCATACCGCAGGCGTGAGGTAAAAGCAGTGGCGGCTGCTCAGCCGTTGTTCTGGTTGCTGATCAGAGTGCCGACGCCCACGTCGGTAAAAATTTCCAGCAATATCGCGTGAGATACTCGGCCGTCGATAATATGGGCGCTGTTGACGCCGCCTTTAACCGCATCCAGAGCGCAGGTAATTTTGGGCAGCATGCCGCCGTAAATAGTCCCGTCGGCGATTAACTCGTCCACTTGAGTGGTGGACAAGCCGGTAAGAATATTGCCGCTCTTGTCCAGTAGTCCGGCCACGTTGGTCAGCAGCATCAGTTTTTCTGCGCGCAGTACCTCGGCTATTTTTCCGGCTACCAGGTCGGCATTAATATTATAGGAGGCGCCTTCCGGCCCTGCACCAATGGGGGCAATGACAGGTATAAAGTCGCTGTTGACCAGCATATCGATAACACCGGTGTTGATGGAGTCCACCTCGCCCACATGGCCGATATCGATAATTTCTGAAGAGGAGACCTCGGGGGTTTTCTTTTTGACGGTGAGTTTTTTAGCACGAATTAACTGGCCGTCCTTGCCCGTCAGGCCGATGGCCTGGCCGCCGTTGCGATTTATCAGGTTGACTATCTGCTTGTTCACCATGCCGCCTAGCACCATTTCCACCACGTCCATAGTGGCGCTGTCCGTGACGCGCATGCCGTTGATAAATTCAGACTGAATATTGAGTTTTTCTAACAGCTCGCCGATTTGCGGGCCGCCACCGTGCACCACCACCGGGTTCATACCCACCAGTTTCATCATTACAATATCGCGTGCAAAACTGTTTTGCAGCGCTTCGTCCACCATGGCGTTGCCGCCAAATTTCACCACGATGGTTCTACCCGTAAACCGTTGAATATAAGGTAGCGCCTCGGTGAGTACCTGGGCAACGTTCATAGCGGCATCGCGATTCAGTGACATAGAAAAACCCTAAAATTCCAATGACAGTGTCTTGTTGATTTTTAATAATTCGCGCTTAAATAGCTGCTGAATTTTTTCCAGCATCTCGGGCGTCTCCGCCTCAAAGCGCAGAGTAATTTCTGCCGCCGTATTAGAGGCGCGCACCAGCCCCCAACCTTTGGCAAAATCCACCCGCAAGCCATCGATGGTGGTGAGCTTGCCCTGCTGAAAATTTCCCTTGGCGATAAGCTGCTCAATCAATGCAAACTTCTCCGTTTCGGGCATAGGCACGCGAATCTCGGGAGTGGCTGGCAGCATGGGGAAAGCGGCAAAAATTTCGTCGATGGGTTGGTCGCGCAGGGTAATGATTTCCAGTAAGCGGGCGGCAGTATACAGCCCATCGTCAAAACCGTACCAGCGGTCCTTGATAAATATATGGCCGGAGTATTCGCCGCCAATCAGCGCGCCGGTTTCCATCATTTTTTGCCACATGGGTGAGTGGCCGGTTTTCCACATAATGGGGCGGCCGCCATAGCTGGAAATTAATTTGTTGAGCTGTTTTGAGCACTTTACGTCAAAGAGAATATCTGCCCCCGGGTTGCGGGCGAGAATGTCGCGAGCAAACAGCATCAGCAATTGATCGGGCCAAATAATCTGCCCTTGGGGAGTCACCACCATCAGGCGATCCCCATCGCCGTCAAAGGCCACACCCAAGTCCGCGCCCTCCTCCTGCACCTTGGCAATCAAAGGCTGCAAGTTGGCCGCCACGGTAGGATCAGGAGGGTGGTTGGGGAAGCTGCCATCGAGATCGCAAAACAGGGGAATCACCTGACACCCCAGCTCCTCAAACAACGCTGGCGCCACTAGGCCGGGCACAGCATTAGCGGCGTCCACCACCAGAGTAATATCCCCTGCCAGCGCTACATCGGAGAAAATCCGGTCGATATATTCCGGGATGATCGAACGGGTAGACTCTTGTCCCTGGCCCGCCAGATATTGGCGGCGGCTGATGCGAGAGCGCAAATCGATAATGGCCTGATCGCTCAGATGATTGCCATTGATGACCATCTTAAAGCCGTTGTCGGCAGCGCCATTGTGACTGGCGGTGACCATTACTCCGCTGTTGGTATCGGCAAACTCACAACAGGCAAAATGCATTAAAGGAGTGGGTACAACCCCGATATTGATGACATGACAGCCGCTGGCAAGAATGCCGGCAATCAACTGCTCTGCCAGTTCGGGGCTGTGCAGGCGGGCATCACGGGCGACGAACATGCTGCTATCGCCCTGCTCCTGAGCCTCGCTGCCGAGTGCGAGGCCGATCTCCCGTGCCAGCTCTGCGGTTAGCTGGCTGCCGTATTCGCCGCGAATATCATAGGCGCGAAAAATTTCATCGGGCAGCGTTAGCGCATTGGTGCTAGAGCCGCTGGCCGATTGTCCCGGCAGATCGCTCAGGCCAAGGATGTCGGCGTCCTCTTCTACCACTTCAATATCCAGAATATCCTCGGTGCCATATAGCGGATGGGGTGGCGGTGGCGCTGAACCAGTGGCGGCCTTGTTTTTGCTGTCTTCGGGGCGAGCATCCACATAGGTTTGAGGCAGACTCAACCCCTCGGCGGGCTCCTCGCGCTGGTCTTTGCGCACCAGTAACTTACCGAGCAAAAGCACCAGTGCCAGACTGGCGGCCACACCCAGACCCACCACAGTTATCCACAAACTGGGCAGCTCATCGGATTGTGCTACCAGCTGTGCTGAAGGCGTAAAGACTATCTGCCAGCCACTGTTATTGATACTGGCGGTGTAAGGTTTACCCGCATCGCCGTTACCGCCACGGGTAAGCTCTACGGCTATGCCACCTTTATAGCGCTGCTGCAATACGCTTTGCCCCAGGGAGGTGTCTTGCTGGGCGAGATGCGCGGTAAGAGGCTGGGAAGTGTAGGTGATCAGCAAACTGGCTTTAGGCCCATCCTCTTGTGTAGCCAACGGCTTAGCGCTATGGAGTTGCCAGCCCGAGTCGACGATATCGGCCTCAGGCGCCATGAGTCCACGCAGCAGGATGCGATCAAATGAATCCAGCTGCTCATAGCGCACGGGAGCTAGAGCCTCTGGATTGATAATCAGATCGGCGCTGGTGAAAATGCGCGCGGCAAGAATATCCTCGCGCTCGACGGTGAGCGCTTGTAAATACGCCTGCCCCTGCTGGTTACCGAGTGCCTCAAGCAGCGCTGGATCATTGGCCCAACTGGCTACTTCGGCTTGGCGCTCATTCAGATAATTGCTCACCGTCCTGGCTGTGCTTTGGGCCAATTCCTGGGTGTTGGCTTCAAGTCGCTGTCTTTCTTTGTCCAGCACCATGGAGCCGTAGAGAACGTAGGCGATCAGAGCATTTAACAGCAAGGCGCCGGCCAGGAGCATCAGCAACATTTTCTGACGGCGCGCCAGGAGTTTAGCGTGTGCATCTTTGGCGCGTTTTTCGGCTCGGGTCAGTTTAGGCTTTACCGCGGCGTCGACCGGGTCCGGCTGTGTGCTCATTGGCTGTCCTTATTGTTATGTCAGGCTGACCTGAGCCAGGTGGGCGATCAAAGCAGCCGCCAGTTGGCGCTTACTGCTCTGGGGAAAGTCTATCTGGCCTGTAGAATCTATCAAGGTCACTGCATTGTAGTCGCTGTCAAAACCCCGGTCAGCGGCGCTTACATCGTTGGCGATAATGCTGTCGACGCCCTTGCGTACCAGCTTTGCCTGGGCATTTTGCAGCAGGTTTTCCGTCTCAGCGGCAAAGGCCACTGTGTAGGGGCGCGGACTGAGAGCGGCCACGGCGGCGACGATATCGGGGTTTTTCACCAGTGTCAGAGTTATTTCCTCGGCGGCGCCCTTTTTTATTTTCTGGCTGGCGACGGTGCTCGGGCGATAATCGGCCACTGCGGCAGCGGCGATAAACAAGTGCGCACCGGGCGCCTCGGCGAGACTGGCGGTGTGCATTTCACTGGCCGTCTCCACCTGCAGGCAGCGCACCCGGTCGGGCACGGGCAGATGACAGGGGCCGCTGATTAACACAGCGTCTGCGCCGGCTTCAGCGGCGGCTTCGGCCAGCGCGTAGCCCATTTTGCCGGAGCTGCGATTGCTGAGAAAACGTACCGGATCCAAGGCTTGCGAGTGGGGCCGGCGGTAATCACTACCCGGCGCCCGGTCAGCAGACCGCTGGGGAAACTGTCGGCCACAGCGGTGGTTATGGCCACAGGTTCCAACATCCGTCCCATGCCCACCTCGCCACAGGCCTGCTCGCCGCTGGCAGGTCCGAGCAGTTGTACGCCGCGCTTGATGAGCAGGTCGATATTGGCCTGGGTGCTGGCGGCCGCCCACATGCCCTGATTCATGGCCGGGGCCAGCATCAGAGGCGCGCGGGTGGCGAGACAGAGCGTGCTGAGCAAGTCGTTGCCGAGGCCAGCGCCCAGGCGTGCGATAAAATCGGCGCTGGCGGGAGCGATCAAAACCCGGTCGGCCCAGCGCGCCAGTTCAATATGGCCCATGCCGGCCTCCGCCTCGGGGTCCAGCAGATCACAGTGCACCGGATGACCGCTCAGCGCCTGCAGAGTTAATGGCGTGATGAATTCCTGCGCGGCAGGCGTCATCGCCACACGCACGGTCGCGCCCTGCTCTACCAGGCGCCGGACGACTTCGCAGGCTTTATAGGCGGCCACGCCACCGGTAATACCCAGCAGAATGCGTTTATGGTGCAGGCGGGACATACACAGCTCCGATTATGGGTGCGATTAAGGCAGGCTCTTGACCCGAAGCGTTAAAGATACCATTCTTGAGGCGGATAACGAATAGTCCCAGGATGTCTGTTATTGCGACAAGGAGAGTTGCCATGTCTATTGCCCACTGGCCCGCCAGCGAGCGGCCGCGCGAGAAATTGCTTGAGCGCGGCCCCGCCGCCCTTTCTGATGCCGAGTTATTAGCCATTTTTTTACGCACCGGCTGTGCCGGTAAATCGGCGGTGGATCTCGCCCGAGAGCTGCTAACAGAGTTTGGCGGCTTGCGTCCGCTGTTGGAGGCCTCGCGCGAGGATTTTTGCCGAGGGCTGGGGCTGGGCAATGCTAAATATGCGCAGCTGCAGGCGGTGCTAGAGATGAATCGTCGGCATCTGGACGCTCGCCTGAGTCGCAACGATGCTCTCACCAGCCCCGAACTGGTGCGCCAATACCTGTCTGCACAACTGCGCCACAGCCAGCGCGAGGTCTTTGCCGTGCTCCTGCTGGACAACCAGCATCAACTGCTGCATTACGAGCCACTTTTTTACGGCACCCTGGATGGCGCCAGCGTCTACCCTCGCGAGGTGGTGAAGCTGGTGATGAGCCACAATGCGGCCGCAGTGATTTTTGCCCACAACCACCCCTCGGGAGTGGCCGAACCCAGTCAGGCCGACCGGCGCATCACCGAGCGGTTGGTACAGGCCTTGGGGCTGGTGGATGTGCGCGTGCTGGATCATATGGTAGTGGGCGACGCTGAGGTGGTTTCCTTTGCCGAGCGCGGCTTGCTCTGAGCCCGATCACAGAGGAAATCGTTAAAAATACCAAGTTTTCGTTGCTATTGATGGGCACTTTTGGTATAAAACGCGCCTCTTCGCGGACGGGCGTTAAGCGAGCCACTGTTTTGGACGCCAAAAACTGGTCTCTGCGGAACCCCGAGGCAGCTTTGGCGTCTGCGCCGAGCGCAATAAATCCTGTATCGGGCACAGGCTGCCGGATATCTTGAAATTTGTAAATGAGGCAAAACAATGTCTAAGGTATGTCAGGTTACCGGGAAGCGTCCCATAACCGGAAACAATGTTTCTCACGCAAAGAACCACACCAAGCGTCGTTTTTTGCCTAATCTGCACTCTCACCGTTTTTGGGTTGAGTCAGAAAAACGTTTCGTTAAGCTGCGCGTGTCTGCCAAAGGTATGCGTGTAATTGATAAGCGCGGCATTGAAACCGTGCTGGCTGAACTGCGTTCACGCGGCGAAAAAGTTTAATCAGGAGATTCCCTCATGCGCGAAAAAATCCGTCTGAATTCGAGCGCCGGTACTGGACACTTTTACACTACCGACAAAAACAAGCGTAACATGCCTGAAAAAATGGAGATCAAAAAATACGATCCCGTAGTTCGCAAGCATGTGATTTATAAAGAAGGCAAAATCAAGTAAATTCACTTGAGTTGCCCGTAAAAAAACCCGGCTTTATGCCGGGTTTTTTTGTGGCTGAAATCCGGCCACAAAGGGCCGGACAGAGATCCGGCTGATGCGGGGTTTATCGGCCGTTAGCGGGTGAAGTTTTTCACCTTTTCCTCGGTGTTCATCGAGAAAGGATCGGAGCGTGCGAAGGTTTTTACGCCCTCCTCGGTACCGAGGAAGAGTACATCGGCGCCGCGCCGCGCAAACAGGCCATTGGCCACCACGCCGGTAATTTGGTTGATTTCGGTTTCCAGCGCCACCGGATCGAGAATGTTCAGGTGATGAACGTCGAGAATCACATTGCCGTTATCGGTGACAACGCCCTCGCGGTACACCGGATTGCCTCCCAGCTTGACCAGCTCTCGGCCCACATAGGAGCGCGCCATGGGAATAACCTCTACAGGCAAGGGAAAGGCGCCGAGCACTCCCACCTGTTTGCTCTGGTCGGCAATGCAGACAAACTCGCGCGCTACAGCGGCCACAATTTTCTCCCGCGTCAGGGCGGCGCCGCCACCTTTGATCAACGCCAGATGTTCGTTGGCCTCATCGGCGCCGTCCACATAGGCCACAAGCTCGCCCACCTGGTTGAGATCCAGCACCTCGATATCCAGGCCACGCAGGCGCTCGGCAGAGGCATCGGAGCTGGCCACGGCACCGGCAAAGTCGCCGCGCAGTTCGCCCAGAGCATCGATGAAAAAGTTGGTGGTCGAGCCGGTCCCCACCCCGAGAATGCTGTCGGGATAAAGTTTAGGCTTGAGATAATCAAGCGCAGCAGCAGCCGCTGTCTGCTTTAATTCGTCCTGGGTCATACCGGCCTCACGAGTCAGAAGAGAGTAACGGATATTTGTTTCCGCGGTAATTATACGTTTTTTCTGGGAGCGGGTGTCAGGGGGTGGTAAATTGTTTACTATGCTTGCCTGCTTTTATAACCGTCGATAGAGTGTTTTATGCCCGAGTCTTATATAAAGCGCATTCTCAATGCGCGTATCTATGATTTGGCGGTGGAAACGCCGCTGGAAAATGCCCGCCTGCTCTCCCAGCGTACCGGTAATCATGTACTGCTTAAGCGTGAAGATTTGCAGCCAGTTTTTTCCTTCAAGATTCGCGGCGCCTACAACAAACTATTGCAGTTGACGGAGCAAGAGCGTGCGCGCGGCGTGATTGCCGCCTCGGCGGGTAACCACGCCCAAGGCCTGGCTTTGGGCGCACATCATTTGGGCGTGAAAGCTACCATTGTTATGCCGCGCACCACTCCGGCTATTAAAGTGGATGCGGTGCGCGCTCACGGTGCGCGGGTTGTGCTGCACGGCGACAATTTTGACGAGGCACAAGTCCATGCCCACAAACTGGTAGAAGACAAAGGCCTTACCTATATCCATCCCTACGATGATCCGGATGTTATTGCCGGTCAGGGCACGGTGGCGATGGAAATTCTGCGTCAGTGCCCCAAGCATATCGACGCGATTTTTGTCCCTGTAGGCGGTGGCGGTCTCTGTGCCGGTATCGCCGCCTATGTGAAATATGTACGTCCCGACATCAAGGTGTTTGCCGTCGAGTCGGAAGAGTCGGCTTGTCTGCAAGCGGCCATCGAGAAGCAGCGCCGTGTGACCTTGTCCCAAGTGGGCATTTTTGCCGACGGCGTGGCTGTGGGGCAGATTGGGAAGGAGACTTTCCGGGTCCTCAGAAACATCATCGATGGTGTCATCACCGTCACGCCCGATGAAATTTGTGCGGGCATCAAGGATATTTTTGAGGACACCCGCTCAATTGCCGAGCCCGCCGGGGGCGTGAGTGTGGCAGGGCTGAAAAAATACGTAGCCGAGCATCAAATTACCGGGCAGTCGTTGGTGGCCATCGACAGCGGCGCCAATATTAATTTTGACCGTTTGCGCTATATTGCCGAACGCACAGAGATTGGCGAAAAGCGCGAGGCGATTTTGGCGGTGACCATTCCCGAGCGGCCCGGCGCTTACAAGGAATTTTGCAAAGCCCTGGGCAAGCGTAATATCACCGAGTTCAACTATCGCTATGCCGATACTGATCAGGCGCGAATTTTTGTCGGTGTGCAAGTGGGCAACGGCGGCGAAGACCGCTTGGAGCTGATTGAGCAGCTGCGCAACGAAGGCTATGAAGTGGTGGATATGACGGAAAATGAGCTGGCCAAATTACATATCCGCTATATGGTGGGAGGTCATGCGCCGGTAGGGGATGAGATGGTATTTCGTTTCGAGTTTCCCGAGCGGCCCGGAGCCCTTTACAACTTCCTCAATCAGGTGGCGGGTCGCTGGAACATTTCGTTATTTCACTACCGCAACCATGGCTCGGCTTCGGGCCGGGTCTTGGTGGGCATGCAAGTGCCTCACGGTGAACGCGGTGATGTGCGCAAATTTCTCAACGAGCTGCACTATCCTTTTTGGGAAGAGACCCAAAACGAAGCCTACCAGTTTTTTCTCGGCTAAAAGGGCTTGGCAGAACGCGAGCCCTGACACACAATCCACTCGCGCTCGGTGATAACGCCATCCAGAGGCACATCCCAGGGAGCGAGTGTCAAAGAGGCAACTTCCTGCGCACTGTGCGCCAGCCCGATTAATTGCGGACGTTGGGGGTGGTGGTGTTTAAACGCAAAAGTAGTGTCGTAAAAACCGCCGCCCATCCCCAGCCTTCCCCCCTGCCGATCAAATGCCACCAGCGGCATCAATACTTGACCCAATTGCTGTGCCTTAATGGGTCGGCAGTGCTGATCCTGTGGTTCGGGAATGCCAAAGCGGTTGGGCGCCAAGACAGTGCGGTCAGTAAAGGGTAAAAACCATAACTGGCGCGCACGCCAAGGGTGTAACACGGGTAAATAGACGCGAATGCCCACACTCCGGGCATATTCTGCCAGAGGCAGCGGATCAATCTCGCCATCGCTGGGCCAATAAATTCCTAAATGACCGTCGCACTGGGGCAAATATTTTTCTCGCCATTGGTGCAGCATATCGAGTGCGGCTTGCTGCTGCTGCTGAGAAGTGAATTGTCGCCGTTTGCTGCGCATAAGTTGGCGCAGGTGTTGGCGTTCCGAATGACAAGGAGGTGAACTAGGCATGAATAAAATAAAGCCCCGGGATGCCGCTGCCAATTGGGCCTTGAACCCTGAAGTTCAAGGGGTGGCTCCAGCGATATCATTAGGCTTTCCGGCTAGCGGACGTGCTCACAAACATCAGCGAAGAGCTACCTGGTACAGCATTATCGGCTCAAGGACATCGTCGGCTGGCGAACATCCCAGGTTGATTTCAGTATAGCGCAATTTACGCGTATGTCTCAAAGATTAACTACAGAGTGTGCATAATAAATGTAAAGACTGAATAACTCTCCCTCGCTTGCAGTGTTTATCACCGCTCCAGCCTATCACCGCAGCTTACTCAGGAAGGACTAAGCTGATCCAGTTGCGATTGAATTTTTTGTTGCAGTCGTGACAGGGCGTTGATATCGGCAGACGCTGGCTGAACCGCTTGAGCCTGTAGCAGTTCGTGACTCAGATTCAACGCGGCCATGACGGCAATGCGTTCCAGGCCGATGACGCTGCCACTGTTTTTAATCATCCGCATGCGTTCATCCAACACCTGCGCGGATTGCAACAATGCGCCGCGCTCCTCTGGTGGACAAGCGACCTGATATTCTTTGTCGAGAATTTTTACGTAAACGGTTTCGCTGCTCATAGGGTGCCTATTTACCTTGCGTGTTCAGCGCGGGCCGGTATACCGGGACATGCTTATTCAGTGGTGAGAGTTTTCAGGCGCGTAATCATTGCCTCAACCCGGGAGCGAGCCAGCTCGTTCTTTTCGATCAGGCGGATGCGCTCGCGTTGCCAATCGTTCTCGCGCGCCTTGAGGGCGGCATTGTCGTGTTGCAAGCGTGCGCAGTGAGCCAGCAACTCGTCCAGCTTGGCTTCCAGTGCGTGTAGATGTTGATCCGCCATGAAAAATGACCAATAGATGTTCAATGGCTCACTATATTGCCCTCTTGGCAGGCGGTCAATCCTGCTTGATGTGAATTCTTCATAAGCTGCGCCAGGTCATGAATTTTCCAAGGATTTTTAGGTATCGCCATAAGCTGGCAGCGGCGCTTTGTCGGCGGCAGAATATAACCTCTGGGCGGGGGCGTGTTAGCATAGCGGAATTTCCCCTAGGAAGCTGATTAAACTATGCGTAACGACAGCAATTTCGAAGCGTTGGTGGGCTTGCTGCGCGAGGCTGGAGCTGTGAATAGTCCTGCCGAGCTGCACGGCATGCTCTGTGGTCGTCTCTGTGGGTCGCCGCTGGAAAAAGGCGAGTGGCAGGCACTGGCGGTTGAATTTATGGGTTTTGAACAAGCGGCCGATGACGCAACTGCGTCCGCCCTGGAGGCGCTGCTGGTGCAGACGGCTGAACAACTGGAAGAGCAGAGTGTGCAGTTTCAATTGTTGTTGCCCGCTCACACTATCTCCCTCGAGCGGCGCGCCCAGGCCTTGTCCGAATGGTGTCATGGTTACCTGTCGGGTTTTGGTGCTGCGGTTACTGTTGTGCTGTCAACGGAGATAAAAGATACGCTGGCGGACTTTGCTGCTATTGTGCAAATTGAAGCGGACGAAGAAGATGCCGCCAGCGCCGAAGAGGACTTTTTCCAAGTGGCAGATTACGTGCGCGGTGCGGCAATGAGCCTGTACATGGCCTTGGCCGATCGCGCTGACTCGACGCCCGCCACTGTCCATTGAGGGCCGAAAATCTATGCGTATTACCAAAGCTGAATTCGCCCGCCGCCGCAAACAATTGATGGCTGTGATGGAGCCTGACAGCATTGCCATTGTGACAGCGGCGCCCGAGCGCCAACGCTCTCGTGACACTTATTATCCCTACCGGCCGGACAGTGATTTTTATTATCTGAGCGGTTTTAGCGAACCCGAAGCGGTGCTGGTATTAATCCCCGAACGTCCCCACGGCGAATATGTACTCTTTTGTCGCGAGCGGGATGCGCAGCGGGAAATCTGGGATGGTTATCGGGCCGGACCCGAAGGCGCTTGTCGCGACTATGGTGCCGATGACGCATTTCCCATTGATGATATTGACGAGATTCTTCCCGGCCTGCTGGAGGGACGCGAGCGCGTTTACTACTCCATGGGCAAAGACCAGACATTCGACCGCCAAGTGATGGAGTGGGTCAACGCCATCCGCGCCAAAGTGCGTTCGGGAGCCATTCCGCCCGGTGAGTTTCTCGATCTCAGCCACTTTTTACATGATATGCGACTGTTCAAAAGTGCGGCCGAGGTTCGCCTGATGCAAGAGGCAGCACAAATTTCCGTCGCCGCCCATCGTCGCGCTATGCAAGCCTGTGCGCCGGGAGTGATGGAGTACCAATTGGAGGCCGACATTCTGCATGAGTTTGCCCGTCACGGCGCTCGCCACCCGGCCTATACCAGCATTGTTGGCGGCGGTGACAACGGTTGTATTCTGCACTATATCGACAATTGCGATCCCTTGCGTGACGGCGATCTGGTACTGATCGACGCCGGTTGCGAGCTGGAAGGTTATGCGGCGGATATTACCCGCACCTTTCCTGTCAATGGCCGCTTTAGTCCCGAGCAGCGCGCGCTCTACGATATTGTGCTCGCCGCCCAAGAGGCCGCCATCGCCACCATTAAACCGGGCGCCCATTGGAACGAGCCCCACGAAGCTTCGGTACAAGTGATCACCGCTGGCCTGGTGGAGCTGGGCCTGCTGAGTGGTGAAGTGGATACCTTGATTGAGCAAGAGGCCTACAAGCCCTTCTACATGCACCGCATTGGCCACTGGCTGGGCATGGATGTGCACGATGTGGGTGACTACAAAGTGGGTGGTGAATGGCGAGTGCTGGAGCCGGGTATGGTGATGACCGTAGAGCCGGGTATTTATGTGGCCGCCGATAATGACAGCGTGGCGAAAAAGTGGCGCGGTATCGGCATTCGGATTGAAGATGATGTACTGGTGACCCGCGAGGGCGTGGAAATTCTTACCGAGGGGCTCCCCAAAGCAGCGGCCGATATCGAGGCGCTGATGGCGGAGGCGCAGGGGTGAGTTTACGTGGCGACGTGGCGGTGGCGATTGCCGGCGGCGGCATGGCCGGTGCCAGCTTGGCGCTGCTATGCGCTCAGGCCTGCCCCCATTGGCGTATCAGACTGGTAGAGGAATCGCCCTTTATCTACGGGGAATATCATCCCAGCTTTGATGCACGCAACACCGCCCTGGCCGCGGGCAGTATGGCTATATTTTCCCGCTTGGGGCTGGCGGAAAAAATACGTCAGGAAGCGGCGGCTATCACCCGCGTTCACGTATCAGACCAAGGCTATTTGCCGGGCCAACAACTGCAAAGAGAGGCAGAACCTCTGGGCTATGTAGTGCCCAATGCCTGGCTAGGGCGCGTGCTCTGGGAAGCGCTGAGAGACACCCCGCAAGTAGAAGTCGTGGCTGGTCGAGTGCAAAGCCTGGCTATCAAGGCGGGCTACAACCAGGTAATTACCGATACCGATCAGCATTTTACCTCCGCTGTAACAGTGGTAGCCGATGGTGCCGCCTCTCCTCTGCGCAGGGCTTTGGGGATCGAAGTGCAAAGCAAGTCCTATCGCCAGCGAGCCATTATTGCCAATCTGCGCTTATCTCAGCCTCACAATGGTGTCGCCTACGAACGCTTTACCCGCAATGGCCCATTGGCACTTTTGCCGCTGGGGGCGGAAGCCGGGGCCGACCGTATGGCCATGGTCTGGACTTGGCCGGAAATGCGCGCCGAGCATGGCTTGGGGCTGAGCGAGACAGAATGTTTACGCCTGCTTCAGCGCGAGCTGGGCTACCGCGCCGGTCGTCTGGTGCAATTGGGCCACCGCGAAAGTTATTCCCTGCATATGCAAGTGGCGCGCGAACAAGTGCGTACCCAGGTGGTCTTGTTGGGCAATGCCGCACACTCCCTGCATCCGGTGGCAGGTCAGGGCTTTAATCTCACCTTGCGCGATGCGATGGAGCTTGCCGCCACCTGGCAGCAGGCGAGCAATAATGGTCAGTCGCCGGGCGACTTGGGGGTGTTGCAGGCCTACCAGCAGCAGCGCCAGCAGGATCAGTGGTTGACGAAGCATTTGGGCGATCAGTTGGTGGAAACCTTTTCCCGGCACAGCTTGCCGCATGTGGCACTGCGTCATACGGGTTTGCTGGGGTTGGAACTCATGCCTGCCCTCAAACAAGCTTTCCAGCGCCAAATGGCCGGTGAGGCCGACGTGGATACCATGCAAATGCTGGCGCGCAGGGCTGCGGGGAGTGAGCAATGAGAGGTGCGGGATGAAAGACAAGACTACGCATCAGGCCGATATCATCGTAGTGGGCGCTGGCTTGGTGGGCAGCGCTTGTGTAGCGGCTTTCACCCACTCGGAATTTAGCCCCGCAGGTTTGCGCGTACACTGGGTAGCGCCAGAAACCCCGACAGCATCGCGCGCGGCTCAAGGTCCCGATCGCTTCGACAACCGCGTGGTGGCGCTGACCGAGGCCTCACGTCAGTTTCTTGCCCGCCTCGGTGCCTGGCAAGGGCTGCCCAGCGGCGGCGCCTGCCCCTATACTCATATGCATGTATGGGACGGTGAAGGCACGGCCGCCATCGATTTTGATAGCGCCGAGCTGCGCGTGCCCGCCCTGGGTCATATTGTCGAAAACAGTCGCCTCGTACAGGCGCTGACCGAGGCCGTGGTGACAGAGGCACCGACACAGCGCTTTACCCAAGCGGTACAGCAATTGATTCGCCTCGACGGTAAAATAAGCGGCGTGGAGCTGGAAGATGGCACTCGCCTTGAGGCGCCGTTGGTGGTGGCGGCCGATGGCGCCGCCTCTTCTCTGCGCACCTTGGCCGAATTGCCGGTGCGCGAGTGGAGTTACGGACAAAAAGCGCTGGTGGCCACAGTGCAGATGCAAAACCCCCATCAATTTACCGCTTGGCAGCGTTTTATGGCCAGCGGCCCGCTGGCCTTTTTACCGCTACAGGACCCTGAGGCCGAGGCGCAGCATTACTGCTCGATCGTTTGGTCTGCCGATACGGCAGTGGCCGATCGCCTGATGGCGCTGGAGGATCAGCCTTTTGCCGAAGCACTCAGCCGTGCCTTTGAACATCGGCTGGGTGCGGTGTTGGCGGTGGGCCAGCGCCAGGCGTTGAACTTGCACCAGCGCCACGCGCGCCGCTATTACACGCCGGGGCTGGTACTGGTGGGTGATGCCGCCCACAGTATTCACCCGTTGGCGGGGCAGGGAGTGAACCTCGGCCTGCTGGATGTGGAATGTCTGGTGGGCGAGATAAAGCGCGCACACGGGCGCGGACTGGGCACCGGTGAAGAGACCAGCCTGAAGCGCTATCAACGCCAGCGCATGGCGCACAACTTGAGCATGATGGCGGCCATGGAAGCCTTCAAGCGCAGCTTTGGTGCCCGCCCGCCCGCTGTGGTCTGGGGGCGCAATCGCGCCCTGGCAATGACGGCAGAGCTGGCGCCCCTAAAAAACACCCTGGCCCGCGTGGCCATGGGATTGTCTTCGGAGTCATCATTATGAAGCGTCAATTATCCGTGCTGGGATATATCCTCAATTCGCTGCTGGCCCTGTGGCTGGTGCTCGGTTGTGTCTATCTGGCGCTGGTGATGAGCTTGCAGAGCCTGATTATTGCAGCGATCACCTTGGTGCTGCTGGTGCTGGTACTGCGGCGTCAGCGCTGGGGTTACTTTGGCGCAGCCATGTGGGGACTAGCCTCTTACCAGTTGGCCAAAGAAGGCTGGCTGCTCGCCGATATCAAGCGCTTGGCCATGGTCAGCGGCATGGTGGTGGTAGTGGTCAGCGTGCTATTGCATGAAATTTTCTGCCGACGATCCGCTGCTTAAGAGCAATTTACTAGCGCTTGAATTCGCTCCTTAGTGCTTGAACTCGATCTGGTGAAGTGCTTTAATTTTGAGCGGTTGGTACTGAAAGTGGCCCGATAAGGTGGTTCTGGGCCACGGCAAATACCGACACGGGCCTGTCAAGGGTTTCACCTTGGGGTTGTTTTGGGTAAGCCGGCAGGGGCTGGCGCGGAAGTAAAATAAAAGAGGGCGTTATGTCAGATCAGTTGGTATCCGGCGTAGTTAAATGGTTTAACGATGCCAAAGGTTACGGTTTTATCGAACGTGAAGGCGGACCAGATGTTTTTGTGCACTTTCGCGCTATCAATGGCACGGGACGCAAAACGCTGAACGAGGGACAAAATGTAACTTTTGAAGTGGTGGCAGGCCAAAAAGGCCCCCAGGCCGAAAACGTTACTGCCCTTTAAACGCGTCTGCCGGGTTCGCCCGGCAGATTTCCAAGTGTTATGACCGGTTCACAGCAGCACGCCTGTTGTGAGCCGCTCTTTTTTTGAATTCTGCCCATGAATAATCTCTATCCGTTGCTGTGGCTCACCGCTTTGGTGCTGGTGGCCTGGTATTGGCACCGCGCGCTGGAAACCAGAGATCGCGCCCTGGTTGCTGCCAAACAACACTGCCAAGCTATGGATGTGCAAATGCTCGATCAGAGCGTATATCTGCGTCGGCTATGGTTTCGGCGCAATGCCCGTGGCCATCTGAGCTTATGGCGCGCTTTTTATTTTGAATTCACCACCACCGGTGCCGATCGTTACATTGGCCGCGTTATTTTACTGGGCGCACGGGTGGAAGCGGTGCAACTGGACCCCCACCGCATTCATTAACGCGCACTTATCGGGATTTTACGACTGAATCCGGCGCGCGAAGCACTGAGCGGGTGAACTTGAGCGCACTTGCCGATATAATCCCGCCATTAACCTCCCCCTCTTTTTTTGGAGAAGAACATGTCTGAGCGCAAAGCGCAGGTCGCGCGCGATACTCTGGAAACCCAGATCAGTCTAGAGCTTAACCTTGATGGTACGGGTCGTGGTGAGTTTGACACGGGCGTGCCCTTTCTGGAGCACATGCTGGACCAAATTGCCCGCCACGGCATGATCGACCTCAAGGTCCATTGCAATGGCGACACCCACATCGACGATCACCACACCGTGGAAGATATTGGTATCACTTTTGGTCAGGCCATCGCACAGGCCGTGGGTGATAAAAAAGGCATTCGTCGCTACGGCCATGCCTATGTGCCTCTGGACGAATCCCTGTCGCGCGTGGTTATCGACCTTTCCGGACGCCCCGGGCTGACTATGGAAGTGCCCTTTACCCAAAAGCGTATCGGTCAGTTTGATACCGAGCTGGTGTGGGAATTCTTCCAGGGCTTTGTCAATCATGCCCAAGCGACTTTGCACATCGACAACCTGCGCGGTGCTAATGCTCACCATCAGTGTGAAACAATCTTTAAGGCTTTTGGCCGCGCTCTGCGCACGGCGCTGGAGCATGATTCACGCATGGCCGGCATCACTCCCTCCACCAAAGGCAAACTGTAATATCGGCGCCAGCTGGGAGAGACAATGACAGAAACAATTGCCATTATCGACTATGGCATGGGCAATTTGCACTCGGTGGCCAAAGCCTTGGGCAAGGTGTGCGAGCAAAAAATAGTCGTC
>Ga0079223_10000720_pt1 | contig 17923 bp, 14 predicted proteins | sample Stecom2011_FD_75072 | JGI IMG/M metagenome (GOLD analysis project Ga0079223, IMG submission 75072) | Agricultural soil microbial communities from Utah to study Nitrogen management - Steer compost 2011 | ecosystem: Environmental > Terrestrial > Soil > Agricultural land | place: USA: Utah... | reverse complement strand
GAGATGCCGAATATGCTTGGGAACTTTAAACCAAACGCACAAGGGCCCAAAGTCGCAGACTTTGCGCAGCGGGCTTTGGTCTGGGAAGGTTTGGCTAAAGCCCTGTTCGCAAGGGCATTTTTGACCACGGGCTAAAGCGCGTGGTTATTCTGCAGGGCATCTTTTGTAGCAAACGGCACAATTGCGTTCTGGTCACCTTGCTTTCTACCCATATTTTGTCCCTAATGGAACTGGCTTTGTTTGGAATTTGGAATTTGGTGCTTGGTGCTTGGTGCTTGGTGCTTGGGATTTGGGACTCCTTATAAACCCTCCTACGGCAAGCTCATAAACTCATAAACTCCTAATCCAAACCTCATCCATATCCCCTATCTTTGCAAAAACTTATAAAATGAGCCACACGATTATAGCCCCTTCCATCCTTGCAGCCGATTTTGCCAATTTGCAGCGCGACATTGAAATGGTAAACAATAGTCAAGCAGACTGGTTTCATTTAGACGTCATGGATGGCGTTTTTGTTCCGAATATCTCCTTTGGTATGCCCGTTATAAAAAGTATCGCCAAATACGCTAAAAAACCCTTAGACGTGCATTTGATGATTGTAGATCCCGATCGTTATATAAAAACCTTTGCAGAATTGGGCGCTAATATTCTTAGCGTGCATTACGAAGCTTGCCCACATCTGCATCGTACTTTACAGGCTATTAAAGCCGAAGGAATGCAAGCCGGGGTGGCTATTAATCCGCATACAAATGTTTCCCTGTTAGAAGACACTATCAACGATATTGATTTAGTGTGTATAATGAGTGTGAATCCTGGTTTTGGCGGGCAGAGTTTTATCGAGAACACCTATAAAAAAGTGAAACTGCTAAAAAAACTCATCCAAGAAGCCGGAGCCTCCACTAAGATTGAAATCGACGGAGGGGTAACAAATGAAAACGCTAAAATGCTTGTTGATGCCGGTGCCGACGTTTTGGTGGCGGGAAGTTATGTTTTTGGAGCGAGCGATCCCTCCAAAACCATTGCAGGTTTAAAAGAAATGACAAAGAAATAATTTTAAGACGGAATCTTTCTGGATTTCTTCGCTTTATACAGAATGACAACTACATTAGATGTTCTTATTATAGGTGCAGGCCCCATAGGGATAGCCTGCGCTTTGGAATGCAAAAAGAAAGGCTTGAGCTATGTTGTGATTGAAAAAGGCACGTTAACCAATTCGCTTTATAACTATCCTTTAAACATGACCTTCTTTTCTACTTCTGAAAGATTAGAAATAGATGGAATTCCGTTTATAAGCAACAATCCGAAACCAACTCGCAACGAAGCCTTGGAATATTATCGCCGGGTGGCCACTTCCAATGAATTGCAAATAAATTTATATGAAAAAGTGATCTCACTCAATAAAATGGGGAATCACTTCAACGTTAAAACATCACAGACCGATTATGCAGCGAAAAACATAATCGTAAGTACGGGGTTTTTCGACATTCCCAATAGATTAAATGTTCTTGGGGAGAATTTGCCAAAGGTTATGCATTACTACAAAGAAGCCCATCCATTTGTAATGCAAAAAGTAGTGGTTGTAGGCGCCAGCAATTCCGCTGTGGATGCCGCTTTGGAAATTTGGAGAAAAGGTGGCGAAGTGACTATGATTGTTCGTGGGCCGGCCATTGGAGAAAGAGTGAAATATTGGGTAAAACCCGATATCGAAAATAGGATAAAGGAGGATAGCATTAAAGCCTATTTTAATTCCGAAATAACAGAAATAACAGAAACCCAAGTAAGCTTAAGTACGCCAAAGGGAATTGTGCATCTCCAAAACGAATTTGTAATTGCCCTCACTGGCTATCGTCCCGATTTTGAATTTTTGAAAAAACTGGGGGTTCATCTTTCTCAAGATGGCAAGAAACTGCCTCAGTACAACCCAGGCACTATGGAAACAAATGTTGCAGGTCTCTATCTGGCGGGCGTTATCTGTGGAGGTATGGAAACCCACAAGTGGTTTATTGAAAACTCTAGAATTCACGCCGAGATAATTGTTGACAATATTAGAAAGTCACAGCCATAGTTTAAAAGGACGGCTTCACAACATTCACAACAAAAGCTCTAAATAGAATTGAGCTGTCATAAAAAAAAATCCCCGACTTCGCAGCCGGGGATTCTTCATTATTATTTTTCTGATTTTCTACATCCTAAAATGGAAAGGTGTAGTTTTTATCCCAGAACAATCTGTTGATAGGAGTATCTCCACCAATGGCGCTTGCAGCAGCCTCATAATTAGTCCGGTTAAGGTTTTGCTCACTTACAGGGTAAGTATATCTCACAGGATATCCACCACCCTTCATATTTACAGGTTCGGTCAAGATTGGGTAATCCAATCGACGAACTGATAAATAAACTGCAAAGCTTCTGTTGTAAAGTCCTAACCAAGCTTGAGTACCAATAACTTCTTTCCATGTTGGAGTGGAAGAACTAGTTGTCAAAGCAGTATCGTAATCTACTTTAGGATTTGCAAGATAATCTGTAAGGTTATCAGAACCCCACAATTCAAATGAAGCGGCAATACCGGCATCATAGTAATCTTTTGCAGATCCACCTACATTGTATAGACGAGCTGCAGCTTCAGCCAATAGGAATTTAGCTTCTATATTAGAAAGCAAGATTCCAGGATTTGTAGACTCAACCATTGTACGATTAGCATGAGTTAGTAAAGCATAACGAGATTGCTCACCAATAACTGCTCCTTCATAAATAGCATAGAACACAACCTCGCCAACTGCTGGCGCATTGATGATGTCTGTAATATCAATGGAGTTTCCACCCACTGCAGTAATGGTACCCAACCGTACAGGAACTTCTGGATCGGAAGCTGGCACATAGGCATCATTTCCAACAATTGGAGAAACCGTTAGTGGATCTACAAAGGTGATAGTAGTTACATTTCCAGTTGTAGAAAGGCTGGCTACCTCACCAATATTCTCATTGATATTAGGGTCGAAATACTGAGCTCTTCTAGGATCTTGAAGATCGTTCATAATATCAGCAATCGTCTTTGCAGCCACATAGTCATTTCTTCCGCTTAGAACCAAGTTGTCATTAACTGGGTTGTTGTTCGGTGCAGAAGACGAATATTGGTAATTTGCATCCTCTGCGTTGTTAGAGATTACTCCAGACAAATATGCAGTTTCTACTGCTGTCTTAGAAAGACCTGCATCCACATCGGCCAAGGTCAATCCCATTCTCAACTTAAGAGTGTTTGCAAATTTCTTCCAGCTTGCCGCGTCACCACCGTAAATTAAATCCTCAGTGCCACTAAAACTGCTCTCAGAATTCAATTGACCAATGGCTGTGTTAAGGCGACTTAGTAAATCCTTGTAAACTTCTAGACCATTGTCATACTTTGGCAAAAGGATTTCAATATCCAAAGCCTCAGAATAAGGAATATCACCATAAGTCTCTACTAAATTACTCCAAGCGTAAACGCTAAGGATTTCGACTATAGCCAATTTATTTGGTTTTTGTGCATTGGTTATGTCGTTATCTGTACTAGAAATAACTTTTGCAGCTTCGTCAAGATTCTTAAGAACGTCTCTGTACATCACTCTCCAGTGGTTATCTGGAATTGAACGGGTAACCTGATCGTAGTTACTTTCGTCGTTATAAGTGGTTTCGTTCCAGTGCTGCGCCCACAACCTGTTGTTGTTCAAGTTAACGTTAGGTGTGGTCATCTGATCCGCAAGTCGCTTCTGGGCAGAGGCAAATAAGCTCTCCCCGCTCACGGATGTCGGATCCTTTATATTCTGGTTCAGATCTTCAAGATGATCTGAACACGATACGGCAAATACGGCCGCAGTTAAAATTATTATTAGCTTCTTCATTTTTTTATGTATTAAAATTGTGCTTTAATATTAAACCCATAATCCTGGGTAGTTGGAAGGGCTCCTGTAGTATAACCTTGAAGGTTACCAGAACTCAACCCTGACTCTGGATCTGCATACGGTAAGCTCTTGTCGATAATCCACAAGTTGGAACCGGTAACAGTAAACTGAATCCCTGTCATAAAGGTGTTAGTCAAATATTTTGAAGGCATTGTATAAGTCAATGCAACCTCACGCAACTTCACGTATCCAGCGTCGTAAACAAACTCAGAGTTTGGATAGGCTGCATAACCGTATTGACCAAAGGCTGATGCATCTACACGTATTGTGTTAACAGTTCCATCAGGATGAACACCTGGGTTGATAAATCCACCGCCATCAGCCAAAGGATCTCTTACAGGATTTCCAAGGTCATTTATGTAAGCAGAGTTTGGATAAAGACCAGTTGACTCACCGTAGTATTGGTCAAGAGAGAAAATACTTCCTCCTTTTTGGATATCGATCAAGAAACTAAAGGTAAATGCCTTGTAAGTAAATGCGTTTGAAATACCCATCAACCAATCTGGGTTGGTGTCTCCCAAAATATTATTGGAAGTTGGAGTTCTCAAATATTTACCTGAGGTTGGGCTCACCAATTTGTTTCCGTTATCGTCGTACAAATAGTCAGTTCCATAAATAACACCATAAGGCTGGCCAAGAGCAGCATTGATACTCACCCCTCCTTGGAATCTTCCAAGTTGGATAGTTTCAGTTCCCTCTGGAAGAGCAACAACCTCATTTTCGTTCTTGGTGAAGTTTCCGGTCAAGTTCCAGTTAAAGTCATCTGTTTTGATCGGTACAAGGTTTAATGAAACCTCGAAACCTTTATTTTCAATTTCCCCAGCATTCAACAATTTATTGGAGTAACCAGTTGCTACTGAAATCGGTACCTGAATAATTTGGTCGATAGTGTTAGACTTATAATAAGCTACGTCTAATCCAATTCTGTTGTTAGCAAATCTCATTTCTAGACCGGCTTCGTAACTTTTTGTACGCTCTGGCTTTAGATTTGGATTGTTTGAGGAGATTGGAAGTGAAGTTCCAATATCATTATTGATATTATAAGTATCATAAAGTTTATCGAACGGAGCACCGTTACCAACCTCAGCATAGTTTAAACGAAGTTTACCAAAGTTGATGGCATTCACATCTAGCAATTTGCTAAACACAAAACTTGTAGAAACGGAAGGATAATAAACTGAGCTCTCGTCTACAGGTAGCGTTGAGAAATTATCTCTTCTAATAGTTCCATCTAAATAAACCACGTTTCCAAATCCAAAAGATGCGCTGGCGTAAACACCATCAACACCTATTTTTTGAGCAACCTCTTGTGCGTTTGGCGCAGAGTCTTTTCCGTTCTGTAGAGAATAAAGCTCTGGTATCAACAGTCCACCAGCGGTAGAAGCAAATACAGATTGATATTCATTACGACGGATGTTAGTTCCTAAGATTCCTGCAAAGCTTACGCTTTCTCCAAACTGATGGTTGAAGTTAAACATAAGGTCATAGTTTGTCTCAGTACTGGTGATTTCTTTTCTGGCATAGCCTGAATCAACATCGCCTCGGGTTACCCCAAAGTTTGCCGCAACAGAACCAACTGCACGACGCTCTTCTTGTCTTTCATTATAAGTATCGGTTGAAACTCTACCCATTACACTTACCCAATCTGCCAACTCATAAGTCAACTCAAAGTTTCCGATGAAACGATTTCTGCTATCATTCTGATAGTTTTCGTATCGTGTCCAATATGGGTTATCCCAGTATATTGGTCCTGATCCAGGTCTTGAGTCTCTTGGGTTCCAAGAAACGTTTCTTCCACTTGCAAAATAAGCATCCCGCTGATCTTTTAAATCAACGTTGGTTTGCCACCACTGCTTAAAAAGACCCACGATGTTATCATTGTATCCGGTTGAGTTACGACCTAAGGCCGCTGTTTTGATGTAATTAGCAAAACCACTAACCTTCAATTTATCACTCACGTCGTAAGTTCCGCTGAAGATAAAGTTATGTCTATCCAATTGGCTATTTGGCATTATACCAGATTGATCCAATTTGGTATAAGAAAGACGGTATGAACCACCTTCCATCCCGTTAGAGATAGCGATAGAGTTAGTAAGAGTTACAGGTGTTTTGAAGAAAGTAACAGCGCCGTTCTTAGAAGGCATCCAAGCTGTTTTCTTCATATAATTTGCAGATGCAGGATCAAAAGAATCCCACTGATATATATATAGGTTAGGGTCAAAAGCTGGTCCGTACGAACCGTCATCCAAATAGTTGGAAACTTGATCGTCTATACCATCGCCATTTACATCCTCATAGGTAAAGACCTCACCGTCATAACCAGCACCATACTTATTTTGGTAGGTCGCGAACGTACTCTTGTCCACAAATCCAACTGAAGAGCCGGTATTTACTGTAACGCCAAGTCCTTTAGCTTTTTTACCCTTTTTTGTGGTGATTATAATAACCCCGTTTGCAGCACGCGATCCATAAAGTGCAGATGCCGCAGCACCTTTTAGCACGTTAACAGACTCGATGTCGTCAGGGTTAATGTCCGCAGCAGCGTTACCATAATCATAATAGTTACCACTAGCCTGTGATTGTGCACTGGTGTTAGTGTTCCTGTTACTAATTGGCACTCCATCCACAACAAACAACGCTTGGTTATCTCCTGTTAAAGAAGTGTTACCACGGATTACTACGTTAGTAGATCCTCCAAAGTTGTTGTTACGTCTAATCTGAAGTCCAGAAACCTTTCCTGAAAGAGCATTGGTGAAGTTAGTTGTCTTTACAGTAGAAAGATCTTCACCTGATACTTCTTGAGTAGAATACCCAAGAGATTGCTTCTCACGATAGACTCCAAGAGCCGTTACCACTACTTCGTCCAACTGCGAGCCGGCTTTCATAGTTACATTTATTGTATTTGAAGCCCCAACAGCGTTCTCTTGGGTTTCAAAACCTACATAACTATAAACAAGCGTTTGGCCTACTGCAGCATTGATGGTGTAATTTCCATCAAAATCAGACTGCGTTCCGGTTGTCGTTCCTTTTATAATTATGTTAACTCCTGGCAGCGGCAATCCTGTGTCATCAGACACCGCTCCGGAAATCGTTTTCTCTTGTGCAAAAGTGACCTGCACAATCAACACTAGCAAAAGTGTTAAAATTCCACTAAACTTTGTTTTCATTTTTTTGTTTGTTTGAATTAGCACTTCAAAAGTGCCAATAAAAACTCACAAATACAACTTTTAATGAAAGTAGATTATTAAAAATTTAAGCGTATGATAAATAAAAAAACCTCTTAATAGACGATATTTTTAGATTATTTCTCACAAACCCCTGATTTTGTTGCTGTTTCAAAAGTTTACCTATGGGATTAAGGCGAAATCAAGAGAAGAAAATATGTTCATTTTTTTTCTAACATGTTATTAACATTTTCGAGAAGAAGGCAAATTAAGGCGTTTGACCGATTCCACGGAGCTTACTACGAGAAAACAGGATCTTTTGAAACTATGTTAAAAAGCATTTATATTCCCAATATACACAGCTTTATTAAGAAAGAGCTACTACAGGTTTTTTAGAAATCACTTTTCCTTGCCTTCCCCCTTAAATTGCTGGGAGTTGCTCTTGAATAGCACGTTAAAAGTAGTTAAGCTGCCATAGCATCTAGTAATGTATTGTTGTAAATCTACTTTTTCTTGCCCGACCAGTTCCTTAGAAGCATTTATTTTTTGCTCCATCACCCGAAGTCGATCTCGGAGCATCACTATTTTATGGAAAAAGGTGTCAATTGGAATTTCTTTGGTTGCCAAATTAGGGTCGCCAGGTTGAAGAACCATGGTCCCCCCCTTCCATTTATCGGCAATTGGAACTAATTCGCTGAAGCCGTTCCATTTTTTTAGAATCTCGCGAAGACTCTTCTCTACTTCATAAAAACTAACGGAATCAACTTCGTCCTCCGCCGCCTCAATGATTTCAAAGTCATCATCTACGGGAATGGTTTCAAGGCCATCTTCTATAAAGGTTACCCAATACATTTTAGCCGTAACATTCGTAACTACGCCTTTTCCGTATTTTGAATGATTAATGCGAGAGCCGATGCCGAGAATTTGTTTCATTTGGTTTGCAGTTTTGAAGTTTAGAACAAAAATATAAAACCGAGTGGAATCTCAATACCTTTTTCCAAAGAAAAGCCCATCCAACTTTCGATGGATGGGCTTAAAAACTCAATTAACTCAAGCGCGGCTTATTTCTTTTTTGAAGTAGTCGGCGTAGTCTTTTTGGTAGCCTGCTTTTTAAGACTAGACTTTGCAGGTTGAGACTTTTTGTTTTGACTTTCTTGTGGCATGATTTTATTTTTTAGAATTAACTATATAAAGGTAAAAAGCGTCTCCGTTAAATTATTCTCTCTTTGGCGAAAATTTAACAGCTTTTTTAAGGCAAAAAAGCTTCGCATTCTGAAATGCACTTTCTACAGGCCTTCGCGCAATCCACACAATGCCGAGCTTCATGTTTTTCACATTCCTCAGCACAAATACCGCATACTTTTATGCAATACCGAACCAAATCATCCACATCGTCAAAAGCGGTTGCCAAGAGTTGATTTAGCGAACCACATACCTCAGCACATACTCCACAGTTTCGGATACAGCTGACCATCATTTTTATATCTTTCTCATCTAAACAAGCATCAGCACACTGATTACAATGGTTTATGCAATTGCCTAGGGTGTGAATCAATTTTTCATTTCTCATAATATTGGGTTTTGGAATTCAAATTACAGAATCACCAAACAGCCCGATATTAAGAAAACGATAAAATTCTTATAAAATTAATGGTCGTCGTCCAGGTGGTCTTCTACAACTTGTGGGTCGCGGTATTTACAGCATGGGTCAATCTCATTATAAACCAAGTCGTCGGCTTTAATGTCTTGGGTGTCGTGCCCGCTGTTGGCAATGCTTTGTTGAATTTTGGTTAAATCTGTTCTGCTTTCATTGTAAATAAGATCGAGCTCATGGGTTTGCACGTTCCAAACCGCCGACTTTACGCCTTTGGCCTGAATGGAAGCCTTTTCTATACGTTCCTTGCACATACCACAAACTCCATCAACCTCAATGGTAGCTTTGGCATTTTTGTTTTGGGCGTAACCTGTGGCCCCAATAAACAACACACTTAAAATTAAGAATACTTTTTTCATAAAGATCTACTTTTTAAAATTTATATAACTACTTTAAAACTCTATTTACTCGGCGATAAAAAAAAAAGAAATAGCCACTTAATTCAATCTATATCGCAAACCAGCGTAATATGAACTTCCAAAGATCGGTCCATAAACATAGGTTGTATCAAAGCTTGAACCGAAGGGATTATCACTGCCAATTATAGGATTATTTTGCTTCACATTCGTAATATTTTCCCCGCCCACATACAATTCAAAATTAGGTGAAAAAACCTTTGTAATTTGTGCGTTTAAGGTGGAAACAGATGGCGAAAATTCTGAAAGACCAATGGTACTAAGATAACTTTCCGTAGAAGCAAATCGCTGTTCCCCTACGTAATTGAAAGTGGCGTCAAAACGCCAATTACCTCCACTTTTACTAAGAAAGGTTTCATAGGAAGCATTCGCAAAAAACCTGTGGCTAGGAGTTAATGGATTTTGTTTCTTCCCACTTAAATATGTGGTTTGAACATCATAGAATTTGTACGCCAATCGAAGATCGAAATGCTCGAAAACACTATAGTTGAATTCCGCTTGAAAGTTGTTTGAATAGCTGTCCCCTTCTAAATTGTAGAAATTGACTTCCATCGGATTTTCAATATCGACTACAATTTGGTTTACAAAGTCTGTTCTATAGAAATCGAAAGTTATATCTGCCTTTCTATTAAAAAGATTGAATCCCTGTAAATAGGACAAACCATAATTCCATGCAATTTCTGGATTCAAACCATAGTTTTTGCCACCATTCCCCATAATATGAAAGACTCGAGAAGAGGCGAAATATTGTTGGTTTTCAGTAAAAATATTCGCACTTCGTTTTCCACGACCCGCTGAAATTCTAAATGCCGATTTCTCCCAAGGTGTATAGCGTAAATGAAATCTCGGCGTTAGGAAAGTGCCCAAGGTATTATGGACGTCTGCCCGGATTCCGGCATTAAAATTCAAGTCGCCTAAATTATCAAAATTGTATTCAAAAAAAGCACCGGCAGACTTTTCAGAACGGTTGTAATTTTCCGTCAGCACCAATTCCTCATAACCATCATAAGTACCGCTCAATCCCATTTTAATTTTGTGTCTGGAGTCGCCGATTATAGAATTGTAAATCAAATTAGCGTACAGACTATTATGCTCAATATTGTAGTCATTCAATCCAAAATAAGACTCTTGATTGTGATGGCTATATGCCAGTTGAAGACCTCCGGTTTGCCAAGGAATATCAGTATTTACAACTCCCAATTTTACCGAAGCATCAAAGCGTTGGGTTTTAATTTCACTCCCCCAAGCCGTTGTTGTCCCGCGATCCTTTTTAGGGTCGAAAAATGATTGTCCAGTGAGCTTTTCATCATTTAGATATCTAAAGTTGAAAAAACCGACATACCCTTTTTCCTGATCGGTATATTGCCAGCGATTCATCATATTTATCTGTTGCATAATGGGCATATCCAAAAAGGAATCATCATTTTTATCGAGTTCCGATTCACGCATATTTCCATGAAGATACAAGCCTGTACTCCATTTGTCTGAAACCTTGGTATTTAAATGCGTATTCAATTCCAAACGCCCATCCCCAGACCCATAAGCGTTTACAAAAAGCTTATCGTCCGTAGAGGGTTTTTGCAATTCGGCATTTATTTGCCCGGCTATGCTTTCGTAACCATTAACGACACTTCCAGCGCCTTTTGTAATTTGAATACTTTCCACCCAAGTACCTGGAATAAAACTCAGGCCGTATGCCTGGGAAGCCCCACGAATACTAGGCACATTTTCTGTAGTAATCAAAATATAAGGGCTGGTAAGACCAAGCATTTTAATCTGTCGCGTTCCCGAAATAGCATCGGCAAAATTGACATCAATAGAAGGATTGGTCCCAAAGCTTTCGGCCAAGTTGCAGCAGGCAGCTTTCAGTAGTTCAGCGCTGCTCACGTTCAAAACATTGGCTGATTGGATAAAAGAACGCGCACTGGCCTTTTGCCTAGAACGTAGAGTTACTTCATCCAAATTGGCGGTGGATTGTAACACGTGTTTAATTTTCTTCGGACCATTTACCGTTAACGTATCGGTTTTATATCCTATAAAACTAACAACCAACTTCCGATATTCAGATTTATAAGGGATTTCGAAATTGCCGTCAAAATCAGTTACTGTTCCTATAGAAGTATTCAACCAATAAACATTGGCACCTGACAATGGCACTTCTTTATTGTCTAATGTTTCCGCAATAACACCATAAATTTTTTCCTGCGAGAAAATACTAAGGGGAAGCAGCAATAATATATATATGAAATTCTTCATTTTAATTTATTTATTTAACGGAGAAATGATGTCAGATTAATTAATGAGGCCCAATATCAAAACCCGTTACCATTTTTAATCTATACTCGCAGCGCGCAGTCGAAGCGCATTTGCAATCACGGAAACCGAACTAAAACTCATAGCCAAGGCCGCAATCATAGGTGATAATAAAATTCCAAAAACCGGAAAGAGTACCCCTGCTGCCACTGGCACTCCAAGAGTGTTGTAAATAAGAGCAAAAAACAAATTCTGCTTAATGTTCCTCATTACTTTTTCACTTAAATGAAAAGCTTTAACAATCCCGTGCAAATCACCTTTAACCAAGGTAACTCCAGCGCTTTCAATGGCCACGTCGGTTCCCGTTCCCATCGCGATTCCCACATCACTTTGGGCCAAAGCGGGAGCGTCATTAATTCCATCGCCAGCCATTGCAACTTTCTTGCCCGCCGCTTGCAATTCCTCTACCATTTTCAATTTATCCTGAGGTAGCATTTCGGCTTTAAAGTCGGTCAAATTCAATTCTGCGGCTACCGCTTTTGCCGTATCGTGATTATCGCCGGTAAGCATTATTACCTCTACTCCCTTTTTCTGAAGTTCGGCGATCGCTTTTTTGCTCGTTCCTTTTATTTTATCGGCAATTACAACATAGCCCACCACTTTTCCATCTACGGAAAGCATTGGCACCGTTTTACCTTTTTGCTGTTCTTCAGAAACGCTCTTTTGAAGAGATTTGGAAATAACCGCACCAGCTTCTTCCATCATTTTTTCATTTCCCAGCGCTAATTTTTTCCCGTTTATATTTCCTGTGACTCCCTTTCCTGTTACAGAATGAAAATCATTCGTCTTTAGAACTTCGGATTTTTTCTCTTTTCCATACTTCACTGTGGCATCGGCTAGCGGATGTTCACTGGACTGATTAAGAGATGCGATGTATTGAAGCACTTCATCTTCTGAAAAACCTTCCGCAGCACCAATTTTCTCCACTGAAGGTTTTCCTTCGGTAATTGTACCCGTTTTGTCAATAATCAAAACGTCTATTTTGCTAAGTGTTTCTAAGGATTCGGCATTTTTAATCAACACCCCATTCTGAGCTCCTTTTCCTACTCCCACCATTACAGACATCGGCGTGGCAAGACCCAAGGCGCAGGGGCAAGCGATAATCAATACCGCTATACTATTGACCAAGGCATAAACATAGGCCGGTTCTGGTCCGATAATAGCCCAAACGATAAAGGTTATCACTGAAATTATAACTACAGCGGGAACAAACCAAGCAGATATTTTGTCGGCTAATTTTTGAATAGGCGCGCGGCTTCTACTTGCTTTGTTAACCATTTCTATTATTTGGGAAAGCAAGGTGTCGCTACCTACTTTTTCAGCTTTCATGACAAAAGTCTGTTGTCCGTTAATGGTACCAGCGCTTACCTTATCGCCATGCTGTTTGGTAACTGGAACGGGTTCGCCGGTAATCATAGATTCGTCTATAGAGCTTTCGCCTTCGAGAATGCTACCGTCTACCGGAATTTTCTCTCCAGGCTTTACTCGAAGTTTATCGCCAACTTCTATTTTATCAATAGCTATTGTTTCTTCCTTGCCATTTACAATTCGCACCGCTTGGTTGGGTGCCAACTCTAAAAGTGCCTTAACGGCTGAATTGGTTTTGCTGTGGGCTCGGGCTTCCAAAACCTGCCCCATCAATACCAAGGTGAGAATTACAGTTGCAGCCTCGAAATAAACGTGCACAGTTCCACTTTCTGATGTGAATTGCTCTGGAAAAAAGTCTGGAAACAACAGCCCGAAAAGACTGAAAACCCAAGCAACTCCCGCTCCAATTCCAATAAGCGTAAACATATTGAGATTCCACGTTTTTATGGATCGATAGGCACGTTCAAAGAACATCCAAGTAGCATAAAAAACGACAGGTATGGAGAGAACCAACTGGATCCAATTCCAATATTTTATAGACAAAATCTCATAGAGCGGATTATTGGGAATCATCTCGGACATTGCGATTATAAATATGGGAAACGTAAACGCCAAGGCAATCCAAAACTTCTTCAGGAGAGATTTATAGGTTTTGTCCTCCTCTGATTCGTCGGCCTTCATTGGCACGAGATCCATTCCACATATAGGGCAGGATCCGGGACCATCTTGAACCACTTCTGGGTGCATCGGACAAGTGAATTGAGTGACCGAACCGCCAGGAGCTTTCGCCTCGGGCACCAAATCCATTCCACAAACCGGACAATCGCCGGGTTTGTCGTAGGTTTTTTCGCCTTCGCAATGCATTGGGCAGTAATAAGTACCGCTACCTTGTTTGCTTCTTCTAGCTTCTTTCTCGGCTTTGTGTCTTTCCGCAGCTTTTGCATCGTCTGGCATGGAGATGCTGTAACTACCGCCATCATCTTCAAAAGCTTTCTGAAAAACATCTAAGGGAATATGTTTTTCCATTTCGATAACAGCTTCCCCTTTTTCGAGATTTACCGACGCTTTGGTAACGTTTTCAATTTTGTTTAAGGTCTGCTCCACGTGGCTTCTACAACCATTGCAGGTCATTCCGTGTATTTTATATGTATGTGTCATTTTTATATGATTGAATTGTGTTAAAGCATTTTAGCTCAAAAGATTGAATGCATAACAAGTTAGCTCTCATTTATATATGAAAGCTGTTCTAGAAAAGGAATTAAATCAAAGTAGGTAGGTCTCGTAAAGAATATTAAGATCCTGTTCGAGAGGAGGCGGATTATATTCCGCGAAGGAGATTGTTTTAGGGGAAAGAATTTCTGTCGAGGCTATAACAAAAATCGGGTTTACTGTAGCGACAAAAATTTTGCTGAACTTAAGATCAAAGGAAGCCTTTGCAAAATTATCGTCCGTTTGTACCTTGGTAATCAGGTTCTCGCAACAGTGATTTTCATCAGAAACGCCAGGCGCGTCACCACAGTCCGAATTATTATCGGCATCCATATCCATACCGCAGGACAGGTGTTTTTCGCCAAAGGTAATTTCAGAATTTATTTCCATCCCGCCACAAAAGTGCCGGGCATAAGCCATCCCAGAACTGCTGACGAGCATCAGAATGGAGAGAAATATGGAAATAACCTTTTTCATTATCCCGCTAAATTACGAATATTTTTCGGAAAAGAAGTTTAGGTGTTTAGGAGTCGATAAGTTGAGAAGTTGAACAGTGGGTAAAATTGTAACCCAACAATTTTAACTTATCAAAAAAGGAAACCTCTATTGCAAGGAGAAATAACTTGCAACTTTTAATCCACAACCCCCAACACGAACCTACCGAATCTCAGCCTCTACCCTACCACACTTCAGCATTTTGTCGCCAAAATATGGATTGAGGATGTCGCGGCTACTGCTTATCCAGGAAGCTCCTCTATTGTTAAATGCCATTGGGCAAAATTGCTTATAAACAGTTCCGGATTTCAAAGCGCCTTGAAGCATTTTTTCCATCTCAGCACTTACAGCTTCAAAGTGTTCGCGTTGAAGTTTAATATCTTCGGAATCGGCCATTGCGGCAATAGCTGTTTGAGCAGCAGCATCTACTTCCTTTTCCGCAAACAAAGGTTTTAGTTGGGCAGCCTCATTTGAAGTGGCCGTGGCATCGGTATTCACCAAGGCGCTTTCTAATTTTAGGTACTGCTTAAATATCGCTTCTACCTTGGGATCGTTGAATTCCGCATCTATTTTGGCAACTTCGTATGGTACGGCCTTATCTGCAGTGGTATCAACTGTAACTACTTCTGGTTCGCGATCATTTATTTTTTCCTTACACGATAAAACACCAAGGCTCAATATAGCAAGGCAAAGAATGGACAGATTTTTCATTTATATAAAATTTTTAGATTCGTAAAACTCTTACCTGAATTTCAGGTGATGTGGGCACAAATATACCAAAAAATCATCGCGATTTGTATTTCTGAAAATAAAAGGCGGGAATCAAAATAAGGAGAAACAAAGGGTGGATTAAAAAGCGACGAATGTAAAACAACAGCAAGTGATCGCCCCCTTCCCCAGAATCGGCGACAATAAATCCAAAAGCCACAAAAAACAAAACAAAGAGTATTATATATAGGTATATGGAAATCTTTATAATTTCCTTATTCCAAAACGCCAACCAAAGAATAGCCAAGGACAATAAGGTATTCAACAAATAACGAAAGGCCACCCCCACATGGAGCTTTACAATATCCATATTTGGCAACGGCATTGTTTTATAATTTCTTTTAAAAAACTGCAAAAGAGGATCATAAAACAACTGCTCTTCAAAACCGCGGATAAGGACCAACAAACTGACGAAAATCAGAATCCCGAATATTTTCAGTTTTCTTCTCATCTCGAACTATTGGTTTTGAGCATTCGCACCCAAACCATCCATAATATAAAAACCATGGTATAAATAATTCCGGGAAAAACGATGCCGTGAAGTAGATTTTCATACTGCGGAAATTTATATAAGGCCACGGTCAAGATGGCTATTCGCAAAATATTCACTACATATATAAGAACCGCTCCTGCCAAAAGAAATAAAAACGTTTTTTTAAAGCCCTCAGCAAAAGCGATGATAAAGGAAACGAACAAGATTATAACGCTTACCGAGTTGCAGCCCTCCACTATACTTACGGAATACTTATTGTCGATTGTCAAATACAGCGACTGCTCCAACTTTACGGGATTCAGAACGGCTTGGTAGCCAAAACCTTCAAGTACGGCTCTACTTTGCCTAGCGACCAATTCTGAAACGAAGTCAGGGAAATAACCGAGTTGAAAGGAAAACTTCAAATAAATACTGTACAAAAAACTGAGAAATAGATAAGTGCCCAGGAACAATCCCACAAACCGTAAAACAAGCTTGTATTTGATAAAAAGTTTTTTCAAAAAATCTGAATTCGTTTCCTAATTATTTGCGAACACATTAAAACCTAAAACATCGCAGGTTGGTTCGCTTTTCCATTTTAACAAAAATAAAGGAATTGTGCTTGCTGTTTGTGATGGTTTTGAAATACTTTTACTAAAGTAATCAAGATTTATAAAAGCCATGTCCTTCACACATTTAAAGCCAAAGATTAAAACCATTTTAGCAAATGACACTGAACTTCCTATGCAGCGCCTTACGGAAATATGCGAATTACTCCAATCCTCCATCGGCTATTACGACTGGGTTGGTTTTTATTTTGCAAACGAAGAGGAAAAGACCCTTCATTTAAAAGCTTTTGCCGGAGAACCCACCGATCATATCATTATTCCCTTTGGCAAAGGCATTTGCGGACAAGTGGCGATAAGCAATAAAAATTTTGTAGTGCCAGATGTAAAGGCACAGGACAATTATATTGCATGCAGTATTTACGTAAAATCCGAAATAGTCATCCCACTTTTTAAGGACGGCGAAAATATTGGTCAAATCGATATTGACTCACATTCAGTAGATCCGTTCTCCACAGAAGACGAACGTTTTCTGGAATGGGTAAACGAAGAAGTTGCGACGATACTTTAATGCAATAGAAATAAGAAGTTTCTTTGAATTTGGAATTTGGAATTTGGAATTTGGTACTTACCCCTCTACATTCCAGTTCGAATAGCTTCCACCGGATCCAATTTTGATGCAGAAATAGCTGGCAAAATCCCCGCAATAAGACCTATCACAGCAGAAATTGCAGTACCTATAAACATATTCCACGGCGAGAGCACAAATTCAAAATCGCCAGTGAATTGAGAGGCGATAATCGAAACGACAAACACCAAAAACAACCCGATTAGCCCACCGATAATTGCTAAAATAATGGCTTCAAAAAGAAATTGAAAAAGAATGAATTTGTTTTTGGCACCCAAGGATTTTTGAATCCCGATTAAATTAGTTCGTTCCCTAACACTTACAAACATAATATTTGCGATTCCAAAACCACCCACGAGCAAAGAAAAACCACTGATTACCAGACCTATAATATTCATAGTACCCGTCATTTGATCGATCAAATCGGTAAAGCCCTGCAATTGATTCACGAAAAAATTATTTGTTTCGTCGGGTTTCAATCCTCGTTTTATTCGAAGCTGCTGGGTGAGCATCGCTATAAACTCAGCATTATCCACCCCTTTTTTTGGTTTTATAACAATTTGCGGAAAGGTCTGCTTGTTGTTGTCGCCATAAATGCGTCGTACCACATTTACGGGCAACCAAACGGAAGTATCTTTTGAGTTTCCAAACAGCCCAGCGCCCTCTTTCTCCAAAACTCCGATTACGGTAAATTTTCTCCCGTACATTCTAACTTGCTTCCCAATTGCCGTGGCAGAATTGCCAAATAATTTATTGGCGATTTCATATCCTAAAACCAATACTTGAGAGCCACTGTTGGATTCCGAGGCATTAAAAAATCGGCCCTCCTCAAGTTTTAAAGCCTCAATAGTGTAGTAACTATCCGTAACGGCGCCGATGGCAACATTATCGACCTGCTTATTGTCATACTTAATGTTTTCTGAAGGAACATTAAG
>Ga0079223_10000716_pt1 | contig 17967 bp, 17 predicted proteins | sample Stecom2011_FD_75072 | JGI IMG/M metagenome (GOLD analysis project Ga0079223, IMG submission 75072) | Agricultural soil microbial communities from Utah to study Nitrogen management - Steer compost 2011 | ecosystem: Environmental > Terrestrial > Soil > Agricultural land | place: USA: Utah... | reverse complement strand
CAGATGGCGAAGGCATGGATGAATTTGCCTTCCAGATTACCCAGGACGAGTTTCTGAACTTCCTTTTCGATGATCTGGAACTCCCGAACCTTGTCCGAAAGCAGCTCAAGGATACCGAGTCCTTCAATTATGTGCGTTCCGGGTTCAGCACCCAAGGCGTACCCGCCAAGCTCGACGTTATCCGGTCACTGCGCGGTGCCCATGCTCGCCGGTTGGGTCTGGGTGGCGCACGCAAGAAGAAAATTCGTGAACTTGAGGCCCAACTCGCGGACCTCAAAAGCGCGCCTGCCGATCTGGATGCAGCCTTCAGCCACGATGATCAAATCCGGGTGCTTGAGGACGAAATTGCCCGGCTGAAAGCCAATGTAAAACGCATCCCCTTCATTGATGAAATCGACCTGCGCTACCGACAGCACCTGAAGCAGCACAAACCGGCCACCAGCGCCGTCATGTTCTGCCTGATGGATGTGTCCGGTTCCATGACCCAGATGCACAAGGATACCGCCAAACGGTTTTTCATCCTTCTCTACCTGTTCCTGAAAAAGAACTACAAGAAAATCGATGTGGTGTTTATCCGCCACCACACCAGCGCCAAGGAAGTGGATGAAGAAGAGTTTTTCTATTCCCGGGAAACCGGTGGCACCATTGTTTCCAGTGCTTTGAAGTTGATGCACAAGATCATCGACTCCCGCTACTCGCCTGCAGAGTGGAATATCTATGCAGCCCAGGCCTCCGATGGCGACAACTGGAACGACGACTCCCCCATCTGCGGCAAGCTTTTAACTGACCGCATTCTGCCCCTGGTGCAGTACTTTGCCTATGTGGAGATTACGCCTCAGGATCACCAGATGCTCTGGCACGAATACGAGCGGGTACAGGAGCAATTTCCGGGGAGCTTTGCCCAGCAGCAAATTGCCGACCCGAGCGAGATCTACCCGGTTTTCCGTCGGTTGTTTGAAAGGAAAGCGGCATGAGCGATGCAATAGACCGCCCCAATGCGCCAGGCAATGACAGCCCGGCCACTCGCAAGCCCATCTCCACTGGCTCGGAATGGACCTTCGATCTGATTCGGCAGTACGATGAAGAAATCGCCAAGTGCGCTGCCGAGTTCGGCCTGGACACCTACCCCAATCAGGTTGAAGTAATCAGCGCCGAGCAAATGATGGATGCCTACAGCTCGGTTGGCATGCCGGTTGGCTACAATCATTGGTCCTTCGGCAAGCAGTTTCTCAGCACCTCCAAAGGCTACCAGCGCGGGCAGATGGGGCTGGCCTATGAAATAGTCATCAACTCCAACCCCTGCATTGCCTACCTGATGGAAGAAAACACTCTGCCCATGCAGGCACTGGTCATCGCCCATGCCTGCTATGGCCACAACTCCTTCTTCAAAGGCAATTACCTGTTCCGCACCTGGACAGACGCCAGTGCCATTATTGATTACCTGGTGTTTGCCCGGAATTATGTATCCGAATGCGAAGAGCGCTATGGCGTGGATGCAGTTGAGCAAATACTGGATTCCTGCCACGCGTTAATGAACCACGGCGTTGACCGTTACAAGCGACCTGCACCCATTTCTGCCGCCAGGGAAGCCCAGCGCCAGGAAGAGCGGGAAGAATACCTGCAACGGAGGGTGAATGATCTGTGGCGCACCATTCCAAAAATGAGCGAGGATGAAGACCCGGTAAAGCGCAAAAAACGCTACCCGGAGGAGCCCCAGGAAAACCTGCTGTACTTCATCGAGAAAAATGCCCCGCTACTGGAAACCTGGCAACGGGAGATTATCAGGATTGTGCGCAAGCTGGCTCAGTACTTCTATCCACAGCGCCAGACCCAGGTGATGAACGAAGGCTGGGCTACCTTCTGGCATTACACCTTGCTGAACAGAATGTACGAGAAAGGTCTGGTAACCGATGGCTTCATGCTGGAGTTCCTGCAGAGCCACACGGCGGTTGTGTACCAGCCACCATTCAATAGCCCCTGGTACTCCGGCATCAACCCTTACACTCTTGGCTTTTCGATCTTCACCGATCTGCGCCGAATCTGCGAAACACCCACCCATGAGGATCGCGAATGGTTCCCCGACATCGCCGGCACAGACTGGGTGAAAACCCTGCACTTTGCCATGGCCAACTTCAAGGATGAGAGTTTTATCCAGCAGTTCCTTTCGCCCAAAGTGATGCGGGACTTGAGGCTGTTTGCCATTGAGGATGACGATATGGAAGACAACTACAAGGTAACGGCCATTCACGACGAGCCAGGCTACCGGGAATTGCGGGAGAAACTGGCACGCCAGTACAACCTCAGTTACCGGGAACCCAATATTCAGGTGTGGAACGTGGATTTACGGGGCGACCGCTCACTGATGCTCAGGCATGTGCCGGTGGACAGAGTGCCTCTGGGCAAAGATACAGAAGAGGTGCTGCGGCATGCACACAGGCTCTGGGGCTTTGATGTGCATCTTGAAAGTGTCGACGAAGGTAGGGTATTGCATGAGTACCATTGCCCGCACCCGCCGCCGTTAACCCCCTGAGCGCAGCTGGGCCAGGGGCAGAATCACTTCGGCTCGCAAGCCGCCTTCGGGGCTGTCATCCAGCCGGAGCTCGCCGCCGTGCAACTCCACCAATTCAGTAACTATCGATAGCCCCAGCCCGGAACCGGACTTTGCTTCATCCAGCTTGCCACCACGGCTCAGAGCCTGCTGACGGGTTTCCGGAGACATGCCAGGCCCGTCGTCTGAAACGCTGAGCACCAGCCAGCCCCCTTCAACGGTGCCGGTCAAATTTATGAAACTTTTAGCCCAGTTGATCGCATTTTCCAGCAGATTTCCGACAATTTCCTGCAAGTCCTGGGCATCAATCCGCACCCTGAGCCCTGAGTTCAACTCGCTATGAAACTCCAGGCCGCGCCTGCCCGCTAGGCGCCGAACACCCTCAACCACGGGCTTGAGTACGACAATGAGTTCCTGTTCCGCTCCCAGTGCGACCGGTCCTGCTGCGGAAGCACGGGCAAGATGGTGCCTTACAGCCTCATCCAGGCGTTTAAGTTCCGCAGCCATGGCCTGTTGCTGCTCCTGGGGCAAGCGCTCTACCAGAGTGCCCAGTACCGCGACCGGAGTTTTCAGGGCGTGAGCCAGATTACCGGCAGCTGTTCTACCCCGCTCCATCAGGCGCTGATCTCTATCCAGCACGGTATTGATCGCGTCCGCCAGCCGTGCCAACTCTCTGGGCAGGTTCGTCTCAATGGCTGGTTGGCGACCCTGTTCTACCGCTTTCAGGCTTTGTTCAATCCGGCGCAGAGGCGCCAGTCCCCAGCGGATCTGCAATCCGGTCAGCACAATAAGAAGACCGCCCAGTGTCGCCAACGACAACCACAGTAAGGTCTGAAACCTCGCAACCTGTGCTTCGACTTCATCCAGGCTGGCGGCCACCTGCACATGTAAAACCTCATCAAGGTTGGGAAGGCGTATATCGCGCTCCAGCAACCGGAGCTGTTTATCTCTGGGCCCGATGATGGTTCGAAAGGCCATGCCAGGCTCATGAGAAATGGCCAGCCGTTGATCCCATAGCGAGCGGGAAGTAAGCACCCGCTCACCCTCATCACGCACTTGCCAGTACCAGCCCGAAAACACACGATCAAAACGGGAATCACCCAGCTGTCTGTTGGTCACCAGAGTGTCTTGCCGAACATCATAACTGACGCCGGCAATGACCACATTGAGCAGGCTTTCAAGTCGTTCATTGAAGGCGGTATTCACCGCCTCCCTGAAATTCCACGACAACAGAGCGCCGGCAGCCGGCAGTATCAGCACAGTCAGCACCAGTGCTGACGCCAGCATTCGTGTGGCTATTGGAAGTCGGCGCAGCTTGTCTGCCGATATCATGATGCCGTGTTATCCGAAACCATCCGGTAGCCCCGGCCGCGCAAGGTTTCAATACTCCGGCTGCCCAGTTTTCGCCGCAGGCGGCTGACTTGAACATCAATCACATTGGAATCAGGCTCTGTGTCGCCGTCATACACATGCTCGGTTAACTCCGCACGGCTGACCACGCGAGGCGCGGCATGTACAAGATGGGAAAGCAGCCGGAATTCCTGAGCCGTCAGGGATACCGGCATTCCGGCACGGGTAACCTGTGCACTGTGTGTATCCAGAGAAATATCTCCTATGCGGATAACCGGGTGGGCGTGGCCATGGGCCCGGCGCACCAGGGCTCGCAACCGGAACAGGATTTCGGCCGTTTCAAACGGTTTGGTGACGTAGTCATCGGCGCCCGCAGAAAAACCTGCGGCTTTGTCTGACCAGCGTTCACGCGCGGTCAGAATCAGAACCGGCAACTCAATGCCCTGTTCGCGCCATCCGGACAACCATTGAGCGCCGTTGCCATCGGGTAGCCCGAGATCCAGAATCACTGCGTCGTAGCGCTCGGTAGTGATCAGAAAATCCGCGGTACGGCCGTCTCCTGCGATCTCCACCAGCAAGCCGGCATCCTCAAGTGAAGCGGCAAGCCCCTGTGCCAGCGGTTGATCATCCTCTACCAGTAAAATTTTCATTGGCGCTTCATTCCCTTGATGTTTTTGCCCTCAATGCCGATCAGCTCACCGGTTACTGCGTCCACTTCAAACTCCACCACCTGGCCTTCTGAGCCCAGCAGTTCGATTTCGTAGATCCGCCGGCCATCGTCTTCCTCAAACTCCACATCAATCACCTGGCCATCCCAGTCGCGCAGCAGGCTGTCCAGAATATCACCCAAGGGCTTTATGCGGCCGGCCTGCACCTCTTCATGGAGTTTGCGCCAGTCTTCATCTGCGGAGGCTGGCATGGGAAGGGTCAGGCACAAGGCAATAGCAAACGCCGCAACAATAAATGCAGCGGTGGGGATGATCAGCTTCAGAAGATAGCAGGGCAGTTTTTTCATGGGTTCATTCTGTCAGAGCCAACATGAATGAACCATGAACGAAACACTCACCCTCCTGCAAGCAGGCGTTACTTAAGATGCACTCAACGCTCAGGAAGCCCTGCATCAGCCAGCTTGCCTCGGGCGCATTGCCACAAGCACTGAAAAGACGATTGAAAGACACATTGCAACCAACGAGTCAGGAATAACACTATGAAAAAACTTATCGCATCTGTACTTGCCGCCAGCCTTGTTGCCGCACCACTGGCCTTTGCATCCGGAACCATTGACGACGCCAAACGCGCCATCCAGATCGGTTCAGACTATGGTATTTCCCACTTTCACAGCATTGAACTGGAAGATGACCGCAACGATGATGGCAGCATGGAAATCGAAGGCTGGGTAGATGGGGAGTGGTTTGTCGAGCTGGATGTAAGCAGCGATGGCACCATTAAAAAAGAAGAGCGCCGCAAGCGTACAGATGGCCCTTGGGGCCTGTCTGCCGCCGAAGTATCTGATTACATTGATGCCAGTATGAATCAGGGCATGAGCCGGATTGAGGAAATCAGCATCAACGCCAAAGGCGATATTGAAGTGGAAGGTGATAACGCCGACGGGTATGAGTTGGAAATCGATTTCCGCAATGGCAGTCTGGAGCCTACCAAAATAGATAAAGACGGCCGGAAGTAATTACCTGATCATCGCCGGCGAGGGAGCGCCGGCAGCTCCTACTCCCCAAGGCCCGCCGTGGTTTTGGGGATAACGCGCCGACCATACATAGCCAGCAAAAATCCGATCGGGAACATGAGCACGCCGTAGACCGCTGCCGGAATGGACATAGTGCTGGACTCCAGCAGAGTGAGCGTGACCATCAGGCCAATCGTTCCATTCTTAACTCCCAGTTCCACCGCCACCGCCAGGGATTCCCGCTGCGTCAGGCTAGCTGCACGGCCGGCGAGCAAACCGATAAAAATGCCCGCCCCGTTCAGCAACAGGGTTGCCGGTCCCGCTTGCGCAAGAAGCTTCCAGATCTGATCCCGCGTTCCGTAGACAAGCGCCACAATCAGCACCGCCAGCACAATGCCGCCAAACACACTCACAATACTCTCTGCCTTGCGCGCCACTTCAGGTTTGCGAGAACGCACCAGCATACCTATCGCCACCGGCAACAGAACAATACCAACCAGCATGCCAATGGTTTTCCCTACCGGCAGCGTAATGTCCTCTTCGGTACCCATGTAAAACTGAAGAGCCATATTGGTGATCAGTGGCAGAGTAATAATGGTAATCAGGCTGGCGCTGACGGTCAGCACAATGGAGAGGGCGATATTACCCCGGGCAAGCAGTACAAACAGGTTGGAGGTGGTCCCACCGGGGCAGGCGGCAATAATAATCAACCCCACCGCGATGGCGGGCGGCAGTGCCAGTAACGACGCCAACGCAAAGGCAATAATGGGCATTAATACAATCTGCGCGACTGTGCCCACAACCATGCCTTTGGGGTAAACGGCCACCTGGCGAAAATCACGAAGGGTGAGGGTCATGCCTATACCGATCATAATAATAAACAGAGCGATTGGCAGTCCGGCTGAGATAAGGGGGCTGGATTCCACAGCGCCTCCGATGTTGTTGTTTTTATTAATCCAATACTGTGAACCTATCACAAGCGTTTCACTTTCGGGAGCATGAATGTAACAAAAGCCTCGAACAGCTTGTGATCCATTCTTACTTTTTTTCATCCAAGTGATCGTCTGTCGGGTCTGCAACCCGTATACTTGCAAGCAACAACTAAAAGTCCAACTTTTCAAAGTCCAACTTTCAAGCCCCCAATTGGGCAGAGGTGCGCAAGGAATGAAACGCCTGGGAACACTGGATGCCTCGTGGCTCGCTGTAGAGTCTGAAGACACACCAATGCATGTCGGTAACATGCTGATCTTTTCGCTACCGGAGGGTGCTCCTGACACCTTCCTTCGCGATATGGTGCGCAGCATGAAGGAAACCGGGGAAATTGCGCCCCCCTGGTGTACAAAACTGGCCTGGTCAGGCGCGATCGGCCGGCTAATTGCACCGGCCTGGATACGCGATAAGAATCTCGATCTTGACTACCACGTACGCCACTCAGCCCTGCCAAAACCTGGCGGCGAAAGGGAACTCGGCGTTCTGGTATCGCGCCTGCACTCCAACCCTCTTGATTTCGCTCGCCCGCTCTGGGAGTGCCACGTTATTGAAGGTTTGGAAAACAACCGCTTTGCGCTTTACACCAAAATGCACCACTCAATGATTGATGGTATCAGTGGCGTGCGTTTACTCCAGCGGGTTTTGAGCAAAGACCCTGGTGAGCGAGGCATGTTGCCGCCTTGGGCTATGCGGCCAGAAAGGCTCAAACCCCGCAAGGGCGAGACCAGGCAAAGTGTTCCCGCCATTTTTTCTCAGGCATTGGGGGCGGTCAAACTGCAGGCTGATATGGCACCCACGCTGCTGCGTGCGGGTAACCGTCTCATGCAGTCTGCTCGCCACCCGGAGACCGGCCTTACTGCACCCTTTGCCGGGCCGGTATCCAAGATCAACCACCGGGTAACAGGCCAGCGCCGCTTCGCCACGCAGCACTACCAGCTTGACCGCCTGAAAGATCTGGCCCACATATCCAAGTCATCCCTGAACGACATCGTTCTTTATCTATGCGGCACGGCACTTCGGCGCTTTCTGATGGAGCAGGGTGATCTGCCAAATACCGCTCTTACAGCAGGCATTCCCGTAAACATACGGCCTGCAGATGATCAGGGCACGGGCACGGCAATCAGCTTTATGATCGCATCTCTGGCCACAAACGAATCCGATCCACTTACTCGTTTGCAGAACATCAAGACATCCACCCATCAAGCAAAAGAACACCTGCAAAAGCTGCCAAAGAGCGCCCTCACCCAGTACACCATGCTGCTGATGTCGCCTTATATTCTGCAGCTTCTATCAGGCCTTGGCGGCCGTATGCGCCCAGTGTTCAACGTTACCATCTCGAACGTACCCGGCCCTCAGGAACCCTTGTATTACGAGGGTGCCAAACTGGAAGCCATGTATCCGGTTTCGTTGATTGCCCATGGCGGCGCACTGAACATTACCTGCCTGAGCTACGCGGGATCGTTGAACTTCGGGTTTACCGGATGCCGGGATACCCTGCCCAGCATGCAGAAGCTTGCGGTGTACACAGGAGAAGCTTTAGATGAACTGGAGAAGTTGATTCTTCCGCCCAAGCGCAAACCGAAAAAAGCACGGGCCAGCAAAAGCACGAAGCCTTGACCGCAGGCAGCCCTGTGTTCAGGGCTGCGGGTTGTTCCAGTGGGCCGCACCCACAAAGATAAGCTGAAGGAAGCGGCATGTTCGCTTCCTTATTTGCTCTACCTGATACTCGTCTTCTGCCGACACACCGATCAGATCTGTAAGGCTGAAGGCCACACTGCGAACCACCAGATCACAGGTCATATCCAGATCGCCATCTGAAAGATGATCCGCCATTTTAAGACGCCGCAAATCGTTCGCCAGCTCACTGGCAAAATACCGCATTTCACTGCGAATACCGTCCTGAATTGCCCGACTTTCACCGGCTAGCCCCTGCGCCATAAACAGAAAAAAGCTGCGGTTTGCTTGGGCGTGACTGACAAAAATCCCCACCGACTCTTCAATCAGCTTGTCTGCCTGAAGCACGTTTTCCCGCGCCTCCCGCATCATTCGGCGCAGGACTAGTCCAAGCTCATCAACCAGCTGCAGCCCGAGATCGTCCATATTGCGGAAGTGCCGGTAAAAAGATGTGGGCACCACGCCAGCCTGGCGGGTCACCTCACGAATACCAAGACTGGCAAAATGCCTGCCCTTGCCCACCAATGTAAGCACCGCACTCATCAGCTTGTCACGGGTTTCACCGGGCTTGCGCCTTTTTCGTTCCGACATCACCTGCCCATACTGCCGTTATCATTGAGTCCAAGTCACAAGTGTACACAGACGAGGACTTTAAAACACCGGAGACTTGTCATATTGCGCCAAAGAAACCATCTCCATTGTGCGCCCGAAAGGCCATGTGTACAGTCGTACACAACATGTGAGCAAATGTACACATTAGTCAGGCCGCATAAGGAGAAAGCATCATGCTGGCAAGAATTCCCCAAACACGAGCTCTGCACTGGCTAGGAAGGCAGCTTTTTAACCGGAATGATCCGGCTGCCTTCTTCGATCCATTGCTTGAGACACTCAACCCCATGCTGGTGCAGGGGCAAACCCTCGCAAGGGTTGAGCAAGTAATTCAGGAAACCTCTGATACCCGCACATTTACACTGAAACCTGCCGCACGCTGGGCGGGTTTTCAAGCGGGCCAACACGTAAACATTTGCGTTGAGATTGATGGCGTTCAGCGCACCCGCACCTTCAGTCTTTCAAGTTCTCCGGAGTTGTGGGCCAAACAAGGGCTTGTCACCTTGACCATCAAACGTCTGCCGGGCGGCCTGGTAACCAACTGGCTGCACGACAACCTGAGTGAGGGTCAGGTGCTGGGACTGGGCGAGGCCTTCGGCGATTTCCTGCTGCCAGAACCCCCGCAGCCTGTGCTCTTTATTGCCGGCGGTAGCGGGATTACGCCCGTTTTAAGCCATCTGGAAACTATGGCAGCTCAGGATTTCCGGGCACCGGTCACTCTGCTCTATTTCGTGCGCACCCAGCAGGACATCATTGCCGCCGAGCGTTTGCATGCTCTTGAAAGCCGCTACAGCGCGCTGACTTTGAGAATCATCGCGACGGATGAAAGCGACAAACCCCGGTACTTAAAAAGCCAGGACCTGAGCACTGTGCCCGGGCTCAAAGCAAGGCAGGTCTACCTGTGCGGCCCCAAGGGACTGATGGACCTGGCCAACAAGCAATTGCACGAGCATGGCATACGCAAAAAAGACATCCACAGCACCTTTTTTTCCACCGCAGCGCCGGCACTGAATGCCGACCTTGCGAACCAGGTTCTTGGCGGCAAGGTTCAGTTTGGAAAGAGCAATCTGGAAGCCAGTTCTGAGGGCGACGCCAGTCTTCTGGAAATCGCAGAGGCGTCCGGTCTTTCGCCCCGCCACGGCTGTCGTATGGGCATATGCCACCAATGCAGCTGCCGCAAAACCAGCGGCACAGTGATTAACCGGCTCACAGGCAAGGCCTCCGGGCCAGGGGAAGAGAGCGTTCAGCTTTGCATATCCATCCCCCATGGCCCTGTCACCATCGAGATTTAAGGAGCAACCCCATGTCACAGATGACCGAAGACCAGCTCCAGGAATTGGCACAAGATCTGAACAGCATCCGCGATGAAATCGTCGCGGATCTGGGAGAGCGTGACGCCAATTACATTCGCCGCGTAATTCGCTTGCACCGCGCCCTCGAAGTGGGTGGCCGGGTAATGATGCCGTTCGGTTTTATCCCACCCGTTTTTGTGGCGGCAACGGTCTCGCTGGGCCTGTCCAAAATCATAGAGAACATGGAAATTGGCCATAACGTGATGCACGGCCAGTATGACTGGATGAACGATCCCTCACTGCATTCTCAAACCTACGAGTGGGACACCGCCTGTTCATCCGACTCCTGGCGCCGCACGCACAATTACGAACACCACACCTACACCAACATCATCGGCAAGGATCGGGACTACGGCTATGCACTGCTGCGCCTGAGTGATGACGAACAATGGCATCCAGCCCACAGCCTGCAGTTTTTAAGCTATGTGATGCTCAGCGTGTTCTTCCAGTGGGGCGTTGGCTTGCATGAACTGGAGTTTGAGCGGGTAAGGCGCGGCGAGATTCGCCTGCGCGACAAGCTTCCGTTTTTGAAAGACGCGCTTCACAAAGGTGGGCGTCAAGCCTTCAAGGATTATGTGTTCTTTCCGCTCATTACCTTTCCTGTGGCGCCCATCGTGCTGGCTGGAAACCTTGGCGCCAACCTGATGCGCAATCTGTGGTCGTCCACGGTGATTTTCTGCGGCCACTTTACGGAGGACGCTGAAACCTTTGATGAGAAAGACTGCGAGAATGAAAGCAAGGGGCACTGGTATCTGCGCCAGCTTACCGGCTCGTCAAACTTCACCGGCAACAAACTTATACACCTGCTTAGCGGGCACTTGAGTTATCAGATAGAGCATCACGTTTTCCCGGACCTGCCAGCACACCGGTACCCCGAGGTTTCCGAAAGGGTTCAGAGCGTCTGCCGCAAGCATGGCATCCGCTACAACACCGGTAGTTTCAGGCACCAATACGGCACGGTCGTAAAAAGAATACTGAAGTACTCGTTACCGGACCGTTTGCGCATGAGGCTTGAGAGCCAACCGGCCTGAAACAGGCCGGGAATGGAAAAGCAAAAAGGGGGATATCAGGCGATCTGCAGCAGTCTTAATAATTGCGGTTGATGCTGCTCATTCATGATATCTTTCAGCGTGTACTTATCGAGCACCGAGAGGAACGCCTGCAAGGCCTCCCCAAATATGGGTTTGAGACCACAAACCGGGGAGATTTTGCAGGTGTTTTTAGAGGAGTAACACTCAACAAGACTGAGGTCATGCTCTGTGTCACGCACCAGCACACCCACGTTGATGTCTTCAGGCGCCCTGTGCAATCTCATACCACCTTTTTTCCCACGCACCGTTTCAATGTAACCCTTCTTGTTAAGCTGGTGCACGACCTTCATCAGATGGTTTTTGGAAATGTCGTAGCTGTCTGCAATTTCCTGGATCGTTGTCAGGCGATCACCCTGCACCGTCAGATAAATCAACACGCGAAGCGAGTAATCGGTGTAACGGGTAATGTGCATTCAACACTCCGGTTATTCTGTGAAAGCGGTCAGTACGAGGGCCTGGTAAGTAAATAAGACGCTACACCCGCGAGGAAAGTTCCCGAGATGGCCAAAACCACAGTGGCAGCGCCCATCGCGAACAAAATTCCCCAGCTCAGCAACATCATGCCACATGCGAGAACTTTGGCCCTTAAGGGTATAACCCTATTCCGGCGCCAATCCCTGATAGCAGGGCCAAAAGACGGATGCTCTTCAAGCCAGTTGGCAAAAGCGGGGGAGCCCTTGCTCGCAAAAAAGGCCGCCAGCAGCACAAAGGGCGTGGTCGGCAACAATGGCAAGACCACCCCGATTGCGGCTAACCCTATGGATATGTACGCAAGAACCCTGAAACCGGTCTTTCCGGATCGCACGGTCATAGCGGGACCCTCAGCACTGTTCAATCTTTCACCTATTCTATCGCTAATCAGTGAACAGGTCTCCCCAAGCGACTTAAAAACACGAGCCGTGCGACGTAGGATATTTTGATACCAACGGCAAACAACAAGGTACCCACATGGGCCAGGACTTGAATCATCATGGGAAACCGGCCTGCCAGCGGATACGCCATCAAGACTGTGGCAACCAACCCAATCAGAGACCACACCATCGCACTATTGGCTCGAAACAGCAGTTTTTCCATTCTATCCCCCAGCAAAATATTTTCTGGCTTACGCCGCCAGCCATTAACATGTATTTTATAGTGATGTTAAGGTCAAAAATCAATCATTTTCTGACCGGATCAAAAAGACCCGCACAATGCTTGCCATTAAACTGAGCTGCCAGGCTTACCCCGCGAGGGGTATCTGATTAGGGGTTTGATTCTGCGATACTGGAGCTATACTCAATCCGTAAGCGCATTCAGCAGTTACAGGAGAGAAACCAATGCCCAACAGCAAGCTGACAGACCGTTTTGGCAGAACCGTCAACTACGTACGCCTGTCCGTTACCGACCGCTGCGACTTCCGCTGCGTTTATTGCATGGCAGAGGAGATGACTTTTCTCCCCCGGCAACAGGTTCTGACGCTTGAGGAGATTGCCCGGGTTGCCAAAACATTTGTATCCCTGGGCACGGAAAAAATCCGTCTTACAGGTGGCGAGCCTCTGGTTCGCAAAGACGTTATTGAGCTGGTTCGGGAGATAGGCACCTACGGCCTGCGTGATTTCGCCATGACCACCAATGGCAGCCAGCTGCCCACCATGGCAGAACCTCTGCGCAAAGCGGGCCTGAAGCGACTGAATATCAGCCTGGACTCTCTGGACCCGGAAAAATTCGCAAGCATTACGCGCACCGGCAAACTGTCGCGGGTACTGGAAGGCATAGACGCTGCAAAAGACGCCGGCTTTAAAGGCATCAAGCTGAACACCGTTGTAATGAAAGGCGGGAATGATCACGAAGTTCCGGATTTGATCGAGTTTGCCCGGAAGAAAAACGTCGACATTACCTTTATCGAAGAAATGCCTTTGGGCGAGATTTCCGAGCACGATCGCGGGCAGGCACTGTGCACCAGTGATGAGGTGCGCGACATTGTTCGCCAACACCACGACCTGATGCCAACCCCTGAAGACTCAGGCGGCCCCGCTCGCTATTACCGAATGTCAGACAGCCCAATCAAGGTAGGCTTCATTTCGCCCCACTCCCACAACTTTTGCTCCACTTGCAATCGGGTGCGGGTAACCGTTGAAGGCCGATTACTTCTATGCTTGGGTAACGAGCATTCTGTAGACCTTCGCCGGGTACTTCGGGGCCACCCGGTGACCGATGACAAACTGCGGCAAACCATCATAGACTCCATGGACCTGAAGCCGGAGCGTCATCACTTCTCCAGCAACGGCGATGTGCAGATCCTGCGCTTCATGAATATGACCGGAGGGTGATCCCCTCCGGTATTAGTCACGCTCCCCGCCAAACCATGCAAAGCACTGCTAACCCACAATAATAATTATCAGGGCATACCCATGAAGAAAACTGGCGCGACTCTCGTTCGCCATGCGTTGGAACAGCTCGGCATACGTCGCACATTCGGCATCCCAGGCGTTCACACCACCGAAATCTATGATGAACTGAACCGCTCAGAAAGCATTGAGCCAACCCTTGTCACCCATGAGTGTGGTGGAGCCTTCATGGCCGATGCCATCAGCCGCACCGGTGCCGAACTTGGCACCATGCTGATCGTACCGGCGGCAGGTGTTACCCACGCTGCCAGCGGCATTGGTGAAGCGGGTATCGATGGCATCCCCATGATGATCATTTCCGGTGGAATCCATTCAGAATCCGGACACAGATACCAACTCCATGAGATGGATCAGCACGCTCTGCTCAAACCGATCACCAAAAAGACCTGGCGCATTGCCAGCCACCGGGAAATCATCCCTACCCTTTACGAAGCCTACGACATAGCCATGGGCGGCGAGCCCGGGCCGGTCTTTATCGAAATCCCGGTCAACATAAGCAATTTTTTGGGCGACGTGGATGACATGCCTCTTTACAAGGCGCAACCCGAACCAAAGCAGCCAGAGCAGTCGCTGGTTGATGCCGCAGCCCAGGCACTGGTGCAAGCAAAGCAACCGGGAATTTTCGCAGGTTGGGGTTCGGTTGATGCACAGGCTGAGCTGATCGAGCTGGCAGAACTGCTGGACGCACCCGTTTCAACAACCCTTCAGGGCCTTAGCGCCTTCCCGGGCAACCACCCTCTGCACACCGGGATGGGCATGGGTAATTACGCGGTTCCCGCAGCAACCAATGCTTTCGCAAAGATAGATTGCCTGTTAGCTATAGGAACCCGGTTCTCGGAAATCCCCACCGGAAGCTATGGCATTAACCCGCCAGAAACCCTGATTCACATGGACATCAACCCTGAGGTATTCAGCGCCAACTACCCGGCCAGCCATGCCATCGAGGGAGATGCGAGGGTTACACTGCCCGCGCTTCTGAAAGCGGTAAAAACCTTGCAGCCGACTGCAGCCAACACAGGAATTCGCGAGCAGATTGCCCAAGACAAAGCCGCCTACAAGAAAGAGTGGCGGGACCACGACAGCGGCGACCGGGTAAACCCGGAGCTGTTTTTCAGCCACCTGCGCGAACGCCTTGATGACGATGCAATTGTCGTCGCCGACGATGGTAACCATACCTTCCTGGTGGCCGAGCTATTGCCCATATTGGGCGCACGGAACTACATGTCTCCCAGCGATTTCAACGCCATGGGCTACTGCGTTCCTGGTGCTATCGGTGCAAAGCTGGCAAACCCAAAGCGCCAGGTAGTCGGCATTGTAGGCGACGGGGCTTTACTGATGACTGGCATGGAACTGGTAACCGCTGCGCGCCTTGGCGTCGGAGTGATGATTTTTGTGTTCAACGATGGCGAGTTGTCGCAAATCGCCCAGGCACAGCAAATTCCGTACAACCAGAAGACCTGCACTGTACTTGGCGCAATAGACTACGAGGCATTTGCCAAAGCCGTTGGCGTGGAGTTTGTTTCAATGGCGGGAAATGAGGATATTTCTGACAGCCTGGAGATCGCACTGCTGAAGTCGGCCGCCGGGCGGCCGGTTCTGGTAGACGTGCGCATCGACTATTCCAAATCGACCCGGTTCACCAAAGGCGTGGTAAAAACCAACCTTGGCAGAATGGCGACCCGGGACAAGGTGAGGATTGTAGGACGGGCTCTTTGGAGAAAAGTCCGGCCTTAGGCCTTAGTGCTTCATCTCCCCATGCATATCGCTATGCATGTCACCGTGCATATCACCCATGGGCATCTCGGTATTGAGATGCTCGAGGGTGATTGCGTCGTAGCGCAGCATTTCACCACCGTATTCCTTCATGAAATCATGGGCGGCCGCCTCTGTAGAGAAGGACGCCATAGTCTGGCCCATGGCACCTTTGCGTTCTGAACCAATTACGTAAACCGCTTCACGGGCGTCGATCAAAGCCGTGTCGTCAGGGCTGGCCCATTCGGTTTGGCTCATGTCGTGAACGTAGAGAGTATGCTTGCGCATAACGTTCTCTGGCTGCAGTACCCAGGCAAACATGTCGCGAGTGGAGCAGAACTTGTGAACGGTTTGCTCTTTCTCGTCGGTAATAACCTCGCCCTTGGGCCCTGGGAAACGGGTTATAGCCATGCCGCATACGTGGCACTCGTCACCGGATTCAATGTGCACTGGCGCAGGCTTTTCGACAACCTTATCTGCTTCGCCCGAGCATCCCACCAAAAGCAGTGCGAACATCAACAATAACGGCAGGGATTTTAATTGAGCAAACTTCATGGAGCTCTCCATAGTGTTTTAGCCATAGTGTGGTTACGTGAATCAGATACGGCGGCCACGGAACAGTGCCCAGGCGCCGGCTAAAGGAATAACAAACCAAAGAACCAGTGCCAGCCAAAGCCCGTTCGGGCCAATGGGCAAATCAGAGCCAAGACTAAGAACACCGCTAAGCTGAGTGCTATCACTAAAAGTAACTATGTTCAGCAAACGATATATGTCGGTCGGGTTGAGCAGCAGAAGCCATGGCAACAACTCCGGGTTGAACTCGCCCTGGCTGGCGACCAGCATGCCCAGCAACAATAAATCGAAAATAAGCACAAAAAAGAACCAGATCGCCAAGGCCAATCCAGCGGCAATGGGCTTCTCACTGACCCGCACACTAACCACATACGCTAGCGCAATGAAGCTCCAACCCAGCAGAGTGGTAGAAATAATAAAGCGCAGCATGGCGACAGCCAGCGCACCAACGGCAACGTCTTTTACCAGTATGGCAATGGCAACACCCGCTACGCCAAACCCTATCAAGGTAGCCAGAGCCAATGTCAGCCCGTGCCCCAGAAACTTACCGAACAACAGCTGCCCACGGCTTAGTGGGTAGGTCATCAACAACAGAAGCGTGCCGCCCTCTTCCTCACCCACAATAGCGTCGTAGGCGAGTAACAGAGCAATGAGCGGGATCAGGAAGATACCCAGGCTCGCCAGGCTGGCGATGGTTGCAGGGGTAGACGCATAACCCACCTGCCCGGAAGCCGCTGCACCAAACCAGGCAATGCCCACCGCAAGGGTAGCAAACACTAATGCAATGGCGATCAGCCAACGGTTGCGCAGGCTGTCGCTTAACTCTTTACGCGCAATGGTCCAAATGCTGTTCATTGGGCGCCTCCTCGATGAGCAAGGCCACCAGACCCTATAAAGTGCACGTACACATCCTCCAGAGTCGGCTCGTAAATACCCAGATCACGCACCTGGCCCGATTCCATTAACGCTTTCACCAAGTCCATCTTCTCGGCGGGCCGAACATCCACGTGAAGCCGCCCATTTTCGTGTCGCATCATCAACCCCGCAGAAGCCTTGGCATCATTCACAACCGTTTCCAGCGCTGCCACAGTGCCTTCGGGCTCAATAGACAGCGTTGTGGCCATGTTGGCTTGCCTGCGCAGTGAAGCAAGATCTCCCGCCGCCTTCAGACTGCCATCGGTCAGAATCGCGGCCCTATCAATATAAGGCTCTACACCCGGAAGTACGTGGGAGCACAAAACAATGCCCGTTCCATCATCCCGTAGCGTGCGCAACAAACGGTAAAGGTCAGCGGTAGCAATAGGGTCGAGGCCTATCGTAGGTTCATCCAGCATCAGCAGACGCGGCTTTCCAAGCAAAGCCTGAGCAAGGCCCAGGCGCTGGCGCATGCCTTTGGAATAGGTTTTGACCCGTGCATCCATGGCATCATCCAACCCCACCTGCCCCAGCAACTCAGGAACCTGGCGCAGATTAGCGCCTTTCAGGCGTGCAAAATGCGCCAGGATTTCGCGACCAGTCAGCTGCGGGTAGAACATGACATTTTCAGGCAAGTAGCCGATGTACTGGCTGATTTTAGGATCGCCCGCTTCGCCACCAAGCACAGATACCTTACCTTGGGACGGCGTCATCAACCCCAGAATCAGCTTGATGCTGGTGGTTTTGCCAGCGCCATTGTGGCCAAACAACCCGAGGATCTCTCCGGGCTCAAGGCGCAGATCAACGCCATTCAGTACCAGCGCTTTATCATACCGGTAGCTCACATTCTCAAGACGAAAACAGCTCATCAGGACTCCGGCTCCAACAATTTTGGGGGGCTCATCAAGGGGTGAGAATCTTTGACACCCGCGGCCTTAACAACAGGAAACGCTTCCTGAACCCAACGCAGCGTATCCACCGCTGGGCTGAACATCAGGATTTTTGCTTCAGGGTAGGTCCATAACAGACGATCAACATTATCGTT
>Ga0079223_10000714_pt1 | contig 17997 bp, 14 predicted proteins | sample Stecom2011_FD_75072 | JGI IMG/M metagenome (GOLD analysis project Ga0079223, IMG submission 75072) | Agricultural soil microbial communities from Utah to study Nitrogen management - Steer compost 2011 | ecosystem: Environmental > Terrestrial > Soil > Agricultural land | place: USA: Utah... | reverse complement strand
TTCCTGCTCGCCAAAGGGCACGATCAGGCGCGCGGTGCGGTCGTCGATGGGCTCCCAACGCACGCGCGGATCGGTAAACCAGATCGACGGCAGCCAGATGGATTCTGCCCACAGGCCGAGGTTAGCGGCGAGGTCCACTTTCTCTTCGTTTTCGACTATGCCAAAGGGCAGCTCCATGCGGCTCTGCCCATCCAGAAAATACTCATTGACCTTCAGCAGCGGCTGCCCGAACAGCGTCGCCTCGATGTAGTGGCGATAGCCCTGCCCCGCATCGTAGATGAAGCGCCAGCGCGCGGGGAACTTGATTCCCCCGAAGCGCAGCCAGCCGCGCCCGGAAATGATCGCCGTATCAATTACGGGGATGCGCTCGCCCAATGCCACGCGGGCGTACCGCGCGACCGGTTCTGGCAATTCGGCAGGCAGATCGACAGTATCCAGTGGAGGCGTGGTGGCGGGGTAGGATGCAAACGGCTTGGGGCGAACACGAAGCCCCAGCCAGCTTACTCCTAGCAACGCGGCCAGCGCGACGACAACAGCCAGAACAACCTTGCGGGCGAAACGCATATACACCTCCTCAAAATGGTTCGAATGCCGGATATTATAACGCCCCTGTGTGGACAGGGGCGCGTGTCAAATTGCCGTGAATCGGGTGCGAGGTATCGCGCGCTAGTGCGTTTCCGCCAGGTAGTCGATGATCGCTTCGCGTTCGGCGGCGGTGAGTTGGGCGCCATGCAGCACCATGCGATCCACGGTCGCTTCCCACTCTTCGTCGGTCTTGTCTTGTGGGTCCCACCACTCCGCGCCGTGGCAGACGGTGCAGCGTTCTTGCGCTAGCGCCGCGCCGTCAAGCTCGTCGGCGGTGACGCCTTCCTCATCTGGCAGGAGCATGCTCATCACCAACACGTCGAGGATTTCCTCGCCGCCATGCGGTGAGCTGAGCGACAGCACGGCGGCTTCCGCGATCGCTTTGTGCTCGTCGGCCAGCTCGCCGACTGGCGCCAACAGCGCACTCACGGCCAGCAGATCATCCGCGATCCGCGTGACGTAGAGAACCTGGTCATACACGCCGTTGCTCTGCTCGACGTAGCCCGCTGTTACATCCTCGCCGATCGTCACTTCTTCGGCCTCGGGGAGCGGTGGCATTTCAAACCCCATGCCCTCGTCTTCCCCCTCAGCGGACGCTTCGTCCTCAGCCGACTCGCCCTCGACCGGCGCGCCTTCTTCGCCACCTTCTTCGACCGGCGGCTCGCCAAGCAACATACCAAATAGCGACGCCATCTCCGTGACCGGTGCGTCTGCGGGGATGCCAAAACCGAACGCCGCGATCAACTGCGTGGGCGCGATGAACGACAGCCCGATCACCTCGCCTTCAGCCGGCGCGCCGGAGGAGATGAACCCGTCGATCATTTCTGCTTCGGGCGCGTACCAGACTGACGGGAACGGCAGGATCATCACCTCAGCCGTTACCCAGTCCGCCGGGTAGGCCGCGCTGAAGCTGCCATCTTCCGTGGAATACTCGGCCATCTCCAGCTCGCCGTCTTGCGCCAGCGCCGCGAAAGACGTCAGCAGCAAAGCGCAAAGCACCACCATGCTGAAAACCTGCTTCATTCGTTGTGCTCTCCTTGTATGCGGAAAAACCGCGCCAAACTCTCTTAATCCTAGGCAGTGAGCGCCACTCGGTCGTCCGACCTTCGGCGGATACGTGCTCAAGCTTTCGATGGATCGGGCTTCACCACACGCCCACAGTCTCTTCATAAGTTCCTCACATTCTGCTGCCATCATAGGGGCATAGCAGTCGTTTGAGGAGAGAGACACTATGTTCAAGAAAACAATCATGGGGCTTTTGGTCATCGCAGCGCTGATCGTGTCGGGCCTTGCGGTGAACGGCGCGGCGTTGGCGCAGGTTGGCCCGGCGGTGGGCGCTCCGTGGAGCGCGAGCGGCACGATTGAGGCAGTGGACGATTTCGGCTTCTGGCTGGCGCCAGACGATGGCGGCGACGAAGTGTACATCGAGCTGGGCCCGCCCAACTTCTGGCAGACGCCCGGCGTGACGCTGGCGGTGGGCGAGACGGTTGACGTTGAAGGGTATGTCCAGGGCGACCTGTATCACGCGGCGGTCGTGATCACCAGCGATGGCGATGAGATCGTGATCCGTGACGAAACTGGCTTTCCGCTGTGGGCTGGCGGCCAGAACGCGGGTGCGAACGCCCTGCGCGATGGATCACACGTGCCGCAGCCGCAGGTGCAGGTAGACCGCGCTGATTGGGAGACGGTCGAGGGCACGGTGACCGAGTTGCTGACGAACGCGCTCACGATTGCGCTGGACGATGGCAGCACGCTCACCATCGGGCTGGGCCGTCCGCTCGCCAGCGCGACAGATGTCGCGTTTGCCGAGGGCGATGAGGTGGCAGTGATGGGTTTTGAGCTGAATGATCGCTTTGTAGCGGGCGAGATCGAAAACTTGACGCAAGGGGGTACGCTGGCGCTGCGTGATGACTCTGGGCGCCCGCAGTGGGCCGGTGGGCCAGACCAGGGGATGCAGCTTCGCCAGGGCGCGCAAGGCGGGCGTGGGGCGCAAGTCGGCCCCGGCGCGCAGTCGCGTCCAGAGACCGGCCGCGGTCGGGCTGGTGGTGGCCGCCGTGGGGGGTAAACCCGGCGCGTGATCGCGACAGGCGGGGCGGGCGTGCCAGAGCAGGCAGCTCGCCCTGTTTGTATTAACCCGCGTTCGTATGAAGCGAGCGCGGGATATACTTAGGGCATGTGACAAGCGGGCCGCTACGGAGTCGGAGTGAGGCATGGCACGCACAATCCTGATTGCAGATGACGACCGGCAACTTCGCCGCGCGGTGCGCGCTTATCTTGAAGACGCGGGCTACACCGTGTTAGTGGCCGAAAACGGGCGCGAAGCGCTGTTCCGCGTGCGCCAGGAGCAGCCCGATCTGGTGCTGCTCGACGTGATGATGCCGGAGATGGATGGCTTCGAGGCGGCGCGACTGATCCGCAAAGAGAGCGGTGTGCCGATTATCATGCTCACCGCGCGTGATGACGAAGCCGACCAGACGACGGGCCTGGAACTCGGCGCGGATGATTATGTGACCAAGCCGTTCAGCCCGCGCGTGCTGGTCGCGCGGGTGAAGGCGGCGCTGCGCCGCAGCTATGGCGATCTGGCGGCGGAGCCTGCGCTGCTCCGCGCCGGGCCGCTGGTGCTCAGCGAGGAGACGCACCAGGCGACGCTCGACGGCCAGCCGCTTGACCTGACACGCTCGGAGTTCGATCTACTGGCGGCGCTGATGGGGCGGCCCGGACGCGTCTTCACGCGGATGGAGCTGCTGGAGCGCATCCAGGGCGAAGCGTACGCCGCGTACGAGCGGACGGTTGATGTCCACGTCAAGAATCTGCGCGCCAAGCTCGGTGCCGCCGGCGAGTTGATCGAAACCGTGTACGGTGTGGGCTACCGGATGCACCGCGATGAATAGACTGTGGGTGCGGCTGGCGATGGCGTTCCTGGCGGTCGCGCTGCTAGCGGTCGCGGGCGTCGCGGTGGTGGTCAACCGGGCGACAGAGAGTAGCTTCCGCAACTATGTCGGGCGGCAGAACATTCTCGGCGGCAATCCGAACTTGCCCGCCGCGCTTGAGGCGCATTACGCGACATCTGGCACGTGGGCGGGCGCTGAGGCGTTGCTGCCCGGCCAGCGCGGCACCGAGGGGATGGGGCGCGGCGTCGGTGAGGGGCAAGGACAGGGCGCGGTGCAGGGACGCGGCGGCGAAGGCCCTGGCTATCTGCTGGCGGACGCGAGAGGCATGATTTTGGTTGCCAACGCCGAAGCGGATATCCAGCGCCCGCTCTCTGAGGATGAGCGCGACCGCGCGCTGGCGCTGGTGGTAGATGGGCGAACGGTCGGCTATCTGTCACGCGCCGGAATCGAAGCCCAGGCGATGGACCGCGCCGAGCAGCGTTTTCTGGACGAGGTATCCGACGCGCTGGCGCTGGCAGCGATTGGCGCGACGGTGCTGGCGTTGCTACTCGCGCTGGGACTGGCGTGGGCGCTGTTGCGCCCGCTGCGCGCGCTTCGCCAGTCGTCCGAGGCGATCACGCGGGGTGACCTGGGCGCGCAGACTCCGGTCACCGGCCCGACCGAGTACCGGACGGTTGCAGAAGCGTTTAACCAGATGTCGGCGGCGCTGGCCGAGAGCACAGCCCTGCGCCAGCGTATGACGTCCGACATCGCGCACGAGTTGCGCGCGCCGGTGAGCGTGATGCGCGCGCAGTTGGAAGCGATGCTTGATGGCGTGTTCCCCATGAGCGCCGACCAGTTGGCGATTGTCTACGACGAAACACTGCATCTGGGGCGCTTGATCGAAGACCTGCGCACGCTCACCCGCGCCGAAGCGGGACGCTTGCCGCTCAATCTGGCGCCGGTTAATCCTGCCGCGCTCGCGCAGCGGATGTCGACCGAGTTCCTGCCGCTGGCCCAGGATCAACAGATCGCGCTCGACACCGCGATCGCGCCGGACCTACCCGCGATCCAGGCGGATGACGACCGGCTGCGACAGGTCTTCTCGAACTTGCTCGCTAACGCGCTGGCGCACACGCCTGTAGGGGGTCGGATTACGGTCAGTGCGCAGCGCAGAGGGGCGCGGGTGCGCTTCGGCGTGACGGATACCGGGCCGGGCCTGTCTCCGGAACAGGCCGCGCACGTCTTCGAGCGCTTCTACCGCACGGACGATGCGCGCCAGCGCGATCAGGGTGGCTCCGGCCTGGGGCTGGCGATTACGCACGAGCTGGTGCGGCTGCATGGCGGGCAGATCACAGTCGAAAGCGCGCCTGATACGGGTAGCACGTTCGCCTTCGAGATCCCGATTGCGCCGGGCGCCTCGCCTGCAACGCCAAACGGCCCCGCCTCGTAGCGAGATAGGGCCGATAATCTGCGTGGGCCTGATTACGCGTCGGCGGGCTGGCGGCGCGGCGTGACCGCTTCCCGCGCAGGCGCGCGTTCCTGGCTGCGCACCGTACCGTTCCCGCGCAGCAGGCGCATCCCGTTGAGGATGACAACCAGCACGGACACCTCGTGGATGAACATCCCGCCTGCCATGTGCACCTCGCCGAGCAGTACGCCCGCCAGCAGGCCGGTGACGGTCAGCAGGGCGATGACGACGTTCTGGTGAATGTTGCGCAAGGTCGCTTTCGACAGCTCGATCGACTCCGGAATCTTATTGAGATCGTCGGCCATCAACGCGATATCGGCGGTTTCTAGCGCGACGTCTGTCCCGGCGGCGCCCATCGCGATCCCGATGTTGGCGGCAGCCAGCGCCGGCGCGTCATTCACACCGTCGCCTACCATCGCGACCACGTGCCCCTCGCGCTGCAGGCGGCGGATGCGTTCCAGCTTGTCTTCGGGCAACAGCCCGGCTTCGATCGCGTCGATGCCGACCGCCTGCCCAATCGCCTGTGCGGTGCGCGGATCATCGCCGGTGAGCATCACAATTTGCTTGAGACCGGCCCGGCGCAGCCGCGCGATGACGCCCGGCGCCGCTTCGCGCGCTACGTCTGCGATCCCCAGCACGCCGATCGCTTCGCCATCCAGCGCGACCAGCACAGCCGTCTTGCCCGCTTCCTTCAGCGCGATCATCTGTGCGTCTGCCGCCGCGCCGACCGGCACACCGAGGTCCGCCATCAGCGCAGGCGTGCCCACGGCGATGCGCTGTCCGTTGTGCTGCGCTACGATCCCGCGCCCCGGCAGGTTCTCGAACGCGTCCGCGTGCGGGATCTCGCCCCCGGCGCGCGCTTCATTGACCACCGGCACGGCGAGCGGGTGCTCCGAGCCAGCTTCGGCGATGGCGGCGATGGTCAGCACGCGCTGCTGCGCCGCCGAGTACGCGTCCGAGGCGGGCGCGTCGTCTGCGTCAAGCGCGATCACGTCGGTCAGGTGCGGCTTGCCCTGGGTGATCGTGCCCGTCTTGTCGAGCGCCAGCGCGGTGATCTTCGCGGCGTTTTCCAGGTATTCGCCGCCTTTGATCAGGATGCCGCGCTTGGCCGCCTGCCCGATCCCGGCGACGACCGAGACCGGCGTCGAAATCACCAGCGCGCCGGGGCAGCCGATCACCAAGAGCGTCAGCGCTAGCTCGATATCGCGGCTGATAATGTAAGCGACCGCGCTGAGCACGATGATCGCAGGCGTGTACCACTGCGCGAAACGCTCGATGAAGCGCTGCGTGGGTGCGCGTTCCTCTTGCGCCTCTTCCACGCGGCGGACGATGCGCGCCAGCGTCGTATCCGCGCCGACGCCCGTCGCGCGCACCTGCAGCACGCCATTCTGACTGACCGTCCCGGCGAAGACGCGATCGCCCTCGATCTTATCAACTGGCATCGACTCGCCCGTGATCGCACTCTCGTTGATCGCGGCGCGACCGATCACGACCTCGCCATCGACCGGGACTTTCGCGCCCGGCTTAACGAGCACGATCTCGCCCGGCGCGACCAGATGCGGCATCACCTCGACCTGCTGGCCGTCGCGCAGCACGATCGCGCTGGTTGGCGCCAGCTCGAGCAGTTCCTGCAGGGCGCGGCGCGTGCGGTTCATTGTCCGCGCTTCGAGGTACGCGCCCAACATGAACAGGAACGTCACGGCGGCGGCTTCCCAGTATTCCCCGATCGCCAGCGCCCCGACCGTCGCGATCGTGACCAGTAACTCGATGCTGACGTGCCGGTTGCGCAGCGCGAAGAACGCACGCCCGGCGATGTCCCACCCCGCGATCAGCGCGGCGACGAACATCAGCGCATCCCGCAGGGTGTTCAGCGCGAGCAGATGCCCGGCGATCAGCGCGGCGACGATCAGCGCGCCGCTGGTCAGGGTAATGAGTTGACGGCGTCGGGCGGGGTTTGCCAACAGGTTTTTCATCATCTATCTACCTCCTTGCTTGCGGGTGATGCTGCAAAGGCGCTCGCAGTGCCGCGTGGTTGGCGGGAGCGCCTTTTGCGGATGATGTCGTTAGAAGGGGGCGACGTTAGCGGCGTATCCGGCGCGGCGCACGGCGTCAACCAGCTTCTCGGTATCGGCGGTGTCCGGGTTGTGCTCGACCTCGATGCGCCCGGTGTTGAAGAACACCTTCGCGGTGACGACACCCTCCACGCCGGTCAGCGCCTTTTCGATCTTGGCGACGCACGACGGGCACGAAAGTTCCTGGCTGCGGAGAACGGTTTTCATCTTGGCTGCCTCCTGTGGCTGCTCAATTGCGAATATTGACCTAAGCATACCGGCCTGGCGCGGCGGGTTGTATGATCCAGGTCAATTAAGCGCAGGGGAATATCAGAAGCGTGTTAGAAGGGGAAATGAGTAGCGCAGAACGGGTCAGGCTTCTTGCTTGGCCAGGGCAGCGATCCGCTCCCGGTCAGCGATCGCGATCCAGCGGCGCCCACTGCGGATCAGGCCGTCTTTGCGGAACTGGCTGAGCGTGCGGCTGGCGGTCTCGACCGTGATGCCGAGCATGTCGGCGATGTCCTGGCGGCCCAGCGGCATCTGGATTAGCCAGCCTTCAGAGCGCTCGTTGCCGGCGCGCTCAGCCAGGCGCAGCAGCAGCGACGCAACACGGCTCTCGACCGGCGCGGCGCCCGCCTGGTGGAGCATCTCACGGGCGGCGTGCAGCCGGTCCGAGACGATCTCGAGCAGCGCAATGCTCACTGCTGGATAGCGCTGCAGGATCGTCTGGAAATCCTGCGCGGAGACGCTCAGCACGCAGCAGGTGGTGTGCGCCTGCGCCGTGTCGGGATAGGTGGTCTCGCCCATAACCGGCAGCGTGCCGAAGAAGTCCCCCGGCAGCAGCAGGTCGAGCACGCGCTCTTGCCCGCTCAGCGCGTGGCGGAGCAGCTTCACCTTTCCGGCGGCGACCACGTACAGCCGTTCTGCCGTGTCTCCAGCGAAGTAGATCGGCGCGCCCGCCTCGAAGCCAAACTCACGGAATAGCGGGTTGATCGCGGCGACGTCCTCGTGCGACAGCCCGGCGAAAAACGGCAGGCCGTGCAATATCTCCAGCCGCAGGTCAATCGTGCACATCTGTGGCTCGATCGACTCTGGTTCTAGCGGTGTATTACGGCGTTCGTCAGACATCCTTGCTGATCCCATTACTTCTGTCTCTCAAGAACCTAGCATACCATGTGTCCTAATGGCCGCACTTGAGCCAGATCAATCGCTTCAGATGCGCAAAACCGCGCACCAATGCGCCGCAACGCTGCTAAAATCGTGAGAGGAAGGAGAGGTTCGCCATGCAATGGATCGAACTCGGTCGCGTGCGATCAGGCGAAGTTGCGCCGGAGTTCACGCTGCGATCAGGCGCGGGCGCGCAGGTGACACGCTCGCAGCATCGCCAGCGCTGCAACGTGGTGCTATTCTTCATCCCGGCGGCGTCCGATGTTGGCTCGGCGGTCGAGCGGCTTGCGGCGCACCGCGCGCGCTTTGACGAGGCGGGCGCATGTGTCTACGCCATCAGCGCGCAAGAGGCGCCGGCCAGCGAGTCGCCGCTGTTGCTGGTCGATCCGGGCAGCGCCGCGCGCGCCAGCTATCGCGACGTGTTCCCGGAAGGGCAGGAGCCGGATACTGACGATCTGTTCGCTATCGTGCTGGATCGCTATAGCAAGCCCTGGTATGCCGGGCGGGGCGACCTCGACGACGCTGCGATCGACGAGGCGCTGACCAAGCTGTGGGCGATCGAGTACGACTGCCCGGAGTGAGTGGTGCCTGAGTGGCCCGTGTGGTCTTAACCCCGACAACTGACGATAATCCGTCGATGTTCGTAATTGCCGCGCTTGCTGCGCTAAACTTGAGCTTGCACTTTCACCCTGAGGATCGCCGGTTTCATGGTACCACTGCCCCTTCGCACGCTAATCGTAGACGATCACAATATGTTCCGGCAGGCGCTGGTCGCGCTGCTGAAGACCCGCCCGGATATCGTGACAGTCATCGGCGAAGCCGCCGATAGCTGTGGCGCGCTGGAGCTCGCGCGCGAGCTCCAGCCCGATCTGGTGCTGCTCGATGTGATGATGCCGGACTGCTCAGGGACGGACACCGCCCGCGATCTGCGCGAAATCGTGCCGGGCGCGAAGATCATCATGCTCTCCGCGTCATCGGAGATGGAACATATCCGCGAGGCGATTACTGCGGGGGCGGATGGCTATTTAACCAAGAGCCTGAGCGCGAAGCGGCTGTTCGAGATGCTGCAGGAAGCAGCCCAGGATCGCATCGTGATCACGCCAGACATCGCGGCGGAGTTGTTCAAAGAGGTCGCGAGCATGGCGGAGCCTGCTGATGCAGATGTGTCGCTCGATGCGCTGGGACCGCTCGATACGGCGATCAGCCAGCTTGTCGCGGCAGGCGCGACCAATACGCAGATCGCGAAGGAGCTTGGCATCAGCACGCACACGGTGCGCTCGCATCTTAGTCACATTTTGCGCGCGCTGAAACTTGAAAACCGGACGCAACTTGCGGTGTACATCAAAGCGCAGCAGCCTTAAAGCGTAGGATTGATCGCCCGCATTGCCGCTCCCGGTCCGAGGCCGGGGGCTTTTTTGTGTGAGTGGATTTGCCCCGCCGACTCTGGAACCGGATTTCTGTGTACAATCGGCGGTGGCGCGGGACGTTTGTGAGGCACAGTTGTGAAGCGTACAACCATTATCGGGCGTGTGGCCGCCTCGCTGGGATATCCGAACCTGACGTTGGTCTCCGCCGAGCGGCGCAAGGGAATGCGGGCCTTCTGGATGGATGGTCTGTTTTCGTCTCTGTCGGGCGCGTTCGCTGACCCGTATTACACCCTCTATCTGCTGAGTCTGAACGCCAGCAACGCGCAGATCGGCCTCGTGAACACGCTCAACCAGTTGGCGGGCGCGGTGCTGGCCTTTCCGGGCGCGGCGGTTGCCAGCCGGACCGGACGCTATAAGGGGCTGGTGCTGCTCACCGGCGTGCTTAGCCGCCTGATGTGGGTGGTGATGCTTGCCGCGCCCTGGATCGCGGGCCGCTCGGGCGCGGTGTGGATCGTCCTGCTGGCGTGGGTCGCGCTTTCAGGGATTAACGCGCTCGGGAACGCGGCGTGGACGGCGCTCTCGGCGGACCTGGTGCCCGGGCGTCTGCGCGGCGGATATTTCGCCTCGCGCAATATCGTTATCCAACTGGTGCGGCTGGCGGCGATCCCGGTCGCCGGACAGTTGATTTACGCGGTGGGCGAACCGGACGGCTATCAGCTTGCGCTCGGGATCGCGTTCGTGATCGGGCTGGTCGCCGTGTACTACTACAGCCAGATTCCGGAGCACAGCGGTAGGGTGGTGGCGGAACGGCTGGGGCTGCGCCAGTTGTTCGCCGGGATGACACGCCTGCCGACCTTCATGCGCTTCGTGATCAGCCACTCGACGCTGTATCTCGGTGTGATGATCTCCAGCCCGTTCATCAACGTCTACATGGTCGAGGAAGTGAACTTTAATGTCGGCGTGATCAGCCTCGTGGCGACCGTGTCCGTGCTGGGGACACTGGTCGGAATGCGGATCATGGGGCGGCTGCATGACCGCTTCGGGATCACGACGACGATGCGCACCGGCTTGCTGATCCCGCTGATCCCGATCGCGTGGCTGTGGGTGCAGCACCCCTGGCAGGCGTATCTGGTCGAGGCGATCTCCGCGCTGACATGGGCGGGCTATAACCTGGGCGCGTTCAACCTGCTGCTGGCGAGCACGCCGGACGACCACCGACCGCAGTACGTCGCGATCTACACAACGCTTATCTCGGTGGTGGGCGCGGTGGGGCCCTTGCTTGGCGGCTGGCTGCTCGAAGTGGTGGATTTCGGGCCCGTGTTCGCGTTGTCGACGGTGGTGCGCGGGCTAGGGTTTGTCCTGTTCTTCGTGCTGGTGCGCGAGCCGGACGCACCGCCGGAGCCAGAGGACGTCTAGCGCCGTTCAGCGCTTCGGGTAACCGCACAGAGGTTATGATGGGGGACTCCGCCCGCACGCGGAGCCCCCATTTTGTTTGGCGTACGTGCTCCGCGCATCAATCCGCCGCGCCGTCAGGCTCCAGGTGACTTGTCATTGGGAGCGCCGTTGCGGGCGCAGCGTGCTCCTCAGAGCGCCGGATACGCGATGGCAGCACCAGGACGACGATCACTGCGTTCAGCGCCATAATCGCAGCGCCAATCAGCATCGCATCGTTCATCCCACTGACGAACGCCTGATTCGCGGTCCCGCGGATCGTGTCGGCGAACTGCGCCGGCACTTTTGGATTGCTGGCGATCATATGCGCCGCCTGAATGCTGTTCGAAATACCCAGGTAGATATCGTCCGGCAGTTGCGGTAGCGCGGTCCGCAACGTTGCGATGCCTTCCAGATAGCGGCTGTTCATGACCGTTCCGAGGACGGCGACCCCCAGCGCGCCGCCCAACTGGCGCGTCGTGTCGTTCATAGCGGAGCCGATTCCGGCTTTGCTGACGGGCACAGACCCCATAATGGAGTTGGTCGCCGGGCTGACCGCAAAGCCCATTCCCCCGGCCAGGATGATCTCTCCCACCACGATCGTCGCATAAGCCGAACCGGCCTCGAAAGCCTGCGACATATACAGCAGCCCCGCGCCGGAGATCATGATTCCCAGCGCGACGGTTCGCTTGGTCCCGAGGCGATCTGTCAGCCGCGACGACAGCGCCGACACGACCGCCAGCGTCGCCGCGAGCGGCACCATCCGCACCCCGGCTTCCAACGGCGTGTAGCCCTGCACGGTTTGGAGGTATTGGCTGAGGAAGAAGATCGACCCGAACAGGCTGAACATGATGAAGGTCATCGCCAGGTTAGCGCCGGTGAACGACATATTCTTGAAGAAGTGTAGCGGAAGCATCGCGTTGGGGTTGCGGCTCTCCCACCACGTGAACGCCGCGAGCAAGATAAACGCGACGCCGAAGGCCAACAGGACATTTGGATCGGTCCACTCGCCCTGACCCGCCTCGATGATGCCGTACACCAGCGCAAACAGCCCTGGTATCGAGAGCAGCACGCCAGGGATATCGGGTTTGAGCGCGTGCTCGTCTTTGGAATCCGCCAGGAAATACGCACCGCCCGCCAGCGCGACGGCAACTACCGGGAGATTGACATAGAAGACCGCGTTCCACTCGAACCGCTCCAGCAGTAGCCCGCCCACGACCGGTCCAACGCCGACGCCCAGCCCGAAGATCGCCGCCCAGATCGCGATCGCCTGCGACCGCTCGCGATCCGGGAACGTGGCGCTGATGATTGACAGCGTCGCTGGCATAATCGTGGCGCCGCCAATGCCGAGGAATGCGCAGGCCGCGATAAGCATTTCGGTCGAGGTTGCCAGCGCAGCCCACAACGAACCGAGGCCGAACATCACCAGGCCGAATTGCAGCGCGCGCTTACGCCCGATCCGGTCACCGACTGCGCCCATCGTGAGCAGCAGCGCGGCGAATACCAGCACGTACGCATCGACAATCCACTGTAAATCGCTGGCCGAAGCGCCGAGATCGTTGGAGATCGACGGGAGCGCGACGTTGAGAATAGTGTTGTCGAGGCTGATTACCAGCAGCGAGATTCCGATGAAAATCAGTCCTATCCAGCGTGTTGAGTAGCCTGGACGGCGCTCGAAGGTATCCGTTGCGGTCATGCAGAATTCTCCTTGTCCTAGCGTGTTGAGCGTCATGCCGCTGCCAGCAGAGCGAGCGCTACGACGTGGGACAACGCACCGCCCGCTGCAAAGCAACTCTGTCAGCATGGCACGGCGCGCGCCTGGAGTCTTCGACTTTTGTCGGATTTGGACGCTAGAACGAGGGTTTTGCTTTGTTCAGCAGCGCGGCGCGGTCGATGATCTGGATCTGGTGACGCTCGACATGGATACACCCGGCCTGACTCAGGCTCCGCAGCGCCCGGTTTACCACGTCGGGGACGGTCCCCAGGCGGGAAGCCATCTCGGCCTGGGTAGCCCATCGCTGGCGAGGGACGGTGTCGGTGATCGCGGAAGCGGTTTGTTCCAGCAGCAAGCGTGCCAATCGCGCTTCGACGGTCCGCAAGGAGAGGTCTTCCACCATCGTGATCAGGTGCAGCACGCGCCCTGCAAGGTCTTCGATCACCGCGTGCGCCAGCGCCGGTTGCGTTTCCAGCAGGCGGCGCATCAACTCGCGCGGGAACATCCACACCTGCGCTGGTTCGAGCGCGATCACCGTCGCCGGATTGGTGTCTGCTGCAAACACGCCTATCGCGTTGAACACATCACCAGGGCCGAGCAGGTCGAGAATATGCTCGCGCCCATCATGGGAGAGTTTGATCGCTTTGAGCCAGCCGCTGGCGACCACGCATAATCCGGCGCTTGGCTCGCCTTCCAAGAAGACGACCTGCTCGGCTGCGTAGCGGCGCGCCTGGGCGCTGCGAGCGATGGACCGGCGCGTGAGGTCATCCAAACCCGCGAAGTAAGGGATGGATGCCAGGAGATCGTCGGTCGGCGGAACACGCTCAGGCTTCAACTGTGGATTGGCTCACCGAAAAGGGCGCTGGTCGCTCAGATTGTACTCGATCCGTTTGGCAGCGGACCACGCCCGGCTAGCGTGGTTGGTTTTCAGGAAATGCGCCGAACACGTTGAGAAAATCATTGGAACTGCTTATTCTTACGTTATAATGAAAATGCTGTGCGTGCCATGATGCTTGCACCTGGTATGGTGCGGGCGCTCAGTTGGCGGCGCACGCTAAGTCTGACGGCAAACTGCCAGTTATCGCGCGGTGCGCAGGCGTTTGATCAGCGCGCGGCGCAGAAAGGAGACCCGACCGCCGAATAAAGCATGTATGCAGGACGGCTCTGGTAGCGTGTCAAATGGCCGCTGCTATGCCACGCGGCGTTTTGTCCTTTTTTCACAAGCGCCCGCGGTTGAAAGCCGGTATACTTAGTCCCGAAGACTTTGTACTCGTTTGTTTCGCTTTAGAGAATGGGAGCGGAAGATCCATGAAGCAACTGAAACGCATGAGCCGCCTCGCGATCGCCCTGACGCTGCTGGCGTCCTTGCTGGTCGGCCTCACCACGGTGAGCGCGCAAGACCAGAAGGTGCTACGCGTCGCGATGGGTGCGGCCGGCACTACGGTTATTTGGGACGTTGCCCTGGCAACGGACACCACCTCGCACACGTTCAGCGAGATGATGTTCCCGGGCCTGGCCCCGCGTGAAGAGACCACCGGCCTGCCGCAGCATGGTATGGCGGAAGAGTGGGAAATCTCGGAAGATGGCCGCGTCTACACCTTTACGATCAAGCAGGGTGTGCCGTGGGTTGTGTACGATGCCGCGACGGACTCGGTCGTCGAAGTGACGGACGATGCTGGCGAGGTTCGTCACGTGTCAGCGCACGACTTCGTGTATGGCGCGCTGCGCACGATGGCCCCTGAGACCGCGTCCGACTATGGCTACCTGCCGGCGGACTGGGTTGAGGGCGGCAACGCCTACAACGCGGGCGAAGGCGCGATGGAAGATGTCGCGATCGAGGCGCTGGACGACTACACGCTGCAGATCACGGCGCCTGAGCCGGCTGGTTTCCTGCTCCAGGTTTACGGCCTGTGGGTTTTCACCGCCCAGCCGCAGTGGACCATTGAAGAGAATGGCGACGCCTGGACGCTGCCCGAGAACTACCATGTATACGGCACCTACGCGCTGAAGACCTATGAGCCTGGCTCGCGGGTTGAGATCATCAAGAACCCCTTCTGGGAAGGCACTGAGAGCCACCCGGTTCCCGCGATTGATGTGATCGAGGCCGTGTTCCTGGATTCTTCGGCAGCGCTGGCGGCGTATGAGGCCGGTGAGCTGGACACGATCGAAGTCGTTCCGCTGCCCGACCTGCCGCGCTTGCGCGTCGAGCGCCCGGACGAGCTGTTCATCGGCTCGCGTGACTGCACGTACTACTACGGCTTTAATGCGATTAAGCCGCCGACCGATAACGTCCACATGCGTCGCGCGCTGTCGGCTGCGATCGACCGCCAAACGCTGGTCGACGTCCTCGGCCGTGGCGAACTGCCGGCGGGCTTCTTCAGCCGTCCGAACTTCGCTGCCTCCGCCACTCAGGAAGAGTACCCTGAGCTCGGCGTGTACAGCGACGCCGAAGTCGCCATTCAGGAACTGGAAGCCTACTTCGAGGAAACCGGCCTGACGCGCGAAACCATGCCAGAAGTCACCCTGATGTACAACACCGACGAAGCGCACGCGACGATCGCGCAGATCGTCCAGCAGATGTTGGTGGAGACGCTTGATATCACCGTCAACGTCGCGAATCAGGAATGGCAGACGTACCTGGAGACCCTGTCTTCGGACGCGCCGAATATCTGGCGTCTCGGCTGGTGCGCTGACTACGGCGACCCGCACAACTTCCTGGGTGACGTGTTCTACTCGACCTCAGGCAACAACGACACCAACTGGGGCAGCGACGAGTTCGACTCGCTCATCGACGAGGCCAAGCTCATGACGGACTTCGAGGCCCGCAAGGATCTCTACGCCCGCGCCGAGCACATCCTGACCTGGGAAGATGCTGCGATGGCTCCGATCTACTTCTACACCAAGATCAGCATGATCGGCACCCACCTGGACGCCTCGCCGTCGATTATCGGCATCGAGCGCTATGACAAGTGGGACATCATTAGCTAGCTTGCGTTGAACCGAATCGCGATCTAGCTAGTAGATCAATAGGACGGTGTGAGAGAGAGCCTTGCGCTCTCTCTCCCCTGTTCAGGGGTCGCGGGCGTTACGCTGGGCCGGGACGCTCCGCACGCTTCGAAGAAGCCAAAAAGTACCCTCTTACTGCCCGGTAGAATAAGCCGTCGTGCTCGCGTAGTGCATCAGGAACACCCCTTTCCAATCGTTCGGTTGGGACAAGGTTGTGCGCGCCAGTACGAGCAAACGGCGGCGGGAGACGTCAGATGGCGCAATATTTTGGACGCAGTCTCATTGGCCTGATGGTCGTGCTGTTAGTCGTATCGATCATCACGTTCTTTCTTATGCATCAGGTCCCTGGCGGCCCGTTTGCCCGAGAGAAGAAATTGCCGCAGCACGTCCTCGACAACCTCAACGCGAAGTACAACCTCGATGCGCCGGTGTGGAGACAGTATCTCGACTACATGGGTGACCTTGTGGTCCCGAAGATCACCACCGGCGAGTACAAGTTCTCGGTCACCGATGATCACCTGATCAACATCGATCTGCCGTTTGGAGATAACACCACACTGCGCTGGATGAACTTCGGGCCGTCGTATACTGACCGGACACGCTCGGTGAACGGCATCATCGAGGACCATTTCCCGATCTCGTTCCAGTTGGGCCTGGCGGCGATGGCAGTCGCCACCGTGATCGGCATCCCACTGGGGACCTTCGCCGCACTTCGCAAGAACACAACTTTTGACTATTTCAGCATGAGCGTGGCGATCCTGGGGGTGTCGGTTCCAGCAATTGTGCTGGGGCCCTTGCTCCAATATGTCGTCGCGGTCGAGCTTAACTGGCTGCCGACGACAGGCTGGGGCAGTCTTGAACAGCTCATTATGCCCGCCTTTGCGCTTGGTTTCGCGCAGTCTGCGCTGATTGCCCGGCTGACACGCGCCAGCTTGCTCCAGGTGCTCAACGAAGACTACATTCGCACGGCCCGCGCTAAAGGGTTGCACAATCGTCAGGTGGTCTGGCTGCACGCGATGAAGAACGCGATGATCCCGGTGGTGACGATCATGGGGCCGCTGCTGGCGGCGCTGATCACCGGCACGTTCGTCATTGAGAAAGTCTTCGGCCTGCCGGGTCTGGGCCACTATTTCGTCGTGAGCATCAACCAGCGCGACTACGCGACTATTATGGGTACAACGTTGCTGTTCGCGTTCTTTATCGTTGTCGCAAATTTCATTGTGGACCTCACCTACGTGTGGCTCGATCCACGCATTCGGTTCACTGACTAGGCGAGGGGAGTCCTGAACATGACATCCATTGGAACACCTGCGGACAATGCCGCTGAAACCTCGCCAGAAGTCGCTCGTCTTGGACTTGACGCTGTCGAAAAGAGTCGCGGCCCCTGGACGGATGCCTGGCGGCGGTTGATCCGCAACAAAGCCGCGATTGTCGGCCTGCTCGTGATTATCGGGTTTATTCTGGCGGCAATCTTCGCGCCTCGGATCACCCCGTATACCTATGCTGAGCAGAACTATCTAGCGGTGAACACAGCGCCCGACTGGGTGCTCGATCTCTTCCCGAAGATGGCCGCGCTTGGCGACGAAAATGGCTATGTTCGCGTCGATAATGACTATTATCTGGGGACGGATAACGTCGGGCGCGACTTGTATACGCGCATCGTCTACGGCGCGCGTATTTCGCTTTCTGTTGCATTCATCGGCCCGCTGACAAGCCTGCTTGTGGGCACCGTCTACGGGATGATTTCAGGGTATCTCGGCGGGCGTGTGGATAATATCATGATGCGTTTTGTAGACATCATGTACGCCTTCCCCACGCTGCTGCTGATCATCCTTATGATGGCATTCTTCCGCGCGAGCTTCACGCAAAGCGAGGTGGGCACGCTCGCCTACCGGCTGAACAAGATCGACGCGGCGTTTGGCGGTATGCTGTTCATCTTCATTGGCATCGGCCTCACGTCGTGGATGGACACCGCGCGTCTGGCACGCGGGCAGGTGCTGTCCCTGCGCGAGAAAGAGTTTATCGAGGCCGCGGAGTCGATCGGCGTCAGCGATCGCGGCATCCTCTTCCGGCACGTGCTGCCGAACATCATGGGGCCGGTCATCGTGCGCGAAAGCCTCGCGATCCCGCGCTATATCTCGACTGAGGCGTTCCTCAGCTTTATCGGCCTGGGTGTGAACCCGCCGACGCCAAGCTGGGGCAATATGATCTCGGAAGGCGCGCAAGCGATCAAGAGCTATCCGAACCAGGCGATTTTCCCGGCGCTGGCGCTGTTCCTGCTGATGTTTGCCTTTAACTTCCTGGGCGACGGTCTGCGCGACGCGCTCGATCCGCG
>Ga0079223_10000712_pt1 | contig 18008 bp, 12 predicted proteins | sample Stecom2011_FD_75072 | JGI IMG/M metagenome (GOLD analysis project Ga0079223, IMG submission 75072) | Agricultural soil microbial communities from Utah to study Nitrogen management - Steer compost 2011 | ecosystem: Environmental > Terrestrial > Soil > Agricultural land | place: USA: Utah... | reverse complement strand
TGCAAAAGTGGATCTGCTTTTATCGAATGATTTGGATACATTGCCTGCCAACTTTCTAGTTTCTTTTTTGAAGCGAAAACCTTTAATTTATGATAGTCATGAATATTTCACTGAAGTTCCTGAACTGGTAGACAGGCCGATGGTTAAAAAAGTGTGGGAACTTATAGAGCGGTATTTGGTTCCTCGTGTACATGATGCTTATACGGTTTGTAATTCTATCGCATCAGTTTATTTCAAGAAGTATAATATTCCTTTTAAAGTGATTCGAAATGTACCTTATGCTAAACCAGTAGTTCGCGTGTCAAATGTTTCGGACGGGACTCCCACCATTCTGTATCAAGGGGCATTGAATGCAGGCAGAGGTTTGAAACAAGTTATTTCAGCAATGAAATATCTTGATGGAGTCAGGTTGTTGATAGCAGGAGGTGGAGATTTGACAGACGAATTGAAGCATCAGGTTAACAGTGAAAATTTAAAAGATAAGGTAGTGTTTTTGGGAAGAATACCCATTGAAGAACTATTTGAAATAACATCTGGTGCAACCATAGGATTATCAATAGAGGAAGATATTGGCCTGAACTACAGGTATGCTCTTCCAAACAAACTGTTTGATTACATCCAGGCGCGTGTGCCCGTGCTGGTTTCTAACCGGCCCGAAATGGCTGCTATAGTAAGACATTATGAAATTGGAGAAGTTACTGACGATTTAACGCCACAGGCATTAGCAGGAGTACTAAAGGTGATACTAGGTAATCATTCACTACTCTCTGTTTGGAAACAAAATCTTGAAAGAGCTGCGAAAGATCTTGTATGGGAAAAGGAAGAAGCAGTTCTTCAGGAGATATTTAAAAAATACATTTAATCAGAACCAAACACTTTTTCAAAGTCAAGCATTATTGTGTCGGTCGATGAATCTTTAATGCCACCATTTGTGCAAATGAGTGTTCTTGCCGGTTTACTTGCAATAGCAGCAATGTCGTGTGTTGCCATCATTACCGTTTTTCCTTCTTTATTTAGCTCAATGAAAAGGTTAAGAATCTCTGTTGAAGTTTCCGGATCCAGGTTTCCTGTGGGTTCATCTGCCAGAATTATAGGAGGATCATTCAACATCGCCCTTGCAATAACAATGCGTTGTTGTTCGCCACCACTAAGCTGGTGTGGCATTTTATCCTTTTTCGAGGTCATTCCTACCTGATGCAGTACCTGCTCAATTCGCAATGAGATATCCTGTTTCTTTTTCCAGCCGGTTGCCTTCAAAACAAATGCAAGATTTTCATAAACTGAACGGTCAGGCAGAAGCCTGGAGTCCTGAAAAACAACTCCCAATTGTCGCCTTAAAAGTGCTGTCTCCTTATGTTTGATTCCATTTAATTCAAAACCTGTAACCACACCAAATCCTTTGGTAAGTGGTAATTCAGCATTTAGTGTTTTTATCAGACTTGATTTACCGGTTCCTACTTTACCTGTTACAAAAACAAATTCTCCTTCTTCTACCTCCAAGTTTATATTGGAAAGTATCAGTGAGTCACCTTGATATATATCAACCGCTAATAGTTCTATTACTTTTTGTCTGGCCATATATTTTTATTATCACGTTCTTAAATATATTCTTTTTTTAATGGGGTAGATAATAAAGCAATGAAATAAACAGTTTCATGTTAAGAACTGACATAATATTTCTACAGCAATGATAACAATTATATCTAATTTAGAAGATTGAATAATAGGATTATTTTTGTAACCGGATTATATGTCATACAGGCAATAAATAAAGTTGGTATGGTTTTGGATTTAAAACATATCTTCAGAAACAGGTGTCTGTAAGATTGCTATACCATAAAATGAGGTATCAATAAAAAAACATTAATGAAACTACAAAAGCATGAAGTCAATACCGTATTTACTTTTTTTGTGTCTTATTTTTTTATTTAACACTACCACTTTTGCACAAAAAACAGAGATATATCTTCAGATTGAAGATGATCTTCAGCTTGCAAGAGAATTGTACCGACAGGAAAAATATAATGCTGCATTCAGGCAATATGAAAAGGTGCAGAGGCAGGTTGATCCAAAGTCGGAACTTTATTCTGAATCATTGTATTTTAAAGCTGCCTCAGCGTTAAAAGCAGGACATAACTCAGGAAATAGATTTCTGGAAAAGTTTATAGAGGATTATCCCGATAGTCCATATATAAATCATGCATTATTTGATCTGGCTGCCTATCAGTTCGATAAAAGACAATATCCTTCTGTTACACGAACGTTAGACCGGATCGATAGGGCATCGCTTAACCAGAATGATCTTATTAAATTGAGATATCAAAATGGATACGCACATTTGATGCAGGACAATACAGAGGAAGCATTGAATGAATTTCAGGATGTTAAGAACGAAAATCATTTGTACAGCAGACCTGCAACATATTACTATGCGCATATCATGTATTTACAGGAGAATTATCAATCGGCACTAAATGAATTCACCAAGCTTGAAAATGATCCTGCCTATAACAGAGTAATCCCCATATATGTAAGCCATATCTATTATAAACAGCAACGGTATAATGATGTGGTTAGCTATACCACTTCAATACTGGAAGATGTAGAACCGGAGCATAAAAGCGAATTGTCAAAGATTATCGGTGACTCTTATTTTCATCTTCGTGAATATCAGAGAGCAGTTCCTTATCTTGAAACCTATTATCAAACTTCCGGGCCTAAAACCAGAGAGGATAATTATCTTTTAGGTTACAGCTATTATGTTACTCAGCAATATGCTAAGGCAGTCCCTTTGCTTGAAAGTGCATCAAGGGGTAAGGATGAAATGGCACAAAATGCATATTATCATCTCGCCGACAGTTATATTAAAACAGATGAGAAAGAGAAAGCAAGAGTAGCTTTTGGGGCTGCTTCTGATTTCGATTTTAATGAGAAAATTAAAGAAGATGCTCTTTTCAGTTTTGCCAAATTAACCTATGAATTGTCATATTCACCATTCAACGAAACCATCAACGCCTTTGACCGGTATATCACTCTTTATCCAAATTCACAACGGAATTCTGAAGCTTATCGTTATCTTACAGAGGTTTTTATGAGCACCCGAAATTATAAAGATGCGATAAATTCCATTGAAAAGATACAAAATAAAACATCTGACATTTTAAGAGCTTATCAGCGTGTCACCTTTTACCATGGCCTTGAAATGTTTAATAATCTTGCATATAGTCAGGCAATTGACCTGTTTAATCTTTCACTTAAAAATGCAGAATATAGTAACGAATTACATGCCAGAGGACTTTTTTGGAAGGCTGAGGCATTATATCGTTTAGGTGATTATCAGGCATCAATTGATAATTATTCACGGTTTTTAAAAACAGCAGGAGCATTTACGCTGCCTGAATACAGCGATGCAGAATATAACCTGGCTTATGCATATTTCAAGATGGAAAATTACGATCAGGCCGGCAACCATTTCAGGAACTTTATTAACGCACAGAAGGAACAGCGAAGCGAGAAGCTGGCAGATGCCTATAACCGGTTAGGTGATTATTATTATTTTAATACAAATTATGCATTAGCAGCGGAAAACTACCAGAGAGCTTTCAATATGAAAATCTTTGATGAGGATTATTCATTATATCAATTAGCTTTTATTCAGGGTTTACAACACAATCAGCAGGCTAAAATTAATACGCTTCAACGCCTTCAGCAGGGTTTTCCTGATTCTGAATTTGTTGATGATGCTATATATGAACTTGGCAGGGCATTTGAAAGGCTTGGACAAAATAATCAGGCATTGAATAATTATAAGCAATTGGTAGACGAGTTTCCACAAAGCACCTATTATCCACGCGCTTTGTTACAGATGGGATTAATAGAATACAACGGTGGTAATTTTAATCAGGCTCTTAATCATTATAAGCAGGTAGCTGAAAAATTTCAGGGAACACCTGAGGCTCAGGCAGCACTGCTGGGAATACGTAACAGCTATGTTGAAATGAACAATGTAGATGCATATGTGGCCTATACCCGAAGGCTGGGAGGTGGTGCCAATGTTACTGCCTCAGAACAGGATTCATTGAGTTATGCAGCTGCAGAAAGACAATACATGAATGGTGGGGCTCAGGCAGTAGAACAACTCACTCGTTACCTTCAGCAATTTCCTGACGGGAGCTTTGTTGTGAATGCCAATTTCTACCTGGCTGAACTTTTATATAAAGAAGGTAAATATGCCGAAGCAAATAAACATTATTCATATGTAGCACAACAACCTGCAAATATTTTTAGTGAACAGGCACTATCAAGAGCTTCTGAACTTACATTTAATGCAGGCAACTATAATGAAGCACTCAATTTGTTTGTGAAGCTGGAGCAACTGGCAGGAAGTAAATGGAACCAGCTAAAAGCCTACACCGGTCAAATGCGGAGCTATTATGAGCTTAAGCAATACCGGGAAGCAATTGGTTCAGCTGAGAAAGTAAGAAACTCAGAGGTGGCAAATGATGTTTGGAGAAGGGAGGCTGATTTCATTATCGGTAAATCTAATTACCTGTTAGGGAATTTGGATGCTGCTTTAAAACCATTGAGTGAAGTTTCAAGTGATACGAAGCTTGAAATAGGTGCTGAAGCAAAATATATTGTAGCTGAAATTCATTTTAAGAATAATCAGATGAAACAATCGGAAGAAGTAATAATGGATTTCATATCAAAAGGTACGCCCTTTCAATTTTGGCTGGGAAAATCTTTTTTGCTTCTTTCGGATGTCTATCTGAATCGTGGAGATGATTTCCATGCTAAGCATACATTAAGGAGTGTAGTGGAAAATTATGGTGCAGATAACGATGGGGTAAAAGAAGAAGCTTCTCGTAAGCTGGCAGCAATCGAAGCAAAAGAAAGTGCAGATCAGCAGAATGCCAGAGACAGTTCATTTCAATTAAGAATCCAGGAAAATTAAAAAGAAAAAATATGTTCGTGAAATCAATCAGGTGTATTTTCTTTTCTGTGCTGATAGGCACATCAGGGATGGCTGTTGCTCAGCGTGACACCACATTGTCGCAGGAGGTTGAAGTAATTAAATCTTATAAGCCTACCATCGCCGACGCCAATAAAATTAGCAACATGCCCCGGATTGAAGATGCTCCTCAGGAGAAGCCTGTTTTTAATTATAGCATTTTTAGTCAGCCTATCTATAATACATTTTCAGTAAATACTTTAAAGGCTGCTACGCATGTGTCAGAACCCGTAAGTGATACAGGTTACGGTTTATTGAGAGCCGGGGTAGGGAACTATAACCGTCCTTATGGTGAATTATTTTTTAATAGTCAGAAAACCAGGAATACTATGTTTGGGTTGCATGGCAGACATTTATCATCGCATAGTAAATTAAAACTGGAAGGTGGAGATCGGGTAGATGCTCCCTTTTCAGATAATGAAGCAGAATTTTTTCTGAAGCATTTATTCAGGAATTCAATTTTGTCTCTGAATTTGGGATTTGACCATAATGGATTTAATTATTACGGGTATCCTATAGATCCCGTTCCTGATTCTCTTAAAGTTGAAGATCAGAATACGAATTATTTTGGTTCAAGACAAACCTTTACGAAAGGTAGCTTTAATATAAATCTTGAAAATGTTGCATCATCAAGGAATGAAATGGCTTTTGACTTTGATTTTTTATACCATTACTTTGGAACAAAAACGGGTCAGAGGGAGCATTACGGGAAATTCATCACTGATATTAGAAAGCCTGGAAATGAAGGAACTGCTTTTGTAAAGACTGGTTTTATATTTGTTGATGCTCGTAATATTACTGAAGATTATATGCTTTCGTTTGGAAGGGGAGAAGTTGAGCCTGCACAAAACAGGCAGACTGTATTTACCTTTCAACCTGCATATAGAATAGGCGGAGAGGTCGCTAACCTTCGTTTGGGCCTTAAATCGTGGTTCGTTTTTGATAGTAGTGATGATTTTAAAGCACGACTAGCCCCTGATATTAGAGCAAATCTTGTTCCCCTAAAGGATATTATAAATATTTATGCAGGAATCGATGGTAATTTTATCCACAACCATTATTCAAAAATAGCCTACGAGAATCCATTTGTTGATCCTGAACATCTGGTAAAAAATTCAATGGAGAAATTTAGATTCTATGGAGGTTTTGATGGGAAGCTGGCAGCAAAAACAAATTTTAAGCTATCAGCTGATTATTCAATAATGGGTGATAATCCGCTTTATTATTTATACAGACAAACGCTTCCTACAGGTGAATCAATTGTTGATAACGATTTTGATGTTTTTTATGATAATTTTAACCGGTTGAAGTTAAATCTAGAACTTTTCCATGTTGCTTACGATAAAATGGATATGCTTTTATCGGCGAATTATTACATCTACAAGATGGAAACAATGGAGGAACCATGGAACCTTCCTCCATGGGAAGCTAAACTAAGTTTTGGTTATAAAGTTTCGGAACAATTAAATGTGTCAGCAGATATGTTCTTCACCGGAAACCGTAAGGGACTTATCTTGTCAATGCCTTCCGGTTTTGAAAGGCCTGTACTGCATAGTGAGCTGCTTTTATCGGATGAACTGCAGTGGGAATCATATAATCTCTCCGCAGTGGTTGATTTAAATTTAAACGCCACTTACAAATTCACCAGCAGACTGGCAGCTTTTGCAAAATTAAATAATTTTGGCTTTCAGCAATATCAACGCTGGTTGGGTTATCCGGTACAAAGTTTTAACATAATGGGAGGTATAAGTTTTTCTTTCTGACAATTTACAGGAATAAGAAAATTATACCCAAACAAAAACCTGTTTTGCATAACATTGTATGAACGCAAATAGTTGTTGAGAAATCTTCTTGTTGATAGTTTAAATCACTCTATCATACTATGGAGCAAAAGGATAAAAAATTGCTTCGTGAAGTTGTTCAAAGGTAAGAGATATAGAAGTATTTTATTTTTTATAGCTTGATAAGTTTACTGGAAGATTTGAGGTTTAAAGTAATGTTGAAGCTTTTTGTTTTTTGCTCATATACAGAATGTTAACTTGTTGAAAAAATGGGTTCAAATTGGGCAGTACAGCCCTTTATCTTCATTTATTTTTGTTATATTTGCGCGACATTTCATTATAGATGTTGCTTTTTATATAAAACTGTTGTTTTTGAAAAAGTTAAATAAATTCTGGATTACTATGCACTCAGTTGACATAGTAATTTTTAAATCATAGAGGAAATAGATCGATAAAGATGAATGAGATTGATAAAAAAGTTACTTCCGGAGACAACGGCAGCTATTCAGCATCGAGCATACAGGTATTAGAAGGATTAGAAGCGGTTAGGAAAAGGCCTTCGATGTATATTGGTGATACCGGAGAGAGGGGATTGCATCATTTGGTATATGAGGTTGTTGATAATTCTATAGATGAAGCACTAGCCGGATATTGTGATGCAATTGATATAATTATACATAAGGATAATTCCATTTCTGTAAGTGATAATGGACGTGGAATTCCTACTGAGCTTCATACCAAAGAAAATAAATCGGCACTTGAAGTTGTAATGACAGTGCTACATGCCGGTGGTAAATTTGATAAGGATTCCTATAAGGTATCAGGTGGATTACATGGTGTGGGTGTTTCGTGTGTGAATGCACTATCATCTTATTTGAAGGCGGAAATTCATCGTGAAGGGAAAAAGTGGGTTCAGGAATACTCAATTGGTAAACCAAAGGGTAATGTTGAAATTGTTGGTGAATCGGAAAGAACAGGAACTATCGTAACATTTAAACCCGATGATTCTATTTTTCAGACCACTGTTTACAAATATGATACACTGGCATCACGTTTGAGGGAACTTGCTTTTTTGAATGCAGGTTTAACCTTGACGATAATAGATGAAAGAACGGAGGAGGAAGGTGGTAAAAATCGAAGTGATTCATTTCATTCTGAAGAAGGTCTGAAGGAGTTTGTAAATTATCTTGATGACAACAGGATAAAACTTACACCGGAGGTAATTCATATCATTACTGAAAAGAATAATATTCCGGTTGAGATTGCGATGCAATACAATACCACATTTGCAGAGAATATTCATTCTTATGTAAACAATATCAATACAATAGAAGGAGGTACACATCTTACCGGTTTTAGAAGAGGTTTGACAAGGACTTTGAAAACGTATGCCGAACAATCAGGTATGCTTTCAAAATTGAAATTTGATATTAGTGGAGATGATTTCAGAGAAGGGCTTACTTCGGTAATTTCGGTTAAAGTTTCTGAACCTCAATTTGAAGGACAGACAAAAACCAAACTTGGTAACTCAGAAGTTAGTCTGGCAGTAGATCAAGCTGTTAGTGAAGCTTTAGCGCATTATCTCGAAGAAAATCCACGTTCTGCAAAAATAATTGTTAACAAGGTAATATTGGCTGCGCAGGCACGTCATGCGGCCCGGAAGGCACGTGAGATGGTACAGCGCAAAAATGCACTTTCGGGAGGAGGTTTGCCAGGGAAGCTTAGTGACTGTTCGGAAAAAGACCCTTCTTTGACAGAAGTGTTTTTGGTTGAGGGTGATTCTGCAGGTGGTACAGCAAAGCAAGGCCGTGATAGAAGGTTTCAGGCAATTCTGCCACTAAGGGGTAAAATATTGAATGTGGAAAAAGCAATGCAGCATAAGATCTTTGAAAACGATGAGATTAAAAATATATTTACTGCATTGGGTGTGACTATTGGGACTGAAGAAGATTCTAAAGCCCTGAACATGGAAAAGATCAGGTACCATAAGATCATAATCATGACGGATGCCGATGTTGATGGAAGCCATATTGCAACTCTGATTATGACTTTCTTCTTTAGATATATGCAGGATCTTATAAAAGCTGGATATTTATACATAGCAACTCCCCCGCTTTATTTGCTGAGAAAGGGCAAGAAAGAAGCTTATGCATGGACAGAACAACAACGCAGATTGCTTATTGAAGAATGGGCTGATGGAATTGAAAGCAATGTACACCAGCAACGTTACAAAGGTTTGGGTGAAATGAATGCTGAACAACTATGGGAAACTACTATGAATCCTGAAAAAAGGACATTGCAGCAGGTTACTATTGATAATGCAGCTGAAGCTGATCATATTTTCTCAATGTTGATGGGTGATGATGTGCCGCCAAGAAGGAAATTCATCGAAGATAATGCTACGTACGCCAAGATTGATGCATAAATATAAAATGCTAATACAGACTTTTGCTAATAAATGAATATATGTGTTTTTTCATCCTCAAGTAATGCAATATCAGGGATTTATTTTGAGGAAGCCCAAAAACTTGGACAGCTTATTGGCGAACAAGGCCATACATTAATTAACGGTGGTGCAAATGTAGGACTTATGGAGGCTGTTACAGTTTCAGCATCGAATGCCGGTGCAAGAACTATTGGGATTATACCTGAACGTTTTGCAGATAGAGAACTTGCTTCAGCAAATTCTCATGAAATAATTACCACCACCGGGATGATGGAAAGAAAGTTAAAGATGCGGGAAATGGCTGATGCTTTTATTGCACTCCCGGGAGGATTTGGAACCCTTGAGGAAGTGTTGGAGGTCTTAACGTTGCGGCAGCTTAATTATCACCAAAAACCAATAGTCTTTATTAACACGAATAACTTTTTTCAATATTTATTTAAACAATTTGAAGCTTCATTTGAGCAAAATTTTGCTAAAAGTATTTACAAAGAATTATATTTTGAAGCAGTTGATTCACTTACTGCTATCGATTACCTAAATAACCATTCTCCTGTTGAACTGGATGCCAAATGGTTCATTGTTCCGGCAAAATAGTAAACATTTGACAACTTAGTATGACAATTTGCCTGTTTTTGATTAATGGTTTTTAACAAGGGGAACAAAATTCTGTTAAAAATTTTAAAATGCAAAGGATTTGATTATAAAATTAATTCCTTGGCAGATAATTTGAACAGAAGCCAACATGTTTCTTTTAAAAAAATCAAAAAAATAAAAAATATCAAGTATGGAAAATGTAAAAAAATATTCATTAAATCTGTTGCTGGTATTAGCCGGAGCATTAGTTGCAGTATGGATCTACAGTTCATTTTTTACAAAACCACAAGAAATAATATTCCGTGATAAACAACCGGTAAGTTTTGTAAATCTTCCGGCAAACAGTGAGCTGCAACTACCTGATTTAACCTTTGCAGCTGAAAACTCAGTACATGCAGTGGTTCATATAGCCACTCAATCTGTTAGAGGAGGTGGGTGGTCGAGTGGTAATCCTTTTTTTGATGAATTTTTTGGACTTCGTCAACAACAACCTCAAATAGCGACTGGTTTTGGTTCTGGAGTAATTCTCTCCGAAGACGGATACATAGTAACCAATAACCATGTAATAGAGAATGCACAAAAGATAAAAGTAATTCTTAATAATAAGCAAGAGTATGATGCCACACTGGTAGGAGCTGATCCTTCCACTGATTTGGCTCTGCTAAAAGTTGAAGCAAAAAATTTACCTTACCTTACTTATGGTAACTCCGACGAACTGAAATTAGGGGAATGGGTTCTGGCAGTCGGAAACCCTTTTAATCTAAATTCAACTGTAACAGCCGGAATTGTGAGTGCGCGGGCACGAAATTTGCGTATAAATGAAGATGAATATTCCATTGAGTCGTTTATCCAAACAGATGCTGCTGTAAATCCGGGAAATAGTGGAGGAGCATTAGTTAATCAGCAGGGCAACCTGGTAGGTATTAATACAGCAATTGCATCACGAACAGGTTCTTTTTCGGGATATTCTTTTGCTGTTCCTGTTTCGATTGTTGGAAAGGTAGTTGAAGACCTCAAGGAGTTTGGAATGGTACAACGTGCTTTGCTTGGAGTAAATATCGTTGATATTAATGCTGGAGTGGCAGAGGAGTATAACCTTAATAGCATGGAGGGCGTATATGTTGCTAATGTTACAGAAAATGGAGCCGCAAAAGAAGCCGGAATAAGAGAGGGTGATGTAATAATCAGCGTGGCAGGTGAACCTGTTAATTCATCTTCACAATTGCAGGAGAAAGTAAGTAGGTTCCGACCTGGTGATAATGTTGAAATCATTGTTAAAAGAAAGGGTGATAGGAAACTTTTTAATGTTACCTTGCGTAATAGACACGGGGATACACAAATTCTTCGCGACAATGCTGTAGTTATGGGAGCCAGTTTTACTGTTCTAAGCAATGCCGAAAAAGAAAAGTTAAATATTAATAGTGGTATTCAAATAACTAAAATTGAATCCGGAAAACTCAAGGATGCAGGGTTGAGTAGAGGGTTTATTATTACACATGTGAACAAAAAACCCATTTTTGACGTAAATGATTTAAGACGAGAGATAGGAAATGCTAAAGGAGGAGTTTTGGTTGAGGGAGTTTATCCCAACGGTGAATTGGCTTATTTTGTTTTTGGAGTGGAAGGGTAATATTTCCATTTTGAAACAAATGATTAAGAATCAATTCTGAATGAAGAGGAATCCTTCCTGAGCATAATTAATAATGTATATTTGCACGTTTTTTTAAGGAGAGTATATGAGACAGCTAAAAATTACGAAATCGATAACAAATCGGGAAAGTGCTTCACTCGATAAATATCTTCAGGAAATCGGAAAAGAAGAACTGACTACTGTTGAAGAAGAAGTAGAATTAGCGCAACGAATAAAGAAAGGCGATCAGACAGCTTTGGAAAAACTCACCAGAGCTAATCTGCGTTTTGTTGTATCAGTTGCCAAACAGTACCAAAATCAGGGTTTGAGTCTTCCCGATTTAATCAATGAAGGAAATCTGGGGCTTATTAAAGCTGCAGAAAAGTTCGATGAGACAAGAGGGTTCAAATTTATATCCTATGCTGTTTGGTGGATTAGGCAATCGATTCTACAAGCTCTGGCAGAGCAATCCAGAATTGTTCGTCTACCGTTAAACCAGGTAGGATCATTGAATAAAATAAATAAAGCTTATTCAAAGTTCGAGCAAGAGAACGAAAGGAAACCTTCTCCTGAAGAGCTGGCTGATTCACTAGAGCTGCCTGCTGATAAAGTAGCTGATACGCTCAGGGTATCCGGCCGTCATGTATCAGTTGATGCACCTTTTGTCGATGGTGAAGATAATAGTCTGCTCGATGTATTGGTTAATAATGACTCTCCTAATGCTGATCGATCACTCATTCAGGAATCACTTGCTAAAGAAATCTATCGTGCACTTGCTACGCTTACAGAAAGAGAAGCTGACATAATACGCTTGTTTTTTGGAATTGGTTGTCAGGAAATGACACTTGAAGAAATAGGTGAAAGATTTGGTTTAACACGTGAAAGAGTAAGGCAGATAAAAGAAAAAGCCATACGTCGATTGAGACACACTTCGAGAAGCAAATTATTGAAAACATATTTGGGATAATTTTTTAAATAATTTTATCACAAAAAAACGATAGCTTTAAATTAAATAAGCTGTCGTTTTTTTTGTGATTAACTATATAACTCTATATCTATAAATACGATTTTATTCTTCAGTCATAGTATAATAATTTTAGATTATACTTCTTTGTCATTACTAATGAATTGCAGGTCTATATAAATTGATATCTTTTCCTGTTCAAGACTTTTTCCTTTACTATATGGTTTTGTTTTCCATTCATATATCATGGAGATTTAAAAGTTATTAAGCAGAAAAAACCCTTTAATCAATTGATGAGTGATTAAAGGGATATGAAGTTATATCTATGATGTAAATTTTTGAATTAACCTTCTTAAAATGGATGCGTTTTTAGATAAATGTATATCATAACATTCATCTGAATTTATAGGTTAGTGAAGTTTCTCCAACAGGACAACATTTTCAACGTGGTGGGTGTGAGGAAACATATCAACAGGTTGAATTTTAGTGACTATGTATTTTGATCCAAGCATAGATATGTCCCGAGCCTGTGTAGCAGGGTTACAACTTACATAAACAATTTTTTCTGCATTCAGGTCCAGCAGTGTATTTATGACATCTTCATGCATGCCTGCTCTTGGAGGATCGGTAATTACTACTTCAGGCTTTCCATGGATGTTTATAAATTCAGTATTCAGAACAGACTTAATGTCGCCGGCAAAGAATGAAGCATTTTCAATGCTATTGATGCCGGCATTTACTTTTGCATCTTCAATGGCTTCAGGAATATATTCTATTCCAACTACTTTTTTTACTCTCCCTGCAATAAAATTCGCAATAGTACCTGTACCTGTATAGAGGTCATATACTATTTCGTTACCATTCAAGCCTGCAAATTCTCTGGTTATTTTATAAAGTTCATATGCCTGAGCTGAATTAGTCTGATAAAAACTTTTAGGACCTATTTTGAACTTCATTCCTTCCATCTCTTCAAAAATGTGATCCCGACCATAATATAATTCTATTTTTTGGTCAGTAATTGTATCATTTGCTTTTTCATTTATTACATACATAAGTGAGGTGATGTTAGGGAAATTTTTTTTGATTCCTTCTAACAGAAGTTCCATGGAAACTTTATCATTTTTGTAAAATGAAACAATTACCATAGTTTCGCCTGTTGATGCAGTACGAATGATTAAAGTACGCAACAACCCACTTTTCTGCTTTATGTCAAAAAATTCAAGGTTGTTCTGTTGTGCAAAAACAGATATGAAATTTCGGATCTCATTCGATGGAGAAGGTTGGAGCCAACACTTTTCAATTTCCAATACTTTATCGAACATTCCGGGGATATGGAATCCAAGAGCATTAAAATTAGTTATTTCAGCCTTTGAGGAAATTTCCTCGTTTGATAACCATCTTTTATTTGAAAAAGTAAATTCCAGCTTGTTTCTGTAGAAGGTGTTGGCAGTTGATCCAATAATAGGTGAAACAGGTAGCATTTCAATTTTTCCTATCCGTTTTAATTGGTCAATTACCTGTTGTTGTTTGAATTCAAGTTGTTTGCTATAAGGAAGAAATTGCCATTTGCAACCACCACAAGTACCAAAATGCTGGCAAAAAGGCTCCACCCGATCTTTTGAGTATGAATGGATTTTAGTTACGATTGCCTCCTGGTATTTCTTTCTTTTTCTTATAACTTGTAGATCAACAATATCGCCAGGTATAACCAGTTGTGTAAAAACAACTATGTCGTTTATTCGAGCCAACGCTTTTCCCTCTGCCCCGATACTTTCTATTCGTACTTTTTCGTAAAAAGGTTTTTTCTTGTTTCTAGCCACTTTTTTTTCTGCAAATATAATGTTTACAAGGGATTGAGATACATTTTTATTTATTTTTGCAATTCCCATTTATATACAAATTTTCCCAGGTTGGGAAAAAGGAATAATATTCTGCTAATTAATGAATTTTTGTTTCTTAAACACTTTCATCGTAATATGTTTTTGACCTATATTTGTTATGATTTAATGGTTGGTTTTATTTTCAGAATAGAACTTGAAATGGGGAAAGCATCTTCTGTATTTATGATTGGTTTTGTGTTTAGGGGTTTGTAAATCATCAATCATCTTCAAAAAGCGTCCATAGCTTTCCCCTTTCTTTTTTTACCCTTATGGGTTTTTTTTTGTCCCAAAACATATCCAACAGAATTCACCATTAATAATTACCTTTGCAACTTTTTAGACACAATGATTTCTTTAAATAAGATACAAATCAGCTTTGGAGGGTTTGACCTGCTAAAGGAGGTTAGCTTTTTAATTCAGTCTGATGACAGAATAGGTTTAATTGGCAAGAATGGCGCCGGCAAGACTACTCTTCTTAAAGTAGTTGCAGGCATTGTTCAGCCTACAAGTGGGGAAGTTGCCATTGCTAAAGGCACAACTTTTGGATACCTGCCCCAGGAAATGCACCTTCATGACAGCAGAACCCTAATGGAAGAAACACTGCTTGCTTTTGAAGATATCCTTACTGTTGAAAGGCAAATATCACAGTTAAATGATGAGTTGGCCGAAGAGGTAGATTATCATTCTGAAGCTTATCTTGGGAAGCTTGATAAATTATCGGAACTAAATGAAAGATATTCTATTTTGGGAGGTGTTTCTTACCAGGCAGAATTAGAACAAACTTTAATTGGATTAGGCTTTGAGCGTAGTGATTTTAACAGAAGTACTTCAGAATTCAGTGGTGGATGGCGGATGAGAATCGAACTTGCAAAACTTCTGTTGAAAAAGCCAGATATTATTATGCTGGATGAGCTAACGAATCATTTGGATATTGAATCAATACAATGGCTCGAAAACTTTTTAAAGGGATACAAAGGAGCTGTAGTTTTAGTATCACACGATAAGGCTTTCCTGAATAATGTTTGTAACAGAACTGTTGAAATATCCTTAGGTAAAATCACCGATCAGAAGATGAATTTTTCGGCTTATGTAAAGTGGAAGAAAGAACAGCAAGAGATTCAATTGGCTGCTTATCGAAACCAACAGAAGTTGATTGATGATACTGAGAAATTTATTGAAAGGTTTAGATATAAATCTTCTAAAGCTGTTCAGGTTCAATCAAGAATAAAACAGCTTGATAAGCTGGATCGGATAGAACTGGATGAAGAAGATAATGCTGCCCTCAGAATAAAGTTTCCTCCAGCTCCTCGTTCCGGCAGAGTAGTTATTGATGCAAAGCATATAACGAAACAATATGGAAATCATCTTGTGCTGGATAATATAGATTTTTCTATTGAAAATGGTGAGAAAATTGCTTTTGTTGGCAGGAATGGTGAAGGTAAAACCACCTTGGTGAAAATACTTCTGGAACAACTGAATCATCAGGGTACAGTTATTAAAGGGCATAATGTAAAGATCGGCTATTTTGCACAGAACCAGGCTCAATTGTTGAATGGGGAACTTTCGGCTTTTGAAACAATTGATGAGATAGCAGTAGGTGATGTAAGAACAAAGATCAGAGACATTTTAGGTGCATTTCTATTTTCAGGTGAGGATGCAGATAAAAAGGTAAGGGTTTTAAGCGGTGGAGAAAAATCCAGGCTGGCAATGATCCGCCTAATGTTGGAGCCGGTAAATTTGCTTATTTTAGATGAGCCTACCAATCATCTCGATATGCAGTCAAAGGAAATCCTTAAAGATGCACTTATAGATTTCTCTGGTACTGTTATAGTTGTTTCACATGATAGAGAATTTCTGGATGGACTGGTTAACTGTGTTTACGAATTTCGAAACAAAAAAATAAAACAACACCTGGGTGGTATTTATGATTTCCTTGAGAGGAAAAACATGGAAACATTAAAGGAATTGGAATTTTCATCAAACAATAAAAGGATTGGAAACAATGGAAATGTTAAGAATTCTGTTGTTAAGAAGGAAATTAGTTTTGAGGAACAGAAGACTATTAACAAAAATATTTCCAAATTAGAAAAACAAATTGAGGAAACAGAAGAAGAAATTAGTTTGCTGGAAAATAAAATTGCCGATATGGATAATCGACTTTCAAATCCTGAAGTTAATCATCAGTCGGAGATATATGAAGAATATGAGCTGTTAAAACAAAAGTTGGCAAAATTAGTTGAGAGATGGGAAAACGAACAATTAGAGCTGGAGGATTGGAAATCTAAAAAAAGCTGGTAATGGATAACAATGATTTTATATTTGGGACACGGGCAATAATAGAAGCTATTAATAATAACAGGTTTATTGATAAGGTACTAATAAAAAAGGGGCTGGATAACGAATTGTTTGCTGAATTATTTCAACTTATAAAGCAGCATTCTATTCCATATCAGCTGGTTCCTGTTGAAAAAATAAATCAGATAACACGTAAAAATCATCAGGGTGTAATTGCATTCGTATCAGCTGTTGAGTTTTATAATCTGGAGAATATTTTACCAGGCTTGTTTGAATCAGGTAAGGATCCTTTAATTCTGGTACTCGATCATATTACTGATGTTCGCAATTTTGGTGCAATTATACGCTCTGCGGAATGTGGGGGTGTGAATTGTGTAGTAATTCCTGAAAAAGGAATGGCCAGAGTTGGCTCTGATGCGGTAAAGACATCGGCAGGTGCTATTTATAATTTACCGATATGCAAGGTAAGAAACCTCAATACTGCTATCAGATTTATGAAAGATTCGGGAGTGAAAATTGTTTCTGCCACCGAAAAGGGTGATAAATTATATACCAAATCAGATATGACAGTTCCATTGGCAATCGTTATGGGATCTGAAGATAAGGGGGTTTCCGGTACTGTTTTGCAATTGTCTGATGAACAACTGAAAATACCTATATTAGGTGAAATAGCATCTTTAAATGTTTCGGTGGCTGCTGCATTAATGATTTATGAAGCTGTCAGGCAGAGGAACTAAAGATGAACAGGAATGGTTCTCCTGAAGGATTGTTCAAGCGAAATAAATGTTTCGGTACTTGAGATACCTTGAATTTTTTGTATTTGTGAGCTAAGTATATTCTTCAGATGCTCATTGTCTTTGGCATAAACTTTAACAAAGATGGCATATTGGCCGGTGGTATAGTGACATTCTACAATTTCCGGAATCTCCTTCAATTTCTCAACTACTTCACTGAATAAACCTCCTTTTTCAAGAAATATACCAATATAGCTACAGGTTTTATAATCAACTTTATTTGGATTGATATAATACCCTGAGCCGGTTATAACATTCAGATCGATCATTCGATTTACCCGTTGGTGAACGGCTGCTCTTGAAATTCCTACCTCTATTGCAACATCCTTAAATGGGATACGTGCATTTTGAGTTATAATATCAAGGATCTTTAGATCAATCTCATCCAGATTATTTTTTAATGCCATTTCAAATAAAAATTTCAGCCAATGCTTATTGTTGTATTATATGGAAAAATTCAATGATTTCTTGTAATTGTAAAATGCTGGGGGTGAGGTATGATTAAATTTTATTGAATCTGAACCTGACGTTTAAAATCCATTTCAAGAGATACAAACGTTTCGGTACGTGCTATACCTTCTATTTCCTGAAGTTTTTCATCAATAATTTTCTT
>Ga0079223_10000711_pt1 | contig 18013 bp, 24 predicted proteins | sample Stecom2011_FD_75072 | JGI IMG/M metagenome (GOLD analysis project Ga0079223, IMG submission 75072) | Agricultural soil microbial communities from Utah to study Nitrogen management - Steer compost 2011 | ecosystem: Environmental > Terrestrial > Soil > Agricultural land | place: USA: Utah... | reverse complement strand
TGATCAGCGAGAAGACGATGATTACCTCCCAGCTAAGTTTGAGGAGCGCTTCGAGATGGACTTTGAAGCTGGGTACGAGTTGGCTAAGACACTGCTCTTGCACACTCCGAAGGTTCGAGCAGGGCTTACAGGTGGAGAGTTTAACGCCTTCGTAAGTAGAAAAGGCCCGTTTATGCTGATGAGGCAAGAGGTGCAGTCGTGAACACCACCGAACAACTCATACTAGCCCAACGGCTCGCACACTACGAAACCAGCCATGTGCTGCACCTGGTGCTGACACTGCTCAGCATGGTGATTGGGTTCGGCATACCGTGGTATCTGCCGGTCTGGTTTTTGGTCGCTGTCAGCAATGCCGTTGAGCGTGCTAAGATTGAGCGGAAGATGAGGAAGCTGGGTTAACGGATATAGCCGCCTTTCGGGGCGGTTTCTGTTAAACTGGCAGTATTATCAACAACTGATTAGGTGACGGTATGGCCGGGGGTCGTCCGACAAAATACAACGCACAAGCGCTAAAGCTGGCAAGCGCAATGTCCAAGCTAGGTGCAACCGATCAGGAAATAGCTGACGAGATAGGCGTAGCGCTGTCCACTATATCGCTCTGGAAGCTAAAACACGAAGAGTTTTCGGACGCCTTAAAAAGAGGTAAGGAGCGTGCCGATCAGCGTGTTGAGGATGCACTTTACACAAAGGCGGTTGGTTATCAAATTGATACGGTTAAGGTTTTTCAGTTCCAAGGGCAAGAGGTGATAGTGCCGTATCGGGAGTATATTCACCCCGACACAACAGCCGCGATATTCTGGCTCAAGAATCGCCGCCCTGAGCAGTGGCGACAGAATCCTGAAGGCGGAGAGGGTGGACCAGACCGGCTGGCCGCTGCGCTTGAAAAGCTGGTTGACGGGCTACCAGGTGCATGAAAACAGGAAATCTACAGCTTGACCGGCAGCTTGAGCGCTGGTATCCGCTAAAGGACATAGATCAGCAGGTCGATCTGATAAAAGCGGTCCCGTCCGGTATTCGCTTCCCTGTCGTCCCCGCCGGCCGCCGCTCCGGTAAGACTGAGCGAGCAAAGCGCTTTATTGCCAAGCAGGCGATGAAAAACGCCAATGAAAAATATTTTGCCGCTGCGCCAACTCAGGATCAGGCAAAAAAGATTTGGTTTGATGATCTGTGCAAGCTGACCCTTTCAGTCACTCACAAGCGCCAGCCTCGCGTAAGCCCGCAGCCGATCATTACTCTAAACAACGGCACCGAGATTCATATCATCGGGCTGGACAAGCCTCAGCGTATTGAGGGTATAGCGTGGACGGGTGGCATAATTGATGAGATTGCTGACGTTAAAGAGGATTCCATAGAGGCAAACATCATGCCAGCCCTTAACACGGTTGATCCACGTCGGCCCGATTACCGGGCATGGTGCTGGTTTATCGGCGTCCCTGATGGCCTAAACCATTACTACCGCATGGCCCAGTATGCCGAAACGTCAGGCGATCCAGATTGGGGGTTGTACCACTGGAAGTCCGAGGAGATATTGCCGCCTGACGTTATAGAGTCAGCCAAGCGGACCATGAGTCAGCAGCAGTACAATCAGGAATACTGCGCCAGCTTTGAGACAGCGACAGGGCGTATCTATAGCTACTACGGGCCTGAGAACTACACGGAGGAAGCCATACTGCCGCATGAAGAACTGTTGTGGATGCACGACCAGAACTACACCCCGCTGTCGTCATCTGTGGGCGTCAAGCGCGGCGATAATCTATACCTGCTGGATGAGATCGTACTGATAAGCGCTGTTTCCAGGCAGGCGGCAATGGAGTTTGTGGAAAAGTTCAAAGACCACAAAAACAAGCATGTCGTTATTTTTGGCGACCCGGCTGGCCGCGCCGGTGAAAAGCATGGCCACGCGTCTGACTACACCGAAATTGAAGACGTGCTACGCGATAACGGCTGGCGATTTACGAGGCGGGTTAAAAAGGCGCACCCTGCTATCAAAGACCGGCAAAACGCGGTTAGGGCCAAGATTTGTACGGCTGATGGCAATCGGTCGCTATTTGTTAACCCTAAAACCGCACCTTGGACACATGAGGGTCTCGCTACAGTCCAGCTGCAAGAGGGTTCGACATTCCAGGAGGATCAGCGCAACAAGTACCAGCACATAACAACGGCTGTTGGTTATTGCGTTGACGTACTGTGGCCGATTAACAAGCCCGTCACCGACATAAAGATCAGTTTTGCGGTATAATCGCCCTGCACGGCACCACCCCACCAACGGATCAGGGGCACCTAGTCGACCGGCTGGCGGTGGTGTTTTTAATACAAAACGATAAGAGGTAGAGAATGGACAATCAGCACAAGCACATCAAGGGGTATCGCGACCTGTCTCCTGAAGAGGTTGCAGCTATGAACGCTGTAAAACAGAAGGCGGAAGAAGTTGGGGCTATTATTGAGGAGCTGCAACAGAACTCGAACATGGATCAGCGCTGGGTTGCTATCGCAAAAACAGACCTGCAAAAAGGTTTTATGGCCGCGATTCGCTCAATTGCACAGCCGACCACTTTCTAAACGGCGCTGTTCTGACAGCGTTCTCTAGGCTCAGGACGAGCCACGGCCCCGGCCTCTTCGCTTGCGTACGCTGGGGTTTTTATTGCATACTGCAAGAGCGGCTAGGCTGATCCCCGAACACCTGTTACGCCTGACAGGTTGCCGCTCTCAATTCTCAGGCGCGGATCATGAGGCGGTGATTTATGACTATCGAAGACAAAAGCAAGATTCTGAAGGATTGCCTTAACGGAAGCGTGCGAGGAGAAGAGGTGGAAACCGTAATCGCAGAACCGTATCAGCCCAGCGCTACAAGCCGAGTATTCGAGCGATTCCGCCGCTGGCGTCGTGCTCGCATGGAGCGCCGACTCCATCGCCTGCTGGATCGAATCGAGGGCGGCAGCAACCTCGTCGATCACATCCGTCGCGAGATGCCGGAGAGCGACGACGAGATGCAGAACAGTATGAGGGAGCATCTTATCCGCATGGGTAAGTTATTCGCAGCTGAGGGCCATAGCGGATTCTCTGCCAGCTACGCTATCGCCGCTCTGCAAAAACTGCTGAATTTCGAGCCGATGGGTCCGCTAACTGGCGAGCCGGATGAATGGTTATGGCTTGACTATGACGACGAGATGAAGGCTCAGAACAAGCGGTGCGGACACGTATTCATGCGTGCAGATGGGACGGCCTATGACAGCGAAGGCCGCATATTCCGAGATTCTGACGGTTTCTGCTTCACCAGCAGGGGTAGCGCCGTGGATATCACCTTTCCCTACATACCGAATCGAGAATACGTTGACGTCCCCGCAGACCGCGACTGAGCGCCACGTGATCCGCAACAGCCCTCCCCGCGAGGGCTTTTCTTTGTCCCTGTCAATAGCTAAATGCTATAATCTGACCAACTCCAATTGACAAGGACAATCCAATGCCCGTCTCAACCGTCCACGCCAGCTACACCGCTCACGCGCCACTGTGGGCGGCTGTTCGTGATTGCATTGCAGGTCAGAGCGCCGTTAAGGCCAAAGGCCCGACCTACCTGCCGATTCCTGACCCTGACAACAACGACCGCAATAGCCCGCGTTATCAGGCGTATTTGCAACGAGCGCTGTTCATGAACGTTGTCGGGCGCACCTTGAACACGCTGGTTGGCGCAGCGTTTCGCAAGGAGCCGGAGATTGAGCTGCCGACCGGCATCGAATATATCCGCGAGGATGCCGACAACAGCAACAACAGCCTTGTGCAGCTTGCCCGGTCTGTTGTGTCCAATGTTGCCAGTGTTGGCCGTCATGGCCTGCTAGTCGATTACCCTGCTGCGCCGGAAGGACTATCAAGAGAGGACGTTATCGCCATGGGCTTGCGTCCGGTCATCACCGAGTACGCTGCCGAGTCGATTATCAACTGGCACCTGTCTGGCGGCATGCTTGATCTGGTGGTCCTTCAAGAGACCAGCGAGACGACCGAAGACGGTTTCGACTACACCAGCGAGGTGCAGTATCGCGTCCTGCGCCTAGTTGACGGCGCGTATGTCCAAGAGCTGTATGATGACGGCGGTACGCTGATCGAAACCATGGAGCCACGCAAGGCGGACGGGTCACGCTGGGATGTGATCCCGTTTGTTGTACCCGGCAGCGTCAACAACGATGCGGTCGTTGATCCGGTTACGCTGTATGACCTGGCGGCGGTGAATATCGCGCACTATCGGAACAGCGCCGATGCCGAAGAGAATGTTTTCCTATCCGGTCAGGCCATGCTGCATATTGATACCGGCACCATGTCGGCTCAAGAGTGGCAGACGCTCAACCCGAACGGCGTCCAAGTCGGTGCCCGCCGAGGCATCGTGACTAATGGCGGCGGTTCTGCTGCCATGCTCCAGCCGCAAGCGTCCGGTATTATCCGTGAGGCCATGCAGGACAAAGAGAAACAGATGCTCATGATCGGCGCACGGCTCATTACCGAAGGCGGCGCGAACCAGACAGCGGAAGCGGTCAGGGCGAACATGGCGGCGGAAACGTCCGTCCTTGAGACGATTGTTCGCAACGTGGGCGAGGCACTGGAGCTGTGCTTGCGTTGGGTGTGTGAGTTCGCCGGGGCTAATGCGGATGAGGTTGTCGTGAGCATGAACACCGAGTTTTTCAGCACCACTGTAGACCCGCAGATGCTGGCGCAGATGATGGGCCTTGAGTCTATCGGCATCATCAGCCGTGAAGTGATCCTTTCGTACCTGCGCCGGACGGGCGTAGTGGATGACACGCTGACCGATGAGGAGATTATGGGTCAGGTTGAGGCGTTTGGGTTATAATGGAGCATGCGCCTAGCCCGACGGGGCGAAAACCGGAACACCGACCGGCTGGCGCATTTGTCCTAATCGGTGATAAATAATTATACGGTGATAGTTATGCACAAGATCGCTGCATTATTTGTACAGCCTGACGGCTGTTATGTTGACGACCCTGAAATTGATGCCTGGCCAGAATGGCGAGACGCCCGTGGGTATGATGGACACCTGCCTGTCGTTGCTCACCCGCCCTGCCAGCTGTGGGGAAAAATGGCTCGTGTTAACTATGCGCGATGGGGTGGCGATCATAACAAGCCTGGTAATGACGGCGGGTGTTTTAAGTCTGCCCTTGATTCAGTTAATCGATGCGGCGGGGTTCTTGAGCATCCCGCCCAAACATACGCATGGGATGCGCACGGACTCACAAAACCCAAGGTAGCAGGCTGGCAAAAAAGCGGTTCCGGATGGGTGTGCGAGGTTTGGCAGTCGGCTTATGGGCATAGAGCCAATAAGGCCACATGGCTTTATTATAAAGGTAAATCAAAACCATTTGATTTAAATTGGGATAGACCGATAGGTACGCACCAGGTAGGCCAGCCCGACAGGAGAGGGAAGGCGAGAAACAAGCCATCATTGACGAAGCGAGAGGCGAACGCCACGCCCGAACCTTTCAAGCTTATTTTGATCAATCTAGCCATCCATTCTGGTATTTGATATGAGTTCCAACCAGTTCCTAATCGACCGGCTCACCCGGGAACAGCTCCTCTTGCAGCGCTACAGCAACAGCGTTATTCGGGAGCTGCTGCCGATACTGACGAACCTCAGAAACTCGCTTGAAGCCCGGATGCTCGATACGCCGGCCGAGTTTCAGGCGATGCGGCTTGCAGGCTTGCAGGCTGACCTTAGCCGGATCATCACCGAGATCACCGGCCAGCTTGAGATCAATCTGATCGAGAATCTGACCAAGCTGGCGCAGTATCAAGCCGAGTTTGCCGCTAAGGCATTGCAGACCGCGGTTTCTGTGGAGACTGTTTTGCCGTCCGTTGACCAGATTGCCGCCGTTGTCACTCGAAGCCAGATGAAGCTGGTTTCGGGCAACCAGATCAAGAGCCTGACGCTGAACCAGCTTATCACCGAGTTTGCCGGTAGCATGGATCGGCAGATCAAAACAGCGATTCAGGCCGGAGTGATCGAAGGGCGCACGGTGCAAGAGCTGGCACGGGAGGTTGGCGGTCTGGTCAATACCCGGTCACGCCGTCAGGCTGAAACACTGGTACGCACGGCGGTGAACCATGTCGGCTCAGTGGCGCGGCAGCGCACTTATGAGGCTAATGCGGATGTGATCCAAGGCGAGGAGTACGCCGCCACACTTGATGGGCGTACACGTCCAGAACATGCGGCCCTCGATGGCCGAGTGTTCCCTATTGGGCAAGGACCGCAAACGCCGAACGGGTATAACTGTCGGTGCGTCCGGGTGCCAAAGGTCAAAGACGAGTTCAAGATACCGGGCATTGAGGGCGAACGCGCCAGCATGGACGGGCCGGTATCGGCGCAGACCACGTATAACTCATGGTTAAAGCGTCAGCCCAAAGAGTTTCAGGACGAAGTACTGGGGCTGGAGAGGGCGAAACTGTTCAGGGGCGGCATGAACATTCAGAAGTTTGTTGATGACCGTGGCGTCCCGCTGGATCTGGATCAGCTCAAAGCCCGCGAAGGTCTGGCCCTAGCATAATTGCCAAAACCTATCAGGTTGCACTTGTCAAATGAATTCGTGCTATACTTGACAGCGATAAAGACCTAGGGTCAAACCACATACGCATGAGGTGCAAACGTGGCGAAGTTTAAGCTTGAAGATGGCACAGAAGTAGAAGCATTTACAGCCGAAGAGTTGCAGGCAAAACTCGATGAAGAGCTAGCAGGGCTGAAAGCAAAACGTGATGAGCTGCTAGGGCTGCACGCTAAAGACAAAGAGCGCCTGACCGAGCTTGAAAAAGCGCAACAGGAAGCTGAAGAAGCACGCCAGCGCGAAAAAGGTGAATTCAAGAGCCTGTATGAAAAGACTCAGGCAGAGCTTGAAGCGGAGCGCGATAACGCTCGCAAGTTCCGCCAACAGATTCAACAGAAGGAGCTGGAAGGCGCGGCTAATGCGCTTGTCACTGAGTTGACTCGTGACAATAAGCGAGCCGAGCTGCTGAGAAAGGAAGCATTGCAGTTTGCAAAATACACCGACGAAGGTGTGAAGTTTGAGGTTGGTGGCGTTGAAGTTGACGCAGCCAAGCTAAAGCAAAAACTGTCTGATGACTACCCGTTTTTGGTGGATGGTTCTCAGGCAAGCGGTGGTGGCGCTCAAGGAGGCAACCGCAACGGCCAGGCCGGAAAATGGGCGGATTACACATCCGCTGAATTGTCAGAGATCAGGAAGTCTGATCCGGCTCGCTATGAGCAATTGAAATCCACTCGTTGAGGTAATACAAAATGGCTACCACCCAGTTGAGCGACATCATTGATGTAACCGTGTTCCAAGACTTGCCGTCTGTTAACTCACCTGAAAAAACCGCGTTTTTTGAATCCGGCGTTGTTGTGCGTAACAACCTGCTTGATTCTATCGCTTCAGCCGCTGGCAAAAGTGCAGAGCTGCCGTTCTGGAAAGATTTGGACGCCACCAGTGCTCCTAACCTGTCCAATGACGACCCTGCGTCTCTAGCCACCCCTGACAAGATCGTACAGGGCGATCAGATCACCCGCAAAGCCTTCCTGAACAAGGGTTGGTCTGTTGCAGATTTGGCCTCGGAGTTGGCGATGAAGCCGAAGACGATGGATCGTATCCGTGAGCGCACCGATGCGTATTGGATGCGTCAGTGGCAGCGCCGCCTGATCGCTACTTCTAATGGCGTCTTGGCGTCTAACGTAGCAGCGAATGACGGCGACATGGTGCATTCAGTGGCGGCTAACACTGCGACCGCTACCAGCGTGTTCACCCGTGCAAACTTCACCAGTGCGGTGATCGGAACAATGGGCGATGCTTACGACCAGTTGAGCGCTATTGCTGTGCATTCAATGGTCTACAAGCGCATGGTCGACAATGATGACATCGATTTCATCCCTGACTCTCAGGGTAACATGACTATCCCGACATTCTTGGGCAATCGCGTTATCGTTGACGACAGTCTGCCAGTCGATCCGAACGGCTCCAACGCTGCCAAGTACACATCAGTCATCTTTGGCGCGGGTGCGTTCGGTTACGGTGAAGGTTCGCCGGAAGTGCCGGTTGAGATCGAGCGCGAAGCCCGTCAGGGTAACGGCGGCGGTGTTGAGACCCTGTGGACGCGCAAGACTTGGGTTCTGCACCCGTTCGGTTTTGCACAGAAAACCAGCGGCTCTGGATCCACTGCTGTACCGGCTGCGGATAGCTACTCGATCGCTGAGCTGGCACTTGCTGCAAGCTGGGAGCGTGTTGTTGAGCGCAAGAACGTGCCGATGGCGTTCCTGGTTACCAACTGATACCGAGTTGGCGTGAACCTAAGCCCCTGAGATAGTATCAATGGGGCTTTTTTGTAAGGAGTTTATATGGTCACCCTGAAAGAGCTTATGAACAAATACCCGACCTTTGACGAGGACGGATCACCCAGCAGCCCTGATCCAGAGGTCAATGCAGAGCTAAAAAAGCCTACAGCCGGAAGCTCCGAGTCGCATTCAACGATCCCGAGCAAGAACCGGCGCGGACGCTCGCGAACTGGCTCAAAAACCAAGGGCACATCGTCTACGACTACACAGCCAGTGAAGCAGACATTGCCGTTGTCAGAGGTTGGCGACAAGACCACCGAGACTTTGCCGCGAAGCATAAACGGGCATTGATCCTAGAATGGGGCTACTTCGACCGAATCAATAAGAAGGGCAACCCGAACGTGGGCCATTGGCAGCTATCGCCGGATCATCTAAACAATCTGCCAATAGGCGATTTTCCACCGGATCGATTTGATGCGGTGGGTCTAGGCATCCAAGAGCGCGACCCTGTACCGGATGGCTATGTGCTTCTATGCGGCCAGGTACCAGAAGATGCCGCCGTGTTAGATGTAGATTATCCGGCATGGCTCAAGGATCAGTGGGACTATTACACAGCACGAGGTGAGCGGGTGTTGTTCAGGCCTCACCCTGGGGCTGTTACGCAGCCGTTCAGTTCGCCGCCTGAGCTAACCAATCGAGGGGATCTCAAGACCGCATTAGCAGGTGCAAAGTTCGTGGTATGCTACAATAGCAATACGGGCCACGATGCACTGCTGGCCGGGGTTCCCGTGGTGTGCGACCCCGTTGCGCCCTACGCTGAGCTAAGTGGCGAGGCATGCCCGAGCGTTGAACGTAGACGTAAATACTTTGGCCGTGCGGCTTATGGGCAGTGGCGGCATTCTGAGATTGTGACAGGGTTCATTGAAACACTAGAAAGGATGGGCTATGGCGACCGAATCTGAGCAGAAATACGCGCCGCCGGGGAGTGCCGAATATCGCATTCACTTGCAACAACAGAAGCGCAAGAAGCGCAAGACCGCGCCGCCACCCGAGCCGGAGCCTGAGGAATGATACAGGAATTCACAATCCTTGATATGCTGGCTGATGATTATGAGGGGTTCTAAATGTACGGCACCGAACAAGGCTTAACCGACTACGCTGCCGAGCGCGGCATTACGCTGACCGGCACGGCATCCGCATTGCTGACGCTGGCGCATGACTACATTGAGGCGCAGAGCTATAAGGGCGCTGCCGTATCGGCTGATGCACGCTGGCCGCGCTCAGGCGTCTATCTGGACGGCTTTTTGTTGGCATCCGACTCAGTACCGGCGCAGATCGTAAACGCTGAATATGAGGCAGCTCTGGCCGTTGACGCAGGTAATGATCCAGCCGGTACGCTGACCAGTGGCGTGAAGCGCGAAAAGGCCGGGCCGGTCGAAATTGAATACACTGACGGCGGCGTTTCGGCTACCGTCAACCGCCGTTTGGATGCGCTGTTGCGTCCGTTTCTGGCAGGTGGTGCAGGTGGTGCTACGTTTAACGTGACGAGGGCTTGAGCATGACCGGCATCATAGGAGCACAAGTGTACGTACCTCAATGGGGCGAATCCGCTATCGTGACCTGCTTTGATGCCGAAAACGCTCTGTTACCACCTGACCATGACAAGCGGCGATGATGCCTATGTTCCGCTGTTCTACGTGGAGATTTTGCACTGATGGCAATGTCTGACAATATGCGCAAGGTCATTGCCAGGCTGGGCGAGCCTTGCACCGTGACAAGCGTAACCGAAGGCGCGTTCGATCCGGCTACCGGCACTGTGGGCGCTGGCACCACTACCACTCAGACCGGCTATGCTGCGCCAGACCAGTACAACAGTTTTGAGATTGACGGCACTGTGGTGCAGCGGGGCGATGTTAAGCTGGTGCTATCCAAGCTGGCTACCCGTCCGGCAGTGGGCGATACCGTGACGATGGATTCTGTTACCTATCGGATTATGGATGTTTATCCGGTGCGCATGAGTGGCGCTGATGTAGTCTACGTGGTGCAGGGCCGTGTCTGAGATCAACACCAGCGAGTTTATGGCGGCGTTTGATCGTTGGGTGGACACCACTGAGATCAGCATGAGCGATGCCATAGCCAGCACCGCCATGCAGCTCTATACCGGCATAGTCAAGCGCACACCTGTCGACACTGGGCGGCTGAAGGGTAATTGGCAGATATCAATCAACAGCGTGGATGGTGGCGAAAAGAGCCGCACTGATAGCACACCGCTTGGCCGGTATAGCCAGTCGAATGCCAGTGCCGAAGAGTCCAAGGTGAATGGGTTCAACGCCTCAAAGCACGGGTATATTGCGATCCACAACAACCTGCCTTACGCGCAGACTGCTGAGTTCGGGGGGTGGGGAGACGGCCCTAAGACTGTTGGCGGTTACTCCAAGCAAGCCCCGTCCGGCATGGTGCGAGTCACGCTGTCAGAATTTGAACGCGCACTGAACAAAGCAGCCAAGGACAACCAGCTATGACCATCGCATCCACCATCATGAACACCTTGAACAGCCGATTAGCGCAACTGGCGTCGCTGCCTGCAACCGCATGGCCCAACGTGCCGTTCACGCCCACTACCGGCACGCTGTGGATTCGCCCTGACCTGCTGCCAGCCGATAGCGCACTTGAGACGATCCAAGGCAGCGAGGAGCATTTGGGCGTGTACCAAGTGAGCGTATTTACACCGCTGGATCAGGGCACCGGTGCAGCGCTGGTACAGGCTGATACCATTGCAGACCACTTCGCCGCTGACAGAGACCTGTCAGGTCTGCGCATCCGCTCAATCAGTGTAGGCCAGCCGATGCGGGAAGAGTCTTGGCTGATGGTGCCGGTGTCGATTGAGTATAGGGTGCATCATACGCGCTGAGTCACCCGATAAGATAGCCCGCCATTGAGCGGGCTTTTTTGTGCCTGATTGTATTGATTCAACCTATCAATTACCGTGCTATAATTGAGAACGACTATAGTCAGTCAACCCTTTAATAGAGAGGACTCTCAACATGTTTATCGACGCACAGGGCACGGCCATCACCGTTGCCGACTCGCTTGATGCCGCACAAACCATTGGTCAGGTTCAAAGCATTGGCACCTTCGCGCCCGGTACTCGCACCGAGCGTGACCGCACCACGTTGGCATCCACTGCTAAAGAGTGGGGCTACGGCCTTAAGGATAACGGCGTGTTCACCATCACCACGTTCTATGATCCGACTGACGCCGGTCAGGCTGAACTGCTGTTGCAGGAGGCTGCTACCGAGGCACCGACCCGCGAATGGACCGTGACTTTCAGCAACGGCGAGGTTCACACCTTCGACGGCCTGCTGACCGAGTCGCCGATTGAAGTTGGTGTTGATACTGACCTGACCCGCACATGGTCTGTCCGCATCACCGGCGCGATCACTCGCACACCTGCACCGTCTCCGTAACGTCTGGGGCTTCGGCCCCTTTTTACCTTAGAAGGATTGACCATGGCACGTTTGACTAAAGACCAGATTCTAAAGGCCCGTAACGCTAACGGCGGCTCCGTCCACGTTGAAGAGCTGGGCGGCGAAGTTGGCCTGCGCCTGCTGTCTATGCGCGAGTCTAACCAGTTCGCACAAGAGTCGGATGGTATGAGCGGCGAAGATACCACACTGCTGTATGCCGCATATCTGATCGCTGACGATGCTGGCAATCGCATGTTTGACGATCACCAAGAGCTGGCAGACCTTCCGGCTAAGACGCTGATGCGCATCACGGCAGAAGGCAACAAGCTCAACGGTATCTCGGATGAAGAGATCGAGGCTGAAGCAAAAAACTGATGGCCGATCCGGTGGCACTGCTGTCGGTGGCCCTTGCTGAAAAGCTCAAAATGCTGCCGAGCGAATTCCGGCAGAGGGCGTCAAAGTGGGACATCGTACAGCTAACGGCACTGGATCGGACACGGGATGAAAAGTGGCGGCAACGCCAAGAGATTGAAAATCAGATTGAGAAGTCGCGCACAATGAGCGACGCAGAGAAGGCCGCACGGATCTTCGGAGGATAACAGTATGGCGAACATCGGCAATCTTGTCGTAAAGCTGCAAGCGCAAACGGCGGCGTTTAAAAAGGGCATGGCCGATGCTCGCCAGTCGGTTACTCGCTTTGCAGATGCGGCCAAGCGGCAGGCTGATCGAGTCAAATCAGTATTTGGTGCGCTCGGAGGCGCGGTCAAAGCAGCCACGGGCGCATTGGCGGCGTATGGTTTGTCTCTTGCGGGTATATCGGTTGCAATAACACGTTCGGCTACTGCTATCGACCAGCTTGCAAAGCATGCAGACAAGCTGGGCATCGCTGTCAATGAATTGCAGTTCCTGAGGTTCGCCGCTGATCAGACCGGCGTATCTATGCAGAGCCTTGACACAGGCTTGCAGCGAATGACCCGCCGGGTTGCTGAAGCAGCTCAGGGGACAGGTGCGGCAAAGAATGCACTTGAGGAGCTTGGCCTTAGTGCATCTAAGCTCAATGCAATGTCGCCGGATCAACAGTTCCAAGCTATCGCCCGAGCCATGGGGAATATCAGCAATCAGGGCGATAAAGTGCGTCTCGCTATGCAGATATTCGACACGGAGGGTGTAGGTCTTGTCAACACAATGGCTGCAAACCTTGAGGATTTGCGCTCAGAGTTTGATGAGCTGGGCCTGTCGCTTACACGATCACAAGCCGCTGCAGTTGAATCATTCAACGACAGTCGATCAAAGCTCGCCCAGATATTTGACGGTATCCGAAACCATGTCACTGCGAGCGTTGCGCCAGCTTTACAGCTCATGATTGACAAGGTGGTCGAATGGATCAAGCAGATGGGTGGAGCATCTGAAGCAGCAAAGGTTGTGAGCCATTGGGTTCTCAATTTCGTTGATGCAGGGCTGCGCGGGTTTGGTCACTTTGTAAAAGCGTTGGGCAATATCGAGATCGGCTGGAAGAAAATTCAGAAGGCTATTATCGGAGCTGGTGAATCCGCGGCGGAAGTGCTCAATTTCTTCACTCCTTCGGTATGGGCGCAAAAGTTTGGCGTAAATTTCAGCGATACCGGATTACAGAGTTTCGAGAAAAACCTTGAAGGCACTCGGGCCATGCTTGATGAAGACATCAAGAAGCTCCAAGAGCTACAAGGCCAAGGCGGATGGACTGACGTTGTCAGCCAGCAGATCGAAGAGTTGCGCCAGCGGATCAACGAGAGCCGCTCGGCTGAGGATAGGCTTGCTGACGAAACAAAGAGATCGGCTGAAGAATCCGTAAAGAACACAGCTGCGATGATCGAGCTGCAGAAGGCATACACTAGCGACCTGAACAGTAGAATAAAAGGCGGCAACGACACAGGTACTATCGATTACAGCTCAAAGGTGGAGGACAAGCAATTTAGGTCGGCTGAGGTTTTTGAAGCTGCCGCAAGAAGGTTTCAGGAAAAGATCGATAAGGGATTGCTTGACCCAAGAGCGGCAGCGATGAATATTGCCAGTCTGCAAACCATGGCCAATCGCTACGAGGGTGCTGGCGGTTTTGATGTTGAAGGTATGAGAGCGGCGATTGAAAACCTTGGTGCAGCAGCGCGGGATATGTTCGCCACTCCAAACGAGAAGCCTTTGACTGCCCAAGACTATGAGCGTGTATTTAAAGAGGCTCAGGCCAAAGCAGAGGCTAAAGAAAAAGCCCAAGAAGCTGCGCTGAAGGCCGATATTGAGGCTGAGCAGCATCTGAGAAAGATCGCAGATCATATGACAAAAAGCGAATCCCCTAAAGGCAGCATCACGATAAAAGTGCAGAAAGATGGCGGCACAACTGAGGGTGTTGTTAGTGGTGACGCCACATTCCTCCAGTCGCTGGCCTCAACCCTGCAATCAGTGAGTACTGCCGTATGAATGAGCTGAAACCGATAAAGAAGCTGGTCGCAGCTGGTCGCATAAGAATATGTGAGGAATGTGACCTCTTTCGGCCAGTGTTGAGAAGATGTGCCATGCCCCCAAAGGGCTGCGGATGCTTTATAGCATCCCCCTTACTGTTCGGTAAAGGTAAGGCGTACCTGATGGGGCATTCATGCCCAAACGGTAAATGGCAAGCTATGACAAAGCAAAACCTGATAGAATTACACAATGAGCTAGCAGCCGGAGGGGATGAGTAATGGCGTGGAGACTGTACACTGATGCGACTTGCACGACAGCCTTCGGCGGTACGCTGTCGTTTGTGCATAACTCGGACTTTTCGGACAACCCGCAAGACCGGGTGCTGTACTATGCCGATGTAGAGCTTGACCCCGTGGATAACGGCTCATATCAGATGCGTATGGCAGCAGGCGGCAATATCAACCTAACGATCACCGATACCGATACCGGCTCAGGCCATGAGGCTACCGAGATCAAGCTGGCAACCACGGCGGCAGGGCTGGATACCGCCGTTGCAGGCGCTGCGCTGAGTCTTGGCACGGCGTTGACGTCCGGTGTGTCAGGTCGGCAAGAGATCCATATCCGCGTGACCAATGCCGTGACTACAGCAGGCGTATCGGTCGAGCTGGGAATTGCCAAGCCTGAAACCGTGATCGTGGCGACAGGGGCGTAATATGGCGATTGGCTCCCGAGTACCGGGTCAAGCGGTTATAGCAGGTCAGTACGGCATCCTGTCGGCTGAGTCGCAGCCGGTTGTCCTGTCTCAACAGGTGCGATTGGTTGATCCAGCGGCGCAGCTGATTACACTGAGCCAGTCGGTGCAGCAGATTGACCGTGCTCGGCAGATTGTGACACTACAACAGCGCGTACTCGGTGCAGGCGTGGCACCATCTGAGGTGAGGCCACCCGCCGCCTACGTCATCATCAACGGCACTGACGTAACCGCCATGACCGCGCTGGACAGCGTGCGGATCACGTTCAACGAAGATCAAGCCGCTACAGCAAGCATATTCCTGTTTGTTGAGATGGGCGCAGCGGTCAATATCCCATCGTTCCACGGCAAGAGCATCCGCATCGAAACCCACTCAGACCCGTCCGACATCAATAGCAAGATTATCCCGCTGTTCACCGGCTGGATTGAGACAGCGCGACATGACCATGTTCGCGGCGGCATTGCGTTCAGCTGCTCCGATCTGCGTGACGAACGACTAGGCCGCGAATCGCAGCAGCAACTGCGGCAAATGACCGGCGCGGTATTCTCCAGCGTGACCCAAAAAGATGATGCCACCGGTCGCGACTACGTCACAGAGCTGATGCGCACCGCAGCAGGATCGCTTGGCTACACACGCGATGGCAGCCTGCGCTATCACTCATGGGGCACCACGGGCAAACCGGTAGATTTTGTCGTGACTAATGATCAGGTGTCATACAACGACCTGAGCACCGAGTTCCAGACCCGCTCCGAGGTACGCAACAGCGTCACGATCACGATGCAGTATCGGTACAGCCTGCTGCGTAGCGTATCCACGCTGGTTGATGCATACAAGCCTCGAATGTTGCCCGACAGTTCACAGCCGGTAGCGCCTTACGACTTGCGCACATTTGACCGCGACCAGCTACTGCAGAAAATCGAATCGCTCGGAGCGTGGGAGCTGATCAGCCACACGTTTTACCCGCTTGAACGGTTTAGAAACTACCGCCGCAGGGACGGCAGCATGCAGTATGTGCTGGATGCCTACTGGGGACCATACGGAAAGAAAAAATACTCGCAGGGTATCAAAGCCACACTCAAGCGCCGCGTGACGCAGCCGGTGCGCGAAGAGTACACCATCAAGCTGATCGCACCGCAGTCAGTAGACGCCTACGGCGAAGAGGTCGAAGGCAGCAGTCACAACTACGCGATCGACACCGAGTTCGACCGCAACCTGTGGGAAGAAGACTACAAAGAAGCCAACAAGCGCGACCCCGACACATCCCGCGCAGCCGTGCAGGCGCAGGCGGATAACAAACGCACCGAACTGCAACAGGCGTTCAATGCGGCATACCTGATCGGCAAAAAAGAGCTGATTGCCAGCCATCGCAAAAACTACTGCAGTTGGGTACGGCACGATATTGATCCGCGCAACCTTGGTGACATCGTGCAGCTCAACCACCGCATCGTGCAAACCACAGGCCAGCTCGTTGGGCTGGAGTACCGCATTGCTGATGGCGTTCGCCAGACCAGCTACCGCGTAGCGGTCAGTTACATGGATACCAGCATGCAGCCACCATCAGAGAACTGGACACCACCAAGCCGCCCCGCTGCGCTACCGGCAGGCGTGTCTATCGACAGCGCCGCTGAATACGACACCGAAGAGGGTGCGTTCCAGCTCGAAATAGGTGACATCAGCGAGCAGTACACCGACGAAATTGAGCAGAAAAAGTCAGGACTAACATACGATGTGCCGCTAGAGATTGACGGCATAACACTGATTAACGGGTGAACCATGTCTACAGCACAAAAAACACTGATAGACGCTATACGCCGCATCGCGCTCAATTCCGAGGCACTGGCATCAGCGCTTGGCGACCTGCAAAAACGCGGCGTTATTGACGGCATCAAAACCACGCTCGGTGGGTATAACGAGTTGCAAGATGATTGTTGTACCGAGGGTGACGGCAATCCAGACGACCCAAGCGGCGAAAAAGACCCGATAGACGAAGACGCACCGCCGGAAGTGCCGGATATCGGTGATGAGGATGGGGATGGAGAGTCTGAATGGTCAGACTGCGAAACCGGCGATCCTATTACGTTCGCACCGGGAGGGTTTCCGCAGCCGGAGACGTGCAAGGATTGTTCGCGGCCTGATCCGCAGTGGCAATTTGGCTATGTGTGGATCAGAATTTCACCACCTGACGATCCCTGCAATTATTACGCATCATCGCCTACCGGAGCGATGAACAAAGGCTGGCCAAACGCCGTTGACGGGGTAAACGTAACAGACATACGGGTCGGTGATGTAACACAGACAGATCAGTCTGGAAATCCAACTAGATATTCTATCGACGGTTTTTATGCAGTACTTGGCCTGTGGCAATCGCTAGGGTATGTAGCTAGGAACGCTTGTAATGGCAGTCCGCCGTGCAAAGCTGAATTTTGCACAGAAGAAGCCCCGATCATCGAAGACTGCCAAGACTGGGAGTCTGACAACACTACAAACTACACGCTCGCAGACGGATGCATAACCGCATCAAGCTGCGACCCCGATGCATCCGCTCAAGCGCAGCAGTGCAACGAATGCATCACGATCTGTAACGAAGACGGAGAAGAACGGCGCGTCTGCGCTATCGGCAACGGTCAGTGGATACTGTACGACCCGAACGGCAAATACAAGGGCGGTAGGTATGACGCGACAGGGCGCAGGCTGGAGATATTGCCAGCCGGTGAAACCGGCGGGTATTTGCCGAGTGAACGAAACCCCACTGGTGGCGGCGGGTATGACGGCGGCACGATTGGTGGTGGCGATGGCTGGGTTTGGAGCTAACAAGGGGTAAATTATGGCACGGAAATACTTAAACAATTATGTGACGCTGTTGTCAGCGGCGATAACCGATGCTGACACGACTATGACGGTGGGTACACCTCCTCCGGCGCTTGCTCCGGGGGATTTTTGCCGACTTCAGCTGAGCCTGAGAAACGCGCAGGGTGTGTTGACCAAGCAAGAGTTTGTGGATGTTACAGCAGTCAGCGACAATGATCTGACAATCACCCGTGCCGCTG
>Ga0079223_10000710_pt1 | contig 18019 bp, 17 predicted proteins | sample Stecom2011_FD_75072 | JGI IMG/M metagenome (GOLD analysis project Ga0079223, IMG submission 75072) | Agricultural soil microbial communities from Utah to study Nitrogen management - Steer compost 2011 | ecosystem: Environmental > Terrestrial > Soil > Agricultural land | place: USA: Utah... | reverse complement strand
GGACCTGGCTCTACCGGATTGCCTATCGGTCCGCCTTGGATTATGTGAAACTGCGAAAACTCGAAGTCGGTTACTTGGCAGAGGAAGACCATAATCTGGGGGGAGCAAACGAAAACGAGCCCCTGGAAATAATCATGAACAAAAATAGAAAGCAGGAATTAATCGGGGCTCTACAGGAACTCTCTTTTCATAAGCGAGCGGCGATTATTCTCTATTATTTTCAGGGTTTATCTTATAATGAGATTTCCACCGTGACTAAGCGCCGTTTAGGCAGTATCAGAACGGATCTGCACCGAGGGAAGATTAAGTTAAGGGAGATCCTATGCAGGAAATGGGGGTTGCAGGATGGAACAAAAGGGTGAGCCAAGATCGGTCCTTTATGACCCGAATGTATATGAGGAAACCTTAGAGGAATTGCATAATTCACAAGCTCCGGGTGTTTATTCAGAATTGGGAAAAGAGTGGGGATGGAGTGAAGAACCTGTACCGCCATACTTAATTGAACGCATTATGGAGGAGATCTACCGCTTCCAGGAGGAGGTAGAAGTGAACCGCAGGGTCATGTTTTCTGTGGGTTGCTTGCTTCTGGTCTTGACCGGGGCTATGCTTTTTACGCTGGTCGAGGCCTTGAATACCTTGGGACAGGCGGAACGCGCTCAAGTCTTAACCGGGATTTTTTGGATGGTGGCCAGCCTAGTAGGGAGCGGGTCTGTTTTGTCCGTTTTCTTCCTTAGATACCATGAACGGGAGCATGATGAAGGATACTCTCTGCATCCCGTAGAGAAACTCCTTCGCCGTCTCAGGTTTAGGAAATAACACAGGGAGTAGGTTGGGGGTATTGCTGAAATGAATTGGATGCTTTTGTTGATCGTGATTATGATTCTCGGGATGATGCTCTTTGCTTTTCTGGTACGCTACTTTATTCACATTGAACGCATGGCTTTAATCAAAAAGGGTTATATTCCTCCCGCTCTAGCCAGTCCCATCTTAAAGCGGGGATCATTCGGCTTGCTTTTGGCCGGATTGATTACCGCCTTTAGTGGTTTGGGACTTTTAGCCGGGCTCTATTACGGCTTGGGGAAGGGGTACTGGTTGATTGGAGGGTTTCTCCCCACCGGTGTCGGGTTGGCTTTGGTTTTTGCCTATATGTTGGGGGGAGTAAAAACCGGCGGTCAGGCCTTGACTTCTGCAGACAGAGAAGACGGGACCCAGGAGACTACTGCGGACTTAAACAGGGAGTAGGGTAATAGGGTTAGGTTAAGGGGAGAAAGAGCAGGTAAAAACCTGACAATATATTGAGCGTTGCATAAAATTAACCGGGTTTATTACCCGGTTAATTTTATGCGTAGTTAGTCTCCTACCCGATTACTTCGATTACACGCAATTGCGGTAGAGTCAAGAGTAGCATTTTCAGTGAGTAATACCCACTGCACTGTTTAGCTTATAATCCGAAGCGGCAAAGGCTAACCGCTTGCATTAAAAGCAAGCGGCTAATTAGCCTGATTGGCCAGAGATTGGCTGACCTGACCTTGAGACTGTTCCAGTTCGGTAGGATATAACTTGTCTGCCTGCTGATTTTGGAGATTTTGGTTTTGATTCAGATTCTGATTCATTCCGGCATTAGGGTTTTGTCCCTTGATTAAACTGCCGATCTCCAAAGACTGCGTAGCCAGGATCCGGGAGATTTCTCCCATAGACTGAGCCAGTTCGGAAGCGTTTTCCGCCTCGAATTTCGTATTAGTGGCCTGTAGGTTTTGGACAAGTTGAGGGTTTTGTTGGTTTGGGTTCTGATTTTGATATTGGTTTTGGTATTGGTTTTGATTCAATTTTATCACCTCCTCCCTGTTTATTATGGAACGGAGATAATAAAAGAATTGCCGTTAGTTCCTGTGAGAACTGGATAAATGAGGACACGCCTGTTGGCACGTTTATACAGACGTGCCTCCGGCCCCGAAAAGGAAGGGGTTTATGTTCAGTACATCAATACTCCTAAGCATGCTGAGACGGCGATTACTCCGATGGGATGCACCCTGCCCCCCATCAAGAGCAGGAAAGCGGCCAGTGAGATGACGACGGCTCTGAATTCTACTAAGACGGATTGTCCTAGAACCACAACGGCAGTAAGAATTAAGCCGATGACCGCGGGGCGGATTCCACTGATGATTCTTTTGACGGTGACAGAGGAACTGAACCGCTTAAAGACACGGGCGATAAGCAAGATTAGGATTAAAGAGGGAGCGATTACTCCCAGGGTTGCGGCGAGCGATCCCATGACTCCCGCGAGATTATAACCAATATAGGTAGCGGAGTTTATGGCAACCGGACCAGGTGTCATCTCCGCGATAGCGATGATATCAATGAATTCCTGACTGGTCAGCCAGTGGTTAACGGCGATAAACTCCGTTTGCATCAAAGGGATCATGGCATATCCCCCTCCGATGGTAAACAACCCAATTTTAAAGAATGAGGTAAATAGGTTTAGCAGTAATATGAACATCGGCGTTACCTCCAAAAGTTAGATTATGATTGTTTATCCTGTTCTTCAATGGATGAGGCGCTTTCCTGTGTGTGAGCGTGTACGCGTGCGCACGCGCATGCGTTTGCGTGCGTGGATAGTTTTCCATATAGCAGGCCTGCGATTGCCGCGCTGCAGAGCAAGAGCACAGGGTTTATTTTCATAAAAATATTTAACAGCAAGGCCAGTCCGGTCACGACTAAGCCGAAGCGGTCTTTGATCGCTTTTTTCCCGAGTTTAAGCACAGCATAAAGAATTAAAGCCACTACTGCGGGACGTATTCCGTTGAATGCTTTAATAACCATAGGGTGTCCGGCGAATTCCGTAAAAAAGGTCGCGATGGCCAGGATGATTAGGAAAGAGGGTAGAACCGCGCCTAAGGTGGCAATCAGTGCGCCGGGAACCCCTGCTATTTGGTAACCGAGAAAGATGGCGGAGTTGACTGCCAAGGCGCCGGGAACCGATTGGGTAATTCCGATCATGTCGATAAAACCGTCGTCTGTGACCCAGTGCTCTTTAGTGACCACAGCTTCACGGATAATGGGCAGCATGGCATAGCCTCCACCAAAGGTGAAGGCGCCAATTTTTAGGAATGTAAAGAAAATTTTGTAGAGAGAAGGTTGTTTCATCTGCGATCTCCTTTGCTGGTTATTCTTTGGTGCAGAGTACATATTTTCTGGTTAAAGCAGTTAAATCCTCTATTTTGTTAGAGCTATTTATACCGATAATCAAGATTATGATTTGCCTTTTATAGTCTTCCTAAAGCAAAAAAAAAACTGTCCCTCTAGGAACAGTCGCGCGCGAGTCGCACGCGTAAGAGTTAGCCAGTGAGAGCACATTCCGCATTCTATATTCATGTTGAGCTTAACATTAGGTACATGCTCTATAAATTTATTCTTCACCGCTTTGTTTCTTGATTACCCGTACCCAGCGGTTGATTAGTTCCGGTCCCTGAATTTCCGGTGTGGTTCCGGAACAAATTACCGGGTAATCATGGTTGAAACAGGTTTGCGGAGCAAGCTGTATTCTTTGTTGTCGATCGTGAATCTTCACCATTGTAACGGCCAAATTCATCCCTCCCGACCCGGCGTTGGCATTCTCGAACAAACTGACAGTATATATTACCTGCTCAACGCCGTAATTTGGTAATCCACGCGTTGTCTTATTATATTAGATCTTTGTTGCGTTGGGAATCATCAGATGTAACCTTTTATTAGGCGGTTGTAATCTTTCGCGTCTATTAGTCCCTTTTTTCTTCATGGGGTTAAGAGGCGACGAAAGAGGAGGGGTTGTGGCGCGCACATTTGCATGTACGCGTATACTTGCGTGTGAACATGTAAAATGCTATAATTTTTTAGATAAGCGCGAGTCCCCTTAAAAGAAGGCCATAGTGGCCTGTATCGACCTGCGTATGTTCTGTAAAATCTAGTAAGGGCTTTGCCTTCGCGGCTTGGTCCGTTAAATTAATTGGGAAGGAGCGCTCGTTTTTGGACCAGAGTCGGATCCGTAATTTTTGCATAATTGCCCATATTGACCACGGAAAATCCACCTTAGCCGACCGGCTGCTGGAGTATACCGGGGCAATCTCCGAACGGAAAATGGCCGACCAGTTATTGGACGCCATGGATTTAGAGCGGGAACGCGGGATCACCATAAAAATGCAGGCCGTACGATTGCCCTATCGAGCACAGGACGGCCGGGAGTATATCCTGAATCTCATCGATACTCCCGGACATGTTGATTTTTCTTATGAAGTTTCCCGCTCACTGGCTGCCTGTGAAGGAGCTTTGTTGGTCGTTGATTCCACCCAGGGGGTTGAGGCTCAGACCATAGCCAATTTATATCTGGCTTTGGAGCATGATTTGGAGATCATTCCCGTCATCAACAAAGTTGATTTGCCCAGCGCCGATCCGGAACGGGTGAAAAAGGAAATTGAGGAGATTTTCGGCCTGGACGGGAATGATGCCATTTTAACCAGCGCCAAGACAGGTCTGGGCACATCCGAGGTTTTGGAAGGGGTTGTCCAGCGGATTCCCGCCCCTGGCGGAGATAGTACAGCAGAGACTCAGGCCTTAATCTTTGACTCTCATTTTGACCCTTACCGGGGAGTAATCGCCTATCTACGGTTGGTGAACGGTAAAATCAAGGTGGGTGACGAGATCAAAATGATGGCCACTGGTAAAGAGTTTGAAGTGACCGATTTAGGGGTCTTCCTGCCCGCCTTAACCCCAGTTAAGCAACTGGAGGTCGGGGAGGTCGGATACCTGATGGCCAGCATCAAAAATGTCCAGGACTCTCGGGTCGGCGATACCATTACACTGGCCGCCCGTCCCGCTCATCATCCCCTTCCCGGGTACCGCCCGGTGCAACCCATGGTTTATTGCGGATTATATCCGGTGGATAATGATGATTATCAAGACCTGAGGGACGCTTTGGAGAAATTATCGTTAAATGACGCCTCTTTGGTATTTGAACCGGAGACTTCCACCGCCTTAGGTTTCGGGTTTCGTTGCGGTTTTTTAGGCCTCTTGCATATGGAGATTATTCAAGAAAGACTGGAAAGAGAATATGATTTGGGCTTGATAGCCACCGCGCCCAGTGTAATTTATCGGGCACACCTGACTAACGGGGAGATGCTGGAGATCAGGAATCCCGCGGAGTTACCCCCGGAGGGGAACGTGGATTATCTGGAAGAGCCTTTTGTCAAGGCCAGTATTATTTTGCCCAGTGATTATGTAGGGCCTATCATGGAGCTTTGTCAAGAGAAAAGAGGGGTCTATAAAACCATGGAGTATCCCACCACCGGAAGGGTGGTCCTTGTTTATGAGTTGCCCCTGGCTGAGATCTTAATGGATTTCTATGATAAACTGAAATCTCGTTCCCGGGGTTATGCCTCACTAGACTATGAATACCTTGGACACAAGAAATCCAATTTGGTGAAAGTGGATATTCTCTTGAACGAGAAACCCGTTGACGCCCTTTCCGCCATTTCCCATAAAGATAAGGCTTATAATCACGGTAGGAAACTGGCACGAAAACTGAAACAGATCATCCCGCGTCAGCTCTATGAAGTTCCTGTACAGGCGGCGGTCGGTAATAAGGTTGTGGCCAGGGAGACCATAAAGGCTGTACGCAAAGACGTCTTGGCCAAGTGTTATGGGGGAGACATCAGCAGAAAACGTAAGCTGTTGGAGAAACAAAAGGAAGGCAAGAAGCGGATGAAACAATTGGGCGCCGTGGAAGTGCCGCAAGAGGCTTTTTTGGCCGTCTTAAAGCTGGAGGATTGAGGAGGAAAACCGGCCATGACGCCGCCTTGATCCATATACTATATGAGTAGATGTTGTTGTTAATATGTTTGCAATAGTCGTGTTTTAGTGCAGTCTGGCATGATCATTAGATAGATATATATGGGAAAGGTCCGGTTGTTTTAGCCGGACTTTTTCATTAGATTATTTTTTCTTGTCTCCCAGAAAAAAGCCGCCTTTTGTTTTACGCGCGTCAAAGATGGTTACGAATGCTGTAGGGTCCAGCTCGTCAACGGATCTTAAGAGACGAGGGAGGTTTTTTCGGCGGAGGGTTATATTCAAGATCGAACGGGGACCGGAACGCCCCTCGCCCTCTAGAATTGTCACACCGAAGTTTTCGGCACGGAGCCGGCAGATTAAGTCACCACAGCGGCTCTTCGGGATTACTTGGACTAAAGTATACCCGATGGCCAGGTGTTCCTCGATTACACCGCCGATGATTGTTCCAAAAGAGAAACCGAGTCCGTAAGCAATGATTTTCAGGGGATCATCCAAGTGTTGAACTACACGGCCTAGGGCGATGATATAGACGGTAACTTCAAAAAAACCTAAACCAGCGGCGGTGATCCGTTTGCCCCGCATCAACATGAGAACTCGGACAGTCCCAAAGCTAACATCAATCACCCTGGCTAAAATAATGAAGATCAGATTTAATAATACTTCCATTATTGCCTCCTAATGTGAATCATTGATGGATTAAGCCTAAGCCTAAGCTTACGCCTAAACCTAAGCTTAAGTAATACTTTATGCAGAGTCTAAGGAAGTGTAAAATGCTAGGCGTTAATCTTTGGATCCGCCTAAGGTACTCACCTTCAGACCTCGGTGTTCTCAGTAAATCTTGCTCTAGCCGAATAATTAGCTTTAGGTGTAAACTATAGCGCCAACAGTATTTTATTAGTGCAAACTATATTATACATCGAGAACCGAAGAAGTGAAAGAGCTCTACTTATGAAATGAATGGTAACAGGGGGAATTGTGTTCTGGGGGTGGATAATTGAAAAAGTAAAATCCACCCCCTTAAGGCTTGAAGTAGAAATTAGTTTTTCAAACTCTTTGGTGGAAGTTAATCTTTCAAAAAGTTATAATTGTTTTAGGTAGCGCCTCGCAAGGAGGCACTTATGAACAAGAACAGACATCTGACTCAGGAAGAGAGAATTATCATTGAAAGTTGGTTACAGAAAAAGGAATCGTTTAAGAGCATCGGCCGGGAGCTAGGTAAAGATCCGACCACCATTGCCAAAGAAGTCAAGAACCATATCCAGTTCAAGCAGACAGGCGCCTATGGAAAAACCTTCAACGACTGCCTGTTCCGGACCAACTGTGGTCTCCGTCGTCTTTGCGGTAACCAGCGGTGCAACCGTATCTGCTCGTTTTGCAATACCCATCGCTGCTCGTCTTTGTGCGCTGACTATCGCCAAGAAATATGCCAGAGGTTGTCAAAGCCTCCCTATGTTTGCAATGGCTGTGAACTACGAAGGTCCTGCCGGTTGGAGAAAAGAGTCTACTCTGCAACTTACGCTCAACGGGAATATGAGCAAATCCGTTCCAACTCACGGCAAGGGGTACAGTTTACCGAAGAAGAGAGGCCTTGAGACTGGATGCGCTAATCAGTCCTCTCCTCAAAAAAGGTCAATCTCTTCACCACATATGTGCTAACAATGCCGATGAGATTATGGTAAATGAACGTACCCTCTACAATTATGTAGCGACCGGCATCTTTTCCGCCAGAAACCTGGACATGCCTCGTGTGGTGCGTATGGGTAAGCGCAAGAAAAAGACGGATGGGTTCAAGGTGGATAAAAAGTGCCGCATTGGGCGGACGTACCAGGATTTCCTAGACTTCATGCAAAGGTACCCGGGCACTCCTACCGTCGAAATGGACTCCGTAGAGGGTAAAAAAGGCGGCAAGGTCCTTCTGACCCTGCATTTTACCGTACCCCAGTTCATGATGGCGTTCATCCGAGATGCCAATACCTCTCAGTCAGTCATCGACATCTTCAACCGGCTCTCGCAGGTTCTAGAACCCGATACTTTCCGTAGGCTGTTCCAGGTAGTGTTAGGAGACAATGGTAGCGAGTTTTCCAATCCTTCTGCCCTTGAAACAGACCCGCGAGGCGAATACAGGACTCGTGTCTTTTATTGCGATCCTCAGGCTCCCTATCAGAAGCCGGCGGTGGAAAACAACCATAGTCTAATCCGAAGAATCATCCCCAAAGGAGCTTCTCTGGATGCCTTTAGCCAGGAGGACATCACACTTATGATGAATCATATCAACTCCTATAAAAGAGCGAATTTAGGCGATAAAGCCCCCTATGAAGTCTTTGCAGCGTTCTACGGAGAAGAACTTCTCAGAAGGATGGGCGCAGAACTTATCCCAGCCGATAAGGTTATTCTGCGCCCATACCTTCTCAAGAAGTAAATCGTCATAAGAGGCGCTACCAAACTTGACCTTCAACATAAACATCTGAGGGGTGGAATTTACTCCTGCAAATGGTTAGCTTAAATCCCATCCCGGGTTCAACGTACCAAAAATCAACTGGTTTTTACCTCTTATCGATCATATTTTACCCCTAAAAAGGCTAAAGTCATCAAAAATCGGCTAAATAAATCTTTTTAAAAGCCATCAAATTAAGCTTTTTCAACCATTCAGCCATCTGTGGATTTTACTTTTTCAATCTGGAAGTTACCTTTTCAATTGACCAATTGTGTTCTGTTCATAAAAAGCTTCCTTCTATTTTATATTCCATCTTATCAAAGAGAGCGTCTGTAGCTGGGGAAAAATGAAGGCCGAGAAGACAGGATGATCTTTAATAAGATGCTATTTTGGGTCTAAAGGAATATATTAGTGAGTCAAGGGATAGGGAAATAATTGAGGGATCTTAGCGGGCTTCTTTTTTAATGGTGACTATGGATTTATTTTAAGATCATACTGCTTGTCCTAACAAAAAAGAAACAAAAAACTAAAATAGAATTAAAAAAAAGGAGGAATTAATAATGGGATGTTGAAATAACAGACAAGAAAGCGGTAATACCAATAGACATTTTAATTTATTAACCAAATATAAAATTATCAGTTTTTTTATATGTATGCATTTTTGTTATAGAAATAATGTTTTGAATAGGGCTGACTCATCATTTAGAATATAAAACCCAATCCTTGAGCATTGCATTGAGCATAGGCTAAATTGTTTTGCAAAAGGATGGTTTTAACTAATACGAGGAGGGGATAAAGAAACAAGAAAACCAAGAAAACTAGTTGTAAAAATCAAAAGGGAGGATGTTATTGTGAATAAAAAATCAATTAGCTTACTTTTAACTTTATTGTTAGTAATTGTTTTAGCGACAAGTAACGTACTGGCTTATGAATTCAAACAACCTGTTAAATTAGTTATTCCTTTTGGCGCTGGTGGGTCTCATGATATTCATGGGAGGTTTTTATCCAGTGTGGCAAATAAATATCTCAATGGGCAACCGCTACTTATTGAACTTAGACCGGGTGGTAGTGGCGCAGTAGGAGCAACCTATGTTAAAAATTCCAAGCCTGATGGACATACTCTTCTTTTCACCCAAAATGGCGTTCACACAATACTGCCACTTATAGAAGATGTGGGATATTCTTATAAGGATTTTGAGACTGTGGCTTGGATAAACTCTGGTCCAGTGATTTTGGTAGTAAGGGCTGACCATCCGGCTGATACTTATCAGGAGTTTGTTGAATGGATTCACGAAAATGAAGAAAAGGCGGTATGGGGCTCAACTGAAATTTTGGGTATTTCTACCGCACCTGCCATCAGGGCACATATGGCGTTAGGTAGTAAAGATCCTTTTTATCGCTTTTTAACATACGATGGTGTTGGTGATTGTATTCGGGCATTGCTCTCTGGTGAAATTGACTTTTTGTGGCAGATAATGTCCCCTACTTTTGTCAGCTTAAGGTCGAATAAAGAGGTAAAAATATTAGTAGTAACCGATGGTGAACGTGATCCGCGTATTCCGGATGTGCCAACATTAACAGAATGCGGATATGATATTACTACTTCTATGTGGAGAGGGATTCTTGCACCTAAGGGGACCCCTACAGAAGTGTTGGATGCTTTAGAGAATGCTTTCTTAAATATGACAAAAGATTCTTCGTTTATTCAACTAATGAATACAGCGCAAGAACCAATCAGGTTTAGAGGGCGTAAAGCTTTTTATGACATGTGGATGCAAGAACAAAAGGATTATAGGGCAATATTAACGGAACTTGATCTGATAAGAAAGGACCTGGATTTCTAGGATAATAGCATTGGTTTCGGAAAACCGGAGTTTATCGTTTTTCCGATAGTACACCAGAGCTCATTAAAGTATGGTAATAGATATACTGAACAAATGAGTCGTCTTTTTGAAAAGAGAAAGTCAATATGAAAAAGGACGGCTGTTTGCTTACAGTCCGTCCTTTTAATAATGTACAGAGAAGAAAAGAGACATTTAACAGGGGAGAAACAAATTAGTAATTATTTTTTAAAATCAAAAGGAATTTTGATAGATATAGAGAATGCTATTTATATAGTGGTAATACCAATAGACATTAAGTAAATTATAACGATTATATGATAAGCCCAATGTTTTTAATCTATTCTAAATAGAGTTAAGCAGCAAAAGGTAATTAAATAAGTTTATACATAGTTTTCAAAAAACCAGAATGGTGTCTAACGTAATCCACTCACTGTAAAATTTTCAAGGATATACATATGAATTTAGGAGATAGTGATTAGACCAATCGATCATCTGCAGTCATCTGAATCAAATATAAGCGTAATAAAACCAAATCCTTGAGCATGGCCTTGAAACATAGCGCACTAGAATTTGCAAAAGGATGGTTTTAACTAATAAGAGGAGGGGATAAAGGAAAAACAAAAACTAGATGTTAAGTTAAAAACAAAGGGAGGATGTCATTGTGAATAAGAGATCAATTTGCTTACTGTTAACTTTTTTGTTAGTAATCGTTTTAGCAACAAGTAACGTACTGGCTTATGAATTCAAACAACCTGTTAAAGTAGTTATTCCATTTGGCGCCGGCGGGTCTCATGATATTCATGGGAGGTTTTTATCCAGTGTGGCAAATAAATATCTCAATGGTCAACCCTTACTTATTGAGCTTAGACCGGGAGGCGGTGGCGCAGTAGGCGCATCTTACGTTAAAAATGCCAGACCTGATGGGTATACACTTCTTTTTACCCAAAATGGGGTAAATACTATGTTACCACTCATAGAAGATGTGGGGTATAGTTATGAAGATTATGAAACTGTGGCATATATTAACGAAGATCCCATGATTTTAGTAGTAGCGGCAAACCATCCAGCAGATAATTTTGAAGAGTTTGTGCAATGGATTAAGAAAAATGAGAAAGATGTTGTATGGGGCTCAACCGAAGTTGTTGGTATTACAAATGCTCCAGGTGTACAGTTGCATCAGGCCATAGGTTGTAAAGACCCATACTACCGTTTTCTAACATTTGATGGAGTTGGGGATAATATTCGCGCGCTGCTCTCCGGAGAGATTAATTTCTTATGGCAAATCATGTCACCGACTTTTCTTAGTCTGAAAGCGAATGGAGAGGTAAAAATATTAGCAGTATCCTCCGCCGAACGCGATGATCGTATTTCTGATGTGCCGACTTTGGTAGAATCAGGATATAACATAGCGAATACCCACTGGAGAGCGATACTTGCACCCAAAGGCACACCTGAAGAGGTTTTAGATGCACTAGAGAGCGCTTTTGCCAATATAGTCAAGGATCCCTCATTTATACAACTCATGAGTACCGCACAGTACCCAATTAATTTTAAAGGCCGTAAAGAGTTTTATAATATGTGGATGAAGGAACAAGGCGAATATAAAGCATTACTGTCTGAACTTGGTTTTCTAAGAGCGGGTTTGAATTAATCAACAGTATTAATGTTTTTTTGGGAAACCAGTAGTACTACTGGTTTCCCAAAACCAAATTACACAAAGGGAAAGAGTATATCCAGAAAGTTAAAGGATGTGATGATGGTATGCTCACAAAAGAACGGGTTTACGATTTGATTCTTAGTGCGTTTCTAATCATAGTCTCTATTGTATGTTATTATTTAGTTCCCTATCAAGTTCCGCAGCGGAGAAATTATGGATCAATCCCTTTCACCCCAGACCTCTTTCCCCGCATTGTAATGGTTATAACTGTAATTTTGGCAGTTTTCTTAGTTTCTTCTACCTTATCGCAATACCTGAAGACTAAAAGCACTGAAAGCGCTGCAGGGGCAGAAGAAGAGTTAGAGTCTGATATTAGGCTGGATAAACTTCTATTGGTAATACTAATTCTATTTGCATATGTGTTTTGTATAGATGCCATTGGCTATCTCATTACAACGCTCATGTTTTTAGCTGTTTTAATGTATGTGCTAGAGAATAGAAACTATATAGCACTTATCTCTACCTCCATTATAACAACTGCATTAACTTTTTATGTTTTTAGATATTTGATGATGGTTCCTCTACCTCCAGGCATCTGGACGATATAACTTAAGGGAATTATCTTTCAAAGGAAGGAGAGAGGTATATGATTTTATCTATGGACATGCTTATGGAAGTTCTCCAATCAATTATGCATATAGAAGTTCTGCTTGCCATCCTCACCGGTCTAATCATTGGATTAATAGTCGGCGCCATACCTGGACTTACCTCTGTTATGGCTGTGTCACTACTTTTACCCTTTTCGTTTTACCTTGATCCATTAATCGGGATTCCATTTCTGATCGGAGTTTATAAAGGTGGAATTACAGGCGGTTCTATTCCGGCAATTTTGATTTCTACCCCGGGAACCGGAGCAGCCGCCGCTACTGTACTAGATGGATACCCCCTTGCTAAACAAGGAAAAGCGGGGAAGGCAATAAAAATGGGTATTGTTTCCTCTATAATAGGCGATACCATCAGTAGTCTTGTTACATTCTTGCTTTTTGCTTTTGGCTTTACGAGGATAGCTTTGTTATTTGGTTCTCCTGATATGTTCGCTTTATTGTTTCTCTGTTTCAGTTTGATCGCGATTCTATCTGAGGGTTCAAAAATAAAAGGCTTCATATCAGGTGCTTTGGGTATGATGTTGGCACTGGTAGGCCAGGATCCAGTAATGGCCAGTAGAAGGTTTATTTTTGGTAATGTTAACTTGACTTCCGGGTTTGAAGTTGTGCCTTTAATGATTGGCATATTTGCCGTTGCAGAGGTCTTTGTCCAATTAGAAAAGTTCAACGAAACTTCTAAACAGGCAAAGGTGGATACTTCAAAACTAGACAGCTCATTATCTTTTCGCGAAGTAAAAAGATGTTCGCGAGCGATCGGCCAATCCAGCTTTATAGGGATGTGTATAGGCGCGATTCCAGGATTAGGACAAATAGTATCTGCGTTTCTATCCTATGCTGCGGCAAAAAGGACCTCAAAGCATCCGGAGATGTTTGGAAAGGGATCTTTAGAAGGGGTAGCTGCGGCGGAAGCAGGAAACAATGCGGTGAACGGAACAACGTTATTACCTCTTTTAACTTTTGGCATACCTGGAGACACAGTAACTGCTGTATTGTTAGGGGCATTTATTGCACAAGGCTCGAGCCCTGGGGTTAGATTGTTGGAAGAGAACGGTGTAGTTGTTTTTGGAATCCTTTTGGCAATGGTTATCACAAATGTTTTTATGTACTTTATCGCTATGTACGGGACACGTTATTTTGCCAAAGTAGCCACAGTCTCAATAAAAGTTTTGGTACCTATTGTTTTAATCTTGTGTATTCTTGGGTGTTACGCTGTTAATAATAATGTTTTTGATATCTTGATGATGTGTATCTTTGGTGTGTTTGGTTATTTCCTAAAAAAATTATCTATACCTGCGGCTCCATTGTTAATTACCTTTCTTTTATCAAAGCGTCTGGAATTAAGCTTAGCACAGTCACTGCAACTGTCAGGCGGTAGTTTTCTAATCTTTTTTCAGAAACCTATTTCACTAGTATTAATGTTGTTAAGCTTTTTAATCCTTGGTTGGTCAATATATGACAGTATAAAAAAGAAAGGAGGAAAAGAGGGATTTAAATTACCTACTGAGTAGGCGCATGTTTTATACTAAAAACATAATTAATATTTGGAAGGAGTTTAAGAAATGGCAAAAAGAATTGTTGATTTAAGTTACACGGTTGAACCGCATTGGAGACCTGTATGGAAGAATGGTTTAGCAGTTAGAGAGGATTTTTCTCAAGGGGACGACTTTCGGGCAACCACATTAACTATGGAATGCCATTGCTTTACCCATGTTGATGGTTCTCTCCACTTTGTACCTGGTGGAACCACAGTTGACCAATTTCCTGCAGAAAAAGGGATTGGAAAAGGCGTTATTATCGATCTGGCTGAGGTTGGGCCTAATCAACCTGTAACTGCTGATTTATTAGATAAACATGCTTCTTTTGTACAAGAAGGAGATATGGTTTTATTAAATACTTTATGGTATAAAAAACGTTCACATACAACCAAGGAATTTTGGACAGAAGCTCCATACATGGAGACAGATGCTTGCCATTGGTTGGTAGAGCGTAAAGTTAAGGCTGTTGGTTACGATTTTCCACCGGATTATTGTATTCGTTATCCATACTTGAATCCTCCCAAAAAAGCAAAAGCAGAAGAGGCCGTAACGCATGATATTATACTTCGGGAGGAAATTCTCATAATTGAATACCTGACAAATCTAGGAGAACTTCGTAATAGAGTTGTTGATCTTTATGTTCTTCCTCTAAAGGTTAAAGGTGCTGAGGGAATGCCTTGTCGGGTTGTGGCAATTGAAGAAGTGTAATTTGGGTTAGCGTATAAAGAATATTCAGAAAAACACGGGACGTTTTGTTAGCGCTTAATTTAAGCTATAAATACTAATGGTTAAAGACAAGTGGTAACGTCCCCTACCATAGAGGGAGATCGTTACTAGTGTAGGGGAATAAGGCATTTTTGTTCTTATTCCCTTAATAATTCTTTGAACGTGCATTTCACTAATTGAAGATAGGCTCTACTTAGCCTTTTTATGGTGACATATGGATAATTAGGATTTTAAAATATAGGGGGATATTAGATCATGAAACTAGGAGTAATGAGTACCTTATACCAGTACATCGGCTTACCTGTAGAAAGTTATTTAAAGGGAATTAAAGACCTTGGGCTAAATTATATTGACTTAATGACAATAAGTGATTTAAAAGTTAATTATTTAAACAATGAAAAGGTTAAACAGGTAAAAAGTCTTTTAGATGAAACCCAGTTAATTCCTTCTTGCTTCATTGCTAATGTTGGGGGGAATGGGGCATCCTCTAATAAAGATCTACAGAAAAGGACTATAGATAACGTATGTAAGGCAATTGATGTGGCATCAGATTTAGGTTTTCCCATGGTCCTCTTTTTCCCGGGAGAGAAGGAGTCTGTGACACAGTATCAAAAAAGCTGGGACAATATGAGGTTCTATGTTGACAGTATTTTGAAAAAAGCTGTAGAGAAAGATATTATTTTAACCTATGAAAATAACCCCCGTATATTTAGGATGCTTACCAGTACTGATGAGGCGGTAAAACTACATGACGAGTTTACTTCCACCAATTTAAAAGTTACAGTTGATATTGGTCACTTAACTGTCCTGAGAGAATCTCCGGCGGAGATTAGAAAAATAAAAGGTAAGGTAATTCACGCACATATAACAGATAATGACAGTACAACAGATACAAATGAGACTCTGGGCACTGGATATACGCCTATTGCGGAATGTTTACAAGAATTAAAAGACGCACAAATTGATGAAACCGCCAAACAATGCGGGTTAGAGCCTGTGGCTGTGATTGAACTCAATTCTCCAGAAAAAATATGTTTAAAAAGCTCTCATAATTTGTTAGTTCAAAGTCTAGATTATTTAAAGAACGACTTGAAGATGGCGAATCTTGAATTCTAGGTATTATTTAAGCAAGTTTTTCTTAAAATAGCTAGCATTGACAGAACTTATTTAACCTGGAGCCTATTAGTTTCCTTTTCCCCAATTTTTATCATGTCAAATTTCATCATAGAAACTATTCTAAACTGAAGAAAATCAATGATTGTGTAGGGGCTACAATAAAGCAATAAAGGATGTTGAAGCAGATTGTATAACCAAATAACTAACTAATGATTGTAGTCCCTAGTTTGTAAAAGTAAATATGAGCATTCCTGTAATAAAACTAAGTAGGGGTCGCTGAACGATTTCCTGATTTCATTAATTATAGATTTTTGACATCAGCGTATACCCAAAAACGCACTTTGAAAAAATGGATAAAAAGAAGCCGGAGCCTCTTTTCCAGGTTCATCCCAAAAGTTGCATGGATATTACCGTTTCAGCGGTCTCTTGAAGATGGGCCATTACACGATCCATACCATAAAACCGTTTGCCTTCACCAAATTTACCTTCTACTGCATTTCGTATGCCCATATCTCTCCGTTCTTGTCGCTTCTGTTTCAGTAAGAGTTCTTGGTCTTTAGTGGGACGGCCTAAGGGTGGACTGGATAACCTGATTCCGTGTTTCTTACAATACTGAAGGTTTTCCCGGTTTCGATATATCTTATCGGCAAAAATTACTTTGGGATAATATCCGGTTCGCCCTGCTGTTTAGCGACCCCTAAATAAACTTTGAAAGAAAGAGTACCTCCTGTTAGAATACGGGATGTAAGTCAAGACTTACTCCAAACAAAATAAGACTAATAGAGGATGTATTCAAAATGAAGTATACCCAAAATGAGAAGATTCTGCAACGATTAAGAGCGCTTTTGTTTCAAGGGATAATGCCGGTAGTGGCCAAAAACGCTGAGTTCAAAGAGTTGCATAAGTATTACACCACCAGAACTCAAAATCCCCTGCAGAAAAAACAGACGCCAGTTCTACTGTGTTGTAAACTGATTAGAGTATTCTTCGTGCTATTGACCAAATGAGCAGCGTATGATGGACAAAAAATGATCAAAGACATTAAACGGCCAAAATATGCAAAATTTGAACAGCGTATTAAGGTTACCCATACTGTTCCAGTAATAAACAAATATGAATATTTTACCCATTAAGCTCGTTTTTCGAGGTTTGAAATCCTACGAATGAGTGAGATGTTTGGAGAAAATTAAAGAGCATAGAGGGAGTATATTTTTAAAGGTGGGTGTAAAATGAAACTAATAACTACTGTTGTCATTGCAATTTTAGGAGGTTTACTTGGGCATAAGTTAAGGATTCCCGCCGGAGGTATATTAGGGGCCATGATGGCGGTGGGAGTATATAACTTGCTGGGGAAAGAGGCCTACCTTCCTGCCAATATTGGAGTGGCGGCGCAGATTATGGCAGGGGCCATAATTGGGTTGCGCGTAAACAAAGCCACTATACTTGGATTGAAGGATATGTTAATTCCTTCAGTCATCATCGTCTTTGGGGTTTTACTCACTAGTCTAGTGATTGGTTTTGTTATTTCAAAATTTTCAGATATGAGTCTGGCTACTTGCTTATTTGCCAGCGCCCCCGGGGGAATTACAGAGATAACATTAGCATCTGGTGACTTTGGCGCAGATACAGCCAAAGTAGCGTTATTACAGTCTCTGCGATTAGTTTCAGTGATTGCGATTTTACCAAATGCTTTACGTGTATTACTTCGGTTTTTTAGTAATTAACCATCCATAATCAGAAGCAAGACAGGATCTTGATGATATTTAATATACCATGATATTTGATTATCAAGCAAGTGGCTAAAAATGACAACGATAAGGCCTTTTGATTGGAAAAAGGCGAAAAGATTCTTTTGTTAATCATGAATCATAGATAATGTTTTAATGCAGCGATAAAATGAGTTAACCCCAGTTTGGGCCAAGAAGGTATTTCTTAAATTATGACCTTAGCATTTAGTGGGGAGTTGTTATGGATGAAGTTGAGTTTGGCGGTAGCTACTCCGGAAGTGAAAGAGACAAAGATTGGGTTTTCGGGAAAAAACTTTTCTACTATTATAAAGCAGATTGCCGATGCTGGTTACGATGGAGTCGAATTGATGCCGCTGCATCCAGATGAATTTGATCAAGATCAAGTTATAAACTTACTTAATTCCTTGGGGTTGGAGGTACCGGTAATTGGTACTGGATTACTCTTTGGAGTGTCGGGATTGACCTTGTTACATG
>Ga0079223_10000709_pt1 | contig 18022 bp, 16 predicted proteins | sample Stecom2011_FD_75072 | JGI IMG/M metagenome (GOLD analysis project Ga0079223, IMG submission 75072) | Agricultural soil microbial communities from Utah to study Nitrogen management - Steer compost 2011 | ecosystem: Environmental > Terrestrial > Soil > Agricultural land | place: USA: Utah... | reverse complement strand
GGGCGCGCCCTGCGCACCTTGAGGGTCTCCACGATTTGCGCGCCCGCCCCTTCGGCCAGCATGTGAAACTCTTCGGCGTGCGCCTCGTAGTCGGGCTCGCCCATGTCGACGGTGATGATCAGCGCACGCATGGGCTATCGCACAGACAAAAGGCCCGCCACATGACATGCGGCGGGCGCGAAACGAGCGAGGTAAAGCTGGGGGGCGCGCTTATTCAGAGGCGCCATCCGCCTGAAAATTGACCGGACGCGACGGCACGACCGTGGAAATGGCGTGCTTGTAAACCATTTGGGTGACGGTATTGCGAAGCAGTACGACATACTGGTCGAACGATTCGACCTGACCTTGCAACTTGATGCCGTTTACAAGGTAGATGGAGACGGGCACGTGGTCCTTGCGCAACGCGTTGAGAAACGGATCTTGTAATGTTTGCCCTTTATTGCTCATTGGCTAGGCTCCTGTTGTGTTGTTATAGGAAAAAAATGGCGAAACGCCTACTTTACAGGGTTTTCCCTTATTCCGCACGCCGCAGAGACCCGTAATACGAGCATTTTAATCAGTTTTCAGTATTTGTTCAGACAAGGCATTACAAAGGCGGTCGCAATCTTCAGGTGTTCCGACCGTTATGCGCAGGAACTGGTCGATACGCGGCGCGGCGAAATGACGCACCAGAATGCCTTGTTCCCGCAACCCTCGTGCCAACGTTGCCGCATCGAACTCGGGATGCCGTGCAAAGACGAAGTTGGTGCGCGAAGGAAGCACTTCAAAACCCATGCTTTCAAGTTGTTGCGTCAGAGCTTCGCGCGCATCGGTCACCTTCTTGAGACTGTCGTGGAAGTACTCGCGGTCTTCGATGGCCGCCACCGCCGCAGCGATCGCCAGCCGATCGAGCGGGTACGAGTTGAAACTGTCTTTCACCCGAAGTATGCCTTCGGTGATCTCGACCGACGCCACGCTGTAGCCCACACGCATGCCCGCAAGGGCCCTCGACTTGGAAAGCGTATGAATGACCACGATGTTGGGACACCGATCGAGCAGCGCGATTGCGCTGTCGGCACCGAAATCGACATACGCCTCATCGACCACCATCGCAATATCGGGGTTGCCACGGGCGATGCATTCGATGTCGTCGAGCCCCAGCGCGATGCCCGTGGGCGCGTTGGGGTTCGCGAAAATGATGCCCGCCGGCGGCTCGTCGTGATTCAGGTAGTCGTCGGGCCGGATCGAAAAATCGTCGGCAAGCGGAATCAGCCTGGCCGGGATGTCGAACAGCTTGCAATACGTCTTGTAGAAGCTGTAGGTGATGTCGGGCATCAACAACGGCCGACCGGCATGCCGAAAAAGCGCGTTGAAAACGTGTGCCAGCACTTCATCGGAGCCGTTGCCCGGCATGACCTGGGCCGGCTTGACCCCGTAAAAGCCGGCCACGGCTTCGCGCAGTGCAGTGGACTCATTGTCGGGATACAGGCGCAGTGCGTCGTTTGCACCCCGACGAATCGCTTCGAGTGCACGCGGCGAAGGCCCATACGGGTGTTCGTTGGTATTGAGCTTCAGCAAACGCTCGATCTTGGGCTGCTCGCCCGGGGTGTAAGGCGTCAGACCGGCGACGTGGTCACTCCAGAACCTGCTCACGACTTTCCTTGAACGTAGGGGTTGTGCGACGACTTGAACTCAATGCGCAGCGGCGTGCCTTCCAGCTTGAACACGCTGCGAAATCTTGATTCGAGATAGCGGCGATACGAATCGGGAACGGCGTCGAGGCCGCTGCCGTGTATCACGATCAGCGGCGGGTTCTGCCCACCCTGGTGCGCGTAGCGCATCTTGGGGCGGAAAATTCCCTTGCGCGGCGGCGGCTGTTGTTCAACCGCCGCATGCAGCGTGCGGGTCAGCTTGGGCGTGGAAAGCTTGCGATACGCCGCGGCGTGGGCTTCATCGACCGATTTCATTACGGCCTTGAGCCCCTGCCCCTTGAGCGCGGAAATGGTATGCACCCGCGCAAACGACAGAAAGCGCAGCTTGCGGTCGAACTCACGGCGGATCCACTCGCGCCGCTCGGCATCGAGTCCGTCCCATTTGTTGATGGCCACGACCAGCGCACGGCCCGATTCCACGATGAACCCGGCAATGTGTGCGTCCTGATCCGAGATTTCGGCCTGCGCATCGACCATGAGCAGGACCACGTTGCAGGCCTCGATGGCCTGCAGGGTCTTGATGACCGAAAACTTTTCGATGGTTTCGAACACCTTGCCGCGGCGGCGCAGGCCGGCGGTATCGATCAGCGTGTATGCCTTGCCGTCACGTTCGAAATCGATCTCGATTGCATCGCGCGTCGTACCGGGCATGTCAAACGCAATGACGCGTTCTTCGCCGATGAGCGCGTTGATGAGGGTGGACTTGCCCACGTTCGGGCGCCCCACGATGGCCAGCTTGAGACGGTGACGCGGCTGTTCGGGTTGCGCTTCAGTCTTGTCGTCTTCCGCATCGAGGTCGATCGTATCGGGGTCGATGTCTTCGGGAAACTCGGGCTCGTCGGCCTGCACGGCCGCCAGGTCATCGTCATCGGCCTCGTCGAGAAACGACAACGCGTCTTCGATCAGGTCGACCACCCCGTCGCCGTGCGAGGCCGAAATGGGTCGGGGTTCGCCCAGCCCCAGTTCGTGAAACTCTGCGAGCGCAGCCGCATGACGCATGCCTTCGGCCTTGTTCACCGCCAGTATCACGCGCTGCCCTGAACGGCGCAGCAACTGTGCGATCTCGTGATCGTGAGCGTTCACACCGGCGCGTGCGTCGACCAGAAAGATGACGACGTCGGCTTCTGCGATGGCCTGTTCGGTCTGGCGGGCCATTTCACGCAGAATGCCGTCTTTGGCAACCGGCTCGAACCCGCCCGTGTCGACTGCAATGAACGGGTGGCGGCCAATACGGCCCTCGCCGTAGTGACGATCACGTGTGAGCCCCGCGAAGTCGGCCACCAGGGCGGCACGCGATCGGGTAATGCGGTTGAACAGGGTGGATTTGCCGACGTTGGCTCGGCCGACCAGCGCTACAACCGGTTTGAAACGGGACGTGCTCAATTCACACCAACCAGTACGAGGTTGCCATTGCCGGTCTGCACCAGCACACCAGCGGCCGTGCCCACCAGGGGCGACAGTACTGCACCGCCGCCCACGTTCAGACGTCCGAGCAGACGGCCGTCGCTGCGCGCCAGAAAATGCACGTAGCCTTCGAAGTCGCCCACCGCCACAGCAGCGGGCACCACGGCGGGGGTGGCCAGACGACGGTTGCGCAATGCATTCTGGCTCCAGACCTGTTCACCGTTCATGAGCGAGACCGCCTGCACGACGTCGCGTTGCGTGGCCGCATAGGCGTGACGATCATCGTGGGTCATGCCCGTGTGGCTGGAAAACGGAATGTCCCAGGCCGGACGCCCGCCCTGGGTAATGTCGAAGCAGGTCATGCGCCCCTGATAGGTTACGCCGCACAGCAGCGGGCCCACCACCTGGGGCGCCCCCACGACGTCGTTGATGCGTTCCAGATCGGTTGCACCCCGCGAGATCGATACGGGTGCTTCCCATTGCACGGCGCCGTTCATGGCGTTAATGGCAATGAGCCGCCCGTTGGGAAGGCCCGAAATGACGAGCCCCTCGGTAATGAGCATCTGCATGCTGGTCTTGAGCGCCAGCGCCGGCCCCGGGCGCTGCACCTCCCAGCGCGGCTCGCCCGTTTCGGCGTCGAATGCCTGGATACGGTAATCGGTACTGCGCACCACCACCACGTCATGACCCACCGCGGGCGGAATCATGACGGCACTGGTGGCGCGTGCGCGCCATTTTTCGGCACCCGCCGAATCAAACGCAATGACCGTGCCGTCGCTGGCCGCCACCGCAGTCGTGTTGCCGTCGGACCCTGCCCCGGCCGAAAGCGTGAGGTCGGGCGTGGCGCGCCACAACACGCGGCCCGAGGCGAGATCGACCTTGGCCACCGCATTGGGCGTTGCCGCAAACACGGCCTCGCCCACCACCGCAAGCGCAAAGCCATAACCGCCGCCGCTGCCTATGGGTGCTGACCAGCGCACTGCGGCCGCGACTTCGGCTTCATATTGGGTGAGCTCGACAGGATCGTAGCGGGTATCGCTGCTCGAAAACATGGAGCACGCGCTCAGCGAAAGCAGGCTGAGCGCCATGAACGAAGCGCGAAGAAAGCGACGGGACACGGCTGGCTGCATGAGGATCAGGCTCCGGCAAGGGCGTCAATCTTGAGTTGTACGATTTGTGCGATTGGGTCGGCACCGAATGCTTCTACCGCGCGCTGCCACTCGGCGCGCGCTTCATCGATCTTACCCTGTGCATGCAGGATATCGCCACGGCGGTCGGCGTACAGCGCCTCGAAGCTTGCTGGCGCATTGGCCAGTTGCGCCAATGCCTGGTCGTACTGCTGTTGTTCGAGCAGCACACCGGCAAGCCGTAGCCGCGCCAGCGCCACCAGCGCAGGATCGTTGCCGTTCTGCACCAGCCATTGGAGTTGATCGCGCGCGGCGTCGAGCTGGCCGCGTTCGGCCAGCGCCGTGGCGGCCACCAGCACGGCGCGCGGCGTATAGCCCGATTTGGGGAAGGAGTCGCGCAGCGTGGCGCTGGCCGCCTGAATGCGGGCCACCGACTCTTCGCCTTCCTGTTGCGCCGCCGATTGCAGGGCCTCGAAGTACCCCATGGCCTGAGTGGCCTTGTGCCCCTGGTACCACTGCCAGCCGCGCCAGCCGACGATGGAGGCGACGATCGCAAACACCAGTACGGCGACGAGGGTGCCGTGGCGTTCCCACCATGCCCGTATGGCGTCAAGTTTTTCCTGTTCTTCCAGATCGTATGCCATTTACATCCTCGTCTTGAGTGTCTGCGCGATTGCGTCAAAGGGCAGCGTTTCCTGCTGCGGGCGGGTATCGCCTTCCTGCTGACGCAACCATTTGACGGCCGCGTTTCCGGCCGCGAGTTCGTCGGGCCCGATGATGAGTGCCACCGCCGCACCGCTCGCGTCAGCGCGCTTGAACTGCGATTTGAAGCTCGACGAACCGGCGTGAACCAGCACCCGATACCCGGCATCGCGCAGGCTTTCGGCCAGCAGCGCCGCCCGGCGTTGCTCGGCCTCACCCTGGTGCACGACGTAAACGTCGCATTCGGGCCGCTCGGCCGATTGCCCGGCCTGCTGCCAAAGGTCGAGCAGGCGCTCCATGCCGATGGCAAAGCCCACGGCCGGTGCCGGCTTGCCCCCCAATAGCTCGAGCAGGCCGTCGTAGCGGCCACCGCCGCAGACGGTTCCCTGGGCACCGAGGCGGTCGGTCACCCACTCGAACACGGTGAGGTTGTAGTAGTCGAGCCCCCGCACCAGACGCGGGTTCAGGGTGTATTCGATACCTGCATCGCGCAGGCGTGCGCACACGCCTTCGAAATGCGCGCGCGACGCTTCACCCAGGAAGTCGAAAAGCCGGGGCGCCTCGTTCGCCATCTGCTGCATGGCGGGATTCTTGGTGTCGAGCACGCGCAGCGGATTGGTGTGCATGCGACGGCGCGCTTCTTCGTCGAGCACGTCGATGTTCTTTTCCAGATGGGCGATCAGCGCGTCGCGATGCGCGGCACGCTCATCGGCCTGCCCGAGCGAGTTCAGCTCGAGGCGGATGTCGGTCAGTCCCAGACGCTTCCAGAGCCGTGCCAGCATCACGATGAGTTCGGCATCGATATCGGGGCCGGCAAAGCCCAGGGCCTCGACGTCGATCTGGTGGAACTGGCGATAGCGGCCGCGTTGCGGGCGCTCATGGCGAAAGACCGGGCCCATGCAGTACACGCGCTGCGGACGCTCGTAGAGCAGGTTGTGTTCGATGGTGGCGCGCACCATGCCGGCAGTGAATTCGGGCCGCATGGTGAGGTGATCGTCGTTCAGCGAATCGCGGAAGGAATACATTTCCTTCTCGACGATGTCGGTTACTTCACCGATACCCCGTGCGAACAGGCGGGTGTGTTCGAGCACGGGCGTGCGCATGTTGCGGTAGCCATACATGGCAAGCCATTCGCGCACGATCGCTTCGAGCTCTTCCCAAACCGCGCTTTCGTGCGGCAGGATGTCCTTCATGCCGGTCAGGGCACGTACTTTCTCAAACGACTGGGTCATGAATCTGCTTGGTTGTGAACGCGTGCGCCGACGCCGTAGCGGCGCTCGACGTAATCTTCGACGATCTGCTGGAATTCCTGGGCAATGGTGTCGCCCTTGAGCGTGACGGTGCGTTCCCCGTCGATGAAAACGGGTGCGGCTGGAATCTCGCCCGTTCCGGGAAGGCTGATGCCAATATCGGCATGCCGGCTCTCGCCCGGGCCGTTCACCACGCAACCCATCACCGCCACATTCATGGTCTCGACGCCGGGGTAGCGTGTTTTCCATACCGGCATCTGACGGCGCAGGTAAGACTGAATGCTGTCGGCCAGTTCCTGAAAAAAGGTGCTGCTGGTACGGCCGCAGCCCGGGCAGGCCACCACCATGGGCGTGAAGGCACGCAACCCCATGCTTTGCAGGATTTCCTGAGCCACCACCACTTCGCGGGTACGGTCGCCGCCCGGCTCGGGCGTAAGGGAAATGCGGATCGTGTCACCGATGCCTTCCTGCAACAAAACGGCCAGCGCCGCTGTGGAAGCCACGATGCCCTTGCTGCCCATGCCCGCTTCGGTCAGCCCCAGGTGCAGGGGGTAATCGCAGCGGGCGGAAAGGTCGCGGTACACGGTGATGAGGTCCTGCACGTGACTGACCTTGCACGACAGAATGATTGCGTTGTGCGGCAGGCCCAGCGCTTCGGCGCGCCGCGCGTTGTCGATGGCAGAGGTGACCAGCGCCTCGCGCATGACGGCCGACGCTTCCCACGGTTGCGCCCGGCGCGAGTTTTCATCCATGAGCCGGGCCATCAGTTCGTGGTCGAGACTGCCCCAGTTCACGCCAATTCGCACCGGCCTGCCATAGCGGCACGCGACCTCGATCATTTGCGCGAAGTTGTCTTCGCGCTTCTTGCCACCGCCCACATTGCCGGGATTGATGCGGTACTTCGAAAGCGCCTGGGCGCATTCCGGGTACTGGGTAAGCAGCTTGTGCCCGTTGAAATGAAAGTCGCCCACCAGCGGCGTGTCGATGCCCATGCGATCGAGCTGCTCGCGGATGGCCGGCACGGCCGCAGCCGCTTCCGGCGTGTTGACCGTAATGCGCACGATTTCGGAACCGGCCATGGCCAGTTCCTTGACCTGAATCGCCGTACCGATTGCGTCGGCGGTGTCGGTGTTGGTCATGGACTGCACCACCACGGGGTGCGTGCCGCCAATCTGCACGGCCTTGCCGCCCCAACTGACGGTGGCCACGCGTGTCGGCCGTTTGGCCGCCGCGCCGACCCGGGAAGGCGATGCCTTCTGGAAGGCCGTATCAGTCATTATTTGCTATGTCTCGCAACCAGTCGAACACCAGCCATGACTCGGGCACCCAGCCGCGGTCGATGGCGTAAAAGCCGGCGATGATGAGAAGTGCCAGAATGATGAGCAACCAGCCCCAGGGGCGGTGTGCGCCTTCGGGTGACGTAGGAATTTCGGCATCGCGGCTGACCGACGGGGCAATGCCCGGGGCCGCCATGATGCTGCGTGGTGCGGTGGGCCCCACCTGGTTGTCGAGCAGCACGAGCACCGATTCGACGTCGGCTTCCATATAGCGCGCATAGTTGCGCACGAAGCCACGAAGCGGCACGCCGGTGGGCAGGCGGCTCCAGTCTTCGGCTTCAAGGGCCTCGATCTGGCGTACGGAAAATTTCAGACGCTGCGATACTTCGTTGACCGAGATGCGGCGCGCCTCGCGCATGCTGCGCAAAGTGGGACCAACACCCGTTGGAGCCGCAGTGCCCGATTCCGGGGCGTCCTGTTCTTCTTTTTCAAGCAGGGATTGGGTCATCCGCGCTCCTTGACCTGGATTTCAGCCCTGTTCGGCAAACGCTGCTCGATGCGCGTACGATCTTTTACGTCGCCGGCAAGCTGACCGCAGGCCGCAGCGATGTCGTCGCCGCGTGTCTTGCGCACGGTCGTGACCACACCGGCGTCGATGAGGATCTGCGAGAAAAGTCGCACGCGATGCTGCGGCGAACGCTTGAGCCCCGATTGCGGAAAAGGGTTGAATGGAATCAGATTGAACTTGCAGCGCACCTGACGGGCAATGTCGATGAGCTGGCGTGCGTGCTCGTCGGCATCGTTGATGCCATCGAGCATGATGTATTCGAACGTGATGAAGTCGCGCGGCGCATGCTCGAGGTACCGATTGCAGGCTTCGAGCAGTTCGCGCAACGGGTACTTGCGATTGAGCGGCACCAGCTGATCGCGCAGTGCGTCGTTGGGCGCATGCAGCGAGACCGCAAGGGCCACGGGGCAGTCGCGCATGAGACGTTCGATCATGGGCACCACACCCGACGTGGACACGGTGACCCGGCGGCGCGACAGCCCATAGGCGTTGTCGTCAAGCATGAGGCGCAACGCCGTAAGCACGTTGTCGTAATTCAGCAGGGGTTCGCCCATGCCCATCATGACCACGTTGCTGACGACGCGCTCGGGGGTGGCGGGTTCGCCGCCCGGCAACCGCGCCGAAGCGATGTCGTTCTGCAGCACACTGCGCGCGTACCAGAGCTGCCCGATGATTTCGGCCGCCGTGAGGTTGCGGTTGAACCCCTGATACCCGGTGGAACAGAAGGGGCACGCCACCGTACACCCCGCCTGACTGGAGATGCACAGCGTGCCGCGATCGTCTTCAGGAATGAAGACCGTTTCGACGGCATTGCCCATGCCGACGTCGAACAGCCACTTGCGCGTGCCGTCGGCCGAAATGTGTTCGGTGGACACCTGAGGCGGTGCCACGAAGCAGCGCTCGGAAAGCAGGCCGCGGAAGTCGCGCGCGAGGTCGGTCATGTCGTCGAACGAGGCCACACCGCGCTGGTGGATCCAGCGTTGCAATTGCCGGGCACGGAACGGTTTGCCGCCCCATTGGGCCACGAGTTCGGCCAGGGCGGCGGGATCCATTCCCAGCAGGTTGGGTCGTTCAATGACGGTAGGCATTGCGCTCACGCGGGTTCTGCGGCCTGATCGAGCTGGATCAACGGCTGTGAATGTTGCTTTCCGGGAAGAAGAAAGCGATTTCCACGGCAGCGGTTTCCGGAGCGTCGGAGCCATGCACGGCATTGGCGTCGATGCTGTCGGCGAAATCGGCGCGGATCGTGCCGGGTTCAGCCTTCTTCGGGTCGGTTGCGCCCATCAGCTCACGATTCTTGGCAATGGCATTCTCGCCTTCCAGCACCTGTACGAACACGGGGCCCGACACCATGAAGTCGACCAGATCCTTGAAGAAGGGGCGTTCTTTGTGAACGGCATAGAAACGCTCGGCATCGGTGCGCGAAAGCTGCATCAGGCGCGCGGCAACGACCTTGAGGCCGGCCTGCTCGAAGCGGGCGATGATCTGGCCGATGACGTTCTTGGCGACCGCGTCGGGCTTGATGATGGAAAGGGTGCGTTCAATTGCCATGTGTATTCCGTACAGTTAGCTTGGTGAGAAATTGGAAAATGGGCGGGTTTCTTGAATGAAAACAGGCACTTCGGCGCTGCAAACGACAACCCGGCATTTTACCACGCCCAAGCCGGCCTAACCCATCATAAAATAGGCGGGTATTCAACTTTAGCAGCGCTGCACTGCACAAGGCAGCGTTCGAGCGCCGCCGTGGCGGCCGCCACCCACCATTAAACCATGACCACCCAAAACGACCCGACTTCCAACGACCTCCTTCCCAAGAGTTTTGAACCCCAGGACATCGAGGCGCGCTGGTACGCGCGCTGGGAACAGGGCGGCTATTTCAAAGCCGGCCAGCACGTCACCCCACCCGAGGGCGCCGAAAGCCGCCCGTTCGTGATTCAGTTTCCCCCGCCCAACGTCACGGGCACGCTGCACATGGGGCACGCGTTCAACCAAACGGTAATGGACGGCCTCGCCCGTTACCACCGCATGCGCGGCGACGACACGGCACTGATTCCCGGCACCGACCACGCCGGCATTGCCACGCAGATCGTCGTCGAACGCCAGCTCGATGCGCAAAACGTCTCGCGACACGACCTGGGCCGGGAAAAATTCATCGAGAAGGTCTGGGAATGGAAAGAACAGTCGGGGGGTGCCATCACACGCCAGTTTCGCCGTCTCGGCGCCTCGTGCGACTGGAGCATGGAATACTTCACCATGGACGAGCGCCTATCGCGCGCGGTGGTCGAAGTGTTCGTGCGCCTGTATGAACAGGGCCTCATCTACCGCGGCAAGCGCCTGGTGAACTGGGACCCGGTGCTGGGTACGGCCGTCTCCGATCTCGAGGTCGTCAGCGAAGAAGAAGACGGCAAGATGTGGGAGATCCGCTACCCGCTGACTCAGCCGCAGGGCGACATCGATGCGCTGGTGGTCGCCACCACCCGGCCCGAAACCATGCTGGGCGACGTGGCGGTCATGGTTCACCCCGAAGATGAACGCTACGCGCATCTCATCGGCAAGACCGTGATTCTGCCGCTGGTCAATCGCGAGATTCCCATCATTGCCGATGAATACGTCGATCGCGAGTTCGGCACCGGCGTCGTCAAGGTCACCCCTGCACACGACTTCAACGACAACGCCGTCGGCCAACGCCACGGCCTTGAAAGCATCAGCATCCTTACGCTCGACGCGCGCATCAACGACAATGCGCCACCCGCCTACCGTGGCCTCGAGCGCTTCGAAGCGCGCAAGCAGATCGTTGCCGATCTCGAGGCCCAGGGCCTGCTGCAAAGCGTCAAGCCACACAAGCTCATGGTGCCGCGTGGCGACCGCACCAATACCGTCATCGAACCCATGCTCACCGACCAGTGGTTCGTGGCCATGAGCAAGCCGGCCCCCGAGGGCACCCTGCACCCCGGCAAGAGCATCACCGACGTCGCGCTCGAGGTCGTGGCCGACGGCCGGGTGCGCTTCCACCCGGAAAACTGGACGACCACCTACAACCAGTGGCTGAACAACATTCAAGACTGGTGCATCTCGCGCCAGCTGTGGTGGGGCCACCAGATTCCGGCTTGGTATGCCGAAGACGGCCGCATCTTCGTTGCCCGCAATGAAGCCGAGGCACTCGAGAAGGCCCGCGCCGCCGGCGTCACCGGCCCGCTGCGCCGCGACGAAGACGTACTCGACACCTGGTTCTCGTCCGCCCTGGTGCCCTTCACCGACCTGGGCTGGCCCGACAACACACCCGAGCTCGAGCGCTATCTGCCCTCCAGCGTGCTGGTCACCGGCTTCGACATCATCTTCTTCTGGGTCGCCCGCATGGTCATGATGAGCATGCACATGACCGGCAAGGTGCCCTTCCGCGACGTCTACGTACACGGGCTCGTGTGCGACATGGAAGGCAAGAAAATGAGCAAGTCGCGGGGCAACACCATCGACCCCGTCGACCTCATCGACGGCATCGACCTTGATGCCCTGCTCGAAAAACGCAGCAGCGGGCTGATGAACCCGAAGCAGGCCGAAAGCATACGCAAGAAGACACGCAAGGATTACCCGCAGGGTATCCCGGCGTACGGCGCCGACGCCCTGCGATTCACCATGGCGGCCTACGCCACGCTCGGGCGCAACATCAATTTCGACCTCAAGCGCTGCGAAGGCTACCGCAACTTCTGCAACAAGCTCTGGAACGCCACCCGTTACGTGCTGATGAACACGCACGGGCATGAGCTGGCTTCCGACACGCAGCAGGTCGATGGCGCCACCATCACGGCCGAAAAATCCGCAGCCGACCGCTGGATCATCAGTCGTCTGCAGCGGCTCGAAGCCGATGTCGAACGCGGTTTTGCCGATTACCGTTTCGACAACATCGCCAATGCGATCTACCACTTCGTGTGGGACGAATACTGCGACTGGTACGTCGAACTGGCAAAGGTGCAGCTGCAGCTGGGCACAGCCGCCCAGCAGCTGGGCACGCGCCGCACCCTCATCCGCGTGCTCGAAACCGTGCTGCGCCTCGCGCACCCCATCATTCCGTACATTACCGAGGAACTGTGGCAGAAGGTATCGGTCGTGGCCGGCAAGCGCGACCCGAATACCGACACCAGCATCTGCGTACAGCCATATCCCCGTAGCGACGCGACCGCCATTGACGACGCCGCCGAGGCGCAGATCGCCGAGCTCAAGGCGCAGGTCGAGGCCGTACGCGCCCTGCGCGGCGAAATGAACCTTTCGCCGGCCCAGCGCGTGCCGCTGATTGCAAAGGGCGACCCTGCGGTGCTGGCGCACAATGCCGAGTACCTGAAGGCACTGGCGCGCCTGAGCGAAGTGCAGATCGTCGACGCTCTGCCCGATCTGGGCGCACCGGTTCAGATCGTGGGCACCACCGAACTCATGCTGCACGTTGAAATCGACGTGGAAGCGGAACGTGCGCGCCTGGGCAAGGAAGTGCAGCGCCTGGAAGGCGAGATCGCCAAGGCTCAGGGCAAGCTGTCGAACGAGAGCTTCGTGCAGCGGGCACCGGCGCACGTGGTGGAACAGGAGAAGGCACGCGTCGCTCAGTTCAGCGAAACGCTGGCTCGCGTGCGCGAACAGCTGGAAAAACTGCCTGCGGCATAAGGTCTGACACCCCTGCGGCCCCTTCCCGTGCAGGGGCCGCAACACCTACGCCAAACGAGGCTGCAGGCTCGCCAGAAAGGCTTCGTCTTTCTTTGTCAGGCGCCCTGCCCTGCGCGCCGCCTCGATCAGATCGGGGCGGCGTTGTGCCGTAATTGCCAGCGACTGCTGGCGACGCCAGGCCTCGATGTTCGCGTGATGCCCCGAACGCAGCACCTCGGGTACCTCGAGCCCGTGATAAACCTCGGGGCGGGTGTAGTGCGGGCTGTCCAGCAGGCCGCTGGTCGCCTCATTGAAGGAATCCTGACGGGCCGATTGCGCGTCGTTGAGCGCGCCGGGCAACAGCCTCACCGTCGCGTCGATGCACGCCAGCGCCGCGATCTCGCCGCCGGAAAGCACAAAGTCGCCCAAAGAAATTTCATGCGTGACGCGCCGCTCGATGAAGCGCTGGTCCACGCCTTCGTAGCGCCCGCAAACAAATACGGCCCCCGGGCTGTCGGCCAGCTCCTGGGCCATGGCCTGGTCGAACCGGCGGCCTGCAGGGCTCATGAGAATGACCGGGACATGGCCGGCGCCGTCGACGCCGGGCCCGGCCGCGCGCGCAGCCAGAGCGGCATCCAGCGCCTTTTCGAGCGGTTCGGCCAGCATGACCATGCCGGGCCCCCCGCCGTAAGGGCGGTCATCGACGGTGCGATGCACATCTTCGGTGAAGTCGCGTGGGTTCCAGACATGCATCGACCACAGCCCCAGCCGCCGGGCGCGCCCGGTGACGCCCACGTCTCCCACTACGGGAAAGATCTCGGGAAAGAGAGACACGATGTCGATGCGCATGCCGTGTGTGGAAACGCCGTGGTTAGAAAAGGAATGCCCGCCCGGGCCCCGGGTGCCGCATGAGCACAGACACCGCTCAGAAATCCGCCGGCCAGTCGGTTTCCAGTCGCCGGTTGGTCAGGTCGACAGTATGAACGTGTGCCGCCACGAAGGGAATCAGCGTTTCAACCTGCATGCCCCGCGAATCAAGCATGGGTTGGGGTACGCCACCGGAACCGACACGCTGGCGCTGCACACGCAAAATCGCGTGCACGCCGTTATCCATGACGTGATCGACGACACCCAGCAACACCCGCTCGCCGGCCTCAGTGCCGTAAACGGTGCACCCGATGAGGTCGACCCAATAATATTCGTCGTTTTCGGTGGCCGGAAACGCCGCACGCGAGACCCACACGGTACAGCCCCGCAGCGGTTCGGCCTGATTGCGGTCGGTCACGCCCTCGAGACTGGCGACGACCGTGGCGCCATGACGGCGGCTTTTCGACACCCTGACGGGCCATGGCGGTTGCGGATCGCCCGTATTCAGCGGCGCCGCCGGCCGCTGCAGCCACCATTCGCGCACGCCGAGCAAGGCGGGCGAACCCGCCGCGTGAGGTTGGATCTTGACCCACCCACGCAGCCCGTATGCGCTCGTGACGCGGCCAAGCTCGACGAGGTCTTGAGGTACGCCGCCATGTGCGGCCGCTTCAGACCGTGACACGAGATCAAGCCCGCGCAAGAGGAATCAGGCGGACTGAGCTGCGCTGTATTGCTTTACAAGGCGGGCAACGGCGGGCGAAAGCTGCGCGCCATTCTCGACCCAATAGGCAACGCGATCTTGCGCAATGCGCAGGTTCTCGACACCTTCCTTGCCAACGGGGTTGTAAAAGCCCAGGCGCTCGATAAAACGGCCGTCGCGGCGGTTGCGGGAATCGGCAGCAACAACGTTATAGAAAGGGCGCTTCTTCGAGCCGCCACGGGCCAGACGAATTACAACCATGGTAATCCTTTGATAGTGTTGTGAAAAACGAAAGATTCTAGCATTGTTCGCCCACGAACAGCAAAGAAAGCGTGGGCAAACACAGCCAGGCTTGAAAACTTACAACAGTGCAGGCGTTGAAGGCCACACTGGGCGCATTCAGCGTCGGCGCAGATAATGCCAGATTTGGTCGCCCTGTGCATGCTGAGCCAGCAGTGCGTTGCCGGTTTGATTGCAAAAGGCCTGAAAATCGCGCTCGGCGTGCGGATCGGTGGTAACGACCTTGAGCACGTCGCCCGATTGCAGGGTGGCCAGAGCCTTTTTGGCGCGCAGAATGGGCAAAGGGCATTTCAGGCCCGAGGCGTCGACCTGCGCCACGGGCTCGGGTAGGGGATGCGCCGAATTCTGCGCCTGGCTCATGCCTGCACCTGCAACCCAAGGCGTTCGCGCACCCAGGCCTCGACGCTGGCGATCGCCTGAGGCAGGGCTTCGACATTGGTGCCGCCACCCATGGCCATGTCGGGGCGTCCGCCGCCCTTGCCACCCACCTGGGCGGCCACCATGCCCACCAGCTCACCCGCCTTGACGCGGTCGACCAGATCGGGCGTGACACCCGCCACGAGGCTGATCTTGCCATCGGCCGGGGCTGCCAGCAGCACAACCACCGACTTGAGCTTGTCTTTCAGCTGATCGACCATGCCGCGCAGTGCCTTGGGATCGGTGCCGGAAAGGCTTGCCACGAGCAGTTTGGAGTCGCCGTCGAGCACCACGGCCTGTTCGGCCAGATTGCTGCCCATGGATGCCGCCTGCTTGCTCTTGAGCCGTTCGAGCTCACGCTCGAGCGTGCGCACCTGGTTCTGCAGCAGACCGATCCGATCGACCAATTCACCAGGTTGCGCCTTGACGGTGCTGGCCGCACGCAGCAGCGTGTCGTTCACCTGATGGACCCATGCCAGGGCATTGTCGCCCGTGATGGCCTCGACGCGGCGCACGCCGGCCGCCACACCGCCTTCAGAAATGATCTTGAACAGGCCGATGTTGTCGGTGCGCGCAACGTGCGTGCCGCCACACAGCTCGCGCGACGAACCGATGTCGAGCACACGCACGACGTCGCCATATTTTTCGCCGAACAAGGCGACTGCCCCGCCCTGCACCGCCTCGTCGTAGCTCATGAGCTGAGCGGCGGTGGCACGGTTTTCGAGAATTTCGTCGTTGACGATGCGCTCCACACGCGCGATTTGCTCGTGGGTGAGCGGCGCGTCGTGGGCGAAGTCGAAGCGGGTTTTTTCGGCATCGACGAGCGAGCCGCGCTGCTGCACGTGCGCGCCAAGCACTTCGCGCAACGCCTTGTGCATGAGGTGCGTGGCGGAGTGATTGCGCATGGTGCGCACGCGATGTACGGCATCGACCTGAGCCTGCACCGTGTCACCCACGCGCAATTCGCCTTCCAGAACTTCACCATGGTGACCGAAAACGTTGGCCTGGATTTTTTGCGTATCGGCAACCTTGAACCGCATGCCGTTCGCTTCAAGAACCCCGGTATCGCCCACCTGGCCACCCGATTCGGCATAAAACGGCGTGGCATCGAGCACGACGATGGCGCGCTGGCCGGCCTGCACGGATTCGACCCCGGTGCCGTCGACATACAGTGCTGTGACGCGCCCCGTACCCTGCAGCGAGTCATAGCCTTCGAATCGTGTTTCGTCGCCCTGATAGCTCAGGCCTTCGGCGGCCTTGAACTTGCCCGCAGCACGCGCCTGCTCGCGCTGGCGCTGCATGGCAGCCTCGAAGCCGTCGAGATCGATGCCGACGTTGCGTTCGCGGCAGATGTCGGCCGTGAGGTCGACCGGGAAACCATAGGTGTCGTAAAGCGTGAACAGCGTCTGACCGTCGAGCACCCCATTTTCAGGGATCTCGGCCAACGCCGACTCGAGAATTTTCATGCCGTGCTCGAGCGTTTCGATGAACCGCTCTTCTTCCTGACGCAGCACCTGTTCCACGCGGGCCTGCTGGGCGGCAAGTTCGGGGTAGGCTTCGCCCATTTCAGCAACCAGATCGGCCACCAGCCGGTGGAAGAACGGCCGCGGCTGGCCGAGCTTGTGCCCATGACGCAGTGCCCGGCGAACGATGCGACGCAGCACGTACCCACGACCTTCGTTGCTGGGAATGACGCCGTCGACGATCAGGAAGCTGCACGCACGAATGTGATCGGCAATGACCTTGAGCGAGTTGTCTTCGAGGTTGCTGGTGCCGGTTTCGCGAGCGGCCGCTGCGATGAGATTGCGGAACAGGTCGATCTCGTAATTCGAGTGGACATTCTGCAGCACGGCCGCAATGCGTTCGAGGCCCATGCCGGTATCGACACAGGGCTTGGGCAGCGGCGTGAGGTTGCCGGCCGCGTCGCGATCGAACTGCATGAAGACCAGATTCCAGATCTCGATATAGCGGTCACCGTCTTCGTCGGGCGAGCCCGGAGGGCCACCCCAGACGTTGGGACCGTGATCGTAGAAAATTTCGGAACAGGGGCCGCAGGGGCCGGTATCGGCCATCTGCCAGAAGTTGTCGGAAGCGTAACGCGCGCCCTTGTTGTCGCCAATGCGAATGATGCGTTCGCGCGGCACGCCGATTTCGTTCGCCCAGATGTCGTAGGCTTCGTCGTCTTCGTGATAGACCGTTACCCAGAGCTTCTCGGCCGGAAGCATGTACACCGTGGTGAGCAGTTCCCAGGCGTAGCGTATGGCGTCACGCTTGAAGTAGTCGCCAAAGCTGAAATTGCCCAGCATCTCGAAGAAGGTGTGGTGTCGTGCCGTATAGCCCACGTTTTCCAGGTCGTTGTGCTTGCCGCCGGCGCGCACGCAGCGCTGCGACGTGGTGGCTCGCACGTAGGGGCGGGTTTCAGCGCCGGTGAAGACATCCTTGAACTGCACCATTCCCGAATTCGTGAACAGCAGGGTGGGGTCGTTACCAGGCACGAGCGACGATGAGGCAACGATCTGGTGCCCTTTCGACTCGAAAAAGGAAAGGAACTTCTGGCGTATCTCGGAGGTCTTCATTTGCAGCAAGATGCTCGATTCATGGGTAGCCAATCATTATACGCATCACCCCACACACAGGTAAGCATATTGCTTGCCGTCGGGGTACAGGTTTGGCCCCATTTCCATGATCAATACCGCCGTTGCATACCACGGGCATGCGCATGAACCGGTGATCGGATTGGCGGTGGAGGTTCCTTCCGCAGTCTGGCACCCGTAAACGGAGTGGTAGCCGTAGGCCCCGCCGCCAGAGCGGCTGGCGGATCGCCACAAACCGTCTTTGCACACCAGCAGCCCGCCGGGAAGATCATGCGCGATGGCGTTGTCCGGCTCGCATGGCATGCCCTCTTCATGTACCGCACCCACCACCAGCTGGCCGTCGACCGATGCATTGGCGCGCCCGCTGATGTCGCCTTTCACCGACAGCGCGCCCTGAAAATCGGGGTCGCGCGGATCACGCACGCGCAGGTAATTCCAGAGGGCCAGGTGTTCGGCAGTCACCGCCATGCCCACCGTGCCCACCGGCAACACATCG
>Ga0079223_10000708_pt1 | contig 18022 bp, 18 predicted proteins | sample Stecom2011_FD_75072 | JGI IMG/M metagenome (GOLD analysis project Ga0079223, IMG submission 75072) | Agricultural soil microbial communities from Utah to study Nitrogen management - Steer compost 2011 | ecosystem: Environmental > Terrestrial > Soil > Agricultural land | place: USA: Utah... | reverse complement strand
TTGTTTTTCTTAGAGTTTAGAGACTTTCCCGTTAGATACTTTTCTTATTGACTCTAGGCAGTCTATCTTTGCAAGAATAAAATTAAAACATGCTCAAAAAACTAAAGATAGATTCCTTTGTTGTTGCCATTATAGTAAGCATTTTTATTGCCTACTTCTTTCCTCAGTTAGCTGCAAAAGGCAGTCCAGTGCCTATGGGAACTATTACCAGCATTGGCGTTTCCTTGATTTTCTTTTTCTATGGATTAAACTTAAGTACGGAAGCTATAAGGGATGGATTAAAGAACTGGCGATTACACGTAGTAGTGCAAAGCAGTACTTTCTTAATTTTTCCACTCATCATATTATTATTTTACCCGCTATTCAAAAACACCTCAAACGAAACCCTATGGTTGGCTTTCCTATTTATGGCCGCACTGCCTTCTACCGTATCTTCTTCTGTAGTAATGGTATCTATGGCCAAAGGAAATCTTCCTGCTGCTATTTTTAATGCAAGTATATCAGGAATTATCGGAATACTACTTACGCCATTGTGGCTTACTCCTTTTATAAAACATTCTGGGGTAGAAACGGATTTTACTGCTATTTATCTACAGCTTATAACCGAGATAGTACTGCCGCTTATTCTAGGTTTGTCGTTGCGAAGGCTCTTAGGAAACTTGGCTCGTAAATACAAAAGCAAGCTAGATGTTTTCGATAAGTTTATTATTCTATTGATTATCTACAAAAGCTTTGTGCAGTCTTTTGAAGAAAATATTTTTACGAGCGTAAGTCTTGCAGAGATGTTCACTATGATTGTGTTGGTGGTGGTGCTTTTCTATGTCATGTATTTCCTTACTGGGTGGATAGGGAGGTTGCTGAAGTTCAATCACGGCGACCGAATTACAAACCAATATTGTGGCACAAAGAAATCCTTAATCCACGGAACTGTCTTCTCCAAAGCATTGTTTGGACAGGCAAGTGTGGTGGGAATAATTCTTCTTCCGCTAATGCTTTACCACGCTATTCAGATTTTTATAATCAGTATTTATGCTTCTCGAGAAGGAAAGAAGCAGAGTGAACAAGAGAAGTTAAGCGCCGCAAAAAAGGCTTAATGCAAAAAGTCGACTTGCATATATATGCAAGCCGACTTTTATACTATTACCTATTTTTAAATATCTACTTCAACATATTCGCTGTTTGCGTTGGTCTGATTTCTATTTTAGAAGGTAATGCTCTGTGATTCATCTTTAATAAATCCACAATCAACTCTCCCACGTCTTCTGGTTGAATTTTCCAAGCATCTTTGTTTAAGTCTGGGCTGTGGTTATTAAAATTAGAGGTTACTGATCCTGGTAGAATAGTGGTGGTTTTCACTCCCTCTGCGCGTAAGTCTAACATGACGGACTGCGTAAATCCAACCACACCAAATTTGGATGCATTGTAACCACTTCCGCCTTCAAAAAAGTTGATTCCAGCCAAACTAGCAATACTTATAAAATATCCTTTATTGGCTATTAAATCCTCTACGCTAGCTTTTATGCTATTAAAAACTCCTGTAAGGTTGGTGTCTATCATCTTATGCCAATCCTCGGGTCTTAAGTCTCTGATATTACCAAAAACACCCAAGCCAGCATTAGCGATCATAACGTCTAGTCTGCCAAAGTGTGCTTTGATTTCTGCTACGGCAGTCTTCTCTGAATCTAATTCTCGTACATCCGATGCCAATCCAATAATGACTTCTTCCTTACCGATTTTCGCTGCGGCTTTCTTTGCTGTATCTAAATCACGACCAGAAATAGCTACGCGGTAACCCGCTTCTACTAATTTCTCAGCCACACCAAAACCAATTCCTTTGGTTCCTCCGGTTATATAAACTACTTTTTCCATCTTTAATTATTTTTTGTTCTCTTTAATTAAAACAAATTATCTGGATTATAGCCTAGATATTCTCTTTCTTTTTCATGAAAAGTAATGCCGTATTCCTCCAGTTCTTTTAAAATCGGCTCATACACTTCTTTGCTTATTGGTCGTAATACTCCAGGGGTGGTTATTTTATTATTTAGAATGCCAATAGCAGCCATAGCAACGGGAAGTCCCACCGTTTTTGCCATCGCGGTATGTATTTGGTCTCTTCCTACACAAACCATAGAGCTGTCTATTTGACTTCTCTTACCATCTAGCTCGTATCCAAACTTATGATACATTACAATCATGTCTTTGTCCTCTGGGTCTAAGCTCCACTTGTCCATTAAGATAGATTCAAGTGCTTTTGCTGGTGTAGCATCTGGAATACCAATGGTTTTTTCTGCATTAAATAAATCAAGCTCAAGTAGTTTCTCCCACATCACATCATCTTGGTCGATTCTAAGATTGTAACGCATCTTTAATTCTACCGAGTCGGTTGGCGAATAGGGTAGAAATAAGTTTACGTATTCGCGATAGGTTAAATTCTCAGAATCTGGGATGGTATAACTATCGTCGGTCATTCCTAGCTGAACAAACATATTCCACGCACGGCTAAAGCCAACTCTTCGCATGGTTCCTCTAAAAAGGGTGAGTGCATTTTCCAACCCGTAGACACTTTGGTAGGCTAAAGAATTTCTATTGGCATAGGCTTCGAATATGCCATATCCTTCAACCTCCAAAAATTCGGTTCTACGGAATAATCTATGGTATGGTATATACTTATAGGTGCCTTCTTGTTTAAATTCGGCTGCACCGCCTTGTCCGGCCAACACCACATTTCTTGGATTCCAAGTAAACTTATAATTCCATAGGTTGTTGTCGCTTTCTGGAGCAACTAGACTTTCGCAGAAGGATTCGAAAGAAAGCATCTTTCCGCCAGCATCGCGAATGCGGTCTATAACCTGCATAGCACTCATGTGGTCGATTCCTGGATCTAGCCCGATTTCGTTCATGAATACCAAGTCGTTTTCCACTGCTTTGTCGTGAAGTGCTGCCATTTCTTTGCTTACATAAGACGCAGTCACCATGTGCTTTTTAAGGTCGATACAAGCTTCTGCAATTTTAATATGAAAGGAAGCAGGCAGCATAGAGATTACTAAATCGCTTTTAGCAATTGCTTCTTTGGATTGCTCTTCTTGAAAAACATCTAGCTTTATGATGGTTACTCTAGGGTGCTGCTGGATTATTTTTTTAGCGGCTTCCGGATTTATATCGCCTATAGTGAGATGAAGATTTTCTTTTTCTGATACGTTTAATAGATATTCAATAAGGCTAGTTGCTGATCTTCCAGCACCTATGATTAAAATATTTCTCATTCCCTTTTGTTTTTGTAATTTTACATCTGTAATACAGCACACGAAACTACTAAATGTTATTAGAGATATGCAAAATACAAACAGAAAGTTAGGGGTAATCGCCTCCTTTGTTGGTGCCTTAACTATTCTTATCGGTGCCTATGGTGCTCATGGATTAAAGGAACTAGTTGATGAGCAGGCGATAGCCTCTTTCGAGACAGGAGTTAGGTATCAAATGTATCATGTATTTGTGCTGTTGCTGCTTGCTTTTGCAATTCCTTTAGCGGATAAACATCGAAAACGTGTAACGCGTTTAATAGGGCTTGGCATGTTGCTTTTCTCAGGGTCTATTTATTTGCTAGTACTTCGCGATTACCTGCCTTTTGATATTACCAAGTTTGCACTTATCACTCCTTTAGGAGGATTGTTTCTTGTGGCAGGATGGATAAGCTTAGGGTTCTACTTATTAAAATCTAAAAACTAGAATACTATACAATAGAATACGATTAATCTAGAAGATTATATACCTTTGTACTCTACAACAATTAAATGAAAAATGGTCAACAACAACCAAACTACAGAAACGATTCCGCTAGATAAATACGGAATTAACAACACAAACGTTAAGTACCAACTCTCTCCTGAAAAATTGAGTGAGATAACTGTCGAGCAGAAGTTAGGCGAAATGTCTTCTTTGGGCGCGGTATCTGTCAATACAGGGAAGTTTACTGGAAGATCTCCAAAGGATAGGTTCATCGTTAAAGATGCTATCACAGAGGATGAGGTCTGGTGGGGAGATATAAACATCCCATTTGCACCAGAGAAGTTCGATGCGCTTTATGATAAAGTAGTATCCTACCTAAACGAACAAGAGGTTATTTATGCAAGAGATTGTTTTGCTTGTGCAGAAGAATCGCATCGCAAGCCGATTAGAGCAATTACCGAATTGCCTTGGTCCAACTTATTTGTACATAACATGTTCTTGCGTCCAACGAAAGAAGAGCTTAAGAATTTCGATCCAGAGTGGGTGATTATCAATGCACCTGGATTCTACGCAGATCCAAAAGTAGATGGTACAAGACAAGAAAACTTTGCCATACTTAACTTTACAAGAAAAGTAGTGTTAATCGGAGGAACTGGATATACCGGTGAGATTAAAAAAGGAATTTTTTCTGCGCTGAACTTTATCCTGCCAGTTTTTGAAAACACGCTACCAATGCACTGTTCTGCAAACGTTGGAAGTGATGGTGAAACAGCAATTTTCTTTGGTCTTTCGGGAACGGGGAAAACCACCCTTTCTGCAGATCCTAATAGAAAACTTATCGGAGACGATGAGCATGGATGGACCGCAGATGATAAGATATTTAACTTCGAAGGCGGATGTTATGCAAAGGTAATCAACCTATCCAAAGAAGGAGAGCCAGATATTTATAATGCTATCCGGCCAAATGCGTTGTTGGAAAACGTAATTATGGACGAAAAGGGCAATGTTGATTTTGCTTCTACCAAAATTACACCAAACACACGAGTAAGCTACCCAATTACACACATCAATAATATCCAAGAATCATCCGTAGCAGGACAACCGAAGAATATATTTTTCTTAACTGCAGATGCTTTTGGTGTATTACCTCCAATATCTAAACTAACACCTGGTCAAGCAGCATACCACTTCATTAGCGGGTATACAGCAAAGGTTGCTGGCACAGAGGCCGGAGTAGATGAGCCAGAGCCAAGCTTTTCTGCTTGTTTTGGAGCGCCATTCTTGCCATTGCACCCAACGCGTTATGCAGCTATGCTAAGCGAAAAAATGCTTAAAGCTGGAGTTAATGTATGGTTGATAAATACAGGTTGGACAGGTGGTCCATACGGGGTAGGTAGTAGAATGAAACTGGGATATACCAGGGCTATGATTACTGCCGCAATGAATGGTAAGTTGGATAGTGTGGCGTACGAAACCCACGATGTATTCAATATTGCTATGCCAACAGAAGTGCCAAACGTTCCGTCGGAAGTATTGAATCCACGTAACACATGGTCTGATAAAGATCTATACGATAGTAAAGCAAAAGAATTAGCAGCGACTTTTAAAAAGAACTTTAAAAAGTTTGAAGGAGAAGCTAGCCAAGAAATCTTGGATGGAGCACCAAAGCACGACTAATTTATTAGTATCAAATTAAAGCATAAAAAAACCTTCCAGATCTGGAAGGTTTTTTTATGCTTTAAAAAGAGAATGTTTTACTTATTTGAGATTCACTTCTTTTATGTATTTCTCTAAGGCCATAGACATAGATGGGGTTTCAGGTGTTGGCGCCTCAATGTCTACTCGTAGCCCATGTTCCTTTGCAGCCTCTACTGTAGTGTTGCCATATACTGCAATGCGAGTTTTGTTTTGTTGGTAGTTCGGGAAGTTCTCGAATAGAGATTTTATACCGCTTGGACTAAAGAACACAAGAATATCATAGAATACATTTTCTAAATCCGACAAGTCGCTAACTACGGTCTTGTAAAAAATAGCTCGTTGCCATTTGATTCCAGATTCATCTAGTAAATTAGGGATAGTTGATTTTAAATGATCGGAGGACGGAAGTAAAAAAGTCTCGTCTTTGTGCTTTTTTATAAGTGGCATCAACTCATGGAAATGTCTTTTGCCAACGTAGATCTTACGCTTGCGATAAACTACATACTTTTGAAGGTAGTAAGCAACCGCTTCACTTGTACAGAAATACTTTAATGAATCGGAGGTTTTAAATCGCAATTCTTCTGCAATACGGAAAAAGTGATCTACTGCATTTCTGCTGGTAAATATAATAGCGGTGTATTTGCTGAGATCAATTTTTTGTGTGCGAACATCTTTACTACTAGCACCCTCTACATGAATAAAGGAACGAAAGTCCACTTTAACTTTTTGTTTCTCCATCAAATCAAAATAGGGAGAATTCTCTGTTTTTGGTTGAGGTTGCGATACTAAAATAGTCTTCACTTTCATTTGCTGTCTTGTTTTTTCTTTAAATAGGGAGCCTAAATTCCTATTAACGTGTATACTATAAGTAGGTAAGGTCCTATTTCTAAAATGCAAAGGTACAAAATAAAATAAATGTAATGACTAAATAATTGCAGACTGTTTCGCTTATAAGAGGATATGAGGCTGAATAGGTTTAAAAGTACGATGGAAATCCATGCTATATTCATTGTTAGCTGCGTTCTATCCAAAAGGAAGAGCAATACGATATTCCAGGTTAAAATAAAAATAGAGAGTAAGTTCCGATACATCAGTTTCTCATAAGTATATTTAGAAACCTCCTCAGCTCGCCTTACCAGCACGCCTATAATCTTTTCCACCCATAACTTCCCAAGCAAGAGGATAGCATACAATGTTGTAATTCGAATGTACCACCCAATACCTTCTATATTCTTTTCGGCTAGAAAAAACTGACCACAAATAAATAAAAACAAAGAAGTGCTTAAAATGTTGAGAAACGTACTTATAAAGGTAAAAGCATGTCGCTGGTCTATATCTCTGTTATACAGTTGTAGGAAATTGGTCTGAAAAGTGAGCTGTAAAAGTCGCAGAAAGCGATACGGAAATCTTGTACGTAAAATAGCTAGTAGTATCATGCATGTAAGCAAGACGTAAATAATCCAATCGGAATGGTTAGGCACTCTTTCTATATACACGATGTATTGGCTCTTTTTGGATTGCAAATATAGTATAAAATGTCCACAGATATTGTAGACCTAATTCTAAAATGAAATCTATTATTAAGAGTAAAAGCATTACATTTGCGTAAAACATTGCAAATGCAGCCAGATTCATTAGTGATAATCCCTACCTATAATGAGAAGGAGAATATCCAAATTATCTTGGATAGTATCTTTAATTTGGATTATCCGTTTCATGTGTTAGTAGTGGACGATAATTCGCCAGATGGCACCGCAGGCTTGGTAAAGGACTATCTATCTAAGTATGAAGGAAGATTGTATCTGTTGGAGAGAGAAGGAAAAATGGGACTAGGCACCGCCTATATTGCTGGTTTTCGGTGGGCATTATCAAGGGAATACCAGTATATTTTTGAGATGGATGCGGATTTCTCCCATAATCCTGAAGACTTGCCTCGCTTGCTAAATGCATGTAAGGAAGAAGGTGCAGATATGGCCATAGGATCGCGTTATGTAACTGGAGTAAATGTTGTAAATTGGCCTATGTCTAGAGTGGTGCTTTCTTGGATAGCATCTAAATATGTGCAGTTCATTACACGAATGCGTATTCACGATACCACAGCGGGCTTTGTATGTTATAGACGCGAAGTTCTAGAAGCGATAAACTTAGATAAAGTGCAGTTCGTAGGCTATGCTTTTCAAATAGAAATGAAGTTTAAAGCCTACGAGAAAAAATTTAAAATTGTAGAGGTTCCTGTGATTTTCACCGATCGCACCAGAGGAGAATCTAAAATGAGTCAAAAGATAATTTCCGAAGCGATCTTCGGGGTAATAAAACTTAAAGCCAAAAGTTTGTTTTCAAAGTAAACCTAAATTATATGATTAAGCGAATACTCATTAAGAATGCAACTGTAGTAAACGAAGGGAAGTCTTTCTTAAGCGATGTCTTGATAGAAGATGATAGAATTTCGAGTATTGATAAGAGCATTAGTTCAAAGCATCCAGATACCCGTATCATAAATGCAGATGGACTCCATCTATTACCTGGGATGATAGATGATCAGGTTCACTTTAGAGAGCCTGGATTGACGCATAAAGAGGATATTGAGTCAGGCTCCAAGGCTGCGGTGGCAGGAGGTATTACTAGTTTTATAGAAATGCCCAATACCCAACCACAGGCGGTTACTATAGAGGAATTAGAAAAGAAATTTTCACGAGCCGCAGAAACCTCTTGGGCTAACTACTCCTTTATGTTTGGAGGAACCAACGATAACCTAGAAGAAATCCTTAAAGTAGATGAGAAAAAAGTAGCAGGATTAAAACTATTCTTAGGATCCTCTACTGGAAATATGCTGGTGGATGATGAAAAGGTATTGGAAGAAATTTTTTCCAAAACACCGCTTCTTATTTCCGTACATTGCGAGGATGAAAATATCATTCAAGAAAACACTAGAAAATTCACGGAAGAATACGATGGGGATATTCCTGTAGAGAAGCATCCAGAAATTAGAACTGCCGAAGCTTGTTACACCTCTTCGAGTAAAGCGGTTGCGCTTGCAAAGAAAACGGGAGCTAGACTGCACGTTTTCCATGTTTCCACTGGAGTAGAAACCAAGCTTTTCTCCAATAAGATACCTCTTAAAGACAAGAAAATTACAGCAGAGGTTTGTGTGCATCATCTGTGGTTTACCGATAAAGATTATGCCGAAAAAGGAACTAAGATAAAATGGAACCCTGCGGTAAAAACCGAGGAGGACCGAGAGATGTTATGGAAGGCTCTTTTGGATGATAGGATAGATGTTATAGCAACAGACCACGCGCCACATACCATAGAAGAAAAGAATAAAACATATTTAGAAGCACCTTCTGGTGGGCCATTAGTGCAGCATGCTTTGGTAGCGTTGATAGAGATGCACCGTCGAGGTCGTATCAGTATGGAAAAGATAGTGGAAAAAACAGCACATAACCCAGCTATCTTATTTCAGATTAAAGATCGAGGATATATCCGCGAAGGCTATAAAGCAGATCTAGTGCTAGTAGACCTGAATGCACCTTGGGCAGTGAAGAAAGAAAATATCTTCTATAAATGTGGATGGTCGCCATTTGAGGGAACTACGTTTAGATCGCGTGTTACGCATACCTTGGTAAATGGAGAACTGGTGTATGAAATGTTTAAGTTCAATAAAAAAGGGAAAGCCGAACGCTTAACTTTTAACCGATAGAGATGAAAAAACTTTTTGTTGTTTTTATATTTAGCCTCCTAGGTGTTGGCTGTCAAAATATCGTGATGCCCGAAAAGCCAGACGATTTGATAGATAGAAATACTATGGTGGAAATTCTTGTAGATACGTATTTGAGCAACGCGGCAAGAAATAAAAACTATCAAGAAGTGCAGGACAAAAATATTCGTTTAGAAAAATATATTTATCAAAAGTATGCGATAGACAGTCTGCAGTTTGCAAAAAGCAATGCCTATTACTCTGCAGACCTGGACGGTTATTTACAGCTTCTAAAAGAGGTGGAGTTGGAGCTAAACAAGATAAAGGGCGATGAGGAAGTGGATTTAGAGGCAGAGCAAAAATCAAAACCCAAGGCAAATAAAAATATCGATCCAGAGGACGAGGAACTTTAAAGCCTTTAGTTTTTCCTGAACTTAATAGGCTAGGAGAAAGTAAAAAATTATGACGGCGGAAATGGAACCTAATAGCCGCCGTCAATTCTGCATATCCACTCTACCGTATTCTTCAAAGGAGTGAATTGAAAATTTAAAGCGTTTTTTATAGCTTCATTGCTATAATGATTTTGTTTGAATAAGGCCGTAGCGGTATCTCGTGTAAGCTTTAGTTTTTTACCAAATATAAAGCCCATAAAACTTAAAAGAGCACTCATTCCAAACACAATGGTTTTGCCCGCTTTCTTTGCTGGAGTTTCGTAACCAAGCTCTGAATCTAACATTTGGGTGAATTCTTTATAACTCACATTCTCACTAACCATGATAAAGCGTTGGTTTTCAATCTTACTTTGCATTAAATCTTGCATAGCTTTCACTACGTCCCGAACATCCACAAATCCAGTAGTCCCTTCGGTGTAAAATCGCATGCCATTGACATACTGTTTTACTATAGCAGAACTACTTCGCCCCGTCATGCTTGGGCTTAGAATAACTCCAGGATTTATAATGACCGCAGGAACACCTTCTTGCGTGCCTCTCCAAACCTCCATCTCGGCACCATATTTCGTAATCGCATAGTGATTGTTATCCGCATCGGGATTCCAAAAACTGTTTTCATCCATGATAGATTTATCCGCTTCTTTGCTTAAAGTAGCAGTAGAGCTTACGTAGCAGAGCTTCGTGATGCCATGTGCAATACTTAGGTTTACAATATTCGCTGTACCCTTTACGTTTATTCTATAAAGAGACTTGTAGTCTTTCCGATGAAAACTCACCATAGCTGCTGCATGGTAAACAAAATTCACTCCTACAAAAGCGTGTTCTAGAGCAGGTAAGTCGTTTAAATCGGCTTTCACCCATTCTATTTTACGCCAAAGAGGGATAATCGCCCTAGTGTATAGTGCAAATACATCTCTAACTGCGTATACATCGCTGCTCTCACGATAAATAGCCCGCACCTTATACCCTGAGGAAACAAGGTGATAAAGCAGATGCGAACCGACCAATCCAGTACCTCCTGTAACTAATATCATAAGTGCAAAAATAGTCTTTTTTCATATAGTCTTTTATCTTTTACTAATTAGACTTAAATTTGCAGTCAAATAAATTAAATGATAATGGAGCTTAAGAATTTTATTGAAGAATTAAAATGGCGTGGAATGATTCACGACGTAATGCCAGAAACCGAAGAGCACTTGCTAGAAGAGATGCGATCGGCTTATGTGGGATTCGACCCAACCGCAGATTCCCTTCATATAGGTCACCTTGTACCTATAATGCTTTTAGCTCATTATCAGCGCTGCGGACATAAACCTTATGCGTTAGTAGGAGGAGCAACAGGAATGATTGGTGATCCATCTGGAAAGTCGGACGAAAGAAATTTACTAGACGAAGAAACACTTGCCAAGAACGTGGCAGGTGTACAAGGACAATTAGCTAAGTTCTTAGATTTTAAATCGGAAGAAGCTAACGCTGCGGTTTTAGTTAATAACTATGATTGGTTGAAAGACTTTACTTTCTTGGAGTTTATTCGTGATGTGGGAAAACATATCACCGTAAACTACATGATGTCTAAAGACTCGGTTAAGAAGCGTCTTACAGGAGAGGCAAACGAAGGTCTATCGTTTACAGAGTTCACTTACCAGTTAGTACAGGGATATGATTTCTTGCACTTGTATAAAACCAAAAATTGCACCATGCAAATGGGAGGTAGCGATCAGTGGGGTAATATTACTGCAGGAACAGAAATGTTACGACGTATGGCTGGAGCCAAAGGATATGGACTTACTTGCCCATTGATTACAAAAAGTGATGGAACTAAGTTTGGAAAAAGCGAAGGTGGAAATGTTTGGCTGTCGCCCGATTACACTTCGCCATATAAGTTTTACCAATACTGGTTGAACGCTAGTGATGAAGATGCAGAAAACTATATAAAAATCTTTACTTTCTTAGATAAAGAAACCATAGAGGCTTTGGTAGCCGATCATAAAGAAGCGCCACATTTACGTGGATTGCAAAAGCGTTTGGCCGAAGAGGTAACGGTTACTGTGCACGGACAAGAAGAGTATGATAAGGCAGTGCAAGCATCGGAAATACTTTTCGGAAAATCTACTTCCGAAGATTTGGTGAAATTAGATGCAAAGACTTTCTTGGAAATCTTTGAAGGCGTTCCACAAGCGACCGTTTCAAAGAGCGATATAGAAGAAGGAATTGATATCGTTAGCTTATTAGCTCAAGAAACGAACTTCTTAAAATCTAACGGTGAAGCACGTCGTGATTTAAAAGCGAATGCTATCTCGGTAAACCGCGAAAAAGTTAGCGAAGAGAAAGTGGTGAATTTGGAAGACTTATTAAATGATAAATATATCCTAGTTCAGAAAGGAAGAAGAAATTACTTCTTAGTAATAGTTGAATAAGTGTACTAAGTACATAAAATAAAAAATGCTCTTTGGATTTCTAAAGAGCATTTTTTTATGAGAATACCATGTTTTTTGCATATCCTTTTCCTTTGACTGTATTTCGTTTATATGGGTTTCCCTAGTTAAGTCTATTCTATGCATATAATAATTTTTCTAAGTAGTTATATTTTATGTAGCTACATTTTTCATTCTTCATAGTTTGAACCCCAACGCGGGTTCAACCATTGTTAGCCCCCGATGGAATCGGGGGAATATAATGTCTAGAGAAGTCCAACTCCAACGTGGGTTGAATGATTTGTTCTTTATAGTAAAAAAATGAAAATATGTGTTTCTAAAACTGTGAGCAATAGATATAGTGTCACCGACCCCTGAGCCCCCACAATTCTATAACGCTTTTGTGTCTTACAACAATAATAAATTACATCCACGAATATCGCTGTTGTCAAATCTTCCAATAATCTCAAAACTTCCGTCAAGATGTAACTTTCCTAGATCTTGCGTAGCTATAAAGGAGCAGGAATGTAGATTGGCAAGATCAATAACATTGATTCCGCCAGTTACATATTCTACGTAGCTTAAAGGGTCTTCAGTGTCTCGAGTAAGTACACGCATCCACGGTGGAGTGTAGAAAAAGCCATTACCACTAGAGTAAGCTTGTGACAATAACTCGGTCATTCCATATTCGCTATGAATCTGTGGCACTCCAAAACCTACTGCTAAGATTTTATGCAGTTCTTGTTTTATCAATTCTTTGCGTTTCCCTTTCATACCACCTGTTTCCATAATAATGGTGTGTTCTAAAGCAGGTAGATCAAAATCTTCAATCAAATCTAGCAAAGCATAGGATACGCCAATCAACAAGGTTTTCTTTCCTAGTTTTTCTTGATCTAATAATTTCTTTACTAAGTCCTCTGTGTTGTGTAAGTAAAATCCGCTCGATGGATTGTTTGAATCTTTAATAAGTCTATCCACCATATAAATAAGCGACGAACCATCGCGCTCTAAATAGGATGGAAGCAAAGCTAAAATAGTGTAGTCGGTAGTTTCTCCATAGAACTGCTTGAATGCTCTTAGAAAACTTTCTTCGTAAATCTTATTGATAGCAACATAATGCTGACTTCTTTCCATGCCAGTGGTACCGCTACTAGTGAAAATACTTTCAGCTTCGGTTTGTTGCTTATCAAAAATCTTATGGGATTTAAAAAACTCAATAGGCAGAAATGGAATATCTGTAGAATGCACCACTTGCTTAGGATCCGTATTTAGAAGGTTGCAAAACTTGCGATACGGCAAGCAATTCTCATATTGGTATTGGAATACCTCTATGGCAACTTGCTCGAAATCCTCTTCCGATTGTATAGCGAATATTTTGGATGCTAGCATTTGATGATTTTTCACAAAGATATAGAAAATATAAAGCCTCCATTTTATACGAAGGCTTTTAAAAAATCAAAAAGAAAGGTCATTTATTTATTTTATAATCAACTTCTTGGCAGTGGCTTTTCCTTTATGGGTAATCTTTACCATGTACACTCCAGAGTTTAGGTCTTGTAGGGAGATAGCTGTATTTTTATCGGATATTTGTGTTCGGATTACTTGTTCTCCTAGAATAGAAAACACTTCCACTATAGCGTTGCTGTTTACATCTACATAGATTCTATCGGTCGCTGGATTAGGATAAATACTTACTCCTTGCTTTTGTAAGTTTTTTACTGAAAGACTGGTTCCGTCAATATCTTTAGTGTCACGACTAAAGAGCTGTCCGTATCCATTATAATGAGAAGCAATCCCAGAGATAGCGACTTGTGTTCCTATTGGAATGGTTGCTCCGATATAATCTGCGTTGTAAAAATTGGTTCGCATAGGGACTATATCATTGCCGTCGGATACGTTGTAGTTTTGTCCTGTGGCAAATAACTCTGTACCATCGGCATCAATAAAGTGAACGTTCTCGAATGCGATAACTTGCGACTCGTACGCTGCTGGATTGGACATATAATCGCTGATGCTAAAGACTGCAATAGGTATAGAATTGCCCGAAGAACTTGCTGGATTTGCATCGATTATCGGAACAAACAGCTTCGATCCATTTTCTTCTTGTAATTCCCCGCTAATTCCAGTAATCCCATCATATAGATTGTATTCCTTGGTAAGAATCCCTTCCACGTCATTAATCAGAATGGCACCAGTAGCATCTTGAATATATTTTTGTCCTCTATATTCTTGTTGGAAGCTTAGAACAACCTCTTCGGTCAAAGTGTAGTATTTGTTTAAACTGGAATTGCGTAACTCCCCAATGGAGCTTTTTTCAGTAATTTGATTAGAAGAGAAGTTTACGGATTTAGAGACTTCTGGATTTAGCGCCACTCCATGGTTGTCTACCAATTGCAAGGTGACTTCATGGTTGCCAGAACTCAGGTTGTTCAGAGCTATGGAGCCTGTACTAAAGTGATCTATAAAAGATTCTTGATCTACTTTATATTGCACATACCCATCGCCATCTGCTGCAGTAGCGCTAGTAGAAATATCGAAGTGATTTACTTCGAAGTGTATGCTAGGGGTTTCTAAAGGAGAGAACTCTGTGTTGTCTAGTGGGCTAATAATATTCAATGTAGGTGCTTGCCCCATGGAAGTCCAAATAACATCGTCTATGGTAACTTGCCCAGCAGAAGAGGGATTCTCGAATGTAATCACCACATCTCCAGGTATATTTACTTCGATTTCCTCTGTGATTAAAACCTCGTCTTTCTGATTGTTTGTAGTGGCGGTATAAACTAACACCTCGTTTACATACACCTCCATATTGACGTTCGTAGCAAAAGGCTGCTTATAGGAAAATTGTAGGGTGCCAATACCGTTTGGGATGGTTCCAGACGCTACATAGGAATCTGGACTTCGGTTTCTGCCAAGCATAATAGCTTGTCCGGTGATTTCATCACTTCCTCTAGCTTGCATGTAGGTCCAAGTAGAACCATCTTGTCCTTGGAAAGTGCCGTCTTGATAGCTATTGCCAGAAATTGCAACATTATCAAACGTCTCATGTCCTTGCGAAAAGCTTGTTAGACAGAAGAGAAGGGGGAGAACAAAGGATAAAAGAGTAGTTTTGTTCATAATATGAGACTTAAATTCATATTGTATTAAAAATAAGCAAAATAACTTAATCAATCGTCTTTTAATGTGTTAAGTAATTTATGGTAAACAAATGATTTTATCATAATTGTGCGATAATATTTAAATAATTTAAAAGAGGGTTGTTGGTTAGGTGGATTTGTAGATAGTGGACATTGCCTTAAATTGATGAATAATCTGGGTTAAATTATCCTATCTTTACGGAGGTTAACATAAAAATAGATTTCCTGATAGTATGAAAAACGCTGATATACGCATCTTGTTGGTCGATGATGAGCCGGACATTTTAGAGATTATTTCCTATAATTTATCTCAGGAAGGCTATCAGGTATTTACTGCCGAAAATGGAAAAGATGGTATTGCAATAGCAAAAGAAAAAGAACCACATTTGATTGTTTTAGATGTGATGATGCCTGTGATGGATGGAGTGGAAACTTGTAGGCGATTGCGTAAGATTACAAAATTAGAGGACAGTATAATCACTTTTCTAACTGCTCGGGCAGAAGATTACTCGCAAATTGTGGGCTTAGAAGCTGGAGCGGATGATTATATCACCAAACCCATAAAGCCCAAAGTGCTTCTCAGTAAAATAAAATCCCTTCTTAGACGGATAAGCAATGAGGAGGGAAATGATCAAGTGATTGAATTAGGTGATTTAGTTATCGATCTAGAAGCTTATGCCGCCCATTACAAAAAAGAATTATTGAGCTTGCCAAGAAAGGAATTTGAACTATTAGCCCTTTTAGCCTCTCGTCCAGAGAAGGTTTTTAAACGCGAGGAAATATTAGATGCAGTTTGGGGGAAAGATGTAGTGGTAGGTGGACGTACTATAGATGTTCACATTAGAAAGCTTCGTGAAAAAATAGGGGATCATAGATTCGAAACGGTAAAAGGGGTGGGCTATAAATATGTAGAATAAATTATGCAACGCAAGTTTAGTAAGCACTATCATTATGCATTATACAGTTCCCTGTATATCACTTTATCCATAAGTGTTTTAGCAGCTGGATTTATGTATTACTTTCAAATCCCGCTGTGGGTGTTGCTCTTCTTCAGCGCATTCTGCTATATTATTTGCTTTGCGATTATTCAGTATTTCACACAGCGATTAATCTATCAGAAAATCCATGATATATATAAGACTATTTTTTCGGATCCAAATATCTACGATGAAGATCTCATAACCAATATCGACTCACTATCTAAAGAAGTAGAGCGTTTTTCCGAAGACAAACGCTTGCAGATCGAAGACTTAGAGTTACGAGACGATTTCCGAAAGGAATTCATTGGAAACTTAGCCCATGAGTTGAAAACACCACTTTTTACTGCTCAGTCCTATCTTCTTACGCTACAAGATGGGGCGTTGGATAATATGGAGGTTCGGGATAAGTACATAGACCGAGCAGCAAGCGGAATGGAAAGACTGGTGCATATTATTGAGGATTTAGATACGATAACCAAATTAGAAACAGGCAAAGAAACCCTCGTTAAAGAGAAAATGGACATCGTGGCGCTCACACAAACGGTATTTGATATGCTGGAGGTTGTAGCACAAGAAAAAGACATCAGTCTTGCGTTCGATACCGATTACGACGAACCGATCTATGTGTTTGCCGATAGCAAGAAAATCCACCATGTACTTACCAATCTAACCTTAAATTCTATCAAATACGGAAAGCGAAATGGTACTACCGAAGTGGCGTTCGATGTTCAAGGAGATAAAATTTTAGTCCGCATCAACGATAATGGCGGAGGAATTGCCAAACAACATCTCCCTAGATTATTTGAGCGTTTTTATCGTATAGACAAAAGCGGCTCTCGTAAAGAAGGTGGTAGCGGCTTGGGACTAGCAATAGTAAAACATATGATAGAAGCCCATCAAGAGCGCATTCAAGTAGAAAGCGAAATCGGGCTTGGAACAGAGTTTTCCTTTACTTTACAGAAGTTTCAAGAGAATTAATGTAGGTTGTTTCCAACATTAATTGGTAGGAGAAGCAAAGGTTTTCTAAGGCAGGAGCTTAACTTTAAATACTAATTTATCTAGACTTTTAAGAACTCCTAGAACCGCAGTTTTTTGTTTAAATCCTTCGATATGGGAATGTCTTGTATTTACTTATCTCCTATAAGCGTCCATAAAAATAACTTTCCGTATTTTTACAGAAATTTAAAGATTCCTTGGCAAGTAAAAACAAATTAAAGCGATTTAAAGAAAACGAAACCTTTTCTAATGTATTTCAACCCACCAGAGAGCAGGTTTTTGAAAATGCATTAGAATTAAAAGGAAATTGGAAAGAGCGTATTTTTAAAAACGACAACCCATTAGTTCTGGAGTTAGGTTGTGGGAAAGGAGAATATACAGTTGGGTTGGCACAACGTTATCCAGATAAGAATTACCTTGGTGTAGACACTAAGGGAGCACGCTTTTGGCGAGGAGCTAAAACGGCAATAGAAACCAACTTAAAGAATGCCTGCTTTCTACGAGCGCAAATCGAACATATCGATAAGTTGTTTGAGCCGAACGAAGTGGATGAGATATGGATTACCTTCCCAGATCCGCAGACAAAATTTCAACGAACAAAGCATCGGCTAACCAATCCAAAGTTTTTAAGTAGGTACAAGCAAATTCTTAAACCACAAGGTATGGTGCATTTAAAAACCGATTCCGAGTTTTTACATGGCTACACCCTTGGGCTATTAGAAGGCGCTGGTGTAGTTGTAGATTATGCGCACCACGATATATATAGAAACACTTATTCGCACGAAGATGTGGTGGGGATTCAAACTTTTTATGAGAAAAAATACTTGGAAATAGATAAGAAAATAACCTACCTGCGATTTCAATTGGATGATTGGAAAATGTAAAAAACAGTTACTATGGAGGTGATAAATAACTTTTTAAT
>Ga0079223_10000706_pt1 | contig 18047 bp, 15 predicted proteins | sample Stecom2011_FD_75072 | JGI IMG/M metagenome (GOLD analysis project Ga0079223, IMG submission 75072) | Agricultural soil microbial communities from Utah to study Nitrogen management - Steer compost 2011 | ecosystem: Environmental > Terrestrial > Soil > Agricultural land | place: USA: Utah... | reverse complement strand
GCGCTGCCCACGATACCGTTGTCGAGAATCACGTCGGCTTCCACGGTCGGGTTACCGCGGGAGTCCAGGACTTCGCGGCCCTTGATGTCGACGATTTTTGCCATGCTTGCTAACACTCCAGTGAAGGGGCTTGTGGCAGAGCCTCAAGCGGTCTCGATAGCGGGGAATTGCTTGATCAGGTCGTCCAGCTGCTTGAGCTGGCCGAGGAACGGCTCCAGCTTGTCCAGGCGCAGCGCACAGGGACCGTCGCACTTGGCCTGATCCGGATCCGGATGCGCCTCCAGGAACAGGCCGGCCAGGCCCTGGGACAGACCGGCCTTGGCCAGGTCGGTCACCTGGGCGCGACGACCACCGGCGGAGTCGGAGCGACCGCCCGGCATCTGCAGGGCATGGGTCACGTCGAAGAACACCGGGTACTCGAACTGCTTCATGATGCCGAAGCCGAGCATGTCGACCACCAGATTGTTGTAGCCGAAGCAGGAGCCCCGCTCACAGAGAATCAGCTGGTCGTTGCCGGCCTCCTCGCACTTGCGCAGGATGTGCTTCATCTCGTGCGGGGCGAGGAACTGGGCCTTCTTGATGTTGATCACCGCGCCGGTCCTGGCCATGGCCACCACCAGGTCGGTCTGCCGGGACAGGAAGGCCGGCAGCTGGATGATGTCGCACACCTCGGCCACCGGAGCGGCCTGCCAGGGCTCGTGCACATCGGTGAGCACCGGCACGCCGAAGGTCTTCTTCACTTCCTCGAAGATTTTCATGCCCTCTTCCAGGCCCGGGCCGCGGAAAGAGGTGATCGAGGAGCGGTTGGCCTTGTCGAAGCTGGCCTTGAACACGTAGGGAATGCCGAGTTTCTCGGTCACCCGCACGTACTCCTCGCAGGCCTGCATGGCCAGGTCACGGGACTCCAGTACGTTGATGCCGCCGAACAGCACGAAGGGCTTGTCGTTGGCGATCTCGATGTTGCCGACGCGGATGATCTTCTGGGTCATGCCTTGGTTGCCTTGTAAGCCAGTGCCGCGTTCAGGAAGCCGCTGAACAGCGGATGGCCGTCACGCGGGGTGGAGGTGAATTCCGGGTGGAACTGGCAGGCCACGAACCAGGGATGGTTCGGCGCCTCGACCACTTCCACCAGCGCGCCATCCGCGGAACGACCGGTGACCTTCAGACCCGCCTCGACCAGTTGCGGCAGCAGGTTGTTGTTCACCTCGTAGCGGTGGCGGTGACGCTCTTCGATCAGCTCGGCACCGTAGGCCTGGGCCACCTTCGAGCCCGGTTCCAGACGACATTCCTGGGCGCCCAGGCGCATGGTGCCGCCCAGGTCGGAATTGTCGGAGCGGGTTTCCACGGCGCCGGTGGCGTCCTGCCACTCGGTGATCAGACCGACCACCGGGTGCTGGCTGCTCTTGTCGAATTCGGTGGAGTTGGCGTCACTCCAGCCCAGCACGTTGCGGGCGTACTCGATGACCGCCACCTGCATGCCCAGACAGATGCCCAGGTAGGGAATCCTGTTCTCGCGGGCATAGTGGACGGCCTGGATCTTGCCTTCCACGCCACGCAGACCGAAGCCGCCGGGTACCAGGATGGCGTCGACGCCTTCCAGCAGGCCGGTGCCCTGGTTCTCGATATCCTCGGAGTCGATGTAGCGCAGGTTGACCTTGGTGCGGCTCTGGATGCCGGCGTGGTTCAGCGCCTCGATCAGCGACTTGTAGGCGTCCAGCAGCTCCATGTACTTGCCGACCATGGCGATGGTGACTTCCTTCTCGGGATTGAGCTTGGCGTCAACAACGCGATCCCATTCGGACAGGTCGGCGCTGTCGCATTCCAGACCGAAGCGCTCCAGCACGTAGTCGTCCAGACCCTGGGAATGCAGGATGCTGGGGATGCGGTAGATGGTGTCGGCGTCCGGCAGGCTGATCACCGCGCGCTCTTCCACGTTGGTGAACAGGGCGATCTTGCGGCGCGAAGAGACGTCGATGGGCTGTTCGGAACGGCAGATCAGCACGTCCGGCTGCAGGCCGATGGAACGCAGCTCCTTCACCGAGTGCTGGGTCGGCTTGGTCTTGGTCTCGCCGGCGGTGGCGATGTAGGGCACCAGGGTCAGGTGCATCAGCATGGCGCGCTTGGCACCCACTTCCACGCGCAGCTGGCGGATGGCTTCCAGGAACGGCTGGGATTCGATGTCACCCACGGTGCCGCCGATTTCCACCAGGGCCACGTCGGCATCGCCGGCGCCCTTGATGATGCGGCGCTTGATCTCGTCGGTGATATGCGGGATCACCTGGATGGTGGCCCCCAGGTAGTCACCCCGGCGCTCCTTGCGCAGCACGTCGGCGTACACGCGGCCGGTGGTGAAGTTGTTGTTCTGGGTCATCCGGGTACGGATGAAGCGCTCGTAGTGGCCCAGGTCGAGGTCGGTCTCGGCGCCGTCATGGGTGACGAACACCTCGCCGTGCTGGAACGGGCTCATGGTGCCCGGGTCCACGTTGATGTACGGGTCCAGCTTCAGCATGGTGACCTTCAGGCCCCGCGCCTCCAGGATGGCCGCCAGTGAAGCCGAGGCGATGCCTTTCCCCAATGAAGAAACAACACCACCCGTGACGAAGATGTAGCGCGTCATGAATAACCCTAGAAGTCTGCGTTAGTAAGCGGCCGGCGCCGCGGGGTAAGCGAAGGAGCGATTGCGCAATGCGACAATAGCCAGCTGCCACGGGTTCCGGAGGAAGCCGCAGAAGCTGAAATAAGACGGGAGCGCAGTCTACCCGAATCGCGAGGGCAGCTCAAACCCGAGCTGCGTCATTCGGGCAGTCCCAGAGCAGCTGCCCCTCCACCCCGGCTGCGCGCAGCGCCGGCAGGTTGGCCACGGCCAGCAGCTCCCGGCCGCGCAGCAGCAGCGGCAAACGGTCACGCACGAAGATCGGCAGCCCGCTTTCGTTGAGCAGCCGCTTGAGATCGCGACTGCCCCGTCCGGCCAGGGTCAGCCGCTCGCCACCTCGGCGGCAGGCCAGGCGCAGCGCGCCCGGCGGCAGATCGCCCTGCCAGCAGACCCGACCGTTGCCGGGCAGCTCGCACGCTCCGCCGGCAAACGCGACATCCAGTTGCGGCCTGTTCAGCCAGTCACCCGCCAGCCACCAGAGCCGGCCGGCGCCTCGCTGCAGCTCGCCCCCTTCCAGGCGCCAGCGCGGCGTCCGATCCCCGGCGGCATCGCGCAGATGCGTCCAGCCGGCCCAGTGCTCGCTGTCCGGCAGGCGGGTCAGCGGCGCCAGCCAGTGGCGCAGCGCATTGCGCTGACGGACCTCGGACAGCGCCAGCAGCGGTTCCAGGCGCAGCGAGGGCACGTTCAGCCAGGGCCAGGGAGAAGGTTCGCGGGCCGGCGCCAGGTCCTGCTCCGCCAGCTCGCCCAGCAGCAGGTCCGCCTCGCGGCAGTGTTCCGCGGCGCGGGCCAGGCTGGCACTGGCCCCGGGCCACTGGGCAGCCAGCAGCGGCATGACGCGCTGGCGCAGGTAATTGCGCGCAAAACGGGTATCGGCATTGCTGGGGTCTTCCACCCACGACAGGCCATGGTTGCGGGCATGGGCTTCCAGCTCGGCCCGGGCCACGCCCAGCAGCGGCCGCACCAGGTGCCCCGCGCCCAGCGGCCGGTTGGCCGCCATGCCGGCCAGGCCGCGCACCCCTGCCCCTCTGAGCAACCGGAACAGCAGGGTCTCGGCCTGATCATCGCGGTGCTGGCCGGTGAGCAGCACCTCCCCCGCCGCCAGGTTGTCCCGGAACGCGGCATAGCGCGCCTCCCGCGCGGACTGCTCCAGGCTGGCAACATCGCGTGCCACCGCTACCGGCACGACCCGCAGCTCGACGCCCAGCCGCGCGCACACCGCCCGGCAATGCTCCGGCCAGGGCTCGGCCGCGACCTGCAGCCCGTGGGCGACATGAATGGCGGACAGCGGCGGCAGCGCCTCGCGTGCGCGCAGCTCGGCCAGCAGATGCAGCAGGACGGTGGAATCCAGCCCGCCGGAAAAGGCCACGCGCCAGGCGGGGGCGGCGCGCCAGGGGGCAAGGGCGGCAAGGAGGCGATCGGCGAGGGTCATGGCGGCAGGCTAGCGGCGCCGGGCGCCGGAAAGCAAGAAGCCGACCCGAGGGTCGGCTTCCTTGCGCAGCAGGAATCGATCAGGCCACGCCGTAGCTCATCAGGCGGTCGTAGCGGCGCTGCAGCAGGGTATCGATGTCCATGCCCTGCAGCATGTCCAGCTGGGCATTCAGGCTGTCGCGCAGGCTGGCGGCCATGGTGCCCGGATCGCGGTGGGCGCCGCCCAGCGGCTCCTTGATCACCTCGTCGACGATGCCCAGCTCGCGCAGGCGCTCGGCGGTGATGCCCATGGCCTCGGCGGCTTCCGGCGCCTTCTCGGCGGTACGCCACAGGATCGAGGCGCAGCCTTCCGGGGAGATCACCGAGTAGGTGGCGTACTGCAGCATGTTCAGCTGGTCGCACACGCCGATGGCCAGCGCGCCACCGGAACCACCTTCACCAATGACGGTGGCGATGATCGGGGTCTTCAGGCGCGACATCACGCGCAGGTTCCAGGCGATGGCCTCGCTCTGGTTGCGCTCCTCGGCGTCGATGCCCGGGTAGGCGCCAGGGGTATCGATGAAGGTGAGGATCGGCATCTTGAAGCGTTCGGCCATCTCCATCAGGCGGCAGGCCTTGCGGTAGCCTTCCGGGCGCGGCATGCCGAAGTTGCGACGCACCTTCTCGCGCACGTCGCGGCCCTTCTGGTGGCCGATAATCATCACCGGACGCTCGCCCAGACGGGCCACACCGCCGACGATGGCGGCGTCATCGGCGAAGTGACGGTCGCCGTGCAGCTCTTCGAACTCGCTGAAGATGTGGCCGATGTAATCCAGGGTGTAGGGGCGCTTGGGATGGCGGGCCAGTTGCGCGATCTGCCAGCTGGACAGGTTGCTGAAGATGCTGGCGGTCAGCGACAGGCTCTTCTCTTGCAGACGGGCAATCTCTTCGCCGATGTTCAGCGCATTGTCGTTGCCTACCAGGCGCAGCTCCTCGATCTTGGCCTGCAGGTCGGCAATCGGCTGTTCGAAATCCAGAAAATTCGGGTTCATAGGCATCCGTCTTGTTTCGCGGCCAGGGGGCCGGGCGGCTGTTCCGGGTAAGGAGCCCACCTTAAGGGATGGAGGCTCCCATGGTCGAGCTGGCGGGCATTCCCGCTAGCGGTAGTGCAGGAAGACGTTGTCGCGCCCGAACTGGTCACGCAACGCCTGAATCAGGCTGTCGGTGGGGTCCACCTGCCAGTTGTCGCCGAACTGCAGCATGGCCCGCGCCTCGCTACCGGTATAGTCCAGGGTCAGCGGGCAGGCGCCCTTGTGACGCTGGAACAGTTCGGCCATCCAGCGCAGGCGCTCGCCCTGCAGCATCTGCCGATCGACCCTCAGGCGCAGGCTTTCCGCCAGCGCGGTGCGCGCGCTCTCCAGGCTCAGCACGCGCTTGGCGCGCAGGCGCAGGCCGCCGGAGAAGTCGTCGTGGCTGACCTCCCCCTCCACCACCACCAGTGCGTCATTCTGCAACAGCGCCTGGTTGCTGGCGAAGGCGTCGGCGAACAGCGAGGCCTCGATGCGCCCGGAGCGATCGTCCAGGGTGATGAAGCCCATCTTGTCACCCTTCTTGTTCTTCATCACCCGCAGGTTGACGATCAGGCCGGCAACGGTCTGCAGGTCGCGGGACGGCTTGAGATCGACGATGCGCTGGCGGGCGAAGCGCCGCACCTCCTTCTCGTATTCGTCGATGGGATGGCCGGTGAGGTACAGGCCCAGGGTTTCCTTCTCGCCGCGCAGGCGCTCCTTGATCGACAGCTCGCGCACCTTGCGGTAGTTGGCGTAGACGTCCGCCTCCGGCTCGGCGAACAGTCCGCCGAACAGGTCCATGTGGCCGCTCTGCTCACTGCGCGCGGTCTGCTCGGCGGCCTGCACCGCCTCCTCCATGGCCGCCAGCAGCACGGCGCGGTTGAGGTCGACGCTGGCCTGGTAGGCCTTGGGCTCGTCCTGGTAGTGCGGCCCCAGGCGGTCCAGGGCGCCGGAACGGATCAGCGCCTCCAGGGTGCGCTTGTTGATGCGCTTGAGGTCGACCCGGTTGCAGAAGTCGAACAGGTCCTTGAAGGGGCCGCCTTCGTTGCGGCACTCGACGATGGCCTCCACCGGGCCTTCGCCGACGCCCTTGATGGCGCCCAGGCCGTAGACGATGCGCCCATCCTCGTTGACGGTGAACTTGAACTCCGAGGTGTTCACGTCCGGCGCGTCGATGCGCAGCTTCATGCTGCGGCATTCCTCGATGAGGATCACCACCTTGTCGGTGTTGTGCATGTCCGCCGAGAGCACCGCGGCCATGAAGGGCGCCGGGTAGTGGGCCTTCAGCCAGGCGGTCTGGTAGGACACCAGACCGTAGGCGGCCGAGTGGGACTTGTTGAAGCCATAGCCGGCGAACTTTTCCACCAGGTCGAAGATGTTGCCCGCCAGCTCGGCATCGATGCCGTTCTTCGCGCAGCCCTCGATGAAGCCGCCGCGCTGCTTGGCCATTTCCTCGGGCTTCTTCTTGCCCATGGCGCGGCGCAGCATGTCCGCGCCGCCGAGGGTGTAGCCGGCCATCACCTGGGCGATCTGCATCACCTGTTCCTGGTACAGGATGATGCCGTAGGTGGGCTTGAGCACCGGCTCCAGGCCGGCGTACTGGTAGTCCGGGTGCGGGTAGGAGATCGGCGCGCGGCCGTGCTTGCGGTTGATGAAGTCGTCCACCATGCCGGACTGCAGCGGGCCGGGGCGGAACAGCGCCACGAGCGCGATCATGTCTTCCAGGCAGTCGGGCTTGAGCTTCTTGATCAGCTCCTTCATGCCTCGGGACTCGAGCTGGAACACGGCCGTGGTTTCGGCCTTCTGCAGCATCTCGTAGGTCTTCTTGTCATCCAGCGGGATGCGGTCGATGTCCACCAGCTGGGTCTCGCCGCGGCGGCGCTGCTCGCGGTGGATGGTTTCCAGCGCCCACTTGATGATGGTCAGGGTGCGCAGGCCGAGGAAGTCGAACTTCACCAGGCCGGCCTGCTCCACGTCGTCCTTGTCGAACTGGGTCACCAGGCCGCTGCCGTCCTCGTCGCACTGCACGGCGGAGAAATCGGTCAGCTTGGTCGGCGCGATCACCACGCCGCCGGCGTGCTTGCCGGTGCCACGGGTGATGCCTTCCAGCTTGAGGGACATCTCCCAGATTTCCTGGGCTTCCTCGTCGTTCTTGAGGAACTCGCGCAGCGGTTCCTCCATCTCGTAGGCCTTCTCCAGGGTCATGCCCACTTCGAAGGGGATCATCTTCGACAGCTTGTCGGCCAGACCGTAGGACTTGCCCTGGGCGCGCGCCACGTCGCGCACCACCGCCTTGGCGGCCATGGTGCCGAAGGTGACGATCTGGCTCACCGCGTTGCGACCGTACTTGTCCGCCACGTACTCGATCACCCGGTCGCGGCCATCCATGCAGAAGTCCACGTCGAAGTCGGGCATGGAGACGCGTTCGGGGTTCAGGAAGCGTTCGAACAGCAGGTCGTAGGCCAGCGGGTCGAGGTCGGTGATCTTCAGCGCGTAGGCCACCAGCGAGCCGGCACCCGAACCACGGCCCGGCCCCACCGGCACGCCGTTGTTCTTGGCCCACTGGATGAAGTCCGCCACGATCAGGAAGTAGCCGGGAAAGCCCATCTGGATGATGGTGTTGAGCTCGAACTCCAGGCGATCGACGTAGCGCTGGCGCACCTCCTCGTAGTTGGGCGTGGTCTCCTTCGGCCAGAGTACCGCCAGGCGCTCTTCCAGCCCCTCGAAGGAGGCGTGGCGCAGGTACTCGTCGATGTTCATGCCGTTGGGCGTGGGGAAGTCCGGCAGGAAGTGCTTGCCCAGCTTCAGCTCCAGGTTGCAGCGCCGGGCGATTTCCACGGTGTTCTCGATGGCATCCGGCAGGTCGCTGAACAGCTCGGCCATTTCCTGCGGCGACTTCAGGTACTGCTGGTCGCTGTACAGGCGCGGCCGGCGCGGATCGTCCAGGGTGCGGCCCTCGCCGATGCACACGCGGGTTTCGTGGGCGGCGAAGTCGTCCTGGGTCAGGAAGCGCACGTCATTGGTGGCGACAATCGGCGCGCCGCAGCGGTCGGCCAGCGGCACGGCGGCGTGCAGGTACTCCTCGTCGTTGATGCGATTGGTGCGCTGCAGCTCCACATAGAAGCGGTCCGGGAAGGCGGCCATCCACTCGCGCAGCAGCTGCTCGGCCAGCGCCTCGTCGCCGTTGAGCAGGGCGTGACCGATCTCGCCTTCCTTCGCCCCGGACAGGGCGATCAGCCCCTCGGCGGCCTCCTTGATCCATTCGCGCTCGATGATCACCAGCCCGTTGCGCTGCCCCTCCATCCAGCCGCGGGAGACCAGCTCGGTCAGGTTCAGGTAGCCCCTGGGGTTCATCACCAGCAGGGTCATGCGGGTCAGCGGGCCGTCCTCATCCCGGCTGGCCACCCACAGGTCGGCCCCGCAGATGGGCTTGATGCCCGCGCCGTTGGCCGCCTTGTAGAACTGCACCAGCGAGTGCATGTTGCTGATTTCGGTGACCGCCACCGCCGGCATGCCCGCCGCCGCGGTCGCCTTGACCAGCGGCTTGATGCGCACCAGACCATCGACCAGCGAAAACTCGGTATGCAGACGCAGATGGACGAACGTAGCGGACATGGACGGACTCTGGGCACGGCTGACGGTGAAGGGAGGGGATTGTAACGGAAAGCCGTGGAGGCGAGGCGGCGCCACTGCGCAACGGCGCTATCCCGCGATCAGCTGTCGTGCCGCCTGGCGGTGCGCCGCGATCAGCGCGGCAAGGTCCAGCCCCTCGATCTGCCCGTCCACCACGCGCCAGCGACCGCCGACCATCACCCGGTCGGCCCGCTCGGCGCCACACAGCAGCAGCGCGGCCAGCGGATCATGGCTGCCGGAAAAGCGCAGCTCGTCGAGCCGGAACAGCGCCAGATCCGCTTGCTTGCCGACCGCCAGCTCGCCGATGTCGCCACGCCCGAGCAGGCGCGCCGAACCCCGGGTCGCCCAGCCCAGCACCTTCTCCGGCGTCACCGCTTCCGCCCCATAGCGCAGGCGTTGCAGGTAGAGCGCCTGGCGCGCCTCCAGCAGCAGGTTGGAGGCATCGTTGGAGGCCGAACCGTCCACGCCCAGGCCGATGGTCGCCCCTTTGCCCTCCAGCTGCAGCGTGCGGCAGATGCCGTTGCCCAGCCGCATGTTGGCGCTCGGGCAATGGCAGATGCCGACGCCCGCCCGGCCCAGCCGATCGATCTCGACCTGGCTGAAGTGGATGCCGTGGGCCAGCCAGGTGCGTGGCCCCAGCCAGCCGACGCTACGCAGATAATCCACGGCATGCATTTTGTGCCGCCGCAGGCAGTAGGCCGCATCGTCCGGTGTTTCCCCCAGGTGGGTGTGCAGACGCACGTCGCGCGCCTCGGCCAGCGCGGCGGTGTCGCGCATCAGTTCGCGGCTCACCGAGAAGGGCGAACAGGGCGCCAGGGCGATCTGGATCTGTGCGCCGTCGCCGCGCTGGTGGTAGCGGTCGATCAACCGCTCGCTGTCGGCGAGGATCACCTCGGCGCCCTGCTCCACCGGCCGGTAGGGCCGCTCGCCAACAGGCTTGGCCTGGGTCAGCGAGCCACGGCACAAGGTGGCGCGCATGCCCAGCTCCCGCACCGCCTCCACCTCGATGTCGATGGCCTGCTCCAGAGCCTCCGGAAACAGGTAGTGGTGATCCGCCGTGGTGGTGCAGCCGGACAGCAGCAGCTCGGCCAGCGCCACCCGGCTGGCCAGGGCCAGGTGTTCCGGCGTCAGCCGGGACCAGACCGGATAGAGGGTCAGCAGCCAGTCGCGCAGCGACACGCTCACCACCGGCCCCCAGGCGCGGGTCAGGTTCTGATAGAAGTGGTGATGGGCATTGACCAGCCCCGGCAGCAGCACATGCTCACGGGCCTCGAAGACCTCGTCCACCGGCGCCGCCGGCGTCTGGCCGCTCCCCAGCAGTTCGACGATCAGTCCGTCCTCCACCACCAGCCCGCCCGGCGCGCGCTGCTCGTTGGCGGTGAAGGCGGCCAGGGGCTCTCGGATCCAGATACGGGTGGCTGGCATGGCTGACACTCCCAGGGTTGATCTGGCTGTTATGCCTTCCGGAGGTCATTCCGTCGAGTAGCGGAACGTCCCGCTGCCGCGGACAAACTTTTCCCGCCCCCGGCACTCAGAACAGCTGACCCCGCGCAGCCGTGCCATGGCGCAAGCACGCATCCTGATCGCATGGACAGCCGACAATGCGCAGCACTCCTTCCCGCTTTTCCCTGGCCATCATCGGCCTTCTGCTGCTCAGCAACGCCGTCACCCTGTTCTTCCTGCTCGACAGCCCCCAGCTGTATCGCTTCAGGAGCCTGCTGGTGCGGGACGACGCCCGTTTCACCGATGCCAGCGGACGCACTCCGGTGCAGGATGCGAACACCCGCGGCTACGCCATCTTCCTCACCTACGGGCAATCCAACGCCGGCAACTCCGGCCAGATCGACTATGTGCCCGGCAGGCAGGTACTGAATTTCCACGACGGCGTGCTGTACCGCTACGAGGATCCGGCCCTGGGCGGCCAGGGGCGCCAGGGCAGCGTGTGGGGGCGGGTCGGCGACCGGCTGGTGTCACGCGACGCCTACCCCGGCGTGGTGTTCGCCCTGGCGGGAGCCAACGGCAAGACCCTGGAGCAACTGAGCCAGCCGCCCCATTACGACCATCTGCTGCGGCAATACGCGGCGTTGCAGCGCCACTTCGGCCACGTGGACGCCATCCTGCTGCACCAGGGCGAGGCCAACCACCGGCACCGCCAGGGTGGCGACTACCGACGCGCCTTCCTCGCCTTCGAGCGCCAGCTGCGGCGCGACGGCATTCAGGTACCGCTGTACCTCGCCCAGGCCTCCTACTGCGGCAACTCGGTGGACCCCGCGCTGCTGGCTGTGCAGGACCAGCTGATCCGCGAGCTGCCGGGAGTCCTGCGCGGGCCGAACACCGACACCCTCATCGCGCCTCGCTACCGCCTCCCCGACCGCTGCCACTTCTCGGCCGAAGGCCTGGATGCCGCCGCCGCGCTCTGGGTGCAGAGCCTTCTCGCGGCTTCGGAGATCTGATCGCATGACGGCCAACCCGCTTTCCTACAACCCCGGCATCGACGGCCTGCGCGCGGTGGCGGTGCTGTCCGTGTTCGCCTTCCACCTGGATCACCGCTGGCTGCCGGGCGGCTTTCTCGGCGTGGACATCTTCTTCGTCATCTCCGGGTTCCTGATCACCTCCATCCTGCTCAAGGAAATGGCGCAGGGCCGGTTTTCCTGGCGCGAGTTCTACCGCAGACGCATCAAGCGGATCCTGCCGGCCTACCTGTTCATGCTGGCGGGCACGACCGCCGCCGCCTTCGTGGTGATGCTGCCCTACGACTTCAAGAAGTTCGCGGTATCGGCCTTTTCCTCCCTGTTCTTCCTTTCCAACATCAACTACGCACTGCGCCAGGGGGACTACTTCTCCACCGACGCCGAGCAGTGGCCCCTGCTGCATACCTGGTCGCTGGCCGTGGAGGAGCAGTTCTACCTGTTCTGGCCGGTGGTCCTGTTCGCCCTGTTCGCGCTGCTGCCGGACGCGGCGCAACGCCGGCGCCTGCTGCTGCCGGTATTGCTCGGCCTGGCGCTAATTTCGCTCATCGCCGCCAGCCTGCTGTCCGCCGACAGCACTCTGGCCAAGTGGAGCTACTACAGCGCGCCCACCCGCGCCTTCGAGCTGCTGGTGGGCGCGGGGCTGGCCGTTCTCCAGGCGGACGGCCGCCTGAAAGCCCTGGACGCCCGCTTTACCCTGCCGGCCCTGGCGGTCCTGCTGGCCAGCCTGGTTCTGCATGATGCCAGCCTGCCCTTTCCTTCCTTCACCGCCCTGATCCCCTGCCTGGCCACCGCCGTGCTGCTGGTCGGCGCCCGGCACGGCATCGTCTATCGCCTGCTGGCCTGCAAGCCCATGGTGGCCATCGGCCTGATCTCCTATTCCCTGTACCTGTGGCACTGGCCACTGGTGGCCTTCACCCGCTACCTGTTCGATTTCGGCAATGGCGATTTCCGCCTCACGCCGGACCAGGCGGCGCTCATCGTGGGAGCCGCGCTGACCCTGGCCTGGTGCTCCTACCGCTTCGTCGAAACACCGGTGAAGAACGCCCGGATGGGCTTCCGGCCCGCGTTGGTGCGCTTCTGTGCGCTGCCCAATGCCGTGGGCGCACTGGTGTTCGCCGCCATCTACCTCAGCCACGGCGCGCCCTTTCGCCTGGACACCGAAAAGGCCCCGGCCATGCTGGCCTTCTACTCCATCGACAAGCAGCAGTGCCCGAACTTCATCAGCCTGGGCTGCCCGGGCGGCGACCGGCAGGGCAGCCGGCGTTACCTGATCATCGGCAACTCCTATGCCGAGCACTATTTCAAGTTCTACGACACCCTGGGCCGCGCCGCCGGCATCCGCGTCGACCTGGCGGCCAGCGGCGGCTGCGGCCCCCATGACCGCGAGGAGAAGTGCAGGGATGTCTATGGGTACGTGTTCGAGCACGAACGGGAATACGACGGCTTCATACTCATCCAGGCCTGGAGCAGCCTGCACCGGCCCTCCGCTTCCCGCTACGCCATGGCCATCGGTGAATACCTGCAACGCCTGCAGGCGCTGGGCAAGCCGGTGCTGCTGGTGGGCGGCATGCCCCGCTTCAATGTGGACATCGACAAGGTGGCCAACCACGCCCGCCTGTTCGGCACGGGGCGCCAGCCCGTCGAGGTGCGCACGCTGCAGGACTTCATGGAGGAAAACGCGACCCTGGAACGCTACAGCCGGGAACAGGGTGCCCGCTTCATCGACCCGTACCGGGAACTGCTGAGTTCAGGCCTGGAGCTTCGGCATCTGGACGACAGCGGCACGCCCCTGTACCGGGACTCCAATCATCTGTCGGTGTACGGGGCGGAGCGGCTGGCGAGGCATTTGCTCTCGACCACCCCACGGGAGGAAATCAGCGCTCGGTACTTCCCCTGAAAGGACAACGCTAGTCGAGTGCCGGAGTAGCCAGCGTCGAAGTAGAAGCAGTGGCCTCGAGCACCATCCGCACCGGCGCAAAGCTGCGCCGGTGAATGGGGGTGGCGCCCAGCCGCTGCAGCGCCTCAAGGTGCGCGGGGGTGGGATAGCCCTTGTGGGTCGCCAGGCCGTAGCCGGGGTAGATCAGGTCCAGGGCCTGCATTTCCCGGTCGCGGCTGACCTTGGCGAGGATGGAGGCGGCGGCGATGGCCGGCACCTGGGCGTCGCCGCCGATCACCGGGGCGCTGGGGACGGAGAGTTTGGGACAGCGGTTGCCGTCGATCAGCGCCAGTTTCGGTGTAACAGCCAGGCCTTCCACGGCACGCTGCATGGCCAGCATGGTGGCGTGCAGGATATTGAGGCGGTCGATCTCATCGACCTCGGCGCGGGCGATGCACCAGGCGAGAGCCTTTTCCTGGATCTCGTCGAACAGCGCCTCGCGGCGCGCCTCGGTGAGCTTCTTGGAATCGTTCAGGCCGAGGATCGGACGGGCCGGATCGAGGATCACCGCCGCGGTGACCACCGGGCCGCAGAGCGGGCCACGGCCCACCTCATCGACTCCGGCGACCAGCTCCTCGACCAGCTCGAAGTCCAGACCCAGCTGCATTTCAGCGCCCCACCAGTTCCAGCACCGCATCCGCGGCGCGTGCCGACGCATCGCGGCGCAGGGTGCGGTGAATCTGGTCGAAGCCGTCGGTCTGCGCCTGGCCGTCGGCGATCAGCGGCGCCAGCGTCTGGGCCAGGCTGTCCGGCGTGGCGGCATCCTGGATCAGTTCGGGCACCAGCATGCGCTGGGCCAGCAGGTTGGGCAGCGACACGTAGGGGCTTTTCACCAGACGCTTGAGAATCCGGTAGGTCAGCGGCGCCACCTTGTAGGCCACCACCATGGGGCGCTTGTAGAGCAGCGCTTCGAGGGTGGCGGTGCCGGAGGCGATGAGCACCGCGTCGCAGGCCGCCAGAGCCAGGTGCGACTGCCCATCGAGCAGCGTCAGCGACAGGTTGCGACCGGCCAGCATCTGCTCGAGCTGCGCGCGGCGCTCCGCGTTGGCGCAGGGCAGCACGAAGTGCAGTTCCGGGCGCAGGACGCGCAGGCGCTCGGCGGCATCCAGAAACAGGCTGCCCAGCTTGGCCACTTCGCCACCGCGACTGCCCGGCAGCAGGGCCACCACCGCGCCCTCCTCCGGCAAGCCCAGCGCGCGCCGCGCCTGGCCGCGGTCCGCCTCGAGGGGAATGTCGTCGGCCAGCGGGTGGCCGACGAAGCACACCGGCACCTGGTGCTCGGTATAGAACTTTGCCTCGAAGGGGAACAGGGTGAGCATCAGGTCGCAGGCGTCACGAATCTTGAACACCCGCTTCTGTCGCCAGGCCCATACCGAGGGACTGACGTAATGCACGGTCCTGATGCCAGCCTGGCGCAGCTTCAGCTCGACACCCAGATTGAAGTCCGGGGCGTCGATACCGATGAACACGTCCGGCCGGGCAGCGATCAGGTCGGCGATCAGCTGCTTGCGGCGGCGCAGCAGCTCGGGCAGCCGCCCGAGCACCTCCACCAGCCCCATGACCGCCAGACGTTCCATGGGGAACAGCGAGGCCAGGCCCTCGGCCTCCATGCGCGGACCGCCGACGCCGATGAATTCGACGTCCGGATGGCGCGCCTTGAGGGCGCGCATCAGACCGGAACCAAGGATGTCGCCGGACGCCTCGCCGGCGACGAGCGCCACACGCAGCGGAGCCGCCATGGCGATCAGCGGGTGATGCCGCGCGTCGAGGCGCGGATGGAATCACGGAACAGGGCGACTTCGGGGAACTGGCTGGCGGGCTCCTCGAGCTCCGCCATGGCCTGCTCGATGGTCAGTCCCTGGCGATAGACGACCTTGTAGGCGCGACGCAGCGCCTGGATCGCCTCGGCGGAAAAGCCGCGGCGGCGCATGCCTTCGAAGTTCATGCTGCGCGCTTCGGCCGGGTTGCCGAACACGGTGACGAAGGCCGGCACATCCTTGCCGATGGCCGTGCCCATGCCGGAAAAGCTGTGGGCGCCGATGCGGCAGTGCTGGTGGACCAGTGTGTAGCCGGAGAGGATGGCTCAGTCATCCATCACCACGTGCCCGGCCAGGGCCGTGTTGTTGACCAGGATGCAGTGGTTGCCGATCACGCAGTCATGACCGACGTGGGCGTAGGCCATGATCAGGTTGTGGTTGCCGATGGTGGTTTCCGAACGGTCCTGCACGGTGCCCCGGTGCAGGGTCACGCCTTCGCGGATGACGTTGTTGTCACCGATCACCAGGCGGGTGGCCTCGCCCTTGTACTTGAGGTCCGGGGTGTCCTCGCCGATCGACGAGAACTGGAAGATCCTGTTGTTGCGGCCAATGCGGGTCGGGCCCTTGACGATCACATGCGGACCGATGACGGTGCCTTCGCCGATTTCCACATCCGGGCCGATGATCGACCAGGGGCCGACGCTGACGTTGTCCGCCAGCCTGGCACTCGGATCGATGATCGCGCGCGGGTCAATCGAACTCATAGTTTGCGTTCCGCACAGATGATTTCGGCCGAACAGACCGGCTTGTCGTCCACGCTCGCCTCGCAGGCGAACTTCCAGATACCGCGCTTGGCGCTGAGGAAACGCGCCTCGAGAACCAGCTTGTCGCCCGGCAGCACCGGCTGACGGAAACGCAGGTTGTCGGAGCCGACGAAGTAATAGAGGGTGCCATCCTCGGGCGTGGCGTCCAGCATGCGGAAGCCCAGAAGGCCGGCGGCCTGGGCCATGGCCTCGATGATCAACACACCGGGCATGATGGGGTGCTGCGGGAAATGCCCGTTGAAGAACGGTTCGTTGATCGTCACGTTCTTGTAGGCACGAATGGTCTGCCCTTCCAGGTCAATGGCTTCGACCCGGTCCACCAGCAGGAACGGATAACGGTGGGGCAGCAATTCGCGAATTTCGTTGATGTCCATCATTTAGGAAGCCTTGATACTCAAAAGAAGAATGCGGTTTGAAACCATCAGGCTTCAGATGAGGCATCCTCGTCCGGGGTCACGGCCGCCAGACGTTTTTCAAGTTGTTGCAGACGACGGGCCATCTCGTCCAGCTGACGGATGCGCGCCGCGCTCTTGCGCCACTCGGCCGCGGGCTGCATGGCCGTTCCGGACGAATAGGAGCCCGGCTCGGTGATCGAACGGGTCACCATGGTCATGCCGGTGACGAACACGTTGTCGCAGACCTCGATGTGACCGACCATACCCACGCCGCCGGCGATCATGCAGTGACGACCGATCTTGGTGCTACCGGAAATGCCCACGCAGCCCGCCATGGCGGTGTGATCGCCGATCTGCACGTTGTGCGCGATCATGATCTGGTTGTCGAGCTTCACGCCGTTGCCGATCAGGGTATCGGCCAGCGCGCCGCGATCTACAGTAGTATTTGCGCCGATTTCCACATCATCGCCGATGGTGACGCCACCGATCTGGGCGATTTTCTGCCAGACGCCCTTCTGGTTGGCGAAGCCGAAGCCCTCGCCGCCGATCACGGCGCCAGACTGGATCACCACCCGCTTGCCGATGGTCACGTCGTGATAGAGGGTCACGCGCGGCGCCAGCCAGCCGTCCTCGTCGATCACGGAACGCGCGCCCACCACGCAATGGGCGCCAATGGTCACCCGTGCGCCGATGCGCGCGCCGCTTTCGATGACCGCATAGGGGCCGATGCTGGCGGAAGGGTCGACCTGGGCGTCCTCGGCCACCACGGCGGTGGGATGAACGCCGGGCTGGGCCACCGGCTTGCGATCGAACAGATGGGACAGGCGTGCGTAGGCCAGATAGGGATCCGGCACGATCAGCGCGTCGCCTGCATACCCCTCGGCATCGGCGGCCTTGAGCAGCACGGCGCCGGCCCGGGTGTGGGCCAGGTACTTGCGGTACTGGGGGTTGGCCAGGAAGGTCAGCTGGTCAGGACCAGCCTCCTGCAGGGTGGCCAGGCCAGTAACCTGCTTGCCGGCGTCACCTCGCAGCGTGGCGCCCAACTGCTCGGCCAGCTCGCCGAGGGTAAATGCTAGAGACTTCATACTTCCGTCAGCGCAGCTGGTTCATCCGTTCGATCACCTGGCGGGTGATATCGTATTGGGGCTTCACGTCGACCACGGCAGCGCGGTCCAGGACGATGTCGTAATCGCCTTTCTTGAGCACGTCGGCCACCGCCTGGTCCAGCTTGGGCTTGAGCTGGTGCAGGGTTTCCTGATCGGAGCGGGCCTTGGCCTCGTTCAGCTCACGGGACTGCGCCTGGAAATCGCGGGCCTTCTGGCGGAATTCCAGCTCCAGGCGCTCGCGCTCGGCGGTGGAAAGCTTGTCGCCTTCCTTGGCCAGGCGATCCTGCAGGCGCTTGGCATCGGCCTCCAGGGTCTTCAGCTTGTTGAGGTCGGGGCCGAACTTCTTCTCGGCGTCCACGGCATAGCGCTTGGCCGCGTCGGACTCGAGCAGGGCCATCTGGTAGTTCAGAACAGCAATCTTCATGTCGGCGAAGGCCGGGGCAGCCACCAGGGCGGCGGCCAGGAAAACCAGCTGGGTCAGTTTACGCACGGTGTACTCCAGGGTTGGTTGAATCAGTAGGTCTGGCCAAGGGAGAACTGGAAGAACTGGGTATCGGCATTCTCCGGTTCATTGATCGGCCTGGCCAGGCTGAAGCTCAGCGGGCCGAGCGCGGTGATCCAGGTCAGGCTCACACCCGCCGAACTGGCCAGGTTGCTGAGATCGATATCGCAGCCAGGGTCCCTGCGCGCCTTCTGGCCGGCGCTGCAGTTGGTGTCGAACACGTTGCCCACATCGAGGAACAGGGTGGTGCGCAGCGAGCGCTGATCCTTGACGAAGGGCAGCGGGAACAGCAG
>Ga0079223_10000705_pt1 | contig 18068 bp, 13 predicted proteins | sample Stecom2011_FD_75072 | JGI IMG/M metagenome (GOLD analysis project Ga0079223, IMG submission 75072) | Agricultural soil microbial communities from Utah to study Nitrogen management - Steer compost 2011 | ecosystem: Environmental > Terrestrial > Soil > Agricultural land | place: USA: Utah... | reverse complement strand
TATGCTAAAAAGCGTTAGATACTGTTCTTTCGAAGAGTTATAAATTATCTGAATCTGATCGTTACAATAATATGTTTCAGACAGATCACCTTTCCTGATAATCCCATCCCGTTTACATAAAAAAGAAAGTACGGGTTTGCCTTTAAAAGTCACATGGTCATCAATATTTCCCTTCTTTATAACCATAAGTGGAGTGATTACTACAATCATTAACAGAAAAACAAAAGCGGGCACCAGAAGCGGTCTGCTTAAAGATTGGCCGAAAAAATTATTTCTATTCACAAAAGAATCATTGGTGTCTAAATTGGTATTTTCAAATAAAGAAAAAGGATATCGTCCAAGAAACTCTTCATCCAATTTCTTTAAATTCTGATAATACTTACTACATATCTCACAACCTTCCATATGTTCTTTTATTAATCTTGCTTCATTTTCATTCAGCTCTCCAGCAAGATAACGATCAATAGAAAAACGTTGGGGTTCAGTATGTTTCATATCAGGTCTCCCATCTGAATGCCCATTTGCGAGCACTTTCGCCTGAATCGCGTAAGGTATCGTCGTATTGTAGATTCTCCCATTCCTGTAATCTTTGCGATTTCTTCCTGCTTATAGCCGTCAAAATATGTATAGATCACAACTTCCCGAATTTTTCTGTCCCAGGGATTAAGAAAATGTTTAAAAATTTCATGTAATACCATATTCTTTTCCTGAGGAAACGAACCATCCTTAACACCATGATATTCTTCATTAAACATCAAATGTTTTTTTTTCCTGAGAACAGATATACAATGGTTGGTTGCAGTACTGATCAGCCAGGAGTAAATAGATTCCTTTTTTTGAATATTTGGTAATGCATATAATAGCTTCATAAATATCTCCTGAGTCGCATCCCAGGCATCATCTTCCGATTTAAGAAACGATCTGCACCGTATATGAACCATTGATGCATAACGTTCGTAAAGAGAACGGATCTCCTGCTGAGATTCTTGGGTTATTTTTTTCATATTCTATGCCAATAGACGCATCAATTCAGGAAAAAAGCTCATATAATCCAAACATATTGCAATCAGGTTCAAAACCAGCACATGCTGTCGATCTGAAAACAGAACAGGAAATACTTTGCGGTGTTTTTGATGATTGATTCTTTTAGCACCCAATCAATGAGTATAGCGATTATTAATCGTGCGATTCAGGTATTAAATTATCATCATCAATTTCTTCAGTCTGTAAAGATTCTTGTTTAATTTCACCATTCTCAACACCCACAGTATCCTCTGAACTTATCTGTTTTTCAATATTCTTTTTCTTTATCTCTGATTTTTTGTTTTTTTCTTCTCCCGATTTTTTTCCAATGCTCCAAGAGTATCCATGACTATTTTAAGCCTTGGACGTGCTTCCTGGGTACAATATTGGGATTCAGGATAGTTTTCACAAATTCGCTCGTATAAAGATTTTGCTGTAACATTTTTTTGAAGTATTACATCTGCAGCCCACGCAGCAGCAAACAAACTTTTAGGAGCAATATCCATATCAGGATACTTTCTATATACATCATAAAAAGCCTGAACTGCAGCTTTAACATCTGCCTTATCGTAGTATAACAATTTTTCCGCATCACGATAAGCCTCAATTGCAGAATCCCTTACAGTTTTTATAGTTACCGCAACATCCATCTCTTCCTGAGCTTTTTTTGCGAATTCAGATAAAGGATAGGAATCTATAACGACATTGAAAATACTGTCTGCACGGGCAGTGTCTTTCAAACCATCCCTTGCAATAATTGCAGCCATACACAAAGCTTTTGGAATATAAACCGAATCATTCTCTTCACTTTCATCACTGATCAAAGCCATAAACTGATTGTAGGCCGAATCCGGTTCATCAAGCTCAAACAGGAATACTTCACCTATTTTAAAATCTGTTTCAGTTTTCAAGCTATCGTTTTTATCGTCCCTTAACAACCTTAATTTTTCCATTGCAGAAAGGCGAATTCCGGCATTTTCAGCACAGACAGAATCTCTCATATTTGAAGCCATAGTAAACATGGTTTCAGCTTTATCATAATTCTTGAACTTTTTCTGATAAATAAGCCCCAACTGATAAAATGCTTTTGCAGCAATACTCGACGTATCCGATGCAACATTAGAGCTGTCAATTCCAGCTGTTATTCTTTCATAAACCGCAATAGCTTCATCAATCCTGCTCATTTTCTCCAGAATTAAACCTTTCTGGAAAAGAATCTTATCTATATAGTTATAATATCTTCCATTTGAATACATTTTATCACAAAGTTCTATAGCCTTTTGCAAAGAATCAATTTCGATATAACAATTCACCAATGCATCATCCATTTTATATGATTTCAACGGATACTTTTTCTTTCTTGGGGCAGTTTCCAAAATGCTGATAGCTCTGTCATACTGTTTTAATTCAGAGTATAATACAGCAACCCGCAACAAAAGATCCAGTCTGACTTCTTCACTCTTTGCAGACTTTAAAGCTTTTTCCAGAATAGCAATTGCCTGTGCACGTCCTTCACGTCGAAGCGAAATATCAACCAGTAATAAACTTATACTCTGATCTTTATTAAGATAAGGGTATTTTTCAAGAATCATATGAATCATGTCTTCTGCTTTCACCAGTTCATCGGTTTCTATATATGCTTTTGCCACATACAGATACGATTCCGGAATAAAAGGACTTGACGGGAACTCCTTTTGCAATTGTGTAAGCCTCCCGATAGCCTTTGACATCATTTTTTTATAGAAATAAGCTTTTCCCATAAGGAATAGTGCATCATCATGCCACTTTATCCTTTTTGAATAAACATCAATAACCTTAATAGATTTTTCAATGACACGTTCATACTTTGAAGAAATATCGTCAGGTGGCGTAACTACAATACTGTCTGGATACAGTTTAAGTATTTTTTCATGAGCAGCATAAGCCTGACGAAATGTCAAATCTGCATTATAATAAGTATTAAAATAAGCAGAACACTGTAAAAAAAAGACAACTCCAACCATACAAACCAGGCAGGTTAAAGCTATCAGCTTGTTTTTGGATTTTTTCAAATGATTCATACTTTTCTCTTATCTGAATTTATGCATGAATAACAGTTATTTTCTTACATATAAATCAGGAAAATTTTACCACTATTAAGGTATGTAGTATTCTACCTAAAATACATCCTGTTACTCAAAGGAAGAAAATTTGACTAAAATGCGGTTCTTCCTTCAATCACCTTGTAAAAAATTGTATTTTTGAAATCAGAATCAAACATTTTAGCCGGAATAATAATGTAAAAGCGTTACAGCCTGTCGGATCAGAGCAGATATAACTCGATAACTAAATTACAAGGCTGAATCGTTTCCGGGTCAAATATCACGCAAAAAGCAGATACAAAATAAATGAATCTTCAAGATTTTGCGATTATTATTAACCTTAAAACACTCTTCGGATACAACTTTTTCATTATCCCGGTGCAACAGCTATTTTTAATAAGTTCAGCATTCAAGGAAACAAGCTATCAAAACAATGATTAAAAATCAAAAACGACATTCTATTTTTCTACTAATTATAACTGCCTGCACACTGTTTGCCGATCAAAACCCTGCAGATATAAATAAAACTGTACAGAAAGTTTCTTCTGTATCCGATGGTGAAGCAACCAATGATTCTGCTTTATTGAATGATTCTGCTTTATTGAATGATTCTGCTTTATTGAGTGATTCTGCTTTATTGAGTGATTCTGCTTTATTGAGTGATTCTGCTTTATTGAGTGATTCTGCTTTATTGAGTGATTCTGCTAATACTACTGATACCATAACCCCGACAGACTCTGTTACTTCAGATTCACTCAGTATTGAGATGTACAAGGATTCGCTTCTGAATCTGGAACATGAAAGAATACGGCTGCATGAAAACCACAAATACTCTGATACTCCATTTAATCCTTATCATGCATCGTTATCAGAGATATTCTCCAGTGACGGCACTGCGCCATCGGAGTTCCTTTATCATAATCCCCTGTTTACGTCAGCACGTTTTGGCCTTTCCAGTAGTATCAACAGATCCCTTTATTATGGCAATACAGCTCCCATTAACAGAATCAGTACCGGAAACCTTCTCTATTCAGCAAATTATCATCTGTTCTCAGGAACTGATCTTTACAGCAGTACATTCATTTCGAATATGTATACCGATAATCGTGGATTGATAATGTTCAATACTTTTCCGGATAATTTTACAGTTCCCGAAGCAGTAGCGTTTTGGGAAAATGGCGTATTTGGTGAGGATATCCTTAATCTGCGGTTTTCCCGTATGTTGTCCAGGCAATTAATGGTAAGTGTTTTTTCCACATATCGCCATTTTAAAGGAAAAAAATTCAGTCACAACAGACAAAACATCTACAATTTCTACAGTTCCATTTTTGATTCTTCAAAGGTAACGAACAATGGATACAATCCTCTCACAGATGAGCATACTGTAGGTGTTTCTGCTGCCTGGAAAGGAAATAATGGGAATAAAATTGACCTGAACTTTCTGTATGGAGACTTGTCCAAAGAAATCGCATTGGACAGAACTTCCCAAATCGATGAGATCCCGCATGCTCTAGTTAACAGATATCCCCTTTTTATTGAAACCAATACTTCATGGAAACTCCCTGGAAAGTTTTTCCTTGATCTTGACGGTGCATATAAAAATGAACCAGTAGTTTACACCTCACCAGAATTGATTGAACAGAAGACAACCCCGGTCCGTAAAGACGGACTGGTAAAAGATATCGAAGCTGCCGCCCGAAGCGGTCATTTATTTAATGATGATTCCCTGGGAATAAAAATTGACCTGAAACGCAATAAGAAACAATTTTTCGACAGCAGCAGTTTTCTTGGCTGGCAGAATCGCTACGAACTATTCTATACTCCTAACTTTACACTAGGTAACATTGAGATAATGCCCGATTTAGGCGGAGGATGCGCATTTAATTACTGGGAAAAAAGCCTGACCCCCGTTCCTGTATGGCATGCAGCTATAAAACTACAAAGGCACAATAACAAAATACGTACCTTTGTTGAATACGATTATATCCCTTTCCCGGTCTCTCTGGATTCTATTTCTTTAAGCCAGGTACTGGCAGATCAGTATATCAAGGCTGGTGCAGAATATCTGATTAACTGGAAACTTTTTGGGCTGCTGCTTGGTTATCAGTTTGTTCATGGTGTGGATCCTATATCCGTTATCAACTCCTGGCCGTCCGGATCCATTCCTTTTGAACAGCCACAATCGGTCTTTATAATTGCCCCAAGATTAAGCTGGAATGGATTAAAATTCAGTACCAGCGCCATGCTTTCAGACAGTAAACCATTCATTAAATCTCACACAGAACTTTCTTATGCAGCACATCCTGCTCACACTCACGAATACATCGACATGAAACTTTCTCTGGATTATTGGAGCGAGCGGGATACAATCTACTTTGCAGGATTTGACGACTGGAATAATCCTGTATGCAATTTAAGTTTTGAGATTGCAGCACATATCAAAAGTTTCCGGCTTTTTTATAAAATAGACAATCTACTTAACTTTAAATATGCTTATGTACCAGGATACTACTCCTCAGGATTAACATTCAGATGGGGGTTCAACTGGTTTATCCAGAAATAAGAAACTTTTTACGAAAAACTTTACCATTACATTCAATTATCAAAAAGTAAACTCCGGGAACGATTCTTTTCCCTCTGCCTGCATTACGACAGTCCCATTCAAATTCGAACGGTTCGGCCGACTCCACAAACCGGTTTGCCTTCCACACAAGAGCACCATCAACAGACCGGACCGACAATTTTATATGGCTTTGTGATTTCCCGGTTTCCGAAAGAAATTTTACTTTTAATGACATGTCATTTTTTATAACTGTGGGATAGAGGTGGAATTGAAATACAGGTATCTCTTCCAGAAATATCACTTCTGAACACTGCCTTGAACAAACAAGAACACTTATCGTATCTGATGCTTTATAACCGGGTGCCTTAGCAAAAATCTCTGCTGTAACCTCTTTATAATGACCAATTCTTATGTAACCAGACTCATCTGTATTCTGTTCCAGGTATTTTTGTTCACCTTCAAACCTCATAAAAACGGTTCCGGCAACATCTTGATTTTGTTTATTACGAAGCGAAACAATTACTCCCCCGCTGTCGTCGTCAATAATTATTTCTCTATATGCTGGTGTTGAATCTATTGATAATGTGTAACGCTTTCCTGAAAATACAAGACCCAGATTTACAGGTAGATTTGCTTCTTTTATCAGCCCTGCTCCTTCATGATCTGTTATACCCAAAGAATCTCCAGACGAATTTTCGATAAGAACATGTCGGAGTGCAGCACCCGAAGTGTCGCTGATTTTTACAAATATCTCATCATCCTGCATACAGGAGAGTACTGCATTTGGCAAGCCACGACCATATTTGTTATCAATTGTGTCCTGATCCGGCAACAAGTAACAGTACCGATAAAGCCTTGAACGTACCTGTGATGGTTCAAGCACCGGATGCGCCTGCTTGATAAGAGCACAGATACCACTGATAAAAGGGGTTGAAAATGATGTTCCTGTTCCAAATCTGCCATATTCCGAAAAAGCGGATCTGCTTGGAACTGCAACAGCTATATTTGTACCAAGAGTCACCAGATCGGGTTTTATCCGTCCATCATAAGTCGGACCGGTACTGCTAAACCATGTAATATGCCGATCTGAATCAACTGAGCCTACAGCTATAACACCATATGCATCAGCAGGAGCACATAACGTTCCCGCTTCAGACGACCCTTCATTTCCTACTGCATTTACAATTAAAACGCCTCTTCGAATTGCCATTGAAGCAGCACGGGATACGATCGTAGTTTCACCATCCAGATCTGAATAGGAATAATCACCAATAGTATCATATTTACCATCACGCCCAATAATAACAGAATCCTCAAATCCATCACGATACCCGAGTGAACTTGACACGATGTCCACCCCGAGACTCTCTGCCCACACCAGTGCTGCAACCCAATTATCCTCCTCAGCATGAATTTCCCGTTCCATATACCCTTCTGAATATGTATCCTCTGTTCTTGCGAGTACAAACTGAGCTCCCCACGCTGCACCCATGAAATTTCCCGGATCATATCCCGCAACCAGACTCAGTGCACTTGTCCCATGATGATCATTTGTATAATAAGGGTGTGCAGTATCACTGCGAACCGAATCCGGATCAAAAACAGTAGTATCGTTGTCTATAAAATCCCTGGTTGCTTTAATGGAATAATTATCATTGGCATGGTTAAAACATTTGTGATCAAGTCGAAATCCGCTGTCAAAAAAAGCCATCAGAACTCCACTTCCGGGTACTGCTTCTTTTTTGAACTTAAACAGATACTCGTGTGCAGATGTGATTGAGGCCATGCTCAATTGATCAAAGCTTAGACCATAAATACTGTCTCGCTCAGCAGCATTTTTCTCCAGAAACCTTCCTGATTTTCTTTCTTTTCGCCTATAAACTCCCACTGGTTGTATGAATTTTACAAAAGGCAGTCTGGAAATTGCTTTGATTTTTCCTGAAGAAACAGAAAAACTTGCTGCATTTTCCCATTTATATGCATGTCGCAACTTCCCTCCCAAAGTTTCAACACTTCTTATATAATCCTCACTTAACGGCAAATCCATGTTATCTGAAGAAATATACCCTGCAGCCCTTCGACGTGCGAGTGCACGGTTGCATGCAGGATCTGAAGATCCTGAAACCATTCCTTTATCTGTAAAGTAGACCCAGACATTGCAAACCGTATCCATTCGGAGGACATAATGAAGCGATTCAGATATTTTACCGTTCGCCTTAGATACGGTCACAAAAAAGGACAGATAAAAAAAGTAAATGAGACAGAAATATTTAAGCAAAAGTTTCAATTCCCCCTGCGATGTCTGATCTTTTTGCCTGGTCAAGATGTATCAGTTGGAAATACGGGCATTTCTGGTGTTATAAATTACCGATATCACTATATTGAAAGAGATTTACAGGAGATTTTCTGATATTAGTAATGTCGAATCATTTAACAATATCCTGTCAATCACATTTTGAAAACAGCTGCGATCCGACCCATTATTACACATTTGCAAACGCCAGTTTTCTGTTTGTTGTCAACATGCTCCCGATCGCGAATTACCCGTTCCACCCTGAAACTGCCATGTAAATTTTTACACCTTACAACTGAATCTATTTAATTCTGACAATTTCGATCCTTCTGTTCTTTGCTCTGCCGGCAGCAGTTTTATTATCTCCAACAGGGCTTGATGGGCCGAATCCAACAGCACTAACCCTTTTAGCTGATATTCCTTGAGATAAAAAATACTTACGCACAGATTCAGCTCTCATTTGTGATAGTTCCATATTTCGTTGATAACTTCCAACACTGTCTGTATGCCCCCTGATTTCAATCTCTACTTCAGGATACTGCTTTAACTGCTTGACTATCGGTTCCAGATACTGATAAGAATCAAACGACATATCAGAACTTCCTGTACGGAAGGACATTCCATGTACGATCTGATGTTTTGGAATATCCGGTTCGCTTTTTTTCACAGTATCCGGACAGCCATCATCATCCTTGTAGTTATTAAACGTTTCCGGTTCATTGGGACACAAATCCTTCAAATCCGGAATTCCATCCTTATCATTGTCCAGATCCGGACACCCATCTTCATCTTCAAAATTATCAAAATCCTCTACATCATCAGGGCATTGGTCAACCGAATCAACAATCCCGTCATTATCGTTGTCCGGATCCGGACAACCGTCATTATCTTCATACCCATCATAATCTTCAGGCAATCCCGGGCATTTATCCCTGGTATCTGGAATCTTGTCACCATCATTATCAGGATCAGGACAACCATCATCATCCTCAAACCCATCCTTGTCTTCAGGATCATCCGGACATTTATCGTTTATATCAAGTATACCATCCTTGTCATTATCCGGATCCGGACATCCGTCTTCATCCTCAAAACCATCCTTGTCTTCTGGATCTTTCGGACAACGATCCTTATCGTTCTTTATTCCATCCCTGTCTTCATCCTGTACTGTCATAAAACCGTTCCATCCAAAAACAAACTGCATTCCATAACGAGGATTTGGTGCAGTAGAGTATTTATAGTTTTCCCGATTCCAGTTCAGGCGTGCCTGATTAGCTTTAGACGAAAGAGAGAAATCTCCAGAAAACATTATATACATTCCGGAAGGGGTAGTAAGTTTTACGCCAGGTGATACAAAAACCGGATCATTTGCAGGATTAAAAGAGGTTGAAAAATTACTCCACCTTGACTCTCCATAAAAATCGACAAACAGGGAAATGAAATCTGCAGGCATATACTCCATAGCGATACCACCAGTAATGGTATTTCTCTGCTTTTCTCTAGACAGATTACCAACAGCTCCGACATTGGTATGGATCTGAACCGGTACCTTTTCTAAAATTTTACTTATATCAAAAGACAATAACAACTGAAGCTTCATTGAAGCGTTTTCGGATGAATAGAATGATTCAGCAGGGTTTATCTGCTTACCCTCGATATAGTAAGGATGTCTGGGAAACAAACCGTTATTTTTCATTCCTACAGGTATGGTAGTTGCGAAATAGAATGCCTGCGAAAAAGCCTTTGTAGCTGTAGGTATTTTCAGTTTTGTAGAAAACTCCAGATCCCCGATACCACCGCTGTTAAGCCCCTTGATACCCGACCAGTCGTAGTAAAACGGGAAACTCAATGCAATATCCCAAATTGAAAGGGGACCAACAGAAACAAAGATATTAGATGAAAAGAGCCTGGCAGGTTCAAGTTCGCCTGATTGCACCACGTTGTTGTACCTGTCCAGAACATTGCCAATCACACCAGATCTGACCTGTCCCTGAAGATAATCTGACGATTGTTGAAAACTGATTCCAGCACCCAGATTTATTGTTGCTTTCCCATGAGTATTTGCAGTAAGGGTACGAACGACTCCACGTTCTCCATTGGAATTAAAAACTGCCATCACCGGACAGCAAATCGAATAAATGAATAACCACAATACAATTATCAATTTTCGTGTCATTTTTATTATTCTCCTTAACAAAGGACTTTTAATCAATTCTATGAATTTCTATCTTGTTATTCAGTTTTCTGCCATGAATTGAAGAATTATCAGCTATGGGCTCAGTATCTCCTTTACCAACAGATCTCAGCCGATCCGGTGAGATTCCTTTTTTAACAAGATATTTAAAGATGTTTTCGGCCCGTTCTCCCGAAAGCTTTAAACTGAATGCAGATTTACCGGAATTATCCGTATGCCCCTGAATTTCGAGTTTGATTTCGGGCCAATCGACAAGCGATTCGTATAATTTGTCGAGGTTTTTTGTTGTTTCCAGATTCAAGGCAGTACTTCCACCATCAAATTTAACTCCCTGAAGAATAACCCGCCCTCGTTGTATCTCCCTGGACTTTGGTTTACTTTCAGGGCAGCCGTTTTCCTCTTTGACTCCCGGAACATTCGGGCAAAGATCTAACGTATCCGGTATTCCATCCATATCATTATCTATATCCGGACACCCGTCTTCATCTTCAAAACCATCAATATCCTCGGGAATATCAGGACATCTATCAATAGAATCGGGTATACCATCCATATCGTTATCCAGTTCAGGACAACCGTCATGATCATTAAAACCATCTCTGTCTTCAGCAAGGTTGATACACTGATCCAGAGTATCGGGTATACCGTCATTATCGTTGTCATAATCAGGACAACCGTCTTCATCCTCAAAACCATCAATGTCTTCAGGACTATCAGGACATTTATCCAGAGTATCGACGATACCATCCATATCATTATCATAATCCGGACATCCGTCATTATCCTCAAATCCATCAACATCCTCTGCATCAAAAGGACATGCATCATCTTTATCCGGAATTAGATCCTTATCAGAATCCAAAGCAACAGCGCCTCTGCTCCAGCCAATCTGAAGTGAAATCTGCCATGAAGGTTCAAGTTTTGTATTAAATTTACTGGATTTTTTTTCTGAATAATAGAAGATGTCGTTATTGGAAGATAACTTGAAACTGCCTGCGAGTGTAAATGAAGCACCTGAAAATGTCTGGAATGTTACTCCCGGTGTAATCCTGAAAGGATCTTCATTAATTTTAAATCCGTTTTTGAGGTTATTGAATCTTGTTTCCGACTTTATTTCTGTAAAAAATGTAAAAAAGTCTACTGGAACAATTTCAAAGCCGGCTCCCAGTATAAATATTTCATCAAGGTTTTTGTTATACGTAAATCTTACACCTGAATTTAAATGGAACAGAAACTTATTTAAATCCAGAGTCATAAGTGCAGCCAGTTCAGTTTCAACTTTTTTTGAAGAATAACGTGCAACTAAAATATCGATATCTGAGTCAATAACTGGACTGTAATCAAAATAATAGGTATGTCTTGGAAAATAACCGTTATTTATGGTTCCGGTCGGAAAACTGAAAGAGGAAAGAAGTGCTGCGTGAAATTTTCTTTGGCCTCCTGGTATTCTGATTTTTAATCCGGTTTCGATATCACCAATACCGATCTGAGAATTCTGCGTAGCAAGGATATCGAGATAGACAGGAATCATTAAAGAAATGTCCATAAAATTTGTAAGCCCGTATGCAAAATTCGGTCTGAAAGAAAACAAAGCTGCTTCAGGAAAAGATGTATCAGTAACCATTCTTCCAGAGAGCGAATCCAGATACAGATACTCAAATGAACCCATATAGGCATCATCAGAACTAAAATCAGCCTGAATACTGAATGCGAGTCTTGAAAAACCAAGACTTTTTGCCGAGTATAAATTTACCAGCCCAACCTGACCGAACCGGTTAACAATTGGATTTTCATTTGCGTTCACTTTAACAAAACCGCTTAAAAACAGAAACAGAATCATCGTTTTTTTAAACACAACCATCATCTCTCTACCCATATAAAACAAACCTGCATAAAAAAAGGTGAACCTTTAACCAAAATAACTATTTTAAAAAAAGTTTGGCAAATTGATCTACTCAATATTTACCTTTAAATTTTACAGTAAAATCTATATAATTTCTTTATAGAAATGTACTTTTTCAGGGGCATTTATGCTTATTAATGAACAATTTAAAGATCGAATCACCCATTTATCCAATCTTCCGACTCTTCCTCAAGTCGCATCAAGACTGATGAAAATAATAAATGATCCCCTTACATCATCAAGCGACGTAGCTTTTGTTATTGGACAGGATCTGTCTTTGTCAGCCAAAGTATTACGACTTGCAAACAGTGCTTTTTACGGAATACCCAGAAGCATAACGAACATAAATAATGCAGTGGTCATTTTGGGTCTTAAGGTTATTAATACGCTTGTACTGAGTTTAACAGTTTTCGACCTTTTTCCGGAAAGCCGAAGTTCTGCAGCACTATTTGATAGAAGAGCTTTCTGGTTACACTCATTGAGCTGTGGTCTTGCAGCAAAATTACTTGTTTCGAAAAGCAAAAAACTCATACTGTTTGATCCTGAAGAGGCTTTCTGTACCGGCCTTCTTCATGATATCGACAAAGTGATAATGGAACAATATTTTCATGAAGACTTCCATGAGGCACTAAAAACAGCAAAAAACGAAAATTTACCTCTATTCAAAGCTGAACAAAAAATAATGGGCTTTGACCACACAGATGTAACACAATGGCTCACCCAAACCTGGAATCTTCCTTCGGAAATTCATCTTCCGTTAATTTATCACCATAAACCATCCAAAGCTGATACCCATCAGGATATAATCTTTTTATGTCATTTTTCAGACTGGCTCTGCTATGAAACAGGCATGGTTATAAACAAAAAATATCCTGCTCCCGATCTTGATCCAGGATCAGTAAACATACTTCAGATACAACCTGATGACATCCTTGAAATAAAGAAAGAATTAGGCATAGAGCTTAAAAAAGCATCCACTTTTTACGAACTGGCAGCAAACGGCTGAATAATTGATTTCATATTAACTATGGGTAAAGGGTATCCGGGTCTCTGCTCAACGATCATGTTCAACGAAAACCTGTTCGGACATGATCAGTTTATCGGATCAATGAAACAGAATATACTGTGCACTCTTAAAACATGATTTTATCCGTAAGCCAATCAGGCAAGATTCAATCTGTAAACTCATTCATACCTCCCGGTCTTTCACACATATTTTTTGTTTTTACTAACAATTTTCAGGTATAATGCTATATTTATACTTGTATTCATTTTTCATATACAGAACAGTTTTTCTCAATGGAGCTTAATATGAGCAATATAAAATCAAGGGACCTTATAATTTTTGGTATTTTACTTTTTAGCGGGTTATCCATAGCTGGAATATGTATAGGCAGAGGAATGTATAAAAGCCGTACACATGACAGATATGTAACAGTTAAAGGGCTTGCAGAACGTGAAGTTGAAGCGGATCTTGCAATCTGGCCCATTACATTTTCAGTTACCGGAGACAGCCTTAACAACATAAACAGGGAAATAGATAAAAACAGAACTGTAATAATAAGTTTTTTAATCAAAAATGGTTTTGATTCATCAATGATCTCCCATTCTCCTCCTAAAATTACAGACACAAAAGCCGAAAGATACTATGGCGAAAAAGTAACTCATCAATACCGGTACATTGCGCATACGACTGTAACACTTCGTACCCAAGAAGTAAAAAATGCGAAAAATGCGATGGAGAAAGCCGGTGATTTAGTTTCTTCAGGAGTAGCTATTTCTGAACAGAACTGGAATAATTCTACAGAGTTTATTTTCACGAATCTTAATGGTATTAAACCGGAAATGATTGAAGAGGCTACACAAAACGCGCGTGAAACAGCCCAAAAATTTGCTCAGGACAGTGGAAGCAAAATAGGAAAGATAAGAAATGCATCACAGGGTTTCTTCTCTATCTCCGACAGAGACAGAAACTCACCGGATTATAAAAAAGTAAGAGTTGTTACGACTATTGAGTACTACTTGATTGACAATTAGCATTGTCAATCATTAAATAAACCTACTGCCTGAATGTGAAAGACTCGCGTAAAGAAACCGTTACTATTCAGGTACAACAAATAACAGCCAAGTTTACACGATTACCGAAGGTAACAAATGATTATTTGTAAATTAGACTTAATCTGTTCTTAATACATCATAATCTTTGTCCCGCATTATCGTTTTTTTTTCGTCAGGTTCAACTTTTTGAAATGTCGATTTAAATATTTGCATAGCCAGATCATTCTGCCCCATTTTGTACAAAGTCTTACTTACACCGAATACCGGCATGCATTCCGTTTTTTTCATTTCAGAAGATCTGATAAAATATCTCAAAGCTTCATTGTAATTACCAAAGCCATATTTTATCTCTCCCAAAGTCATCCACATACGCCAATCATGAGTTTCAAATTTATTATCTCTTATGATCATGATCGGCAATAAACATATTCCTGCGATTAGTGCTGCAAATACAGGTTTAAACAACATGCTTTTGTTTGCATTACCTTTAAACATCCTAAAAACATTTACAATGCCTACAGCAGAAATCAAGATAAAAAACGGCATTGCTATTACCATAAACCGTGTATCATAAAAAAATATAATGATATTGGCAATATTAACAAATAAAAACAGTAATATCAGATAATAATTTTTCCATTCCTCTATAACAATTATTATACCTGCAAAAAACAGGGGAACAAGAAGATATATATTTACAAAAGCTATTGAAAAGAGACGTGTAAGGTTCTTTTTTTCAAAACTCAAAACATACATGTTTGTAAGATCAGCACCGGAAAAGAGATTTTTTAATTTTGACCATTGAAGCCTGAGGAACTTTAATTTGTTATTTTTTATAAATTTTAAACCATTGTTGAACCAGAACTTTGATATCTCGGAACGTTTCATATCCTTTCCGGTTATTTTTATTGCCAAATCACGTATATCTTTATCCTGGTACGCGATATCAGCCGAAACGCCTTCTATTTGGACATAAGTTCCTTTTGCCTTTTCATGATTTCCAATATAAAAATTTTCACCTCCATTGCCTGAAACAAGTATGAAATCTTTTTCTACATAATAATTTCGGATTGAAACCAAAGAAACAATCAATATGACAGGGAAAACAAAACAGAAGCATCTTTCAAAGAGGATTCTATTGCCTTGCGATTTAAGCTTTAAAAAATAAAACAGGATAACAAAAGGTACAGAGATCAGAAAATGAGGTTTAATTAATAAAAGTATCCCAAATGAAATACCAGCAGCAATTATGGTTCTTTTCCGTCTGTATGAAAGCAACAACCATACTGTAAAAACAGAAAAAAAAGCAGCAATACATTCACTAAGAATTTTAGTTGCATAAAAAACCTGCAATCCATAAAATGAATAGATCAAACCGGCAATTAAGCCTGAAACCCTGTTTCCTGTTAAATTATTTGTAATTGAACAAATCAAGGCAGAAGTAATTGCACTCAAGATGCCCTGAAATAAATATATTGGAAAGACCTCTCCCCCAAATACAGAAATAAATAACGACAATAAATAGGGATAAAACGGAGCCTGATGAAAAGCTTTATCCCCCAACCAGTTCCCGGTACTTATATCAAGTGCCCATTCCCAATAGTTTGCTGCATCCCACAATAAAAACTTTGTAAACGGACTATTACAGTAATCCATTAAAATAATAAGATTGATTAGTAGTGAAACCAGACAGGTTATCAATGAATTAAAACGCAATACAAAAGCTGCATTTTTTCCTGAGTCGGTACTGATTTGCTGCACTTTTTTTACTTCCAGTTTTTCAGATTCAAATCAAATCGAATCACAAACCAACCCTGATTGTTCCTTTTTCCACCTTTTCGGTCATACTCAGCATAGCCCTGAAAGAGAGAAAAATTCAAGAACAGGTCAGATTCACCTAATATCCCAACCTGTTATTTTTGCAACAAGTGGAGTGAGCTCATTTGCAATTTTTTTGTGATCATCAATGTCAGGATGCCCATACAATGCATTATTTTCTGTTTTGAATTCAAAATAAAAAACATCTTTTTTCCCCTGAGCCTTCTGACTTTCCACAATACTCTTTATTCTTGGTATAAGAGTGTTTTCGGGCCATATCGTAGTTGCACAACAGATAAATTTGACTCCCGGATGACAAACACGCATTCGATCAAGAAAAGCAGTATACACAGAATCAAAATCTGATGAATCCGCATAAGGAGGATCTGCCTGAAAGTCATTGATACCGATCCCAATTACGATTACATCCGGTTTCCATGAAGAGAATTTTACGTTTGGTGAATTCCCCGACTTGTTCATTGGTGATATCAGCAGCTTATCATAATAATATAAAAGTTCTTTACCTTTATCTATACCGTTGAAATTGCGTACGAGCCCTTTCCCGGAATACGCATTAATTTGATATTGTGCGTCAAACCTATCGGCTGTTAATGGACCAAAGGCAAGATTCGTGTTGGTGAATGAAAAAATAACTGAATCTGTCTTTTCAGCTGCACACTCTCTTCCCTTAAACTCATTTGCAAAACCTGCTGTATATGAATCTCCTACAAACTCGATTTTCCGTGAAGGGACAGGGGGCGGATCTTTAAGGTTTTTACCTTTATCCAGAATAATACCGTGAAAAACTGATGAAGTAAAATTTGATTCGGTCCTTTTTTTAAGGATCAGCAAATGAGTAGAATCTTCAAGCCTGCTAACAAGTTCAACAGTATCCTTTTTTCTCCCGACAACAATTTTTGCTGTTTTTTTACCGTCAACAAACAGATCGAAACAGTTTTTCCCTTCGAGAACCGCGCTGCATGATGTTCCTTCAAAAACAAATTGTAAATAAACACCAGGCCAGTCAAAAACTGCTTTTTGCTGATCAGAAAAGTCAAAACGGCCAAAATATTGAATCTTTGGATTGTCCGGAGTAATAAAATTCATCGAATACACCATGGAAAAGATGGTTAAAATGAAAATATAATGGATTTTATTCATAAAAAAAACATCCCCTTCTGTAATAGATTAAACGATTTAATTATTATTGATACCCAATTCCATAATACCGGAATTGTTTTTCATTATCGGCAATTCAGAATTTTCAAAAACAGGATTTCAGTTACTAAAACAAGTCAGAACATTACAGGATACGATCCCACAATAAAATATCTGTGATAAAACCAGCCCTTTGATTTTTTATATACTGTGCGCAATGCATCAGTTCATTAATCGAGACTTGGTGCGCTACTTAGATCATACCATTTCTGAATAGTCCATAATCCTTGGTCATCCTTACGGAGCAAAAACACCTGTTGTTCAATCGAAGCAGTATATTTTTCGGCTCTGGTTTGATTAACAGTAACTGTAATAATGAATTCGCCTCCACTTGTCAGGATTTCTGCGTAAATTGTATCATTATCCGATTCAACGATATAATTTATTTCTGAGATTTCGGGATAAGTGGTAAATTCAATGTTCACATTATCACCAAACATTTTTCGATGACTTTCAATTTCCTGTTTTTGTGTCCAGTAAAAATAGTTCTGTGCCGTATTGACATGCATCATAAACTGATCTGGTCTTTCCGAATGAGAGCTGTTATACTTTCTTTGATACATACTCTCAAAAGAGGGCGCAACATAAAACCGGTATGATTGATCGTTTGGAAGCAGATCGATAAAAAGTTCGATGCGTTTGTTAACATAGGATTCTACCAGCTGATTAATTATCTTCTGGGGGTTGGTACGCCGCGATGAAGAATGGTTCGGTTTGCCTGATGGTGGTAAAAACGGATTATCACAATAAAGTAAAAGTGATACAAGGAAAAGAATAACCAACGGAATTTGTCGCATACTCGCCATAAATCAGTCCAAAGGTGCAAAAAAAGATTTCACCTCACTTGATGGTATATCAGTCCAGCTTGCTATATACCATGACATATCGATCTTTACTATTCTGAAATTGGATATCCC
>Ga0079223_10000704_pt1 | contig 18078 bp, 12 predicted proteins | sample Stecom2011_FD_75072 | JGI IMG/M metagenome (GOLD analysis project Ga0079223, IMG submission 75072) | Agricultural soil microbial communities from Utah to study Nitrogen management - Steer compost 2011 | ecosystem: Environmental > Terrestrial > Soil > Agricultural land | place: USA: Utah... | reverse complement strand
GCGACGTGGCGTCTGCTGCGCCGGTTCCGCGAGCGGCTCACGCGCATGGGGCGCGAGTACTACGTCAGCGCCATCGCCTTCCGCGACCTGCCGCTCAAGACGTTCGCCTACCTCCACGCCGCGAACGTTGTGGCGTGGCTGGCGAACTTCGTCCTGCTGTGGGCGCTGCTGGCGGCCTACGGCGCCCAGGCGAGGCTCCTCGACGTCCTGGCCGTGCTCTCGATAATCACGCTCGTCGGGTTCTTCGTGCCGACACCCGGAGCCTCGGGCTTCACCGAGCTGATGGTGGGCCTGGCCGTCGACTCCAGCGCCGAGCCGACGTCGATAGCGGCGCCTGTCGCGCTGTGGCGCGCCGGCACGTTCTACCTGGCGTACCTGCTGGGGCCGCTCTGCGCCTGGCTGCTCCTGTCCCGGCGCCCGCCGCGCTGGCTCAGACGGCGCGCTCGCCGCCCCGCCGGCGAGGACGGCGCAGGCCGAGGGGCCTGACGAACACGCCGTCCTTGACGACGTCGGGCAGGGCCGCGAAGGCGCGCAGCAACGGCACCTCGCGCGTGCCGGCGACCCGGGCAGGCGGGCGCGCCGCGAGCGCGACGCGCGCGACCACGCGCGCCACGTCCTCGGGCTCGGCGGCGTGCGCCTCGCCCCACAGGTCGGAGTCCTTCAGGCGCCTGAGGTAGGCGGCCCACGGCTCCCCGGCCCTGCGGGCCTCGGCCTCGAGCCGGTCCTTCGCCCGGCCGGCGAAGCCGGTGCGCATCGCGCCGGGCTGCACGAGCACGACGTCGACGCCGAACGGCCTGAGCTCGAGGCGGAGCGCGTCCGAGAACATCTCCAGCGCCGCCTTCGCCGCCGAGTACGCGCCCATGAACGGCGTCACGAGCAGCGCGTTCGTAGAGCTGACGTTGACGATGCGCCCGCGGCCGCGCGCGCGCATGCCGGGCGCCGCGGCTCGCGCCGCCAGGAGCGGCGCCAGGGCGTTCAGCTCGAGCTGGCGCATCACGTCGTCCCACGGCTGCGACTCGAGCGATCCGGGCCTGAGGGCGCCGACGGTCGTGACGAGCAGGTCGAGGTGACCCTCGCGGGCCTCGACCGCGGCGACCGCCTCGCGCAGGCTCGCGTCGGACGTCGCGTCGACGCGCAGGCACGCGACGGGCCCCTCGTCCCCTGCCGCGGCCTCGTCGTGGGGCGGCGCCAGGTCGGCGGCGTAGACGCGCACGTACCGCCGCGCCAGCTCGCGCGCGACGGCGCGGCCCAGGCCGGCGGCGGCGCCGACGACGAGGGCCGAGCGCGGACCCGGGGCGTGGCCCTCGGCGCGCAGCCAGGCGGCGGTGCGCGCCATGCCCTCGGCCAGCGGGACGCTCGGGCGGTAGCCGGTGGCGGCCGCGGCGGCGGAGCCGTCGAACGTCGCCCGGCTGAGGAGGGTCTCGAGGGTCTCGGGCGCGAACCTGGCCACGCCGGGCAGGAGCGAGGTCGCCCACCCCGCGGCGGCGGCGCCGGCCCGCGCGATGCCGGCGGGAACGCGCCGGAGCGGCACGCCCAGCATGCGGGCGTAGGCGCCGAAGAACTCGCGCGCCGTGACGGCCTCGCCCACGACGTTGAGCGCCATGCCGGCCGCCCCCGGCGCCTCACCCGCCGCGGCGAACGCGGCGGCCGCGTCGTCGACGTAGACGACGTCGAGGAGGCTCGAGCCGTCGCCGAGGACCACGGGCAGGCCGCGGCGCAGAGCCGCGACGGGCGCGAGCGTCCACGAGCCGGAGGCCGGGCCGTAGATCATCGTCGGGCGCAGGACCACGAGCTCGGTGTCGGCGCCGGCGAGCGCGGCGCGGGCGGCGGCCTCCGCCTCGACCTTGGTGTCGCCGTAGGGGTCGCCGACCTTGCGCAGCGGGCGGTCCTCGGTCACGACGCCGCTGGGGACCGGCCCGTAGACGGCCATGCTGCTGGCGTGCACGAGCCGCCGCGCCCCGGCGGCCGCGGCGGCCGCGGCGACGGCGCGCGTGCCCTCGACGTTGACGGCGTGGGCCTGGCCGGCGGGGGCGCCCATCCAGGCGGCGAGGTGGTGCACGACCTCGGCGCCGGCGACGAGCCGGGCCAGGGTCTCGGGCCTCCTCACGTCGGCCTCGACCGGCTCGGCGCCGAGCGCGGACGCGAGCTCGGCCTGCTCCAGCGTCCTGACGGCGGCCCTCACGCGGTGCCCCCGCGCGATCAGGTGCCTCACCAGTGCCCGGCCGAGCCCGCCGGTGGCGCCGGTGACGGCGACGATCACGTCCTGGCGCCCTCGCCTCGCGGCAGCGGCCGGCGCGCGGGCCGGCGGTCGCGGCCGTCGCCCCCGGCCTCGCCCCGCCGCCCCGCCGCAGCGCCGCGAGCGCCCGCTGCCTCTGCCCGCCGCGCGGCCACCAGGCCGGCGTAGAGCTCTTCGAGGCGCGCGGCGCTGAGCGCCACGTCGTGCGTGCGGGCGTAGGCGCGGGCGTTCGCGCGGGCCGCGGCCAGGGCGGCCTCGTCCTCGAGGAGCCCGAGGATCGCGGCGGCCTGGCCCTTCGGGTCGCCGGGCGGGACCACGACGCCGCCGGCCGCCTCCTCGACGAGGGAGGGCACGGCGCTGCTGGCGTAGCCCCAGGCGACGACGGCCGCGCCCGACGCCATCGCCTCGAGCGTGGCGATGCTCTGCAGCTCGGCCGGGGACGGCATCAGGAACGCCTCGGACGCGCCGAGGAGCGCGAGCTTCTCGCGCTCGTCGACGAACCCCAGGAGCGCCACGCGGTCCTGGAGGCCGCGGCGGGCGACGGCCTGACGCATCTCGGCCTCGAGGGGACCGTGGCCCACGACGGTGAGGTGGTAGTCGGCGGGCAGCTCGTGCATCAGGGGCAGCAGGTCGAGGGGGCGCTTCTCGGGCGAGAGCCTGCCGACGTACGCCAGGCGGCGCCCGGCGGCGCCCGCGGGCGCGGGGGCGACGCCGTCCCAGGCGCTCAGGTCGATGCCGTTGGAGACGGGCACGGGCTCGCGGTCCGTGAACGGCGTGACGAGCCTCGCGGCGTACGGCGTGGGGGCGACGAGCAGGTCGGCGAGCCCGAAGAGGTAGCGGTACCAGCCGGTGAGGAGGCGCGCGACGAGCGGGCCGACGAGGGGCGCCTGCAGCGTCGAGGTCTCGAGCTGGGTGTGCACGCCCATCACGACCGGAACCCCGCGGCGCCGCGCCATGCGCGCGACGACGGCCGTGAGCGCCGCCGGGGTGTTCGCGTGCACGACGTCGGCCCAGCGCACGTGCGGCCGGATGCGCGCGGCGAGCGGGTGGGCGAAGCGGGTCTGGGAGGCGCCAAGGCGCCACGACGGCAGCCGCTCGACGACGACGCCCTCCGGCGGGCGGCTCGGCCGCGGCTCGGCGCCCGCCAGCACCCTCACGGCGTGGCCGCGCGCCAGCAGGGCCTCGATGTGGCCCTCGGTGGCCTTGGCCTGTCCGCCGAAGCCCGGGTAGAGGTCGTCGGCGACGAAGAGGATGTTCACGCTCAGCAGCTCGCCTTCCCCGCGCGGCGCGGCCGGGTGGTCCCGCTCGCGCCGACGTGCCGAACCTAACACGACGCGGTTAACGCCCCGCGAGAGCCGCGGGACGCGCGCGCCACGACGACGCCGGGCCGCGGGCGGGCGGCGGCGCGCCGCCGTTACACTTGGGCCCGTGAGCACCCTCGCGCGGCTGGCCTGGCGGAACCTCCTGCGGCACCCCTGGCGCTCGGTCGCGACGGTGCTGGGCATCGGCCTGGGCATCGCCGCCGTGCTCACGACCCTCTCGGTCGGCGACAACGTCGAGGCGAACCTGCGCAGCACGCTGCAGGCCGCGGCCGGCAAGGCCGACCTCGTCGTCACGCCGGGCCCCTCGGGGCGCCTGGTCTTCCCCGCCGAGCCGGTGCTGAGCCAGGTCGCGAGCTTCCCCGGCGTCGCCGCGGCCTACCCCGTCCTCAACACCCGCGCCGAGCCCGAGCGCGCCGTCGAGGAGTTCCAGCGGTCGGCCATCCCCGGCGTCGACAGCGGCTTCCAGGTGCAGGGCCGCGTCACGGAGGCCGCCGAGGACCTGCCCGTCGAGCTGAGCGCCGGCCGCCTGCCGGAGGCGGGCTCGCGCGGGATCGCGATCGCCGACGGCTTCGCCGCGTCGCGCGGCATCGCCGTCGGGGACGTCGTGCCGTTCCTCTTCAACGCCGGCCGTACCGAGCTGACCGTCACCGGCCTGCTCGACGACGGCGTCGGCGCCGCCAGCACGAACGGCGGCCGCGTCGGCGTCATGCACATAGAGGACGTCGAGGCCCTCGTGAACCTGACCGGGCGCGTGTCGCTCATCGAGGTGCTCGTGGCCCAGGCCGGGCAGGTCGAGGCCGTCCGCGAGGGGCTCCAGGCCCTCGTGGGCGACGACCTGGCCGTGACCCTGCCGGCCGTGACCGGCGACTTCGCCTCGGGCTTCACCCAGACGCTGCAGTCCGGGCTGTCGGTGCTCGCGGCGACGCTGCTGGCGCTGGGCGCCTTCCTCGCCTACAACACGTTCATGGCCTCGGTCGTCGAGCGCCGGCGGGAGCACGCGCTCCTGCGGACGGTCGCCCTGACGCGGGGCGGGGTGATGCGCCTGGCCCTCTACGAGGCGCTGGCGCTGTCGGCGCTGGGCATCGTCGCCGGCGTGCTCCTCGGCCTCCTGCTCTCCTACGTCGTGACGGCCCTGAACGCCGCCACGCTCGGCTTCGAGTTCCGCACGCTGGTGCTGCCGGTGCGCAGCGTGCTGCTGGCGAGCCTGCTGGGCGTCTTCGCCGCGCTCGTCGCCGGCGTCCTGCCCGCCTGGAGCGCCTCGCGCACGCCGCCGATGGCGGCGGTGCAGCTGCCCGACCCGGCCCCCTCCGGTCGGCTGGCGTGGCTCGGGGTCGTCCTGATGCTCGCCGGCACCGGGCTGGCGCTCTACCCCTTCGGCCCGTTCGCGGCACTGGTGGCAGTCTGCGTCGCGCTGGCGCTGTTCTTCGCCGGCGTGTCGCTGGCCGCGCCCGGCCTGCTCGGCCCCGTGCTGCGCGTGCTGCGACCGCTGCTGCTGCGCCTGTTCGGCGCCTCAGGACGCCTGGCCGCGAGCTTCGCCGAGCGCAACGCCGCCCGCAACGGGGTCGCGATCGGCACCGTCGTCGTCGGCACCGGCCTCGTGATCGGGGTCGGCTCGATGGTCGCCTCGATCAACCGGGCGATCGCGGCGTGGATGGACACGACGGTCGTCGGCGACCTCTACGTGACGACGCCCCTGAGCTTCCCGCCCGACTTCGGCGCGCGCGCCGAGGCGGTGCCCGGCGTCGACGTCGCCAGCGGCGTCGGCATCCGGCTGGTGAGGTTCGTCAGCGACGAGCAGCCTCGCGGCCGCTCGATCGCCGTCGTCCTCGCCGACCCCGGCCGGTTCGACCCGGAGACCGGCTTCGGGAGCCTGCAGTACATCCCCGGTCACGGCGACCCCGTCTCGGGACACGCGGCGCTGGCCAGCGGCGACGCCGTGCTCGTGTCGAACACGATGCTCGACCGCCACGGCTTCGACGTCGGCGGGACGATCGCGCTGCGCACCCCGCGCGGGTTCGAGGAGTTCCCGATCGCCGGCGTGATCGTCGACTTCACGGGCGGCGGCGAGTCGGTACTGGCGAGCATCGAGCGCATGCCCGACTTCGGCGGCGGCACCCCCGACCTCTACATCCTCACCGTCGAGCCCGGCGAGGACCCGGCCGCGGTGCGCGAGCGTCTGCTGGCGGCCTTCCCCGAGCTCTACCTCGACGCCACGCTCAACGTCGACTACCGCCGCACGGTCCTGCAGATCACCGACCAGGCGTTCGCGACCACCCGCGTGCTCCTGGTGATCGCCGTGATCGTCGCCGTGCTCGGCGTCGCGAACACACTGGGCATGAACCTCGTCAACCGCGGCCACGAGATCGCGGTGCTGCGCACGATCGGCCTCACGCGCGGCGGCCTGCGCCGCCTCGTCGTCGCGGAGGGCATCGTGATCACCGTCATCGGCGGGGCGCTCGGCGCCGCCTTCGGGCTGCTGCTGGCGCGCATCGTCACGACCGGGGCGGGCGCCGTCACCGGCTTCCGCCTCGAGCCCGTCGTCCCCACCTCGCTCGCCCTCCTGGCGCTGCTCGTGTCGCCCCTCGTCGGCCTGGTAGCCTCGCTGCTGCCGGCGCGCCGCGCGGCGCAGCTAGCCCCCGCCAGGGCGCTGGCTACCTGGAGCCAACATGTCTGACACGCTCGCCGAGGGACACAGCCCCGGCCCCCAGCCGGGGGCCCGCTTCGCCCTCGCCGCCACCGACCTGCACAAGACCTACGCCATGGGCGAGGAGCGGATCGCCGCGCTGCAGGGCGTGACGCTGCTCGTGCCCCGCGGCCAGTTCGTGGCCGTGATGGGCCCCAGCGGCAGCGGCAAGTCGACGCTCCTCCACCTCATCGGGCTGCTCGACACGCCCGACGCGGGCACGGTGGCGATCGAGGGCCGGCCCACGGCCGGCCTGTCCGACGACGAGCTGACGGCCCTGCGCCGCGACCGGCTCGGGTTCCTGTTCCAGTCGTTCGAGCTGATCCCGAACCTCACCGCCGCCGAGAACGTGCTACTGCCCGCCGAGGTCGCGGGCAGGCGCGAGGAGGGCGTCGCCAGGCTCGAGGAGCTCGCCGCGCGACTGGGGATCGCCGACAGGCTCGCGCACCGACCGCGGCAGCTCTCGGGCGGCCAGCGCCAGCGGGTCGCCCTGGCGCGGGCGCTGATCAACGACCCGGCCGTCGTCCTCGCCGACGAGCCGACGGGCAACCTCGACAGCAAGACCGGCGCCGAGGTCCTCGCGCTGCTGCGCGACGGCGTCGACGCGCACGGCTGGACGGTAGTCATGGTCACGCACGACCCCGTCGCGGCGCAGGCCGCCGACAGGGTCGTGTTCCTGCGCGACGGCCGCGTGGCGGGCGAGACGGCCGGGCCGCAGGTCAGGGCCGACATCGAGCGCTTCCTGAGCGTCTGACGCCGACCGTGTTCACGCTGCTCGCCCGCTTCGTGGCGCGCTACCCCCGCTGGGTGCTAGCGGCCTGGCTCGTCCTCACCCTCGCGGCGACGCCGTTCGCGGCGCGCGTCGGCGAGGTGCTGACGGCCGAGCCGACGGCGCCGGCCCAGGGCGTGGCGCGCGCGGTGGCCGAGCTCCTGGCGCGCGAGTTCGCGCTGCCGCAGGGGGAGGTGCTGGCGGCCGTCGCCCGGCCGGCGGGCGGCGTCGACGCCGCGGGCCTCCGGGCCGCGGCGGAGCGCGCCGCCGCGGCCGTCGCCGCCCTGCCGGGCGTCGCCTACGTGCGGGACCGGGCCGAGCCTGCGGGCCTCGACCTCGGCGAGGACGGCAGGGAGGCCCTGTTCGTCATCGGCCTCGAGCCGCAGCCGCAGGAGGCGGCGCGCGCGACCGTCGCGGCGGTGCGGGCGGCGTTCGCGGCCCAGCCGGCGGCGGAGTTCGAGCTGGCGGGCGGCGTCGCGACGCTGATCGAGGTCGAGGAGGTGAGCCAGCGCGACGCGCGCCACGCCGAGCTCTACGGCCTGCCGATCTCGCTCGCGATCCTCGTCCTGGCGTTCGGGGCGCTGGTGGCGGCTGGCTTGCCCCTGGTCTCGGCGGTCACGACGATCGTCGTGTCCTCGGCGCTGCTCTTCGCCCTCGGCCAGGTCGTCGAGTTCGCCGTGTTCACCCGCACCGTCGTGACGATGCTGGGGCTGGCCACCGGCATCGACTACGCCCTGCTGATCGTGAACCGCTTCCGCGAGGAGCTCGCCGCCGGCCTCGGCGCCCGCGAGGCGGCGGAGCGCACCACGCGCGAGGCCGGCCGCGCCGTGGCGTTCTCCGGCCTCACGGTGGTGCTGGCGCTGCTGTCGCTGCTGGTGCCGCCCGTCGGGTTCATACGCTCGATCGGCCTCGCCACCACCGTCATGCTCGTCGTCGCCGTGCTCGTCGCCGTCACGGCCGTCCCGGCCACGCTGGCGCTCCTCGGCCCGAACGTGAACCGGCTGCGGGTCACGCGCCGCGAGCCTGGCACGCGCAGCCGGCGCTTCTGGCGCCGGCAGGCCGGGCACATCCTGCAGCGCCCGGTGCGCTGGGCCGTCGCCGGCACCGCGGTCCTCGTCCTCCTGGCCGTGCCCGCGCTGCGGCTGCAGGTGGGCGAGCCGGGCGCGCGCGGCATGTCGCCGGAGACCGAGGCGCGGCGCGTGATGGAGGCCCTGGCCGACCAGGGCCTCGACGGGCTGCTGTCTCCGTTCGACGTCGTCGTCGACCTCGGGGACCAGGGCTTCTTCCACCCCGCCAGCGTCAGGGCGGTGTCGCTGCTCGACCGCGCCCTGCGCGAGCTGCCCGGCGTCGAGACCGTCCTGTCGCCGTTCGCGCTGGAGAGCGTGCCGCGCCTGTTCCTCTACCAGTACTACGCGTCGCCGGAGACGGCGTGGCGGAGCGAGGTCGCGCCGCTGGTCGAGGCCACGGTCAGCGCCTCGGGCCGGCACGCGCTGCTGCGCGTGCTGCCCTCCGGGGCGCTGACGCCGGCCACGGGCTCGGAGCTGCTGGCGAGGGTGCGGTCCGTCGTGGAGGCCTCGGGGCTGCCCGGCCTGGTCGGCGGCGAGTACGTCAAGCACCTGGAGTCGGCCGCGGCGATCTACGGCCGCTTCCCGCTCGCGCTGGCCGTAGTCGGCGTCGCGACGACGCTGCTGCTCGGCCTGGCGTTCCGCTCCCTGCTGATCCCGTTGAAGGCCGTGCTGCTCAACGCGCTCACCGTCGCGGCCGCCTTCGGCGTCCTCGTGCTCGTGTTCCAGGACGGCGCCTTCGCGAGCCTCGCCGGCGAGGCGACGCTGGGCTTCGTCGACACGTCGGCGCCGCTCTTCGTGTTCGCGATGGTGTTCGGGCTCTCGATGGACTACGAGGTCTTCCTGGTGTCGCGCATCCGCGAGGGCCACGAGCGCGGCCTCTCCGACCGCGACGCGGTCGTGCAGGCGATCGCCCACACCGGCGGCGTGATCACGAGCGCGGCGGCCGTGATGGTGACGCTGTTCGCCCTGCTGATGCTCAGCCACGTCGAGCTGATCAAGGCCCTCGGCCTCGGCCTCACCGTGGCGATCGTCCTCGACGCCACGCTCGTGCGCCTGGCGCTGGTGCCCTCGCTGATGCTCCTCGCCGGGCGCTGGAACTGGTGGCTGCCCGGCCGGCGTCGGGGCTAGCGCACCACGGCGTCCAGCAGGTCGGTCGGCCGCAGCTCGAGGCTGGCGATGCCGGCGGCGTCCAGGCCCCAGCCGCCGCGCAGCGTGACGGCCAGGCCGGAGCCGAGCGTCGCGGCGCGCACCTGCTCCGCGAGGGCGGGCCCGAGGCGCAGCGGGTCGAAGCGGAACGAGAGGCGCGCGACCGCGCTGCCGTTCGCGGGCAGCGGCACGGGCTCGAGCCTGGCCGTGGCCGCGTCCTGGCCGCCGACCTGCAGGACGACCTGGGGGGAGGAGAGCAGGTAGCCGAGCGGCCCGGGGTTCGTGACGTTCAGCTCCATGTCGACCACGACGCTGTTCAGGCCCTCGACCCTCAGGCTCGTCGCGCCCAGGGCCACGCTCGGCGCCACGAGGGCGAGGCCGGTGTCGAGCCGCCCCTCGACGAGCGTGAAGCGCGGGAACCGCTGCGTCGTGCCCAGCACCTCGACGGCCACCGACGACTCGACGCGGTAGCGCACCTGCCCCGCCCCCAGCACGTTCGCGAGCGACTCGAGCAGCGCCGGCGCCGCCGTGAGGGGCACGCGCACGTCGACCACGAGGCGCGACGAGCCTTGCGACTGCAGCTCGAGGCCGCCCCGGAAGCTGACGGCGGCGGCGCGCACGTCCTGGAGGAAGAGGTCGCCGTCGAGCGCGGCGAGCCGGAGCGCGAACGGGTTGGGGTTCTCCGCCACCAGGGCCACGCGGAACAGGGCCGAGCCGTCGCCGACCCCGGGCGGGTCGATGCGCACGAAGCCGGAGCCGCGGGCGTCGAGGGTGAACGTGGGGGCCGACAGCATCCTGGCGCCGGGGGCGCACGAGGCGAGGACCAGGGCGGCGACCGCCGCCGTCAGGGAGAAGATGACGCGCCTTGCAAGCACCGTTACCTCCGCTGCGCCCACGCGGGGCGTCACCGGAGCCTATGTCGGCCGCGGACCCATCGGCGTCAGATGGTTCGCATGACGGGCGCCTCCGGCGGGCCGCGGCGCGCGTACGATTCACCCATGCCAGACGTGACCACTCACGACGACGGGCCGGTGCGCGTGATCACGCTGAGCCGGCCCGAGGTAAGGAACGCCCTGTCGCGGACGCTGCGCGACGCGCTCCGCGCCGAGGTGGCGGCGGCGGAGGCCGACGGGGCCGTGCGCGCCGTCGTGCTCACCGGCGCCGGCGAGGCGTTCTGCGCCGGCCTCGACCTGCGCGAGCTCGAGGCGACGGTCGCGCTGTCGCCCGCCGAGCACCGCGAGGACACCGTGCAGCTCGCCGAGCTCCTGACGGCCATCGTGCGCTGCCGCAAGCCGGTGATCGCGGCCGTCAACGGTCCAGCCGTCGCCGGCGGCGCCGGCATCGTCACGGCCTGCGACGTCGCCCTGGCGGCGCCGGAGGCGCGCTTCGGCTACACCGAGGCCCGCATCGGCTTCGTGCCCGCGCTCGTGTCGGTCCTGCTGCTCCGGCAGGTGGGCGAGAAGCACGCGCGCGAGCTGCTGCTGGGCGCGCACCTCGTCGACGCGCGGGACGCGGCCGCGATCGGCCTCGTCAACCGCGTGGTGGACGGCGGCCCGGTCCTCGACGCCGCCGTCGCGCTGGGGCGGCGCCTGGCGCGCAACGCCCCGGGCTCCCTGGCCGCGACGAAGGGCCTCCTGGCGCGCCTCCCCGGCCTCGGGCACGACGAGGGCATGGCGGCGGCCGTCGAGGTGAACGTGGCGAGCCGCACGGGCGCCGAGATCGCCGAGGGCGTGCGCGCCTTCCTCGAGAAGCGCGAGCCCGCCTGGCGCGCCTGACGGCCGCGCGCCGGGGTTGACCGTCGCGACCCCGCGCCATAACATGCACACGATGTGCAACATGCACATGATACCGGCGCCGGTCCCGGCGCCCCGCCGGGGCGGCTCGTGAGGCCGGGCGCCCGCCGCGTCCTGCTCCTCTGCGGCGGGCGCTCGGAGGAGCACGAGGTGTCGCTCTCCTCGGCGCGCTCGGTGCTCGAGGCCGTCGGCGGCTCCGACCGGCTCGAGGTCGTGCCCCTGGTGATCGGCCGCGACGGCGCCGTGCTCGGCCCCGTGGAGTCGGCGCGGCTGCTGGGCGTGACCCCGGCGGGCGAGCTCGCCGGCGACGCCGGCGGCGGCGCGGCGCCCGGGCTCGCGGGGACGCCGGCAGGTCCCCGCGGCCAGCCGGCCGCGGAGGGGCACCGCGGCTCGGCCGGGGCGGGCGACGTCGGCGCTGAGGCTGCGGCTCACGGCGACGGGTCGAACGGCGCCGCGCGCGTCGAGCTCACGAGCCGGCTGTCCGACGCGCAGAGGGCGTTCGACGTCGTGTTCCCCCTGCTGCACGGCCCCTACGGGGAGGACGGCAGCGTCCAGGGCCTCCTCAAGGTCATGGGCCTGCCGTTCGTCGGCAGCGACGTGCTGGGGAGCGCCGTGTCGATGGACAAGCTGACGATGAAGGCGCTGTTCGCCGCCGCCGGCCTCCCGCAGGTCGCGCACCGCGGGGTGACCCGCCACGCGTTCGCGACAGACCCCGAGGGGGCGCTGGCCGCGGCGGCGGAGCTGGGCACGCCGGCCTTCGTCAAGCCGGCGAACCTCGGCTCCTCGATCGGCGTGAGCAGGGTCGACGACCCCGCCGACCTCGCCGCGGCCGTAGCCTCTGCCCTGCGCTACGACAGGCGCGTGATCGTCGAGGCCGCGGCGGTCGGGGCCCGCGAGCTCGAGGTGGCCGTGCTCGGCAACGACGAGCCGGTCGCGAGCGGCGTCGGCGAGGTGCGGGTGCGCGCCGGCGGCGCCGCCTTCTACGACTACGAGGCCAAGTACACCGACGGCCACGCCGACCTGTTCGTGCCGGCCGACGTGCCGGGGGAGGTCGCCGCACGCGCACGCGCGCTGGCGCTCGAGGCCTTCGCCGCCGTCGACGCCGCGGGGCTGGCGCGCGTCGACTTCTTCTACCTGCCCGACGGCAGCCTGCTCGTGAACGAGATCAACACCATCCCCGGCTTCACGCGGCACAGCATGTACCCGCTGCTGTGGCAGGCCGCCGGCCTGTCGTACGCCGAGCTCGTCGAGCGCCTCGTCGACCTCGCCTTGGAACGGCGCTGAGCCGGCGCCCTCCGCCCCGACGCGACGCCGCGCCGCGGGGGACGCGGGTATGATGCGCCGCGTGACCGGAGGTGCGCGGCCGAACACGCTGCTGACCTAGACGTCGAACGCCTGCTGACCGAGCCGGACGACGACCTCGTCGCCGGCCCGGGGCCGGGCCGTGCCGCCGGCGGCGAGCCGCTGGCCAACCTGAACTCAGGCCGCGTTCTGATCCTCAACGCCAGCTACGAGCCCCTGCACGTCTGCTCCGTGAAGCGCGCCGTGTCGCTGCTGATGCACGAGGTCGCCGAGCGCGTCGAGGAGTCCGGCAAGGTCCTCAGGTCGCCGAACGCGGTCTTCCCCGTCCCCAGCGTGATCAGGCTCAAGCGCTTCGTGCGGACGCCCTTCCGCCAGCGCGTCGCCTTCAACCGCAAGAACGTCTTCCGGCGCGACGACCACGTCTGCCAGTACTGCGGCCGGCACACGCACGACCTGACCCTCGACCACGTCGTGCCGCGCAGCCGCGGCGGGCCCACCTCGTGGGAGAACGTCGTGGCCTGCTGCAAGCCGTGCAACGCGCGCAAGCGCGACCGCACGCCCGAGGAGGCGCGCATGCACCTCAGGCGCGAGCCGTTCGCGCCGCGGTTCATGTTCACCAGCGCCTACGGCGTCATGCCCGACATCGACCCCGTGTGGGAGAAGTACCTGCCGCGGTCGCGGCGGTGAGGTCGCGGCCTCGCCGGGCCGGAGCGGACCCGGGGCCGGCGCCGTCGGCCCGCCGTGGGCGCCGGGCCGCACGCCGGCGCCGCCTCAGGCCGGCCGCTTGGCCAGCACCGGGGAGCGCATCACGGGCGCGAACCCGACGTACCGCAGTATGTCCCCGAGCCTGCCGTCCCGCAGCGAGACCTCGGTCTCGACGGTGCCCAGGGGCGAGGACGACGCCAGCTCGTGCAGCGTCGAGATGACCAGCCGCCTGAGCATGGCCGAGTCCGAGCGCAGAGCGCGGGCGACGCCCACCGCGTCGAGCGTGTAGCGGCCGTCGACGCGCCGCGCCGAACGGCCGCAGAACGCGTAGCCGACGGGGTCCTGGTCGAGCGTCTCGCGCGCCAGGAACCACAGGTCGGGCTGGAAAGGACCGCGCTTGCGCTTGAGGTACGCCCAGCCCGCGTCGGTGACGTCGCGGGCCTCGGCCGCCGCGTAGAACGCGCGGAAGCGCCTGTCGGCGGCCGGCGTCCAGGCCTCGAGCAGGAGCGGGCTGCCGATCGGCGGCACCTGCGAGAGGTCGAAGCGCATCAGGCTCAGCTCGTCGGGCGCGAAGCCGAGCGGGGCCAGCGCGTCGGCCAGCTCGGCGCGGCGCCGCGCCGGCACGGCGTCGAGGCGCATGACGGCCGACTCGTGGTCGTGGCGGGACAGGAGGTCGGCGACGAGCGCGGCGAAGGCGGCGGCGTCGTCGTCGTGCCACGGGCTGGAGAAGCGCACGTGCCTGGCGTCGTCGTCGGGGTCGGGCGCCAGCACGTGCACGCCGGCCGCGGGGGCGCGCCCCGGCCGCGCCAGCACGTGGCACGCCTGGGCGTCGGCCCGCGGGTCGCCGAAGCGGCTCGCGAGCAGCAGGGCCAGGCGCTGCGGGTCGGAGTGGCCGATGAAGGCCAGCGACCGACCCACGAACCACGGCAGCTCGTCGGCCTCCAGGCTGCGGACCACGGTCACCGAGTCTACCCCGGTCACCCGCGGCGCCGGGGGCGCGGCGCGGTTACCCTGCGGCCATGGCGAAGCCGCGCATCATCGGCGGGGTGGCGAAGGGCCGCGCGCTCGACACGCCGCCGCATGGCACCCGCCCCAGCCCCGCCCGGCTGCGCGAGGCGCTCTTCGACATCCTCGCCTTCGAGCCGCGGGGCCGCTTCCTCGACCTCTACGCCGGGTCGGGCGCGGTGGGCCTCGAGGCGGCGAGCCGCGGCTTCGAGGCCGTGTGCGTGGAGCTCGCCAAGCCCGCCGCGGCCGTGATACGGCGCAACGCCGCCAGCCTCGGCCTGCCCGTCGAGGTCGTCCGCGGCGACGCGCTGGCGTACGCCGCCGCGCACCCGGGCGAGTTCGACGTCGTCTTCGCCGCCCCGCCGTACCCCCTCGACCTGGAGCGGGCGTTCCTCGGCGTCGTCGGCTCGGGCGCCGCCCGTCCCGGCGGGCTCTACGTGCTGCAGCACCCGTCGGGCCTCACGCCGACGCTCCCTGAGGGCTTCCCGCCCGCCGCGGCGAGGCTCCACCGCTACGGCTCGAACGCGCTCACCGTGGTCCGCGTCCCGGGCGGCTGAGCCCGGAGGGTCCGGCCGCCTCCCGGGACACGGCCCCGGTCCGGTCAAGTGTTAGGCTGTCTGACGGCCGCGAGGGGAACGTCCGCGCCGAGAGGGACTGATGTTCGGTTTCGTCCAGAAGCTCTTCGACAACAACGAGCGCGAGGTCAAGCGCCTCCAGAACGAGGTCGTGAGCCGCGTCAACGCCCTCGAGCCCGAGGTCGAGAAGGTCGAGGACCTGGCCGCCGCGTACGCCCAGCTCCGCCGCCGTCACCTCGAGGGCGGCGAGAGCCTCGACGACCTGCTGCCCGAGGCGTTCGCGCTGACCCGCGAGTCGGCCCGCCGCTTCCTCGGCCAGCGCCACTACGACGTACAGCTCATCGGCGGCGCCGCGCTGCACGCCGGCCGCATCGCCGAGATGAAGACGGGCGAGGGCAAGACGCTCGTCGCCACGCTCGCGCTGGCGCTCAACGCGCTCACGGGCAAGGGCACGCACCTCGTCACGACGAACGACTACCTGGCGCGCACCGGCGCCGAGTGGATGGGGCCCGTCTACCGCGGCCTCGGCCTGACCGTGGGCGTGATCCAGCACGACCTCGACGGCCCCAAGCGGCGCGAGGCCTACCGCCGGGACATCACCTACATCACGAACTCGGAGCTGGGCTTCGACTACCTGCGCGACAACATGGCGTTCCGCCCCGACCAGCTCGTGCTGCGCGAGGACACGCCGCTGCACTACGCGATCATCGACGAGGTCGACTCGATCCTCATCGACGAGGCCCGCACGCCGCTGATCATCTCGGGCCCCGCCGAGGTCGCCACGGACAAGTACTACACGATGGCGAAGATCGCCAACCAGCTGCAGCGCGGCGAGCCCAAGGAGGGCGACAAGCCCGCCACCGGCGACTACTGGGGCGACGACAAGGCCAAGGACATCCACCTCACCGAGGAGGGCATCGCCAAGGCCGAGAAGCTGCTGGGCATCGAGAACATCTTCAGCCCCGAGAACATGGAGACGGGGCACATGCTCAGGCAGGCCCTGCGCGCCAAGGAGCACTACCACCTCGACAAGCAGTACGTGAAGGACGAGAACGGCCAGATCGTCATCGTCGACGAGTTCACCGGCCGCCTCATGCCCGGCAGGCGCTTCGGCGAGGGCCTGCACCAGGCCATCGAGGCCAAGGAGGGCGTGAAGATCGAGCGCGAGAACCAGACGCTCGCGACGATCACGTACCAGAACTTCTTCAAGCTCTACGACAAGATCGCCGGCATGACGGGCACGGCCAAGACCGAGGAGAAGGAGTTCCAGGAGATCTACGGCTCCGACGTCCTCGTCATCCCCACGAACCGGCCCGTCCAGCGGCAGGACCACGAGGACGTCGTCTACCGCACGCAGAACGGGAAGTACGAGGCGGTCGTCGAGGAGATCGTCGAGATGCACAAGACCGGCCGCCCGATCCTCGTCGGCACGGTCACGATCGAGTCCTCCGAGCGCCTCTCGAAGATGCTCAAGCGCCGGGGCGTCCCGCACGAGGTGCTCAACGCCAAGTTCCACGGCCGCGAGGCCGAGATCGTCGCGCAGGCCGGGCGCAGCGGGGCCGTCACGATCTCGACGAACATGGCCGGCCGCGGCACCGACATCGTGCTCGGCGGCAACCCCGAGTGGCTGGCGCGCCAGCTCCTCGAGCGCGAGGGCTTCGAGCGCTACGACTCCGACACCGAGCTGTTCATCAAGGCGATCATGCTCGGCCGCATGGACGAGGCCAGGGAGCGGGCCCGCAAGCTCGAGGGGCTGCCGGAAGGCATCATCGCGCAGATCGAGAGGATCCGCGACGAGGCGAAGAGGGACCACGAGAAGGTCGTCGCCGCCGGCGGCCTCCACATCATCGGCACCGAGCGGCACGAGTCGCGGCGCATCGACAACCAGCTCCGCGGCCGCGCCGGCCGCCAGGGCGACCCGGGATCGAGCCGCTTCTACGTCTCGTTCGAGGACGACCTCATGCGCCTGTTCGCGAACGACCGCGTGCTGGGCATGATGGACCGCCTCGGCATGGACGACACCCAGCCCATCGAGGCGCGCATGGTCACGGGCGCGATCGAGCGGGCCCAGAAGCGCGTCGAGGACCGCAACTTCGGCATCCGCAAGCAGCTCCTCGAGTACGACAACGTCATGAGCAAGCAGCGCGAGGTGATCTACGCGCAGCGGCGCGAGGTGCTGCTCGGCCACGACGTCTCCGAGGGCGTCAAGGACATGATCGCCGAGTACATCGACGCGCAGGTCCAGCGCTACCTCAACCCCGAGCTCGAGGGCGAGGAGCAGGACCTGGGGGCGCTGTCCGGCGCCCTGGGCGAGGCCGTGCCGGCGCTGGCCGAGGTCGACCTCGAGCCGTTCCGCGGCAAGGACCCCGACGAGGTCACCGACGCTCTCGTCGAGGTCATGGAGAAGGCCTACGCCGAGCGCGAGGCCGAGCTCGGCGCCCCGCTGCTGCGCGAGCTCGAGCGCTTCATCGTCCTGCAGGTCGTCGACCAGCACTGGAAGGAGCACCTCCACAACATGGACGTGCTCAGGCAGGGCATCGGCCTGCGCGGCTACGGCCAGCGCAACCCGCTGCAGGAGTACGCCTTCGAGGGCTTCAACCTCTTCGAGGAGATGAAGGCGAACATCCGCCTGAACGTCGCCAAGCTGCTCTTCCGCGTGCAGGTCCAGACCGACGAGGCCCTCGACCGCGGGCGCCAGCGCCGGGCCGCCAGGCCCGCGTCCGTCACGTACTCGGCGCCCGAGGCGAGCCCCGTGCTCGCCGCGGCGGCCGCCGCCGGCCGCGGTCCCGGTCCCGCCCAGGCGCGCGCCAGCGGCCCGACGTCGCCGATCCGGGTCGAGGAGAAGGTCGGCCGCAACGACCCCTGCCCCTGCGGCAGCGGCAAGAAGTACAAGCACTGCCACGGCAGGGGCGCCGCCTGAGCGTGGCAGCTCCGCGCTCCGGCCCCTCGCGCCGGGCGGAGCCGTTCGCCGCTCGCCTCCACGCGCGCATGTCGCGTCTGGGCACACGCGTGTGCCTCGGCCTCGACCCGCGCCCGGCCGCGCACCCCCTCACCGACCCCGAGCGCCTCGGCGCCGCCTCGCCGTGGGACCCCGCGGTGGCGCGCGCCGTCGTGCGCTACCTGGCGGCGGTCCTGGAGGCCGTCTCCGACCTGGTCGCCGCCTGCAAGCCGCAGGCGGCGTTCTTCGAGGCCATGGGCCCCGCCGGCTACGCCGCCTTGGCCGAGCTCACGGCCCTCGCGCGCGACCTCGGCGTGCCCGTCGTGCTGGACGCGAAGCGCGGCGACATCGGCAGCACCGCCGCGGCCTACGCTGAGGCGTACCTCGGCGACGGGCCGCTGGCCGCCGACGCCCTGACCGTGAACCCGTACCTCGGCCTCGACACGCTCGAGCCGTTCGTCGCGGCCGCGGTCCGGGGCGGCCGCGGCCTGTACGTGCTGGTCAGGACGTCGAACCCGGGCAGCCGCGACCTGCAGG
>Ga0079223_10000703_pt1 | contig 18103 bp, 17 predicted proteins | sample Stecom2011_FD_75072 | JGI IMG/M metagenome (GOLD analysis project Ga0079223, IMG submission 75072) | Agricultural soil microbial communities from Utah to study Nitrogen management - Steer compost 2011 | ecosystem: Environmental > Terrestrial > Soil > Agricultural land | place: USA: Utah... | reverse complement strand
CAATGTATTGATCTACTAGGTCTTCCAGTTTGTATATTTTAGAATATCCACAATCGATGATGAGTATCATAATGTTGGTGGTTTTAAAGTTTCTAATTCCCACTCAGTATGGTCTCCTTCAATATCTTGTAATCTAAGATTATCATCACCTATATTTAGAATAGTATACCTTTCTGATTGTTGTGCTTGGTATTCTAAAGTGAGTTGAAAGTTAGCTGTTCCGTCTTCTTCTATTTTATATTTCCCAATAAGTCCTTCATTGCTTCCCAAATGAATTAACTCTTGCTCTCTAAAACTAAAGTTAGAATAAAAAGTGAACGTTTTTCGGTAGGCTTTCATTTGAGTAATCCTATTGTCATTCGGTTTACTTGAATTTGATAGGATCCATACTTTAGCACTGTTTGCATGAAGGCTTTGTGCAGGGAAAGAAGAATGTAGTGTATTTTCGTTAATACATGCGAGTAAAAAAAGGGGCTGTATAATAAATACCAACTTTCTCAAAAGATGAGTTCCTTTTCATTAATGCGTTCCAATATTGCTTTTGATGCTCTTTCTTTTAGCTCAGGCGTGTCGAAAGTACCATGTAAATCTCCAATGGCCTCTATAAAGTGATATTTACCTTCTTTATATCGAATCAAAACATCATAACGATCAAACTTATCATTTCCTAAATCATCAACCACAGCTACAATTAAGTCATCAATTCCATTTGGTCGAGCGATGCGTTCTACTAAATATCCAATGATACCATTCATAAGGACTAACTTTCCTTGTTCTCTAACAAAGATTAGTAAACGTCGGTAAGGATATTTATTTACACCTGCTTTGACTTGCAATAAAAATGCATCATTAATATCTCTTTTGTGATTGTAAGGATGAAACTCAAAAAAGCGTGCGCTACAAGGAGTAGAACCGTCTTTGCTAGAAGCATCATAATTGGGATTACATAAATGTGTCTCAATCAATAACTCGTAGTACTTTTTATCAGTAAAACCCGAAGAGCTAAAAACTGTTTCTACTTTTACAGTGTCTGACTTTTCAGTTTGTGTAGAAGGGACTTTAGATGCTGTACTTTCATTGTTTTCAACTTTTTCATTCTTCTTGCTGACAACAAGATCCTCTTTCTTGTCATTTGTACAAGCAAATAAAAAAAGCAAAGTTATTATTGTAGTTATCCTTAAAATCATATCTTTTCAATTGTTCCACCAAGTGTAACTTTTTGATTTACTTCTGGTTTTCCAGTATAGCTAATTGTACCACCACTTGTAACTTTAGCATTTATTTTTTTGATTGGAGCACATATAATTTCACCTCCAAATGTTACAGCAGCGTCCACCTCATTTGATTTTAGGTGCACAGCAGCAATTGTACCTCCAGTTTTTACAGTAGGTTCAAAAAACTCTGTTTCACCAGTTAAACGGATCGAACCTCCTTTAGTTATTTCCGCTTTTACTAATGTTGCTTTAATATTCTCAATTAGCATTTTACTACCAGAATCTGCTTTATAGCTAACACTTGAATCGAATTCACCAGCTTCTTTTATTCGGATTTCTGCTCCTCTTCTTGCTTCAACAGAAGGAATAGGAGTAGGGTAATAAAGAACTAAATGAATATCAATTGTTTCCACAAAACTTCCACTGTACTTAATGGTTAGTTTATTATTGGAGTATGAAAATGATAGGTTCTTTAAATCAACTTCATCGCTGTGGTTATTAACTATGGCCTCTTTACGGTCTGATTGTACAATTTCAACTGGGAAATTACCGATTATAACGAGTTCATCAAACTTTGATAATTCATAAGCTACTGTTTCCTCGCTTAACGCAAAATTTATAAAGAAAAGAGTGGAGAGTATCAAGATTATATATTTCATAATTTATTAATGTTTAAAAACGTAATTACTTTGTTGAACAGCTCTTTCTAAAGCACCTAAATCTAAGTTTGTTCGTATGTTGTGATTGGTAAAATACTCAATCATTTTCTCTGTAGGCATATTTCCAACCAAATCATCATCGGCCATTGGACAACCTCCAAAACCACGAATTGCTCCGTCAAACCTTCTGCATCCAGCATCATAAGCTGCCTTAACTTTTCCTTGGAAAGCTTCAGGTGTTGTATGTAAATGAACTCCTATTTCTGCATTCGGCAATTCGGGGGTAATCCCATTCAATAAACTGGTAATTGTTCCTGGAGTAGAAACTCCAATTGTATCTGAAAGAGATAAAATTTCTATACCAAAATCTTTATTCAATCGTGTAGCCCATTTAAGTACAGTTTCTGCGTCCCAAGCATCTCCATAAGGATTACCAAAACCCATAGATAGGTAGACCACTAGTTTTTTATTGGACTTTACAGCAAGCTCTTGAATACTTTCTAATCTACCTAAGCTGCCTTCAATTGAAGTATTTGTATTGCGCTGTTGGAAGGTTTCAGAAACTGAAAAAGGATATCCCAAATAGTCAATTTCTTCAAATGTTGAAGCGTCTAACGCTCCTCTTTCATTGGCTACAATGGCCAAGAGTTTAGAACGAGTATTAGATAAATTTAACTTTTCGAGTACGTTCGCAGTGTCTTTTAGCTGAGGAATTGCCTTTGGAGAGACAAAGCTACCAAAGTCAATTGTATCAAATCCCACTTTTAAAAGTTCATTGATATAGTTTACTTTTGTAGTCGTAGGAATGAATTCCTCAATTCCTTGCATAGCATCACGTGGACACTCTATAATTTTTAAATCTTCCATTCTACTAATATAGCAAAAGCTTATAATTTTAACAATGCTTCATTGATTTCTCTAAGCAATTTTGGACCTTCATATATAAAACCAGTATAAACTTGTAGTAAAGAAGCTCCTGCCTTAATTTTTTCAACTGCATCTTCTGCGGAATGTATTCCACCCACACCAATGATTGGAAAGCTTCCTTTAGATTTTTCGTGTAAATAGCGAATAACCTCTGTTGATCTTTTTGTTAATGGTTTTCCTGAAACTCCACCTGCACCAATTGCTTCAACATTTTTAGTTTTTAAATTTGAACGGTCAATTGTCGTATTGGTAGCAATCACTCCCTCAATTTTGGTTTCTGCAACTATTTCAATGATGTCATTCAGTTGTTCATTGGTTAAGTCAGGCGCGATTTTTAATAAGATAGGCCTTTTAATTTCTTTGGTTTCATTGAGGTCCTTTAATGTCTTCAGTAATGCAGTTAAAGGAGCTTTGTCTTGTAAAGCACGTAAATTAGGGGTGTTCGGAGAGCTTACATTGACAACGAAGTAATCTACATGTTGATATAAAGCATTAAAACAAGTTACATAATCATCAACGGCACTCTCGTTTGGTGTATCTTTATTTTTTCCGATATTTCCACCAATCATTAATTTGGTCTTGCGCTTTTTTAATTGTTCTATTAAAACTTGTAGTCCATCGTTGTTGAATCCCATGCGATTAATGATCGCTTCATCCGCTGTCAAACGAAATAATCGTTTTTTCGGATTTCCATCTTGCGCTAAAGGAGTCACTGTTCCAACTTCAATAAAACCAAAACCACAATATTCAAGTTCATTGAATAGTTTTCCGTTTTTATCAAATCCTGCTGCAAGTCCGACAGGATTTTTAAAGGTTAAACCAAACAGTTCTCTTTCGAGCTTTTTATCTTCTACCACATACCATTTTTTCCAAAGTGATTTCACTCCAGGAATGGCCAATGTGGATTTAATAAGTTTAAAAGTAAAGTGGTGAATCTTTTCTGGATCGAAAAGAAAGAAGAAGCGTTTAATTAAAGCGTACATGTCCTTTTTTTTGTCAAAAATAGGAATAAAAAAAGGTGAGGAGTTAGCTCACCATTTATATTATCAACAAAAGGCTGACTTTTATAGTTTGTCCACCATTTCTTTTTCAAAAGTTTCCTTTAGAACTCCTATTGCAAAGTCAATTTCATCTTTTGTGTTGTATCTTGAAAAAGAGAACCTCACATTTGGACGAGAAGTATCTGCATGAATACCTTCAAGTACATGAGAACCTTTATTACTTCCAGATGAACAAGCTGAACCTCCTGAACATGCAATGCCTTTTAGATCCAAAGTAAACAATAACATTGCTGCTTTTGATGTTTTAGGCAAACATACATTCACAACCGTATAAAGACTTTTTTCAGGAGTAATATCTCCATGAAACCCAACATTGTCTAAAGTTGATTTCAATTGATCAATCATATATGATTTTAAACCTTGGACATGTTTCTGATGCGCTTCTAAGTCTTCATATGCAATCTCCATGGCTTTTGCTAATCCAACGATTCCATATATATTCTCTGTTCCACCACGTAAACCACGTTCTTGAGATCCACCATGAATAAATGGAAGTCCTTTAATGCTGCTTTTTAAATACAAGAAACCAACTCCTTTAGGTCCGTGAAATTTATGTGCTGCACAAGTTAGAAAATCAACGTCTAAGTCTTTTAAATCAAAATGATAATGGGCCATTGTTTGCACAGTATCTGAATGAAAATAAGCTTTGTTTTGTCGACATAACTCACTTACTCTTTTTAAAGGGAGTAAATTTCCAATTTCATTGTTTCCATGCATTAAAGAAACCAAAGTTTTTTTATCACTTTTCTCTAAAAGTGTTTGCAAATGCTCTAAATCTACATGTCCATTAGGAAGTAGTTTTACCAGTGCAAACTCTAAGTCATTCTTTCTGCAAATATCCTCAACAGTATGAATCACTGCGTGATGTTCTATTTCAGAAGTGATGATGCGTTTAACACCAAGTTCATTTACTGCAATATTGAAGACCATATTATCTGCCTCAGTACCACCCGAAGTGAAAATAATTTCTGATGGCTTAGCATTCAGAAAGCTGGCTACTTTTCTTCGAGAAGTTTCAATTGTTCCTTTGGCTTGACGTCCGAAAGAATGTGTTGAAGAAGGATTTCCAAATTCATTTTTTAAATATGGAATCATCTCTTCGTAAACTTCATTGGCTAGTGGAGTAGTGGCAGCGTTGTCTAAATAAACTTTCATCATTATATTTTCTTCAGATATTGTTGTACAGATATATATTGTGGTTGCAAATTAAGCAATAACTTAATTTTAACCGAAAGAAAATGTACTCAAAAAACATGCATTATTGTATTCTTATGAAAGAATTTTTTCAATTTCTGCCATGATGTTTTTTGCTAACTGATCAGCTTTTACATCATTTTCGCTTTCTGCGTAAATTCTAATAATTGGTTCGGTATTACTTTTACGTAAGTGAACCCATTCTTTATCAAAGTATATTTTAACACCATCTGTAGAGTCTACTTCTTGTTTGCTGTATTTTTTAGCCATTTTAACAAGGATCTGATCTACATTCGTTTCAGGAGTTAGTTCAATTTTGTTTTTCGAAATTGTGTACTTAGGGTAACTATCTCTTAATTCTGATGCTTTTAATTTTGTATTTGCCAAATGCGTTAAAAACAAGGCTATTCCAACCAATGCATCTCTTCCATAGTGAAGTTCAGGTAAAATAACACCACCATTTCCTTCTCCACCGATTACAGCATTTACCTCTTTCATTTTTTCAACCACATTCACTTCGCCGACTGCTGAAGCATAGTATTTATGACCATGCTTTTCAGTAACATCTCTAAGCGCACGTGTTGAAGAAAGATTGGAAACAGTAGCTCCTCCTTTTTTAGAAAGAACAAAGTCTGCAACAGCAACCAGGGTATATTCTTCTCCGAACATAGTACCGTCTTCACATACCATTGCCAAACGATCAACATCTGGGTCAACAGTGATTCCTAAATCGGCTCCATGATCTGTTATTGCTTTAGAGAGGTCAGTTAAATGAGCAGGTAATGGCTCAGGATTATGAGCGAAAATACCAGTCGGTTCACAATGAATTCCAGTTACTTTCTTTACACCTAAAGCATCAAGAAGTAATGGAACAGCTATCCCTCCTGTGGAGTTTACAGCATCAACAATTATAGAAAAGTCAGCAGCTTGTATTGCTTTTTTATCTACATAAGGTAGACGCAGAACCGCATCAATGTGTTTTTGAATATAATCGTTGTTCTTCACTAATTTACCAAGTGAATCAACATCAGCAAAGTTAAAAGCTTCTCTTTCTGCAATATCAAGTACTCTTTCACCTTCAGCTCCAGAAATAAATTCTCCTTTACCGTTCAAAAGCTTTAAAGCATTCCACTCTTTTGGATTATGACTCGCTGTAATGATTATACCACCATGAGCTTTTTCCATCATAACTGCCATTTCAACAGTTGGGGTAGTGGAAAGACCTAAATCAATAATGTTAATTCCAAGACTTCTTAAAGAGGATATTACTAAACTGTTTACGATGGGGCCAGAAATACGTGCATCACGACCTACAATTAGTGTTAGTTTTTTAGCATTATTTACTTCTTGCAACCACGTTCCGTAGGCTGATGCAAATTTAACAATGTCAAGAGGGGATAATCCTTCTCCTACCTTTCCTCCAATTGTTCCTCTTATTCCTGATATTGATTTTATTAAGGTCACGCTTTAAATTTTAAAGTGATTTTTTGAGACTGATCATTTTTAAACATGCAATTGCTGCTTCAATCCCTTTATTTCCATGCTTTCCACCAGAGCGATCTATCGCTTGTTGTAAAGTATTGTCTGTTAATACGCAAAAGATAGCTGGTTTATTGTATTTCAATCCGACATCTTTTATACCATCTGCAGTTGCTGAACAAACGAAATCAAAATGTTTTGTTTCTCCTTGAATAACAGAACCGATAGCTACTACGCCATCAATATCATCTTTTTCAAGCAACCATTGCGCAGCGAGGGGCAATTCAAAAGAGCCTGGTGCAAAATGAACATGAATGTTTTCATCTTTTACACCATTTTCTAATAATGCTTCTTTTGCTCCTTCAAGCATATTTAGCGTAATGTTCTCATTCCATTCAGAAACAACAATGCCGACTTTAAAATCGGCACCGTTAGGAATACTGTCTTTATCGTAATGCGATAAGTTTTTATTTACTGTAGCCACAATTATTCAATTATAGAGTTTTCAGCACGAGTTATATATTTATCGATTCCCTTTTGAGAAGCGAAAGATAAATAGTCGCTTTTAACAATTTTGTAATATTCTGCTGCTTTAGAGAAGTCTCCTGCTTCTTCAGCATTAAGTCCTGCTTTAAAGTAGAACATAGGTGTTGTTGTTTCGTTTTTGATACGTTCTGCTGCTTTAACATACATTTTAACAGCGTTCTTGTAATCACCTAACTCAGAGTAACAATCTCCTTGTGTTCCAATCGCTAAAGTCATTAAATACGTATCGTCCAGCTTAACGCCTTTCAATTCTTTTAATGCTGCTTCATAGTCTCCTTGTTCAAAATACAAGTTTCCGAGCGCGTATTGAGCCACCTCACCTCCTTTGTAACCGTTGTATTCAGAAACCAAGTATTCAAACTCCTCTGTTGCCAGTATTGTTGAATCTTTTTCTAAATACATAATTCCGTTTGCAATTTCAGATTTAGATGCATCCTCCTTTGGACCAGAAACAAATTTCTGATAAGACAAGACTGCAAGTACTACAACTGCAATACCTCCAACTACATAGGTGGAGTATTTAAGGATCTTATTGCCCTTAAATTGTTCGATAATTTCTTCTTTTGTAATGTTATCACTCATAATTAGCCGTTTTAAGCGAATGCAAAAATAAGTTTTTTTTTCATCCAAAGCGAACTATTTATAAAAAGTCCACTGTTAAGAACTAAAATAGTTTTTCTTTCTCCCTAATATTCGACTTAAATCCTTACATTTTCCCTATCTTTACGGCGTGAGTAATCATCTGTTTGTTTCGAAATTGAGCTTGATAAATTTTAAAAATTATAAACAAGCTGATCTATCGCTATCGCCCGATATCAACTGTTTCATTGGTCAAAATGGAGCAGGGAAAACAAATGTATTGGACGCAATTCACTATTTAAGTATGTGCAAATCATACCTCAATCCAATCGATAGTCAGAATATTTTATTTGATGAATCTTTTTTTGTAATTCAAAGTGTTTGGAACAGAGAAAATAAAGAAGAAAGTGTTTATTGTGGTGTAAAAAGAGGTCAAAAGAAGGTTTTTAAGAAAAATAAAGTCACTTATGAAAAACTAGCAGACCATATTGGACAATTTCCATCAGTAATGATTTCTCCTTACGATAGTGACCTTATTCTTGAAGGAAGTGAGGTGAGAAGAAAATGGATGGACGGCATTATTGCTCAGTTTGATCGCGAGTACCTTAATAATTTGATTAAATATGGAAAAGTGCTCGCCCAAAGGAATGCTTTACTTAAGAATATGTCCAGTTATGGATTTTTTGACCGAGAAAGTATTAGCGTTTGGGATGAACAGTTAATTGAGTGTGGAAAAATAATTCATGAAGCACGCAAAAGAATAATTGATGAGTTTATTCCGATTTTTCAAAAGTATTACACTTGGCTATCAAGTAGCAAAGAAATTGTGAGCTTGGATTATCGTTCACAGCTGTTTGATAGTTCTTTTGAGGACTTGTTGAAGCAAGCGGAACGTCAGGATCAAAGAAAACAATACACTACTGTAGGAACACATAGAGATGATTTTATTTTTACAATTAAAGGACATCCTATAAAGAAGTTTGGGTCTCAAGGACAGCAAAAGTCTTACTTAATTGCTCTTAAATTAGCGCAGTATGAATGGTTGTTGGCTCGTTTAGAACGTAAACCAATCTTATTGTTGGATGATATTTTCGATAAATTAGACAACGAAAGGGTGGAGAGACTAATGCAAATGGTCAATGATCAAGATTTCGGTCAGGTTTTAATTACTGATACAGATCAAGAACGTATTGCTCGTATCTTTGAGAAAAATGAAATAGAATATAAATCCTTCTTTATTGAGGAAAATGCTGTTCTGGAAACAGCTGTTAAAACTACTGAAATATGAAAGAAAGAGAACGTAATCAAAAAGACCAAGGGATAGATAAAATCATTGATAAAATGATGAAAGCTTGGGGTTTGGAAGGGAAAATGAAGGAAATGGATGTTATCAATGCTTGGCCAGAATTAATGGGGCAGGGGATTGCACACCGTACAGAAAAAATATACATCAGGAACAAGGTTTTGCATATAAAACTGAACTCTTCAGTTATGCGAGATGAATTGCATTATGGTAGAAATGTTATCATTCAAAGGGTGAATCAATTTGCAGGTACCGAAATGATCAATGATATTTGGTTTGAGTAAAATTCATAATATTATTTTTTTTGACCAATCAATTCTGAATACTTTCGATGTCCATACTTTCTAAAATTAGCACTGAATTTAATTTTAAATCTGATCTTGTAAAGTCAGCGTTACTACTATCGTCAGGGACAGTCTTAGCACAGGGTATAAGCTATATCCTCATGCCCTTCATCACAAGATTGTATACGCCTGAAGATTTCGGAGAGTTTGGAATGATCATGAGAATAGTGGCTTTTCTTGCAGTAGTAGGCGCAGGAAGGTATGAGTTTGCTATTCCACTGCCGAAGAAAAACGAACATGCCTTTCATATTTATAGACTAACCTTAAGAATCTTAATATGGACGGTAAGCCTATCATTGATTTCGGGAATTGTTTTTTGGCTTTTTAAAGAAGATTCTAATCAACTTTTTTTCTACATCGTTTTAATAAGTGCAATTACTGGGTTTACCGTTTTTATAAATATCGGTAGACATTGGGCAATTAGAATGAAATGGTTCAAAAACATCACGATTTCTACTTTGTTGACTTCTGCAACGTCAAATATTGCAAAGCTTTTTGCTGGATTTGCAGGGTTGGGAGTTGTTGGTTTAGCGCTTTCTACTTTATTGGGTTTAATTGTAGGAAGTTTAATCTTTGTTTTTGATGCCTTTGGAATATATAAAATAAAGGAACACAAAAAATCTAAATTGCGACAAGCTGTCATGGCAAGGCGTTATAATGAATTTCCAAAAGTTAACCTTCCCCATTATTTGATTGATGGTGCAAGGGAGTTGCTCATCGCTTTTTTCTTGACTTTATACCTGAGTACTTACGTTTTCGGTTCTTATGATCACTCTTTTAAAATGTTGAAGATTCCTTTATTACTTGTCGGTGTAGCGATAAGTCAAGTACTTTACAATAGAATGTCAGCAGATTTTTCAATTAAAAAATCAATCTATCCCTTACTCAAAAGGTCTGTATTCACTTTGGTTCTAATCGGTATTGTCCCCTTCGGAGTAATTTACTTTTGGGGAGCCCCAATCTTTTCTTTTGTTTTTGGAGATCAATGGGATTTGTCTGGAAGAATAGCTTCGGCATTGTCTCCATGGTTACTGGCCAACTTTGTGGCTTCCTCAATTTCAATGGTTCCTTCAATCATTGGTAAATTGCGTTGGTATTTTTGGGTGGGAATGGTACTTACTGCCGTTCAACTTTTATGTTTTGCTTTCCTACCTGAATTGATGAACTACCTTCATCTTAATGAAGTGGGCGTAATAGAGTTAATTTCATGGATGATGTTTGCTCTTTATGCTTTAATGATTGCTTGGCAATTGAAAATTGTTTTGGCAATGGATAAACTAAATTAATTCACTAAGTCTTAATAGTATACGGTATGTTGATTAGTGATTTTTAATGTTGGCTTGCTATTATTAATAATGTTGTGAGTCTTACGCCAATGGTGATTTTGTAAACATCTATCTGATATACTTATAGTCTTTTTGAACTGATTTAGGTCAAATCGCTGGACTCATTATATTGACGTGTTTATAAAGAAGGATTTTTAAATGGGCTATTCATAATTCTAAAAAGATCAAGAATCATTTTCTTTTCTTCAACAGAGTAAATCATATCTTGCCAACTTAAAGGTCTGTTTTCTATGCTCCATTTGAATTGTTCAACACGCTCTTCCTCTTTTTTTATGTCACTCATTGGATAAAGCATTCCGTCTGGACTTTCTCTATAAGTTGCAGTTTGAATTTCACCAGCCTTAAACCCTAAACTTATGTTGGAAGAGTATATTCTATTCATTCCTTTTCTGTTGACAACAATAACTGTATCATTTTCTTCTTCATCTTCTAAAAAGTAGATTGTTTTTGCATTTCCTTCAATGTCTACACGTTTAATTTCTGTACTGTCGAAGTAGGCATTCATTGTTGTTCCAGCAACTTGATTATAATAATTGGTGGAATCTACATGGGTAATTACCAGTCCTTGTTTTCTCAAGAATGCACGTTGAATTTTATTTTCTTTTTCATAAATTGTTATCGTATCTCCCGATAATTGCGCTTGTTGTGCCCACAATGTCGGGTCCTTATACATATTCATTTCTCCCAATGATCTATTGTAGATTAATGAATCACAAATTCCTTGCATATCACCTCTGTAGAGCTTTACATTATAATAAGCCTGCATCATTGAAGGATCACCAATTGAATCAAGGAAGTTATATAAAGTGTCTGCATGAATATATAAAGTGTCTTCGTCATCAAAACGTTTAGCAAGAGCATGACCTGTGATAAACGCATATTTTTCACGGTTATCATTGATTGCATAATCTCCTTGGAAGGCAATTTTGTTGGTTGTATCTATTATTCGAACATTCTTGCTTCCGATGTAAATACTGTCCACAGAGGAGTAATAAAGGCTGTCTGCACTAATGTACATTTCTTCTGTATCAATAAAAGCGTTTTCCTCGAATACTCCGACGTCTTTATTTAAATCATACCATCCTTTTTCACAATACATTAAACTATTTTCACTTTTAATGTTTGTTGGACCAAAAAAGAAGGCCTTTTTACTCCGGCCATTGAACTGCAATGTATCAGTTGTGATCGTAAACTCATCGTTCTTATAGACAACATTTTTACTGAAATTAAACTGCTCAGAATTTGGATAGAAATAACCTATTACACTGCTCAACTGGTCATTTGAGGAGATGCTTGTGACCAATCCCTTGTTCTTGTAGATACCGACATTCTTCTTAAAATCATAATCTAAAGAATCTGTGGTAAGTTTGTATTCATTGTTTCTGACCCTAACATTTCCATACATTTTCGCATACTCCTTGTTTGTATCAAAGAATAAAGAGTCGCAAAACATGTTTAATGTATCTTCCTTATTGAGGTGAATATTACCAAAAGCGCGAATCGTATTGTGAATCATATTGTAATAGGCAGAATCACAATAGAGTTTGGTTTCTTCTTTTTTAAAAACCACATTTCCTTTAACAATATAATTTCCAGTTTTTCCATCCAATCGGATTTCTTCAGAACCTTCCAATAGTTCTATGAACTCTTGATTGAAAGAAGTTCTTGGAAATAAAAAAATTGCGCTTCCAATTAAAAGCGCAATTTTCAATATGTTAAACTTTTGTTTCAATTATTTTTTATTATTCAATGTTTGACTTCTATCAGGCCCTACAGAAACAGTATCAATTGGAACTTCAAGGTGTTTTTCTAAATAATCAACATAATCCTTTAGTTCTTGAGGTGCATCAGCAAAAGAGGTCAATTTTGTTGTATCTGTATTCCAACCTTTGATTGATTCATATACTGGCTCAATTTCGATATCTGTAATATCAAACGGAAGGTAATCAACTTTCTTGCCATCAATGATATAATGTGTACATACTTTGATTTCTTCAAAAGTATCTAGTACATCAGATTTCATCATTGAAAGCTCTGAAGCACCATTGATCATTATTGCATATTTTAATGCAGGAATATCGATCCATCCACAACGTCTTGGACGACCAGTTGTTGATCCAAATTCACTTCCTGCAACACGGATTTTCTCTCCAACTTCATCATGTAGTTCTGTTGGGAATGGTCCTGAACCAACACGTGTACAGTAAGCTTTAAATATACCTATTACATTTCCAATAGATGTTGGTGCAACACCTAATCCAGTACAAGTACCTGCTGTAATTGTATTTGAAGAAGTAACGAATGGGTAACTTCCGAAGTCAATATCTAAAAGGGTACCCTGAGCACCTTCAGCCAAGATAGATTTACCTTCTTTCATTGCTTTATTGATGTAATGCTCACTGTCAATAGTCGTCAATGATTTCAATAATTCAATTCCTTCGAAAAATGCTGACTCTAATTCTTCAACATTATATTCAAACCCTGGGTAATGATCAAGCATTCCTTTGTGCTTTGCAACAAGGTTATCGTATTTCTCTTTAAAGTTAGAAGTGAAAATATCACCAACTCTAATTCCATTACGACCAGTTTTGTCCATGTATGTTGGTCCAATCCCTTTTAGAGTTGATCCAATCTTAGACTTTCCTTTTGCTTGCTCTGAAGCAGCATCAAGTAAACGGTGTGTTGGTAAAATCAAATGTGCTTTATTTGAAATCAATAAACTTTCTTTGATTGGTAAGTTGAACTTCGCTAAGTTTTCAATTTCTTTTTGAAAAATAACTGGATCTATTACTACACCATTACCTACAATATTTAAAGTATCTTTTCTAAAAATACCTGATGGAATTGTATGCAATACATGCTTAATTCCATCAAACTCTAAAGTGTGCCCTGCATTTGGTCCACCTTGAAAACGTGCGATGATATCGTATTTGGGAGTTAGTACATCAACTATTTTCCCTTTACCTTCATCACCCCATTGTAATCCTAATAATACATCTACTTTACTCATGCCTCTGGTGCATTTAATTGGTTAATGGCAGTTTGTATGTCTGCCGAAATATTAAAAACTGTATCTAACTTTGAAATTTTAAAAAGTTCACTAACTGTTTTGTTAGCATGGACAAGAATTAAATCTCCTCCTTTATTTCTTATGTGCGTAAATATTCTTAAAATTAAATTTAATCCACTACTGTTGATGTGCTTCAACTCTTTTAAATCTAAGATAAATTTCCTTTGACCTTCAGCTAATTTTTTATCTATACGATCCAAAGCATCTCCAAATTCATCTTTTGATAAAATAGTCCCAGTTAATACAAGGATACAAATAGAGGATTGTATTTGAATATTAAAAGAAAAGCTCACTGCTTATGTTTTATCAGATGATTTTTTAGTTGCGTTTTCATCTCTTTCTCCATAGAAGTAAAGAGAGTGGTGGTTGATCTTTACTCCAAACACTTCCTCAATGGTTGATTTAATGTTTTGAATTCTTGGATCACAAAATTCAATAAGCTCCCCAGTATCTGTTAAGACCAAGTGGTCATGTTGTTTGAAACCGTGAGATTTCTCAAATTGTGCTATGTTTTTTCCGAATTGATGCTTACGTACAAGTGTACAAGCAAGAAGCAAGTCTATTGTATTGTACAATGTTGCTCGAGATACTCGGTAATTTTTGTTTTTCATTTTGATATACAATGACTCTATATCGAAATGTCCTTCGTAATTATAAATCTCTTCAAGAATGGCAAATCGTTCAGGAGTCTTCCTATGTCCATTCTTTTCTAAGTACGCAGAAAATATATTCTTAACTGTTTCTTGTAAGCTTTCCATACATTTATTGCTTAAAAGACAAAAATAAGGAAATTGTAAGACTCAGCACCCGTTTTTGGTAGATTTATAAAGAAGTTATGCACACCTGCAGAAAATAGATGTTTTCACGCTGATTATCACATTGAAAGTGTTTTTACAATAAAATCCCATTATTTGTTAATAGTATTTTTGGTTCCTTATTCTAAAATACTATCTTTATGAATTGTTAGTCTAAAAAAACGACTATTTAAATATTATTACTACTTGCTAAGTCATTTCTGTGATTTAGTATAAAACCTACTGAATATGAATATTAATGGGAAAATTTTCTTTGTATTTATTCTTTTATTGACATTCTCTTTAAATGCACAGCTTGCACAGGAAGGAATGAGTATAAAAGAAAATAATTACACTCATTTTAATGAAAAAATAGAGGACAATTTTCAATCATGGAAAAAGTACAATACAGCTGAGTTCTATAAACATCCAGATTTTGGAGTGCTGCCATCAAAGTCACCGAAAAAAAACGTTGTTGAAGATTTGTCTAAAAGAACAGCAGAGTCAAGGTATTTTGTAGATATAGATCAGCCATCGGTGTTTTATATTCAGAAAGGACTTTTTCCAATTAATTATTTAGATGATAATGGGCATTGGAGAACTATTGAAACAGGATTAGCTCCTTTAGAAAACCAAATATATGAATCTAAGTATTATTATGAACCAGCAGGATTCGATTTGAATCAAGCACATTCATACATCAAAACTATTGCGGGGAAGGTTGATTTTAATCAATGGTCTTTATACAAAAGAGTAGGAGGTCAAATTGAATTTATTTCAAAACCAAATTGGTCTGATTATACGGTAGGTGAAGACGGAATTTATATCAACAATATTTTTGAAGGTATAGATGCTGAAATGGAAATTCAAAAAGGAGCGATCAAGACAAACTTCGTTATGAAAAGTAATGAGCATGGTGTTTTTGATGAGTTAATTTTTCGTGATGCTTTTCAATCAAACCAAGCATTAGATGTTTCCTTCGCTGAAAACCCGAACAATAACAGACAAATTGGAGCAATTGAAATTAAAAAGGCTGGAGAACCTGTTTTAAAAATTCATGAAGGTTTCGCTTACATGATGTCTTCTTCTAATGAAGCAATTGAATTAATGTATTCAATCAACAATCAAAAAGTAGATGTAATTGTTCCTTTTTCATGGATTGATGAAAATATTAAAAATGGCGTGTTGATTATAGACCCTTTAGTTACCGGAGTTGGAACTATAACAATGGCAAATATATTGGGTTCTATGTATAATACATCTTGTAATTTTACTAACTCTTGTAATTATGATATGTTGGTTTCATTTCCTCCTTATGCTACTGTAACAAATGCCACTTCAGACTTTGATTACAAAGCTTCAGGACTATGTTCAATGGGGGATGGAGCAACTCGTTTTTCATCTGGTTCTTGCCTTAGTCCTGCAGGAACGGGGTATTTTTGGTATTGTAATTCTATTTCACCTGGTACATGTTCGGGTGATGATGTGCCAATTTATAGTGATTTAGCTTCTTGTATGCCTAGTCCGTCATGTACTGCACAAGATATTCCTTTCCAATTACAATTTTTCCGTGGTTGCTATGGAAGTACTGGGTGTTCCAATGATTGTATTGCTGCACATTCTGATTGGGTAGTAACTGTAACAGGAGCGACAGTTGACTTTAGCAACCTAGCGAGTACGATAAATATTTCTTCTACTTCAATTTGTTTAGGACAAACTGTTGTTGCTTCTACACAGGGAGAATACGGTGCTCCACCTTATACTTTTAATTGGAGTTTTTCTCCAAGTGGAAGTCCATCAATTGGTTCCACAATTAGCGAGAATATTGTTTTTCCAAATCCTGGATCGCATAAACTATATGTTTCAATTTCTGACAACTGTAACCAAATTGTAAGTGATTCGATAGAGGTTGAGGTGATTGATACCATAGTTCCTACTTTTAATATTCCTGATACATATTGTAAAGGAGAACTAGTAACTTTACCTACAATGTCAGATAACGGGATTCCGGGTTCATGGACTCCAACATTCAACACCAATACACCAGGTACAGCTACTTATACTTTTAGTTCAGGAGGTTGTAGTCCAGATGTAGAGAAAGAAATTACTATTCTACCGAGTCCTTATGGTTCGATTTCGCAAAGTGTGCAGGCTTGTGAAAGGGATGGTGAATTACCTGAAATTATATTTACAGGAGGAAATACGAATGCACCTTATACGTTCTTATATACCATTAATGGCGATACAATGCAGGTAAGTTCTTCAAATGGTGAAAACAGTACAAGCATAACAGTTCCTACAGATACAAGTGGTGTTTTTATTATAAACTTAATTCATGTTAGTGATAACATTTGTATAAATACTGTTAATTCAACTGCAACTGTTACGGTCTATGAAGCGCCTATTGCAGATTTTAATGCGAGTACTTATTTTGGAGAACTTGACACAGAAATTTCTTTTGAGAACAATTCAGATAAAGAAACTGCAATTAACTGGTTTCATTTTATGGATTCCACAACATACTGGGGAAGCTTAAATGATTTTGACCATGTTTTTATAGAAAGTGGTGAACATCTAATTACTCTAATTGCTGAAAATGACCATTGTTCAGATTCTATTACTAAAGTGATTACAATCCTTCCAAGAGAGCCTATTTATAATCTCCCTAATGTTTTTACACCTAACGGAGATGGTTCAAATGATGTTTTGGAATTTGATTTTGATAACGTTCAAGACTTAGATTTAGTTGTTTTAAATAGATGGGGGAGTGTAGTCTTTCAAACAAATGACCAAAATGAATCATGGAATGGAAAGCTTAATAACAGTGGAGAGAAATGTGAGGATGGGGTTTACTTCTATAGGTTTAAAGTAAAGGGGTTTTCAGGTGACGATGTGGAAGAGCATGGATTCGTTCATTTATTCAATGAATAAATTATGATTAAGGTGTTTAGAAATACTTTGTATAATTTCAAAGCCCGTTCTGAATGTACTAAAAGTTACACTAACCCACTTTAATAAGCTCTATTTTTAATGAAAGTAAATTATAAAAGATAATGAGTAAAAATAAAAGAGTAATATTGATCACCGGAGGTGCTGGAGGGTTAGGTGTAGCAACAGGAAATAAATTAAAAGATTATAAGATCGTGGTTGCAGACTATTCAGATGAAATAGTTAATAATGCAGTTGAGGATTATACTAAAAATGGATTTGAAGCAGTCGGATTCACAAGTGATATTACTTCAAAAGATGATGTTACAAAACTAATTGAATTTACTAAAGCACAAGGTCCTTTTGGAGGATTAGTGCATACAGCCGGCGTAAGTGAAACAGTAAACGATGTTGATAAAGTATTTAACATTAACCTGAAAGGAACTGCATTGATTGTTGATGCTGTTTATGATATTAGTGAGGAAGGTTCATCTATTGTACTTTTCTCTTCTATGATGGGACATACCGTTCCTGCTAATAAAAAATATGATGAAGCACTTAGAAATCCTCTTGAAACTAATTCACTAAATACAGTGAAAGAATTTGTGAAAAACGATTCTTCTTTAATGTATAACTCCACAAAAAGAGGGGTACAGTTG